>Ga0256829_1000112_pt1 | contig 106466 bp, 94 predicted proteins | sample 131447metaG_FD_185979 | JGI IMG/M metagenome (GOLD analysis project Ga0256829, IMG submission 185979) | Hydrothermal vent microbial communities from Lau Basin, Pacific Ocean - 131-447 | ecosystem: Environmental > Aquatic > Marine > Hydrothermal vents | place: Pacific Ocean: Lau Basin... | reverse complement strand
GGATCCGAGTTCGTCTCATCTTCATACCGGGGTTCGTCCTCCTCTGGCCGATGATGCTCTCGAAGCGAGTCGGCCGGGAGAACAGCGGGGGGGATCCATCGTGAACCGCTCACAGCGACGGGCGCATCCGTGGATCTGGGTGGTCGTGAGCGTGGTCTGCGCCGCGATCGTACTCCAAGCCCTCTCCATCTCGGGGGGGCCCGGATGACCAACGTCTACACCTGGGTTCAGTGGAACCCCCACAAGAAACGATACGACATCGTGCTCGCGCTCGGGGTTCTTCTCTCGATCTCGATGGTCTTGATCCAGAGTCTCGTGCTCCGATCGGATCCCCTCGACCCCGTCATCGCGATGATGCGTGCCCTCGCGATTACCGCCGTCCTCCTGCTCCATGTCATCCTCGTCATCGGACCGCTCTGCCGACTCCGCCCGGCCTTTCTCCCATTGCTCTACAATCGGAGACACCTCGGGGTGACCATGGCGCTGCTCGCATGCGCCCACGCGATCCTCGCGATCGGGTACTACGGCGGGTTCGGAGATCGCAACCCCTTCGCGGCTGTCCTCGATCCGCTCGGTGTCGAGGGAGTCCCGTTTGAACTGCTCGGATTCGCGGCTCTCCTCGTGTTCATCACGATGGCGGCCACATCCCACGACTTCTGGCTCGCAAACCTCGGTGCGCGGTACTGGAAGTCGCTTCATATGTGTGTGTACTTCGCATACGCGCTGGTCCTCGCGCATGTGACAGCGGGGGCCCTCCAGAGCGAACGATCCCCGGCGTTTGCGATCTCCATGGCGATCGGCGCATTCGTTGTGTGCTCGCTCCATCTTGTCGCCGGGTTCCGTGGGGCTCGAGAACGAAGGGCGCCGAACTCGGACTGGGTCGATGTCGCGGGTCTTGACGAGATCCCCGTAGATCGCGCCGCGATCGTGACCCTCGCGAATGGGGATCGAGTCGCCGTCTTCCGGACCGACGAAGGTTCATACAGCGCGATCTCGAACGTATGCGCCCACCAGGGCGGGCCGCTCGGGGAGGGGAAGATCATCGGCGGGTGCGTCACCTGTCCGTGGCACGGATACCAGTACCGGGCGCACGATGGGTGTTCACCACCGCCGTACACGGAGAAGGTTGAGACGTACGAACTCCGGGTGTCTGGGGAGCGTATCGAACTCAATCCAACTCCCAATGCGCCCGGAACACCCACGCAGCCCGCGCGAACAGAGCAGGGGGGGAGCGGATGACCAAGCACACCTGTGTCACCCCTGAGCGGGACGGGCTCTACGTGGGTTACCTCCCCGCGCCCCGATCCTCGAAACGGGCGGCGATCCTCGCCGGGACGTTCCTGCTCGTTTGGATCGGTTCGATGAGCCTGGTCTTCGCGGCGATGATGCGTGATCCGGGCAACGCGACCTGGGATTCGGGACAGATCCGGACCTGGGAAGGACGCATCGCGATGACCCCCTACCCGATGCTGATCTCGGAGACTGATCCGAGCGATGTCCGACTCGTCGTCGCGATGGGCAAGCACGGTGTCCATGATCGACTTCGAGCGTTCGACGGCGCACACGTCTTGCTCGAAGGGTGGAGACTAATGCGTGATGGACGAGCCATGATCGAACTCGCGCCCGAGGACAACGCGATCATCATGATCGAACCCGGGACGGGGGCGCGTCCGAGCGCGTACCAAGATCCGAAGGCATTCGATCAAACAGGCGAGATCGTGGACGGCAAGTGCTATCTCGGCGCGATGAAGCCGGGAGACGGGATGGGGCACCGTGCGTGCGCGATCCTCTGCATCCAAGGCGGGCTTCCCCCGATGTTTGCCTACACGGATGAGGACAAAACCACACGCTTCGCACTCCTTGTCGTGGATGGCTCAACAACCCTCCCAGAGCCGGTTCTTGGGCTCGCTGGGCGCTCGGTCAGGGTGCGGGGGGAGTGTGTGCAGATGGGAACACTCGAGGTTCTCCACGCGAACGCAAGCGGTATCACCATCAAATAACCGCAGCGATCCGATTCAAATTCGCTATCATTGAGGAGAACAGGAGTGCCTCTATGCGACGCGCATTGCTCATCTTGCTGGTGATAACAGTCGTGCTCGTCCTTACAGGAATCGGTGCGATTGTTTCGCTCAGCTCACCGACTCGCCCGGAAGCCGTTACGACGCTCGCTCAGGGTGAATCTCAAGAGCAGGGGGGTGATCGGGATCTCGAACCTCTGGACCGAGCCCGTGTATGGCTTGATGAGAACAACCCGGGAGAGGCCAAGCCGATTGTTGAGTCCTACCTCGAATCCCACCCGAGCAACGCCGACGCGATCGTCTTGCTCGGGCGTTGCTATCTCGCGATGGACGACGCGCCCCAAGCGAGCGCGTTGATCAAACAGGCCGTCGATGCGCATCCGGACATTGCGGACTATCGCTACTGGTACGGCACATCGATCGGGGCCGAAGCGATGTCGGCGAGCACCCTCCAGCAGATGTCACTCGGGATGAACGCGATTGCGCAGTACAAGAAGGCGATCAAGCTCGACCCGGACCACATCGGTGCGCGTCAGGGTCTGATGTTCGCGGCCATGATGGCGCCGCCCTTCGTGGCAGGGGGGTTGGATGGGGCAAAGCTCCACGCGCAGGAGATCGCCCGGGTCGATGTGCGCGAAGGCAAGATCGCACACGCTCAGATCGCGATGCGCGAGGAACGCCATGGGGATGCGATCACACTCCTCGACGAAGCCCTCGCGATGAACCCAACCGAACCCCCCGACCCGCGCCTCCTGACCCAGTTCATCCGAACACTCCACGAAGCCGGCAAGACCGAACGTGCGTTTGAAACGGCGCATGAACTTATCGCGATGGGTGATCGGGGAGTCGAAGGCCTCTACCAGCTCGGCCGGCTCAGCGCCCTCACTGGGCAACACGCCGACGAAGGACTGTTCGCCTTCGCACGCTACCTTGAGCACGAGGGCACCGAGATCCCGCCGGCCTATGTCCACTGGAGGGTTGCACAGATCCACATCCTCCAGGACAACATCCCGGCCGCCCGCGCGTCCCTCGACACGGCTCTCGATCTGATGCCCGGGATGAAGGAAGCCGAGACCGAACTCAAAGCCCTCGGATCCTCAGCCCCCTGAGTGTCTGATTTCAGGGTACGCCACTATAGGTCATATTTTACAGAACATGCATTATCGGACTTAAGGGATTCTGGTTTCGAGGCCGCGATTCAGGCGTTGAAACGGTCACGGATTCAACCAGGGGCCGTGATCACACGGACTTTACGATCCGTCATCCGGACTTCGACCTCACGGTCCGTGTCGAGGATCCCCTCGGGGAGGTTCGGTGTCCGTGCGATCTCTCCATCGAACTGGATCAGCGTCGGCGCGAGCGCTCTGAGCTTCACAACTTCGCCACGTTGACGCACGGTCGATTTCGAGTGTCGGCGGAGCCGTGATCGGATTGATCCGATCGACCACCCGAACGTGTTCGGACTGCTGGATACGCACACATCAAGGAGCCCATCGTGCGGGTCGGCGTAGGCGCACGGATTCAAATCGAGCGCGTACGAACGCATATTTGCGATGGTCACGTTCGCCTCGGAGGGAATGGGAACAGGGTTCCCGTCCACCACCATCTCAACCCGCGCCGATCGGGGGGCTAGAACCTCCCGGATGACCGGGATCACGTAGTTCAGATACCCCCCCGACCCGGATCGAGCGTGCTCGAATCGATGAATCACCCCCGCATCGGCGCCAGCCCCCACCATGATCAGGAACGGGACCCCGTCGAGGGTTGGTACATCCAAAGTTATTTCACCCCCCCGCTCGATCCAGTTCACACACAAATCGGCCCGTTTGGGCATCCCGAACTCCCGTGCGATGAGATTTGCAGTTCCCGTTGGGAGATGAAGGAACGGGATCTGGTTCTCAAGGATGTTCGGGAGCTCGTGATGGACCGTCCCATCGCCGCCGATGATGATGAGCCGATCGAGCTCGGATCCGAGGGCTTCCCGCCCTGGATCCCGGATGGAGAGTGGGACAACGCTGTGCCCTCGATCCCTGAGCACACTGGAACAACGCTCGGCGTAGCGCAAAGCCTTGTTGCGACCAGATGTGGGGTTCGAGAGCACGCCGACGCGCATGGGGTTCTGTTCCTCTGGGCTCAGCGTTCGTGGGTCGGGAAAGGTGCCGATTGTAGTGCACCCCCCTATCATCGTCCTTATGCAAACAGCGGTACAGAGCACCAAGGATCGGGAAGGGGCGCTCTCGGCGGCTCAGAAGGTCGTCGAAGTCCATCACGCGCTCGCAGATTATCTCGAGCACGGGCTCACGCTCGCGCAGATCGATCGGTTCGTCAAAGAAACACTCGATCGGCTGAACTGTGCTTCGTGCTTCTACAAGTACCGTCCAGGTCGCATGCCCCCCTTCCCCTCGCAAGCGTGCTTGAGTGTCAACGAGTGCGTTGTTCATGGGACCGCCGGATACCTCACCCGTCCGATGGAGAAGGGCGACGTCCTGAGCATCGATATCGGTGTCAAATACCAGGGCTGGTTCGGGGATGCTGCATGGACCTACGTCTTCGGGGAGATGACACCCGAAGTTCGGAAACTCACCAATTCCGGGAAGGAGTCGCTTGCGGAAGGGATCAAAGAACTCCGGCCCGACAACACCTGGCTCGACTGGGCACGGACAGTGCAGGACATCGTCGAGAACAAGTACGGGTTCCACATGATCCGTGGGCTCGGTGGGCACGGGGTCGGGCGCGCTCTACACACAGCGCCCTGGATTTCCAACGTCGTCCCGAGCTACCCGGGTGAATGGTCAGATGCGCACGGGCGCTGTCTCCCAGGGACGATCGTCGCCGTCGAACCCATGATCGGGGTCGGGACCGGGCAGATCGCCCAGAAACCCAAGGATTGGCCGATCTACACCGCGGACAACTCGCTCAGCGTGCATTACGAGCACGATGTTCTCATTACTGATGATGGCCCCGAGATTCTCACCGCCGGGCTCGAACAAGTCACGGATGTGATCACACGATGAACCGGATCGACTCGATCTTCAAGCAGTCCAAGGAAACGGGGATGCCCGTGCTCCTCCCGTTCGTGTGCGCCGGGTCCCCCACCCACGATTCGCTCCCGAATCTGCTCCGGGCGCTCGAGTCGGGGGGCGCATCGATCGTCGAAGTCGGATTCCCCTATTCCGACCCTGTTGCCGACGGCCCCACCATCGCCGCCGCGATGCACGATGCGCTCGAACGGGGGGTCACGCCGGACATGATTTTCGATCAAGTCCGAGGTGTCCGCGATTCGATCAAACTCGGACTCGTCGCGATGGTCTCCGTGAGCATCGTCAACGCGATGGGTGGCCCGGACAGCTTCTGCGCGAAAGCGAAGGAAGCAGGATTTGATGGGTGCATTTTCCCCGACCTTGCGTTTGGAGAGTCACCCACCTACCAGGAAGCATGCAAAGCCCACGGGCTCACGCTCTCGTTGCTCGTCTCTCCGAGCACATCCGATGAACGGGCTGTCGAAATCGCGAACGCGTCGAGCGGATTCGTGTACCTTCTCGCTCGCGCGGGGATCACGGGTGAGCGGAAGGACCTTCCCGACATCGCTGACCGGGTCCGAACGATCCGGAGAGGGTCGCAGACCCCCATCGCGTGCGGGTTCGGGATCTCGACGAGCGAGCAGGTGAGCGCGGTCGTCGAACACGCGAACGGTGCGATCGTCGGATCCGCCCTGGTCCGTCGGATCATCGACGCGCCGAACCCCGCGCAGGCGGCGGAGGAGTTCGTGACCGAGCTCGCGCTGGGTCTCGTCTCCATGGACGACCACGTCTAACGGAATCGGTGTATCAGACCGCGGCGCCCGACTTCATCGTGGCACAGATCGCGTTTTCAAGATCCGCAATCAGATCATCGACATCTTCGATCCCGACACTCAGACGGATGAGGTTATCGCTGATCCCGAGCTGTTCGCGCATCGCCGGCGGCACGCTCGCATGGGTCATGATCGCCGGGTGCTCGATGAGCGACTCGACCCCACCCAGCGACTCGGCGCACGCGAAGAGCTTCGTGTGCTCGAGCATGGTGCGCGACTCCTCGAGCCCGCCCTTGAGGTACATCGTGATCATCCCACCGAACCCGGACATCTGTTTCTTCGCGAGTTCGTGCTGGGGGTGGGATTCGAGACCAGGGTAGATCACACGCTCGACATGCTCGTGGTTGTCGAGCCAGTTCGCGACCTTCGCCGCGTTCTCGCAGTGCCGCTCCATCCGGACATGGAGGGTCTTGGTCGAGCGGAGGAGGAGGAAGCACTCGTTGATCCCGGGGACGGCCCCCACCGAGAGCTGGATGAACTTGAGCTTCTGGTGGAGCTCATCCGAGTTGGTGAGCAGCGCCCCGCCGATCGAGTCGGAGTGACCCCCGATGTACTTCGTCGTCGAGTGGCACACGATGTCCGCGCCCAGCGCGAGCGGGTTCTGGAGGAACGGGGTCGCGAAGGTGTTGTCCACGGCCAGGATCACGTTGTTCGACTTCGCGATCTCCGAGACAGCCGCGATGTCCGCGATCTTCAGGGTCGGGTTCGTCGGGGTCTCGAGCCAGATGAGCTTCACCCGCTCGTCCATCGCGTCCTTGAGCGCGTCGAGGTCCGTCATATCGACATGGACCGTCTCGATCCCGAGCTGATTGAAGACCCGGTTGAAGAGCCGGTTCGTGCCGCCGTAGACGTCATCACCCAAGAGGACTTTGTCGCCCGAGGAGAGCAGGTGGAGCACCGCGCTCGTCGCCGCGACACCCGACGCGAAGCACAGCCCGTGGTTCGCGCCTTCGAGGTCTGCGAGGTTCGCTTCGAGCGCCGCGCGGGTCGGGTTCGCGGCGCGTGAATAGTCGTATTCCCCGACGATCACGCCCGGAGATTTCTGGACATAGGTCGAGGTCTGGTAGATCGGGGTCATGATCGCGCCCGTCGAGGGGTCCGCTACCTGACCGGCGTGGATCGCACGTGTTCCGAAACCTTGGTTCTTGTCGTTGCTCATGCTCTGCTCCTCCGTGCGTAGATTAGCGGCGGGTTCCTTCGCCGGCGTGCTTTGCGAGATGCTCGATCAGGTCGATCTGCGAGATCACACCAATGATCGTCCCCGAATCGATGACGAGCGCGACCTGGTCCGCGCCGAAGATCCCGTACAGCTCTTCGACCCGCGCGGATGGAGGAAGCACCCCCCCCACTTCGTTCGCGATCGAAGGCGCAAGATCGTGGAGGGACACGTCGTTCCCCTGGAGCGCTCGGAGAATATCGACCTCGTGCACGATCCCCGTGGGGCGGCCGAGCTCATCGACGAGCGGGATCTGGGAGATCCCCTTGGTCCGCATCAGTTCGACGAGTTGGCCCACAGTCGCGTGCTCGCTCGCTGTGATCACAGGCTTGTTCCGATCGACCAACTCCCCCACTGTTCCGAGCCCACGCTCGGGTTCCATGAACCCGTGTATCTTCATCCATTCGTCAGACAGGTACTTCGTCACGTATCTCGTCCCCGAGTCCGGGCAGATCGCGATGACCTTCTGGTCCGGGCTCATCGCCTTCGCGATCTGGCACGCGATGTGAACCATCCCCCCCGACGATCCTCCGGCGAAGAGCCCTTCTTCACGAACCAACCGGCGTGCTGTCGTGAAGCACTCATAGTCATTGACCTGGTACATCTCATCGATCACGCTCGGATCGAACGCCCGGCACACGATGTCCTCCCCGAGTCCCTCAACCTTGTAGACATACGGGGTGCTGGGCTTGCCCGTATGGAAGATCGAATAGTGCACCGAACCGAGCGGATCGACCCCGATGATCTTGGTTCTCGCACCCATCTTCTTGAAATAGCGACCGATCCCGGATGCGGTTCCCCCGGTCCCCGTCCCGATGACGATCGCATCGACATCGCCGCCGTTAGTTTGCTCGTAGAGTTCTTTCCCCGTGAGCACCTCGTGCGCTTCGATGTTCCACTGGGAGTGGTACTGGTCCATATAGAACGAGTTCGGAGTCTCCGCCGCGATCCGTTTCGCGACGTTGACGTAGTGGTCGGGGGAATCGCCAGGAACATCGGTCGGCGTGATAATGACCGTCGCGCCGAACGCGCGGAGCCCGTCGATCTTCTCCTGGGACATCTTGTCGGGCATGGTGAAGACGGCCTTGTACCCCTTGGCGGCCGCTGTCATCGCCGCGCCCATCCCCGTGTTCCCCGAGGTGTTCTCAACGATCGTCCCACCCGGTTTGAGGAGCCCCTCTTCTTCTGCTTTCGCGATGATGAAGTTCGCCATCCGGTCCTTGATCGACCCCGCAGGGTTCATGAACTCGCATTTCGCGTAGACCGAAGCCCCCTGAGGATCAGCGATCCGATTGAGCTTGACGAGCGGGGTGTTCCCGATCGCTTCAAGGACGTTGTCAAAGATCCGGGCGCAGGTGGTTGATTCCGTGTTTGGCATTCCGGAGTCTATGAGCATCCCGGGCCAGAAACCGCGATATTTGATCCCGAGTCGTGGGTCATGAGTGGTGCACAAATCCGGATCCCGGATCTGGAGAACCATCCCAAACCACAAGTCTCAATGTCTGAGTCACTTGGGCGGCGATCAATGGATGGATCTGCTGATGGGGGGATAGCAGGTACGAGATCGTATCTTTTTTCGCTTCCAAATCGGGTATCTTCCCCTTGACAGGAGAAGCAGTTTCCGGGAAATTCGGATCTATCCATACGATTCTGTGTGGAATTCCTGCTCAACAAGATTGGAGTTTGTGCGATGCAGATCCGCCCTCGTGTGACACACACGCTGAGTGTGTTGGGGTTGCTTTGCGCTGCCGCCGGGACCACCTATGCAGGTGCGCCGACCAGCGTTGACCTCACCCGTCAAGACCAGATCCGTTGGAGTTCGGGGATCATCGAGCGCCTCGCGCCGATGTCCCAATCCCAGATCCGGAGTTCGCTCCAGACACTCTCCTCGCGCGAAGATGCGTCGCACGTGCTCGTGCGCTTCGAGCGTCCCCTGTCCCAAGCCCAGCGCGACGACCTCGCCGCAAAGGGTCTGGACCTCCTCTCGTCCCTCGGTTCGACGACCTATTTCGCGAACCTCCGGGACGGTGCGGACCTCGGTGCGCTCGGGAACGCCCCGATCCGGATGGTCACGGAGATCGAACGTCACCAGAAGCTCCACGGCGACCTCCTCACGGGCCGGCTCAACGACTGGATGATCTCGCTCGACGAGCCCACCCGTCAGGGCAAGCTCCGCGAATCCTTCGACCGGGGGATGGTCTCACGCGAGGAGTTCGAGAAGGCCGGTGCGGATCCGCTTGTTGCTGTCGTCGTGATGTTCCATCAGGACGTTGACCACAAGACCGAGTCCCAACGCCTGAGTCGTCAGCTCCACGCGACGGTCGCTTCGCAGATCCGTTCGATCAACGCGGCCGTGCTCCACATGCATCTCTCTCAGATCGACCAGCTCGCGATGGACGATTCCATCATGTGGGTCGAGCCCCCGCTCCCCCCCATGGCCGAGCTTAATGCCGAGAACCGTGCGCTCACCAATGTCGATCTCGTCAATGCAGCCCCCTACGGGCTCGACGGCACGGGTGTCAATGTATTGATCTACGACGGCGGGAAGATGGCGAACCACAACGACTTTGGTTCTCGTCTCACGATCGGGATGTCCGACACGGCGAATACCTCGGACCACGCAACGCACGTCGGTGGGACGGTCGGAGGGGATGGGACAGCCACCTACAACAACCGCGGTATGGCGCCGGGTGTGAACCTCATCTCCTACGGGTTCGAGCAACCCGGGGGGCTCATGCAGGGCTTCCTGTACACCGACCCCGGCGACATCGAGGATGACTACACCGAAGCGATCAATGTCTACGGTGCGCACATCTCGAACAACTCCATCGGGACGAACACCGCGCCCAACGGCTACCCCTGTGACTGGACAGGGAACTACGGCGCGACCGGCGCCCTGATCGATGCGATCGCGCGCGGTTCACTCGGCAATCCCTTCCGGATCGTTTGGGCGAACGGCAACGAGCGCCAGACCTCCCGCTGTCTCGGCGACGACAACGGCAACTTCGGCGAGTACTTCTCCACCGCGCCACCCGCCGGCGCGAAGAACCACATCACCGTCGGCTCCGTCGATTCGGACACAGACCTCACTTCGAGCTTCTCCTCGTGGGGTCCTGTGGATGACGGTCGCATCAAGCCCGACATCTCCGCTCCGGGGTGTCAGGTCGGCGGCGACGGCGGCGTGCTTTCAACATCGTCATTGAATCCTGCCGGATACAGCGTCAAGTGCGGGACATCGATGGCCTCCCCCACTGTCTGTGGGATCTCCGCGCTCATCCTCGAGCAGTACCGCCTCTCCTTCCCGGATCGTGACGATCTACGGAACTCGACCCTCAAAGCGATCCTCGCGAACACCGCCGTCGATCGTGGGAACACCGGCCCGGACTACCAGTACGGGTACGGCTCCGTCCGAGCGGATGCGGCCGTCGATGCGGTCATCGCGGAGAACGTCGTTGAAGCCGAGGTCGGTCAGGGCGACATCTATCGCTTCGTCGTGATCATCGGCGAGAACGACTCCGAGCTCAAGGTCACGATGGCCTGGGACGACGCGCCGGGGACCCCGAACGTCGATCCCGTGCTCGTCAACGATCTCGACATCCGGGTCATCGACTCCTCGTCGAACATCCATATGCCGTGGACCCTCGATCCGAGCAACCCCAGCGCTCCGGCCGTCCGGACCACGCGTGACGGGATCAACAACATCGAGCAGGTCGTGATCGACAACGCTGCGCCCGGCGCGTACACCGTCGAGGTGTCCGGGTTCAATGTCGCCGTCGGCGCGACCCAGGGCTTCGGTGTGGTCTCGAACGGGTTCCTCGTCAACTGCTCCTCGAACGGGCTCATCTCGATGAGCGGTTCGCGCGTCCAGTGCGACGGATCCCTCAACGTCCAGGTCATCGACTGCGATCTCAACACCTCCGACGAGGTCGTTGACACGGTCGATGTCATGATCTCGTCCACCACCGATGCGGGCTTCATGCTGACCCTGACCGAGACGGCCGCGGAATCCGCCGCGTTCACCGGTTCTTTCACCTTCTCAAGCTCCGGCGGCGCCGATCTCGGGGTCAACGAGGGTGACACGATCACCGCGACCTACATCGACGCGGACGACGGTGAAGGCAACTTCGGTGTCTTCAACGACTCGACGGCCACCGTGGATTGCACCGCGCCGATGGTCCTGAGCGCCAGCGCGACGGACATCGAGCCCCGTGCCGCGGTCGCGAGCGTGACTCTCGACGAACCCTCGTCGATCACGGTCCGCTACGGCGAAACCATCGGTTCGCTGACCCAGTCCGCTGGTTCTAACTCGCTCAGCACGTCCCATGACGTCGCGATGACGGGTCTCCAGGACGAGCACGACTACGTATTCGTGGTCGATGCGACCGACCAGGCGGGCAACATGAGCACGGACGACAACGGCGGCGTGGGCTATGCCTTCACCACCCCCGATGTGCCCGACTTCTTCACGGAGCAGTTCGGTTCCGGGATTGACCTCGTGGGCTCTCGAGTTGAGTTCCGTCCGGTCGCGACCGTCGAGGGCTACGAAGCCTGTATCGATCCGATCACCCCGGGTGTGTTCCCCGTATCCCCCGCCGGCGGCGTGAGTGTGTCGCTCTCCGACGACGATTCGGAGCAAATCTCACTCTCGGGTGGACACACAGTCCAGCTCTACGGAGAGGTGTACGACGAGTTCTACATCGGTTCCAACGGGTACGTTACCTTTGGCTCCGGCCGCTCGACGTACTCCGAATCGTACGGTGAGCACTTCAGCGCCAAGCAGGTCTCGGCGCTGTTCGACGACCTGAATCCATCGCAGGGCGGGAACGTCTCGTACCTCGAGCTGGGTGACCGTGTCGTCGTGACCTTCGATGGTGTCCCCGAGCACAACGGGAACAACTCGAACTCGTTCCAGATCGAACTCTACTACGACGGCACCATCGCCATGTCGTGGATCTCCCTCGACTCGAACGATGCCGTCATCGGTCTCTCCGAGGGCAATGGTCAGGATCCTGACTTCATCGCTTCGGATCTGAGTGTCTACGACTCGTGCGGCCCCCGTGCGCCGTATGCCGCAGATGTCTCCGTCCAGACCCCCATCAATGAGACCATCATCGTCCAGCTCGCTGGCGCCGATGATGGTCTGCCCGAGCGTCCGGGTGAGCTTACGTACTCCGTGGTCTCGCTCCCGAGCACGGGCACCATCTTCGATGTTGGGAGTGGTTCGCAGATCGTCAGTGTCCCCCATGTCCTTGCTTCGCAGGGCGACATGGTGGAGTTCGTCCCGGCGAACAACTACCAAGGTGTCGTGTCCTTCACGTACATCGCTGATGACGGCGGCACAGCTCCCGACGGCGGCGAGTCCAATGTCGGGACGGTTTCCGTCACCGTCGGTGGACCTCAGCCCGTCTACTCATTCCTCGTCGATGACACCAACCCCGGCTGGGACACGACGGGTGCTTGGGCCTTCGGTCAACCAGCCGGATCCAGCGGGGATCCTTCATCCGGCGCGACGGGCGACAATGTCTACGGGTACAACCTGAACGGCGACTATCCCAACAACATGCCACAGCAGTTCCTGACTTCCGAGTCGCTCGACTTCACGGGCGTCACCCAGGTCACGCTCACATTCGAGCGTTGGCTCGGGGTCGAACGTTCCCAGTATGACCACGCCGTCATCCAGGTCAGCGTGAACGGCGGAAGCTGGGAAACCATTTGGGAGAACGATTTCAGCACGTCCATGAGCGAATCGTCGTGGACGAGCGTGTCCTACGACATCTCGGGAATGGCCGACGATCAGAGCGATGTCCGGGTCCGCTGGATCATGGGAACCACCGATACTTCGGTCGTGTACCACGGCTGGAATATCGATGACATCGTGTTCGAAGGGATCACAGAGATCTCCGCCTGCCGTCCGGATTACACGGGCGACGGCGAACTCGATTTCTTCGACATCAGCGCGTTCTTGACACTCTTCAGCGCCGAGGATCCCCTCGCGGATTACAACGGCGACAACGAGTTTGACTTCTTCGACATCAGTTCGTTCCTGATGGATCTGAACGCCGGCTGCCCCTGATCTTGCTCAGTTGGGCTGAATGATGGATATCCAGGCGGGAGCGGCCAGAGTCGCTCCCGCCCTTTCTGTTTGTCTGAGTCACTCGTGATCCATCAGAAGATCGGGTCGTCCGTGTCATCTCCGATGACCAGGCAATCCCGGATCTCCTCCCTGAAACGGAGCGCCTCAAGCACACAAGAGATGAACTCTTCGCTTGAGAAAGGTTTTTGGAGCACACGGAACGCGTGACGCGCCACGTCGTGGTGCTTGGTGATGGATGGATCCATTCCCGTGATATAGATCACGGGTGTATGCGCGATCTCGGGGATCTGCTCAAGCCGTTCCTGGACACTGAATCCGCTCCCCGCGGGCATATTGATATCGAGCACGAGCACATCGGGTAGTTCGTGCCGGGTCCGGTCGAGCGCTTGGTACGCATCGCTCGTCAGGATCGTGGAAAGTCCTTCGCGCTGTAAACGAACGCTGAGTGCCTTCAGTAGCCGGGTGTCGTCATCCGCGATCAAGACTTTGTGTGTCATCGGGTATCCCCAGAGGAGTTCAGGTCAGTCATGGAGTTCAACCAGTGAGGGCGCGTGATCCGGGCAGGGGCTCGTTTCCTTCCCGAGAAGCCCTTGGATCTCACGAACGAGTTGTTCGTTCGTGAACGGCTTCCGGAGGACGCGGACCCCATCAATCGAATCGATCATGGTTTGAAACCGTTCACGGAAACCCGTCATGATCAGGACGGGTGTGTTCCCGGTATCCCGGATCGATCGTGCGAGTGTGATCCCGTCGCCTCCGGGCATGTTCAGATCGGTGATGACAAGATCAAACACACGTTCCTTGAAAATCGACAAGGCCTGTCCACCCGTTCTCGCGCACACACACGAAGCGCGAAGGGCGGACAACCGGGTGCTCACCGCTGCGAGCATCGCTTCGTCGTTGTCCACAAGGAGAATCGAAAGTCTCTCAAGCGGCATGGTTCACGCCTTCCTTGTTCTCTGAATCGGGAACCCCGACATGAACCTCGATCGACGCGAGAACCTCACTCGCCTTGTAAGGCTTGCTCAGAAACCCCGATCCTCCAACTTCGTAAGCACGCTGACGCGCCATGTCCTGCACATTCGCTGACAGAAACACGATCGGGGTCTCTTCAAGCCCCGGGATCCGCTTGATCCGTGAGCAAGCGTCGTACCCATCGATGTCGGGCATCCGGATATCCAGGATGACGATGTCCGGACGATGGATCGCCGCGGCCTCGACTCCAGCGAGTCCGTTGATCGCGTGGAATACCTCGTAGCCCGCGTGCTGAATCCGTGTCATCAACGCCGCGGTGATCCCGGGTTCGTCATCAACAATGAGTACTGACTTCCCCATGATAAAACTCCTCGTGGGTATGATCGATCAATTCGGATATCTGGTCAGAGGCCGCATAGATCGACCACGAACCGAGCGGTTCGATCGAGAACGGTGATTCTGATTGGTCGCTGAGCCGGCTGATCCTGTCAGAGCTCATCCGAGACAGACGTTCATTCAGTTCGGTCCAGTCGGATCCATCACTCAAGATCACGACCTGTCCGTCCTCGATTCCAGGAAGCACGATGTCGTTCGGATGACAGACCGACGCCACAAACATGCGGATCCCGTTCATGTCCAGCTTGGGGACATTCACACGCAGAGAGGTCGCATGGACACGCCCGTTCCGATCCCGCTCGAGCGCTCGAGCGATGAACGCGTAGAGCACATGTTTGGCACCCGCGATGGGCACCGTGACCGAGAAGGTTGAGCCCTCGCCGAGCACGCTGCTCACAGACACGGAGCCGAGATTGATCGCGACCAGCTCTTTCACAATGCACAGACCGAGCCCGAATCCCTTCGCCGAGATCTGTGTATCGGGTGTGCCTTGCTCGAATCGCTTGAAGAGCTGCTGGACCTGTTCGGGTGACATACCCGGCCCCATGTCGCTGACACCGATCCGGATCATGTCGTCCGAGTCCTGTTCCGCCCAGATCCGCACCGATTGTCCCGGGTTCGAGAACTTGATCGCGTTGACGACGAGATTGACGATCGTCCGACGTGTCTTTTCAGCATCGACGTAGACGTATGGAAGATTGGTCGGGCACTCGCAGGCGACATCGACATTCTTGATCGATCCCCGCGCCCTCACGATCGGAAGCAGGTCTTCGAGAACATGCAGAATATTCTGCGGCTTGCGCTCGACCCGGAGTGTGCCTGCCCTCAGCTTCCCGGAATCGAGGAAGTCATCGACGAGCTGTGTCAGATCGCTCGTCGCTGACGTGATGAACTCGAGATACTCGCGCTGTGCAGGGGTGACCTCACCGCCCAGGCCGTCGGAGATGATGCTCGCGAACTCCATGATCACCGCGAGGGGCGTACGGAACTCATGGGCAACATCCTCGACGAATCGGTGTGCGGTATCAGCGAGCTCGCTCAGCCGCGTGTTCGTCTCTCGGAGTTCGGTGTTCGAAAGCTTCAGCTGCCGGGTCAGCGTCTTGTTCGCGTTCTCGAGTGTAAACCGGCGCAGCGCATCGTGGATCCGTTGTTCGAACTCGTGCGGGTTCTCGAACGCGACTGATTTATCCAGGTAATCCGAGGCGCCGTTCCGGAACGCCTCCGCAGCGATCTGCTGATCGCCGCTCGAAGTGATGATGATGACCGGGCCGATCTCGGCGCGTTCAAAATCGTTCAGCCACTCGATCCCAGACGTGCTCCCGAGCTGATAGTCGCACAGGATGATCGCGGGACCTTCCGCCGGCAGCTCCGCGAGCGCGACATGCGGATCCCTGTATTTGTGGACCACGAACTGGGCCCTGTTGTTCATCGTGTTCTCGAGAGCACAAGCCAAGAGATTCAGATGATCCCCGTTGTCGTCCACAAGCACCGCTTGGATTGGTTGGCTATCGAGTCCGCTCATCACCTTGGGAATCCCTTCGGGTTCGCGGGTAGGTGCAAATATCCATGTCCGTTGTATCAGCCAGAATGACCACCGAGTTTGGGCAATTCCTCAGACCCGTGATGCCCATATTGGGTGTGTTGAAAGCACATCCGGTTCGGGATTCCGCTGTCCGGATTGAGAATCTTGTGATCTTGTGACGATAGATCACACGGTTCTGTATCCAACCCCACTCCACGCAAGGGCCGCACGTGCGACGAACCAATGTACCAGCTTGCAGCACGACGAACCGAATGGTTTGGATCGCTTCGTTGTCCGTACTGCTGCTGACGACGGCCGTCCTCCTCAGCTGGATCTTCGGTGTCACCCACATCGTCCGAATCAGCGAAACATCCGAACCGATGCAGTTCAACACGGCGCTCGGACTCTTTGCGTGTGCGTTCGCGCTCCTCGGAAGTCAAACTCAGAACCGAACCACGGTACTCATCAGCGCACTTGTCGCCGGAGTCATCGGATTCCTCACCGCGATCCAGTACCTTCTTCAAGTCAATCTCGGGATCGATTCACTGCTCGTATCCCCACTGAAGAGCGACACGTCGGTCTATCCAGGGAGACCCGGTCCGAACACCACACTGTGTCTCTGTATGTGCTCGATCGCGCTTCTCCTCCCCGTGATCCGATAGCAAACCACGTTCGGAAGCGGCTTCATTGTAAATATCGGGGGGCTCGTCACGATCCTTGCTGCCGTGTCCATCCTTGGCTATATCTCAGGATTCGAGTTCGGATACAGCTGGGGTGCGTTCCCAGGTATGTCGCCGCAAACAGCGATCTCGTTCTTCCTGATCGGGTCGGGTATCGCGGGGACGTTCATTCGTCGCGACGCAACCTACGCAGGTCGAGCGCAGGTCTGGAGATCGACCCCTCTCGTCGCGACGTGTGTCCTACTCGTCCTGTCGTTCCAGGTCTACTTCACGATCCGGAGCAATGAAGTCCGTTCCCAGTCGCTCATGACTCAGAATGTTGCGGACGAGATCATCCAGGAACTGGATGAGATCATCCAGAACCTGCGCGATACGACACTGAACCTCGGTTCCTTTGCATTGGACCTCAAGAACCCACAGAGACCGATCTACGCGGCCGAAGAACGGATCGAATCCATCGATGGGAAGCTCATGATCTATGGGCTTGAGAACACCCTCCTCTGGTCCTCGAGCGGCGATGAGCCGGTCAGCTCAGAGATCCGGAGTACGATCAGCGATATTCTGGATTCACACAAGAATCAGCTTGATTCCCACAACGCCAAGGCCGGCTCCATCACAGCCAGCGTTGTAGGCGACATACTCCTCTTCGATGTCCTCACGACGAACACGAACAATAATCAGCCGGCCGTAATCGTTTCTATCGCATCGGTCCCCCGCCTTTACAACCACGCAAGGTCGGCCATCGATCCGAAGAGCGAGTACGAATCCACTATCAGTTTCGGAACCACACGACGCCATGTGCCTTCGGACAAGAACGAGGGTGCAGGATTGGCCCGAAGAGAAGTTCGGGAATACATCGTCGAAGACAGGATCCTTCTTGTGGCCGAAATATGGCCGGCGCAGACCACGATTGAATCAGCAAAGACTCCGCTCTCGACGCTCGTGGTCATGGGTGGGCTGTTCCTGACGGTCATGCTCAGTCTCGTTGTTTCGTTCTTCCTGAGCACGAGAGCATTTGTCAGCTCATTGGAAGAGAAGGATCAGGAAACACGCCGAGTCTCCCGTGATCTTCAGGATCTCCAGAACCAAGCGATCGATCAACACGCAATCGTCGCCGTCACGGATGTCAAGGGTGTCATCACCTATTGCAACGACCGGTTCTGCAAACTTTCCGGGTATTCTCGGGATGAGCTTGTTGGACAAACCCACCGTGTGATCAACTCGGGGGTCCACACCAAGAGCTTTTTCGTTTCCATGTGGAGGACGATCGCGTCGGGCCAGGTATGGCAGGGCGATATCTGCAACCGTGCGAAAGACGGCTCGTTGTATTGGGTGAACACGACCATCACCCCCTTCAAGGACGACGAGGGCAAGATTACCAAGTTTGTCGCGATCCGGACCGATGTCACGGCTCACCGACTCGCTGAACAACGCATCAAGCAGATCAACAAAGAACTCGTCCAGCGGGCCAAGGAGATGGAACAGATCACATATATGGTCTCCCATGATCTCAAGTCCCCCATCGTGACGATCCAGGGCTACAACGGCTTCCTCCACCAGGACCTCGAAGCGGGGCGTACCGACCGCTTGATCGGATTCTCCGAAGCGATCCGCAGCGCGTCCGAACGGATGCAGCGACTCCTCGACGATCTACTCCTGTTCAATAAAATCGGAAAGGCCGAACGAGAGCACGGGCCGATCCAGACATCCTCCCTGATCCAAAAACTGATCGACGGGCTCGCCCCCATGCTCGATTCCGTGCACGCCGAGATCGATGTCCAGGCCGATCTTCCTGACCTGTACGGCGATTCTTCGAGTCTCCAGCAGGTGTTCCAGAACCTGATCACCAACGCGATCAAATACGGACGATCCGATGATGGAGTGCTCCGTTTGACCATCGGGGGGGAGCAGACCGAGGAGCAGATCCGTGTCTGGGTCGCCGATGAAGGACCGGGTATCGATCCACGATTCCGAGACAAGGTGTTCGAAGTCTTTAATCGGCTCCAATCCGAGTTCGAAGGAACCGGTGTTGGGCTCGCAATTGTCAAACGGGTCGCGGAAGCTCACGGGGGATCCGTCTGGGTCGAAGAATCAGAATCCGGAGGCGCGAAGTTTGTGTTCTCCGCTCCGCTCACGCACACAACGCCTCAGCTTACGGAGATCGGCGCATGAACTCTCAGCCCACAGCCCGAGCCCATCGGGGAAAGCCGATCCACGTCCTTCTCGTCGAGGACGATCCGACACACGCCGATCTTGTGCGCATGTCGCTCGAGAACAACGATGTGAAGACCACGATCTCGCACGTGAGCAACGGAGAAGACGCGATCCTGTACCTCCGCCAAAGCGGAGAATACAGATACGCACGGCGCCCGGATCTCGTGCTCCTCGACCTTAAAATCCCGCGTCTGAATGGGCACGAAGTGATCGAGCAGGTCAAAGCAGATGCAGAACTCCACGACATCCCCGTTGTCGTCCTCTCGACATCGGACAACCATCTCGATATCGAGCGGGCGTACCGACTCGGAGTCAACAGCTATATGACAAAGCCCATCGATTTCGTCAAGTTTCAGAAGATGATCCGTGAGTTCGGACTCTACTGGACCAACCACAACAGATATCCAGGACGGAATGAACTCTTCGCAGCACGGGAGTGAGTGTGCGAACACCGGTCAACATGAAGATCGACGGTGTCGTCTGGAACGACTCGGCAATCAATAACGCTGAGAATGGAATAGAGCAACTGACCGGATACGAACCGCTCTCTCGGGGTTGGAAGTGTGGGAAAGACATCAGATTCTCGCGACCCCCTCACGGGATCTGACCACCGGAGAGATTGTCGCCGTGGGAACTGGACCAACGCGCCGAACCGGAAGGGTGACCGGCGATAGTCCCGCTGTCCTCGCATGAGGTCAGAGTCGATCCGAATCTACAGAGCCGCACCTGATACCGTCGAAGGTAGGCGAGATTGAGCCAAGCGTCACAAGTGCTTGATTGTTCGAGGCTTCAGAAAGCGGGTGACCGGAGTCGAACCGGCGACATTCAGCTTGGGAAGCTGACGTTCTACCACTGAACTACACCCGCGTCAGTGCGTTCCTTGACGCGATGGGCATTATAGGTCCCCTTCCCGGCTTCGGCGACTGTCTCGTCGAGAGGACGATGAAGATTCGTCGCTCAGCCCCTCCGTGAGCCAAGCCGTTGATTCCACCAGGTTTCCAGCCGCCGAGCGGATCGGCCACTCACACCGAGATTCTCACAGCTGATCCTCCCGAAGGAGTTCAGGAGTTCCTGCCGTTCATGGGGGTCTCGCACCTCGTGGGCTTCCCGGAAGACCCCAGCGGCCCGTTCGAGCCCTTTCGTGCCACCCGGGAGAGGGAGTCTGAGCGCCTGTTTCGCGCTGAGTTTGATCGCTCCGATACTGAGCGCGGCCCCAAAGTAGTCCCGGCAAGCAATCATAGTGCTCACGGGTGAAGCAACCGCCGCTCCCACACTCCAAAGATCATCGTGTTTAAAGGGCATAAGAGACACAATCGGGACGCTCGGCACATAGATCCCTTGTGAATCGACGTAGGCCTCCATCACTCGGGTCTGCGTCGCGAGCAGCACCTTCGGGACCAGCCGGATGTCGATCCAGGAGGACATCTTGGTGTCTCCCGAGAGCCCCGCACGATGGATTCTCGGGGAGCGCCACGTCTGCTTATGGATCCGGGTCGTTCGCTCCCCCCAGAGACTGCACGCGGGATCGATCAGCCCCGAGGTCAGAAGTCGCGGATAGCGATCCTCGATCGGATCGTCCGTTTCATTGATGTCTTCCGAGTTCCGGACATGCCCTTTGAGCCCGTAGTACTGATCGCGGAAATCCGCCGTTGCATGCGCGATGTCCCCGATCGTCAGATCCCGGGAGACCACGAGATCCGGAACCCCGAGCGTGCTGGCGCTCAATCGTCCCCAAGTCGGTTCGTCTCGGAGCGTGTCGTTCTGAATCTGGATCGGATCGATCGATTCGAACGCGCCCGTGTGGGTCCGGATGAGTTTGGAAGTCCGTTCGCCACACTTCTCAAGAGTGACGGCACACGTATAGACCCCAGCATCGTCAAAGACGTGCTCGTTGGAGATCCACAGCGCCTGGATTGCTCCAGTCTCCAGTACGGCCTTCCGAGCCGCACCCGCGTCATCCGATACAAGAACAGACTGCGGCAGTACGAGCGAGACCCGTCCCCGCTTCGCGCACAGCTGCATCGAGCGCACGAGAAACGCGATGGAAAGATCCGCGTACCCCCCCACCGCATCATCGCAGCACGCGCTGAGGAGCCGAGCCGTCCGCCGATCCGATGCTGTCGCGCGGGTCAACTGATTGAGGAACGGCGGGTTCCCCACGATCACATCGAAGCCTGAACCATCCCGCTCAAACACTTCCGGGAACTCAAGCCCCCAGTGGAAAAGATGGTCAGAGGGGAGCGGTTCCGACCCCAGATATTCGGCGCACCATGCATCGCAAGATCGTTCCCCCTTCATCGTGACCGCGGGATCGAGAACCCCGAGCAGCGAGTTCCCGAATCTGATGTGATCCCGAATCGAATCGCTCGAGCCGCCCGCGCGAACGAGCGCCGTGATACACAACTCGACCGAGATCCGATCGAGATCAACGCCGTAGATACATCGATCGATCACGCGCGAGATCGCGCTCGACTCCGGTTCACCCGTGATTTCCCGGAGCCGGGCGGCCAACCGTCGCGCCGCGCACGCCAGAAAACGTCCCGACCCACAAGCCGGGTCGCACACCCGGATCGAGAGGATCGAAGTTTCATCGGGATCGTCGAGCCCATCGAGGATCGGGTCGAGCGCATGATCGAGCACGTGTTCAACCAGCGGTATCGGTGTGTAAAACGTTCCCGAACCCGTCCGGGCACCCCTTGCTCTCGGAATGAACCTCGCTGTTCCATCGACCACGCTGACATCGAGCCCGAGGAGCACTTCATACGCCGACCCGGGATCGCAATCAATCCGATCTTCACGGAGGAGCCGCAACGGTTCCGGCCAACCTGAGTCAGGACTGAAGCACACAGCCGATTCGGGGAGGACTGTTCGGAGCGTCCCCACGATTGAGCGCAAACGGAGTTCGTCGGGATCCACGATCCCCGATCGTCGGTGGTGCTCGAGAAGCTGATTCGCTCGATCGATAATCCTGACACGCGTGTCGCGCCACGTGTCCCGGCCTGTGCTCGTGGGGTGCGCCATGGTCATGGTCAATAGCCCCACTCGGATTCGAACCGAGGACCAGGCGATTATGAGTCGCTTGCTCTAGACCGCTGAGCTATGGGGCCGCCCTGGATCGTGGACATTGTACCGTCCGCGCGCATGATCAGACATCGAGATCACAGATCACCATCGCGTGATCGGAGACACCGAGCCCGGATTCCCGATCGATATGGCACCCCTTGAGTACCTTCCGAGCGGCCGGATTCAGGAAGAGATAGTCGATGCGCCATCCCCGATCGAGCTCCCGAGCCCGGCCCCGGTTCGACCACCATGAGTATGGACCGTCGATATCCCCGAACTCCTCTCGCACGATGTCGTGCCACCCCATGTCGATAAACGAGCCCATCCATTCGCGCTCGTGGGGGAGGAACCCGGAGGTCTTCTGGTTCGACTTCGCGTGGAAGATGTCTCGCTCGGTGTGCGCGATATTGAAGTCACCCCCAAGGATCGTCGGGACGCGCGACTTCCGGAGCGTGTCGGCCCAGGTATGGAAGAACCCGAGCCACCGGTCCTTGATCTCCTGTCGATGTTCCCCAGACGACCCCGAGGGGAGATAGATCGAAGCGACCCGAACCGGACCTACCCGTGCCACAACGACCCGCCCTTCGAGGTCTTCATCCTCACCCGCGCCCCTCGACTCTTCTTTGATCGTGTCCTTCGCCAGGATCCCGGTCCCGGCGTACCCCCTCTTCTCCGCCGGGTGCCACAGCGTGTTCCAGTCCTCGGGATCGCGCCAATCCGTGGGGATCTGCTCGGGGAGCGCGCGGACTTCCTGGAGCAAAAGCACGCTCGGATCGACCCGAGCGATGTGCTCGTCCCAACCCTTTTTAATGGCCGCCCTGATCCCGTTGATATTCCATGTCGCGATACGCATGTCCGACTCTAGCCCTAGTGTCGGTCATGTCCGAGTTCACCCACGCTGTCGTTGTCGCTGGATCCCCCGAGTCCAACCTCTCGCTGTACCACCGGATCCGATTCGCCGTGGGTGATCCCACCGCATCGATCGATCTGGTCTGCGCGGACGGATCCTCCGAGCGGATCCTGATGATCCGCGACATCGAGATGGACCGCGCGAAGCAGAACGCACGCGCCGATCGGGTCGTCTGCCCTGGGGATTACAAGCCCGAGGTACGGAACGAGGGTGATCGCGAACTCGCAACGGCCCAGTCCGTCGCGCAGTGCCTGCTCGATCATGCGATCTCCAAGGTCATCGTCGATCGCACTCTCCCGGAGATCTACGCCCACTACATGCGCGAGCGTGGATTGAACGTTGAGTGCGACCCCATGCTCGGGGTCATGGAGCGTCGTTCCAAGGATGACCAAGAGCTGGATGCACTCCGCGCCGCCCAGAAGCTCACCGAAGGGTGCATGAGCTTTGTCTGCGAGCTCATCGCGAACGCGAACCCCAACAAGGAAGGGGTTCTCCATCTCGACGGCTCCCCCCTCACGAGCGAACGGATCTTCCCCCTGATCGATCTCTACTTCATGGAACGCGGTGCCTCATCCCCCCACGGCTCCATCGTCGCCGCGGGCCCCGTCGGCGGGGACTGCCACGACCGAGGGCACGGCCCGATCCGTACGGGCGAGCCCGTCATCGTCGATCTCTTCCCCCACGTCAAAGCCACCAAGTACCACGGCGACTGCACCCGCTGTGTCGTCCACGGCGACATCCCCGACGAAGTCACAAAGATGCACGCCTGTGTCGTCGAAGCGCAGGAAGCCGCCATCAACGCAACCCGCGCCGGAGTGACGGCGGATGCCGTCCACCGAGCCACGCTCGGCGTTATCACCGAGCACGGCTACTACGCCGGGATCCCCGACGACCCCGACACCATCGCGATGGTCCACGGCACAGGGCACGGGATCGGGCTCGACGTCCACGAGCCCCCCCTCATCGATGTCGGCGGGGTCGAACTTGTCCGAGGGGACGTCCTCACCATCGAGCCCGGGCTCTACTCGAAGCGCATCGGTGGAATCAGAATCGAGGACATGGTCGTCGTGACCGACGATGGATGCGAGAACTTCAACACTCTTCAGAAGGGGCTCACCTGGAAGTAAGCGGATCCGCTTACCTCGCTTTCCCCTGCGCCGCGACGGCCGCCATCGCCGCCTCGACCGCTTCGGGATCGCCCAGGTACTTCTTGCTGATCGGGTTCAACTGCTCATCGAGCTCGTACACGAGCGGCATCCCCGTGGGGATGTTCACCCCGACGATGTCCTCATCGCTGATCTGATCCAAGTGCTTCACGAGCGCGCGGAGCGAGTTCCCGTGCGCGGCGATGATGAGGCGCTTCCCGACCCGGATCCGGGGCGCGAGCACGTTGTCCCAGTAGGGCACCACCCGCTCGACCGTGTCTTTCAGACATTCCGTCAGGGGGATCCGGTCCTTCGCGAGTGAAGCGTACCGCCGGTCGTGCCCGGGGTAGCGCTCGTCGCTCTCCTTGAGCGCGGGCGGCGGGATGTCGTACGAGCGGCGCCAGATCTTGACCTGATCCTCCCCGTGCTCCGCGGCCGTCTCTGTTTTGTTCAGCCCCTGGAGCGCTCCGTAGTGGCGCTCGTTGAGCTCCCACGCGCGGGTCACCGGGAGCCACATGAGGTCCATCTCTTCCATGACGTGCCAAAGGGTCCGGATCGCACGCTTGAGGACCGACGTGTACGCCTCGTCGAACGTGTACCCCTCGTCCCGGAGGAGCTTCCCGGCCGCTGCTGCCTCTTCGTGCCCCTTCTCACTGAGCGGAACGTCCTTCCACCCCGTGAACCGGTTCTCTTTGTTCCAGACGCTTTCGCCGTGACGGATCAGGACCAAGGTGTGCACGATATCGCTCCTTCGTTCGTGTGGGTGACCGATACTAGCGGATCCGGATCTCGTTGTGCTCGGGATCCCACGTGGGAACGAGCGATGAGCTGTCCAGTCGCGCCGCGAACTCGATATCCGCCCCCATTCCGAGCGAGTCGAGCTTCCGTCCGTGAGCCGCCGAGCGGATCGCGGGTTCCACCCCCCCGCTTCCGTGGATCGTGGATCGGGTCACATCGAGCGCGATCCGCGCGGAGTCCGTGAGCGCCCAGTCGGATCCCAACTCAAGCAGTCGCTCGATCATCAACCCCGCCCCGATCGTGTCGTCGAGCGACACCCGTCCATGCGTCCCCGAGCACACGAGCAGCACGTCCCGTCCCCCATTGAACAGGGTCCGCGCGATCGCGCCCCGATTCACGATTGATCCAATGAGCACCCGCGCCGAGCCCGTGCACCGATGGATCGCGCGGGTCCCATTCGTCGTGGACATCACCAATGTCCGCCCCCCCACCGTTTCCTGGCTCATCGACAACGGCGAGTTCCCGAGATCGAACCCCTCGGGGGGGACCGCGTCGCGCTCCCCGGCGAGGATCGCGTCGGGGATACGCGCTTTCGCAGCGAACGCATCCTCGATCGACTCGACCGGGATGACCCGCTCCGCCCCGGACCCGAGGGCCGCGAGCATCGTGGTCGTCGCGCGCAGCACATCGATCGCGACGGTATCGCGATCGAGTGCGGACTCAATGAGTTGGTATGTCAGCGCGACATCGATCGATCGCATGGACCGAGTCTATTCGCGCGGCCGATCAGTTGCTCGCGAGCTTGATCCCGATCGACTGAGGATCGACGGAGTTCGGGAGCACACGGGTGAGGAAGTTCGCCTTCGCACGGTTCCGCTCGAGCGGGGTCAGCTCGAGAAGGTCGATCCGATCCAGCACCTCGTTGATCCGATCCGCGGCCATCGCACGCTCTTCGTCCGAACCACGGAGCGCGTCGCGGACCTCGTCGATCCGGGTCCGGGTTTCGCTCTGCGCGTCGTACGCGCCGAGGAGCCCGACGTAGGAATCGACCAACCGATCCACGGATCGCGGGGACAGACGCTCAAGAGGGAGCGACGGGTTCGTCGGGTCCGCGGCGTAGCGGGTCACCCCGTCCTTCGCCGCGCTCCGCACGAGATCGTCGTTCGCGATATCGGGCTGAAGCCCCAGCTCGATCAGCACCTGGCGCGACGCGAGATACGGGTCGTTGTCGCGGATCTGGATCGTGTCTTCATCGAGGAGGGCTTCCGCGAGGTTCGCGGTGGTTCCTGTCGGTCCAACCGGATCGATATGCTCGCCGACAGCGAGGTCGTAGGCATACGCCCCCATCCCGGAAGCGGCCGCGAAGTACGCGATCGTCGGGTCTTCCGTGTACGTCACGACCGGGAGCCCGCCGTTGTTCGCCGTCCCCGAACCCGTCGCGAAGATCACGTTAGGGGTCCCGACCACGGTCCCGATCAGATCGATCGAACCCGTCGCGATGATGTCCGTCCCGAGATCCATGAAGACATCGGTCGGACGATCGAACTCGTTCTCACGACGATCGACCTCGCCGGCCAGGCGTTCAAGGAACACGATCTCCGAACCACCCGATCCCGTCGCCGTGATTCTGAGATTCCCGAGGACACTGAGGTCCCCGAGTTCGAGTCGAGCCACGCCGCTCCGGTTCTTTGCACCGATATCGAGCGATCCGAAGGAGAGCAACCGCTGTCCCTCACCCATGGTCACGCCCTCCGTCGCGCTGACGAAGAACCGATCGCTCGAGTCGAACCCGCCGAGATCGGTGAGCACCAGACCCTCGTTCGCTCCGTCAGCGAACAGGAAGCTCGCAACGTCGATCGCGCTGGAGCGATCGTCCCCGAACGTGATATTCCGGAACGACCCGCTCAGCATGGTCGGCCCGAACACACGCCCGACGCCCAAGCTCCCCTGGAACTTGAACGGGGTCCGCCCCTCGTTGAGCCCAGCGAACGGATCCCCGTCGTACATGAACGCGACATCCGTCGTCCCACGGACCACGGCGAAGAGGTTGCCACCGAACAAGGCCGTTCCTTCTCCGACATGGAACGTGACACTCGGTCCCGCGAGCCCGAAGTCACCGAGGAAGACCATGTCCCCGAGCGTGGAGACGTTCCCTCGGATCGTCCCGCCGATGGAATCGATATGGATCGACCCGAGGCGCATATCGCTTGTGGGGTTGTCCCCGATCGATCCGATGAAGTTGACGTTCAGGGCCGCGTCAGCGTCGAGCCCGTAGTACATCCCGGATTCAGAGAACACGTTCCCGAAGAAGTCCACCGCGCCGCTCGTGGAGTTGAGCGAGACGTTGTCGATCAAGCGGGTGTTCCCCGCGAGGGTGATGTCCCCCCCAGTCGCCGTCACATCAGCGCCCAGATCGATCGTCGATCCGGTGAGCGTGACACTCGCGGCTGTGATCGGAGCGCCACCGAGCTCGAGCGCGTCGTTCATCCGGGTCGCGATGACCCGGTCGCCCGACATATTCACTTCGCCCGTCGCGTTGATCCGACCCGCGTTCATGACGTCAGCGCCGCTCGTCGCGATCGTGACATCGCGTCCGTTGATCGAGCCCGTATTCCACGCGGCGATCGAGTACACATCCCCCGCCGCAAGGCGCGGGGACCCGTCCACGGGCTGCATGTTCGACAGATCCGCCGGGACCTCGACCTGGACGAACCGATGACCGAGGTGCTCCCCGATCATGACCTGTTCACCCGAAGCCATGATGACCGTGCCGTCGGAAGCATCGATCGTCCCGATGTTCCCCACGCTCGCGCCGATGAGGGTCACGAGCTGGGCGTTGATCCGACCCATGTTGGTGACATTCCCTGTCACCCCCGTGAAACGATCAACCCCGGCCGTGAAGTCAGCGTTGGAGATATTCCCCGCCGCCGCGTGGATCGCGCCGGCGTTCACGACCGCGCCCTGACCGAACACGATCCCGGACGGGTTGACGATGTAGACCTGGCCGTTCGCGCTGAGCGAGCCGTTGATCATCGTCGCGTTGACCGAGTTCACCCGGTTGAGCACTCGGGAGCTCGCGCCGGGCATGATGAACTGGACACTCTCTCCCGACCCGATGTCGAACGAGGTCCAGTTGATGATCGTGGAGTGACCCGTGGTGATCGTGGTGTTCGATCCCACCGTGTCGATGGTCGCAGATCCGGAGACAACATCTCCCCCCTCCGGGGTTGCCTGAGCGAGCCCGGCGCAGAGCCCGGCCGTGGCGATAAGAGCGAGCCCGAACTGGGCGCGCATGCGTGTCGTGTCTTGAGTTGTCATAACGGCCTCCGATATTGTGATGTCAGTACACAAATGTCGCTGCGAAGTGCAGCCTGGAGTCCCCAACGTCTGTCGCCACGAACGGCGAGACTTGTTCACCGATTCGGGTAAACGCCATCGCGTATTGGAGACGGACGGTGAGGTTCCGTCTCAACTGTGCCTCGATTCCGACACCCGCACCAATGAGTGTCTCGTCCGACTCAAAAAACAGGGCGTTCTGTACGGCCACCCGTCCTATATCTACGAACCCGGACAGGATCAGATCCCAATCCGCGCTCCCAAATGGCTGAGTTCTTGAAGATCTGAACCGAGAACCGAACAAATCGGTCGTTGTCGAAGCGATCGGGGTCGCTTTCCCGAGGTGATATCGGTACTCCAGCGACGCCACCACCCCGCTGTCACCGGCCGCGACCGATTCGTCATACCCCCGGACCGTCGCCGCACCACCCGCGATGAACTGGTACGAGGGCGCAAGACGAGACCCAAAGGTCGATTGTCCACGGACACGGATCACCATCTCGTGCGCCAGAGTCATGTCGTCCGGCCCACGATCCCCACGGAAGCCCTCGGGGTCGAAAATCGGTTCCAGATAGAAGGAATGGGTCAGCTGAGCTGTCAGACGGGTGAACTCGTTCTCGACCATCGGCCGACCGAGATTCGCGATCATCACTTCGGACGTCCCCGCAGCATCCGCAAGGTTGGTCTCGACCTTGACCTCCCCGAACACATTGTGGAGCGGAGTGGATTTCTCGTATCGGAGCGCGATGAACGGGAGCAGGAAATCCTCGTCCCCCTGGACCAAGAGGACCCGGTTGTCAACCTCGGTGTGCTCGAAACGGATCCCCCCGACCAGATCCACAAACGCCGGGCCGTCTTCCCAGACGTTCAGCGCGAGCTCCGCGCCGACCTCATAGCCCTCGCCCTCGAAGTTCTCGAACCCGAGCCCGACATCGCTCGCCGTGTACTGGTTCCATCGTCCATGGACCCGCCCCCGAGCTTGCTCCGTGACATCGAACTCGTACGAAGCGAGCAACGCATGGACCTCATCGAAACTCGCCGTGATGTAGTCAATCTGGAGCACATCGTCGTTATTCGTGAGCTGACGATGGACAAATCCGAAGTGCTCGCGCCATTCATCCGTGCTCTTGGTTCCCGTGTTCGACACGCTCGCATACGCCGACCACTGTTTGGGTTCCGTGATGAGGTAGTCCACCACGACCGAGCCACGCTCCTCGCTGGGAGAAATCGAGACATCAACCCGTCGTCCGGGGTGCCGATTCAGCCGAAATACGGGCGAATCCACGTTTTTCTTGGTCAACAGATCACCTTGTGCTAAGGTGATCCTGCCGCGCACACGGCTGTGAAGGGGATGATTCACATTCGACACGTCGTCGTCGTGCTCACGTTCAGCGATCCGCTCGCCTCGAGCGATCGTGCGCACAAGAGCCACGTCGGCGGGCCAGATCAGGACGGTCAATACCAATGAACCCGAGCCACGCAGGTCCTCCTGTGTGGTTTCGAACGCGATCTCCTCAGGGGAGGGAGTGACCAGATGTCCGATCAAGCCCAGCCGATCTTCCGTTTCCGCACGCACCGCCTGGAGCACCGCGCTCATCGCGCTCCCGCTCAGATCCACGGGTCCGAACCGGACCAGATCGTCGAGCGAGGTTTTCACCCCCTCGGAACCGTCGCGCGGCGCGATGTACACCCCGTCAACAAGGGACAGCTCGACCATGGTCGAACCGAGTCCGTCGAGTGGCTCAAGCCCGTCGAGTTCGCGCGCGTAGACGAACGAGAACCCGCTCACCGGGTACACCCGTCCATCACGCTCCGGATCGAGCGTCGTCTGAGCGGACACCACGGACACACACATCGCGAAGGCCGCGATCACGCTCAGGATCAAACTTTTGCTCGACATAGGGACCTCAATGGCGGCGGCGAGAGCACGCAACGATCCTCATCACCGGTATCGTATACAAACACAAGACACCCAAACCCGTCCGAGAACAAGATCGGGGTATCTCCTTCAGCACCCATCGGTCCTTTCGGAGCTCCGACACAGCATGATCGCGCGATCTCGCCCAAGACCCCGACGAATCGAGCCGATGCGCACAACATGCGCAGATCTGCTCGATGCTTCATCCTTCCGATGGCCGGAGCCGCTGCATTGCTCTTGACCCAAGCAGGGTGTGAGAAGCGTGCGACCCCCACGCTTTCGAACGAGCAGCGCGCCCTGGTTCTCGAAGAACTCGGATTCCTCTCGAACCAGCCCAGCTCGACCGGGTCTGCCCCTCACCGCGCAGCTGAGTATTCCGACCCACACCCGACCCTCCTCGCAGGCGATTGGATCGCGCTCGGGTGGGCAACGCTCGATGATTCTGTATTCATCTACGAACCGGGCATGGATACCCAGTCGCCGTTCGCCGGGGTTGTTCAGACGTTCTACGAGTAGACCTCTATAGAGAGCCGTCACAACCGGGTCAGTTGTCCTGCGCCTTGATGATCTCGGTCATGTCTCTGTACGCCGTCAGGTCATCAACGTTTACCACCCCGTCACGGTTGACATCCGCGCCCCCCTGTTTCTCGCCGTAGAATGCGACAAACCGGTCGTAATCCGAGGTGGTGAGTTCGCCGTCCTCGTTGTAATCGTACCGGTTCATGAACCGATCGATCTCGCGCTGTTGGGTCATCGTGTTGTTCGCTGTCAACCGTTCGTCGGCATTGAGCATCCCGTCGCCGTCCGAGTCGTACTGTTGGATCATCGAATCGATCCAACTCCGGGACCGGTCCGACCACTGCTGCTGCATCGCGAGGGTTTCCTCGTCGGACATGATCCCGTCACCGTCCGTGTCGTGCTGCTTGACCATCCGATCCATCCGGCTCTGATCCCGCTCGTCGAGCCACTGATTGAACGCGTGCTCTTCCTCCGGATTGAGTTGCCCGTCCTCATCCATGTCGAACCGGGACTTCATCCGATCAACGCGGGGGGAGTTGAGCATCCGCTCCCGTCCGGCGGCCACCATCTCCTCGGCGCTCACAAACCCATCCCCGTTCAAATCTTGCGATTCGATCCAACGATCACGCCATGCTTGCATCATCGCTTCGCGCTCTTCATCGTTGAGCATTCCGTCCCCGTCCTTGTCGTATTCAAGGATCCGAGCCTCCATCTCCTCGAACCGATCCCGTCCCCGATCGCGCCCCTCCGGACCTCCCCGACGCGCCCCCTGAAGCTCACGCGGCCCCTGCTCAGCAGAGCCCGATTCGGATGCTGCCGGAGCGGGCTGGTCCGCTTTGGATGTGTCCAACGCATACGCGCTCTGGCCCGGATCGATATCCAGGGTTAGGCCTGTCGAGCTCACACCGAGGAGATCTGTCTCGTCGCTCGATCCCGTATCGAACACAAGGATCGCGCCGAGCCCAAGAACCCCGATCCCGAGAGCGCCAACAACCAGTGCTTTGCTGTTCATGCGAAAAACCTCCGACGGGTATACCAAGATCAACGCTCGAAGAGTCGGCGTATCACCCTGAATCTGCACACTTTCCGACAAAGATCATTCTATCAAAAAACCGCCCGAAAGGGCGGCATGAATGGCGAGGGGGAGACTCGAACTCCCGACCTGAGGGTTATGAATCCTCCGCTCTAGCCAGCTGAGCTACCTCGCCGCTTGATTGAGCGGCGATTCTAGACCCCCACTCCCATTAAGTCAGCAAGCTCACGTGTCCGTCTTCGGCTGCACAGGCTCGCTTGTCACGGCCTGGGCGCCCGTGCTCGAAGCATGAGCGGACCCCGCCAGATCCGGGTTGTGCGGGGGTTTGGCGCTCTCAAACTGGGGAGACTGGGTGTGCTGGGCCTGTCCGGAAGCGCCCTGCCCACGGACCTCGTCCTCCACGTCCTTCAGCCCCTTCTTGAACTGGACAACGCCCTGTCCCAAGCTCCGCCCGACTTCAGGGAGTCGGCGGCCGAAGAGAAGGAGCATCACAACCCCGATGACGAGCATCTCGGGCCAGCCGAGGTTCGGAAGAAACGCGAATGTGGTCATGGGGGTATTCAATGGGAGTCCTTCTCCAGAGTCAACGCACGGGGTCCGAACGTCTTGCGTTCGCCGAGGATTGCGCGAGTTCCACCACATTATGGAGCAGAACCGCGACCGTCATGGGTCCAACCCCCCCGGGGACAGGCGAGATCCACCCAGCGATCTCACGGACATCGTCGAAATCGACATCCCCGACCGTCCGTGATTCACCCGATTCAGGGTCTTGGATCCGGTTCACCCCGACATCCACGACCAGAGCGCCAGGACGGACCATGCCCTTCGTGATCAACCCCGGAACCCCGGCGGCGGCGACGAGCACATCCGCATCCAAGCACAGGTTCCGGAGCTCACGGGTGTACTTGTTGCACGAGATCACGGTTGCTTCTCGTTGCATGAGAAGCACCGCCGTCGGCCTCCCCACCACCGCGGAAGCCCCCACCACCACACAGTGCTTCCCCTTGAGATCCACTTCTGTCGAATCGATCAGCTTCAGCGCGGCCAGCGCGGTGCACGGCGCACGGAGCGATCGCCCGTACACCACGTTCCCGATGTTCGCTGGGTTCACGCTCTCCGCGTCCTTGTCGGGGTCGATGAGCTTCTTGATCGAGTACGCATCCACCTCGTCGGGGAGGGGCATGTGGATCATGATCGCGTGAACCCCCGGATCTCCGTTCAGTTCGCGGATCTTGTCGGCGATCGCTTCGGATGACGACCCCTGCTCGAGCACATGGAGCTCGTACTCGATCCCGATCGCGGCGCACGTTTTCGCTTGGTTCTGCGCGTAGATCCGAGCAGCATTGTCCCCCGATTCGACGAGGACCGCATCGAGTTTCGCCGGGGTCCCCTGCTCGCGCAGCGCCCTCGCTTGCTCCGCCGTTTCAGCCCGGAACTCCGCCGCGAGTGCTTTCCCATCGATGATTGCTGCGCCCATGCGCGATCATAGCCGCCGATGATTATGATGCCCCCGTGAAAGCCCCGGCCAAACGAGCGAAAGAACTCCGAGACCTCCTGACCCGAGCGAACCGCGCGTACTACACGGACGCGCAACCCATCATGTCGGACCAGGAGTTCGACGAGCAGCTCCGGGAGCTCGCCGACCTCGAAGCCGAGCATCCCGAGCTCCGGGACCCCAACTCCCCCACGGCCCGGGTCGGCGGGGACCCCATCGACGGCTTCACGACGATCGAGCACTCGGTCCCCATGCTCTCGATCGACAACACGTACTCGGAGCAGGAGGTCGAGGACTGGGTCAAACGCTGCGCGAAGAACCTCGGGTCCGACCCGAACTCTGACGGGGGGCTTTTCACCGGTTCGGAAGCGCCTACTTACGTCACGGAACCCAAAATCGACGGCGTTGCCCTCTCCATCCGCTACGAGAACGGCACCTTCGTCCGAGCCCTGACACGGGGCGACGGCTCCAAAGGCGACGACGTCTCCCACGCAGCACGGACCATCCGCTCCATCCCACTCGAACTCGAAGGCGATGTCCCCGACATCCTCGAAGTCCGGGGTGAGGTCTACATCCCCCTGAGTGTCTTCGAGCAGATCAACGAACAACGCGAGCAGGACGGCGACGAGCCCTTCATGAACCCCCGCAACGCCTGCGCCGGGACTCTCAAGAATCTCGACCCCAAAGTCGCCGCATCCCGTTCGCTTGGGTTCCTCGCGCACGGACGGGGAGAGATCAGCGAACCCGGATACGCCGACTCGCACAGCGCGATGATGACGAAGCTCGAAGGGCTCGGGTTCTACGTCGGCGATCACCGGAAGTCCCACACAGACCTCGTCGGCGTCATGAATGCGATCCACACCATCGACACCGCACGACACGAGATGGAGTTCGCGACCGACGGCGTCGTCATCCGGGTGGACTCGTACACCCAGCAGGACGCGCTCGGGACGACGAGCAAATCACCCCGCTGGGTCATCGCCTACAAGTTCCCGGCCGAACGCAAACCCACGCGCCTCCTCAGCGTCGAGCACATGGTCGGGAAGACGGGCAAAATCACCCCCCGCGCGACCCTCGAACCCGTCCTCCTCGCCGGGACCACCGTCTCCCACGCCTCCCTCCACAACTACGGCATGGTCCGTCAGCGTGATCTGCATATCGGGGATCTCGTCGATGTGGAGAAGGCCGGCGAGATCATCCCCCAGGTCGTCGGGGTCCACGAGCAGGAACGCCCCAAGGGTGCTGCTCCCGTCCTCCCCCCGGATGAATGCCCGGCCTGCGCGTCCCCACTCGAGATCGAACCCCCCGAATCAGAAGACGACCCCACCCTGGAAACCACCCGCCGGTGTCTCAACCCCGAGTGCCCCGCGCAGATCCGGGAGAAGCTTGTCTGGTTCGTCGGTCGGAATCAGATGGATATCGACGGGCTCGGTGAACTCACCATCGATGCGATTATGGGCTCGGACATCAAGCTTGAGCACTTCGCTGACATCTTCCACCTCCACGAACACCGGGACGCGCTTATCGAGATCGAGCGGATGGGGGAGAAGAAGGTGGACAACATGCTCCAGGGGATCGAGAACGCGAAGTCCCAAGGGATGGCCCGGGTCCTCGCCGGGATGGGGATCCGGCACGTCGGCGCGACCACCTCCAAACTCCTCGCGCGGGCATTCCCGGATATCGATGCACTCATTGATGCGCCCGTATGGGCGCTCATGCCCCAAGCCGTCAACCGGATGAGCGGAACCAAACGCGAAGCCCTCCTCGGGTCCAAGGACAAGCTCGAAACCGAATACGAAACCGGGCTCGGCGAAGACACCGCGCCCGTCGTCCACGAATACCTCACCAGCACACCCGCGCGGGATATGTTCGCCCGACTCAAATCGTGCGGCGTTGACCTTTCGAGCAACGACTACCGAGCCGTCGATCAGGATCAGGACAACGACTTCGCCGGGAAGACCATCGTCCTCACGGGCACCCTCGAACACTTCACCCGCCCCGAGCTGACCGAGAAGCTCGAAGCCCTGGGCGCGAAGGTCACGGGATCCGTGTCCAAGAAGACGGATCTCGTCGTCGCCGGCGAGAGCGCCGGGTCCAAACTCACCAAAGCCCAGGATCTTGGTATCCTCGTTTGGGATGAAGCAACGCTCCTCGAACATCTGGAGGACGGATGAAGAACCTCGAATGGAAATCCGAGCTCCGAGACCCCAACCTCGCGCGGATCCTCTGTAAGCACATCGGCGCGGATCTGGCCGCCACGCTCGACCAGACCGACACCTACTACAACGTCGCGAAGGGCCGACTCAAGCGCCGAGAAACCATCGCGATCGATTCCAGCGGGAGCTCGAAGGAAGACGACCAGTACATCGTCTACACCCGTCCAGACTCGATCACCCCCAAGCACTCCGACTACTCGCTCCTCACCCGCGCGGAGTTCGATGAGCGCTTCGGGTCCGCTTCGATCCCCGAGTGGATCGTCGTCAAGAAACGGCGCGAGCTCTACATGTTCGAGTCCGTCCGGATCCACATCGACGATGTGAAGGAACTCGGGTGGTACTTCGAGTTCGAGATCGTGCTCGACGAGGGGATGGACGACGAGAAGGCCGACCGATACGCCAAAGAGATTCGCGCCACCTTCGCGCCCGCGCTGGGTGAGCCCATCCGGGTCTCTTACTGCGATCTCCTCGCGCAGCAGCGATTGATCGAACGGCAGAAGAATTCCTGAGCGATCAGAGCACCTTGCGTGGACGGATCACCGCGTTCGACAGCAGCAGCCCAACCACCAATGCAGCGCCGATGACCACCACCCGGAACGCGGATTCCACGCCGCTCAACGTCTCCGCGCCCATGAACGACTGCACGCTCCGGAACCCGATCGACCCGGGCACGAGCATGATCAGCCCCGGGAGCACGACCGTGACGGCCGGACGATCCGCGAACTGCGCGAACAGGTTCCCGAGCACCCCCACACACGCGGCCGCGAAGCAGATCCCGAACTCGAGCCCGAACGTCGCGACCCCGAAACGGGACGAGTAATACGCGCACAACACCGATGCGAGCATGACCCACCAGTCGTTCAGTCGTGCACGGAACAGCACGACAAAGAACCCCGCACCCATCACGGCCGCGAACCCGCGCCAGTGGGTGCTGAACCCGTCGTGCTTAAGCGAGGGAGGTGGATCGAGCAGTACGTTGACCAGTTCGTCCCCGGCCGCCGCGCCGAACCCGAGCAGGACCAAAATCATGATCGCGCCGACAAGACGCGCACTCCCCGAGACAACGTTCCGTGTCGCGAGCTCCGTCATCGCCGTCGTGAGGGTCAAACCCGGGATCAGCACGATGATCCCCGCGAGCACCGAGATCGTCGTTGTGTACGGCCCGATCAGCAGTGAGAGCAGCCCCGCGATGACGGCCGCGAAGAACCCGGCGAGGAAGTCGAACAGCCGTGCATACTCCCGGTTCTTCGCCGTGATATCGATCAAAGCACCGCATGTCCCCCCAATGAGCGCCGCGCCAAGCATCTCCTGCCAGTGACCCCCGAACAACACGGAGGCCGTCGCAGAAGCGCCCCCGAAGCTCAGCACGTGCGCCCAGAGCGGGACGCGATCGGGCTCAAGCACGATCTCCTTGATCTTCCGGATCCCCGTGAGCGGGGTCATCTTCTTTGCGAAGACAGCGTTGAAAATCGTGTCGATCGAGCGGAGCTTCGAGAGGTTCACCTCACCCGGGGTGATCCGGGTCAGGTACGTGTCGTATTCCCCGTCCTCTTCGATGGACAGGAACACGGAGGTTGGGGTTGAGAACACGTGGGCGTACAACCCCATGGATTGCGCGCAGATACTGACCGCTTCCTCGAGCCGATAGGATGCTGTTGAGTATGTCCCGAGCGCCCGCGCCAGCTCGACGAGGAACCGGACGCGCGGATCGTCGGGACGAGGTCCGCGTCGGACTTTGAAGTTCTTCGGCGCCACGATCCCTCGCGGTATTCGTTACATCGCGCCGCCTTCGAACACGATGCGCTCCTTGGTCTTGCGCGGGTCGGGCTCGGGGACGGCGGACAGCAGGGACTGGGTGTACTTGTGCTGGGGGTTCCCGATGATCTCTTCGCGGGTTCCCTCTTCAACTATCTTGCCCTTGTACATCACCGCGATGCGCTTGCACACGTGCTGGATGACGGCCATGTCGTGGGAGATGAAGAGGTACGAAAGCCCGAACTCGCTCTGGAGATCCGAGAGCAGGTTGATGATCTGCGCCTGGATCGACACGTCGAGCGCGCTCGTCGGCTCGTCGCACACGATGAACTTGGGCTCGAGCGCGAGCGCGCGAGCGATCCCGATACGCTGGCGCTGACCACCCGAGAACTCGTGGGGGTACCGATCGGCGGCCGCTCTGGGCATCCCACAACGCTCGAGCAGGTTCTCGACCCGTTCCCGGAGCTCCGCTTTGTCCGTGACCATCCCGTGGATCACCAAGGGCTCACCCACGATCGAAGCGATGCGCATACGCGGGTTCAGCGAACCGGCCGGGTCCTGGAACACGATCTGCATGTTCCGGCGGAGCTTCTGGAGCTCCGATCCGTGCGCGGCGAAGACGTCCCGTCCCTCGAAGGTGACCCTCCCGGAGGTCGCCGGGATCAATCGGAGCAGGGTGCGCCCCACCGTGGTCTTCCCGCACCCGGATTCCCCCACGAGCCCGAGCGTTTCGCCGGATCCGATCTCGAAGGACACCCCGTCCACAGCCTTGAAATGGTCCGTGACACGTTGGAGGAGCCCCGAACGGATCGGGAAGTGGGTCTTGAGATCCTGGACACTCAGCAGCGGGGCTGCGCCGGATGAGGATTCGCTCGGTGTCGTCATGGGCTGTGTGGCCGTTTGGGTCATAGGGCGATGGTATCACGCTCACACGGATCCCGTCTCGGATTCTTGGAGAGAGCTGAATCCATGCGCCGGATCGCTCCGAAACCGTTCCCGACGCAGGAGCCGGCTTTCAACACACCCAAACCGGCAACCGTTTCGAAACCCTGACAACACACGGGAGATTTCCATGAACAAGGCCAACCTTGGCGCGATTTCTGTGCTCGCACTGTCCTCCTCGCTCACCCTCGCGGGGTCCCCCTGCTCCTCCTCGTGCTCGAGCGAGAAGAGCTCAACGTGGGGCTCCGCCCAACTGGTCTCCCACGAGTCCATGAAGAACATCGTGGAGGTCGCGCAGTCCAACGGGTCGTTCAACACCCTCATCGCCGCCGCCAAGGCCGCGGGATTGGTGGACGCGCTGACCGGGGACGGTCCGATCACGGTCCTCGCGCCGACCGACGAAGCGTTCGCGAAGCTCCCCGAGGGAACCGTCGAGTCGCTTCTCAAGCCGGAGAACAAGGACAAGCTCGCACGGATCCTCACCTATCACGTCATCCCCGGGAAGGTCGAGTCGGGGACCGTCAAATCCCTCAACAACGCCGTCACCCTCTCGGGTCAACGGATCGACATCAAGGCGAAGGGCTCCGATCTCATGATCGACAACGCCAAGGTCGTGAGCGCCGACGTACAGGCCTCCAACGGGGTGATCCATGTCATCGACACGGTCCTGATCCCCGAGGACGACACCATCGTCGGTGTTGCGAGCGAAGCGGGGACCTTCAACACCCTCTTGGCTGCGGCGAAGGCCGCGGGGCTCGCGGATCTCCTCGGGTCCGAGGGGCCGTTCACCGTGTTCGCGCCGACGGACGATGCGTTCGCGAAGCTTCCGGCCGGGACCGTCGAATCGCTGCTCAAGCCCGAGAACAAGGACAAGCTCGCTTCGATCCTGAAGTACCATGTCGTGCCCGGACGGATCTACGCCGACGAAGCGATCAAGCTCGGGGAAGCCACCAGCGCCCTGGGATCCGATCTGACCATCTCCAAGAAGTGGGGAAACGTCAAGATCAACGACGCCAAGGTCGTCAGTGCGGATATTGAAGCCACAAACGGGGTGATCCACGTCATCGACTCCGTGCTTTTGCCCGAATAAGTCCCTGAGAAGGGACCCGAGCACGCTCTCGCGCCAGGGATCTCTCTATGGTCACGACAGACGAACGTCCAGGAGTTGATTCTTTGAGCACCACCGCGTCATATCTCCAGCGTATCGCCGCCGGCGAACAGGACGCGATCGAAGCGTGCATGCACAACTACGCCGGGCTGGTTTCATCGCTCGCCCGGCGCTTCCTCCCTCCCGCGCAGATCGAAGACGCTGTGCAGGAAGTCTTCATCGAGCTCTGGAAAAACGCGGACCGGTTCGACCCCGAGAAAGCATCGGAGTCCACCTTTATCGCGATGATCGCGCGCCGGAGACTGATCGACAAGGTCAGGAAGAACGCGCGAAGGCCCAAGCACCAACCCATCGAGACCACCTACGGGCTCGGTGAGCGCCAGGACGAGCACCTCTCGGATATGGACGAGGAGCTCGCGCGAGCGACCCTCGCGATCCGGGAGCTGAGCGAGCCCCAGAAGCTCGTGCTCCGGCTGTCGCTCCGCGACGGGATGTCACACCAGGAGATCGCGGATTCGACGGGGATGGCGCTCGGGTCGGTCAAGACCCACCTCCGGAGAGGGATGATCCGTTTGCGTGAACTCGTGAACGAGCAGGGATCGCAGGACGAGTCAAACAAGATGGACAGCGACGGATGAACGTGGATCAACGCTATCCAGAATACGAACGAGTCGTGACGATGATCGCTGATCGCACGACGGGCGATCTCGACGGGCACGATCTCGAACTCATCGAGGGGGCGCTCGTCTCCGATCCCGAACTCGCGGAACTCGCGCTCGAACTCGAACTTGTTGCCACGAGCGCCTCGATCGCTTGGATCATCGAGGACGAGGAGGAGCGGAGCGCGGACTGCTCCCCCCTGTCGTGCGCACCCGATTCTTCCCGGACCGCTCGTCCCCGATCGATCGCGCCCTGGGTCATGCTCGCCGCGGCCGGGTGGAGTGTCGCCGCGATGCTCTTCGTCGGGTTCGCGGTCTCCTTCGCCCGCGCGATCAACGATCCCCCGCCCCTCTCGCTCCAGCGCACGGCGCTGATCCAGAACGCACCCGACACGATCACGCTCAACTGGAACGATTGGGAGAGCGAGGGCGCCCCGCCCGAGATCCCCAATGTTCAGGGCGACATCGTCTGGTCCGACTCGGAACAGCACGGGTACATGCGCTTCGAAGGGCTCCCCGTCAACGATCCGAGCGAGTCCCAGTACCAGCTCTGGATCATCGATGCGGAACGCGGGATGACCCAGCGCATCAACGGCGGGGTCTTCAACTGTCCGGATACGGGAGAGCTCATCGTTGAGATCAACGACCCGGATATCCCCGTCTCGAGTGCGGCCGCCTTCGCGCTCACCATCGAGCAGCCCGGGGGGGTCTGGGTGTCGGATATGTCCCGGAGAGTCGTGATCGCAAGCCGATGACGGACGTCCAGGGTCCCACACGACCCCCACGATCCGCACAACCCAACCACTCCCGAACACACAAACGCTTGACGTCGCCCGATGCGCGTCTATTCTTGTCGTCGCGGCCGATACAGCCGTCAGTCGGGCAGGTAGCTCAGTTGGTAGAGCACGGCATTGAAAATGCCGGTGTCCCCGGTTCAAGTCCGGGTCTGCCCATTCGACCCGATCGCAACGCCTTCCACCACGGAGGGCGTTGTTCTTTTTTGCCTCAGCACGTGCTCCAACTTACAATAACAGGACCCGACAAACCGGGACCTTTCAGGAGCAACACCCCCATGAGCACCACGACCATCTCCGGCCCCGGACTCAACAACGACACCCCCATCGACCCCCACAACGTCACGATCTCCGGGATCGTCCTCGACGCGCTCTACGCGCCCTCCAACCCCCCCGAGTCCCTCGCCAACTTCGAGCGCGACATCAACGACCCCGGTTCCTTCCCCTACACCCGTGGGCTCTACCCCCAGGGCTACCGCTCGCGCCTCTGGACCATGCGCCAGTTCGCCGGGTTCGGGTCCGCTGACGACACCAACCAACGCTTCAAGTACCTCCTCAAAGCAGCCAACACCAAGTCCAAAGCCAACACGGGTCTCTCGACGGCCTTCGACCTCCCCACCCTCATGGGTCGGGACTCCGACGATGTCCTCTCCACGGGTGAAGTTGGGAAGTGCGGCGTTGCGATCGACACCATCGAGGACATGCACCGCCTCTACGCCGACATCCCCATCGACCAGGTCACCGTCTCCCAAACCATCAACGGCCCCGCTTGCGTCATCTGGGCCATGTACCTCGCGATGGCCAAACAACGCGACATCGGTTGGGACACCCTCGGGGGGACCCTCCAGAACGACATCCTCAAAGAGTTCCACGCGCAGAACGAGTTCATCTATCCACCCGAAGCTTCCGTCAAACTCGTCGTGGACACCATCGAGTTCCAGTCCCAGCACCTCCCCAAGTGGAACTCCGTCTCCATCTCGGGCTACCACATCCGTGAAGCAGGATCGTCCGCGCCCCAGGAGCTCGCGTTCACCCTGCGCGACGGGATGGAATACGTCGAAGCGTGTCTCCTCCGTGGTCTGGACATCGACGAGTTCGCGCCGCGTTTGTCGTTCTTCTTCAACGCGCACAACGAGTTCTTCGAGGAGATCTGCAAACTCCGGGCCGCGCGTCGGATCTGGTCGCGCATGATGCGCGATCGATACGGCGCCAAGAACGAACGCTCCTGGTACATGAAGACCCACGTCCAGACGGCCGGGTGCTCCCTCACCGAGCAGCAGCCCCTCAACAACATCGTCCGTGTCGCCTACCAAGCCATGGCCGGGGTCCTCGGGGGGTGCCAGTCCCTCCACACCGACTCCATGGACGAGACCCTCGGGCTCCCGACCGAGCAGGCCGTCACCGTCGCGCTCCGGACCCAGCAGATCCTCGCGCACGAAACCGGGGTCACCCGGACCGTCGATCCCCTGGGGGGCTCATGGTTCATTGAGGAGCTCACGGACAAAATCGAAGCGGAAGCCCTCCAGTACATCGAAGAGATCGACAACATGGGGCGAGGCCCGTGGAAGCCCGAGCACGCAACCACCAGCACCCTCGACGACGGCGGGTGTGTCGGGGGGATCCACAAGGGCTATTTCCGCAGACAAATCGCCGAAGCGAGCTACCGCTTCTCCGAGGAGTGCGAAGCCGGGGACCGGATCATCGTCGGGGTCAACGAGTACGTGGACGAGTCCGAGGACCGTCCCATCGACATCCTCACGATCCCCGACTCCGTCGAGACCACCCAGGTCGAGCGCCTCAAAGCGTTCAAGGACAAGCGGGACCAGTCCGAGGTCCAGGCCGCCCTCACCCGGATCCGCGAAGACGCGCGGGACAACAAGAACGTGATGCCCGCGCTGGTGGACGGGGCGCTTGCGAACTGCACCCTCGGGGAGATGGTGCAAGCGATGGCGGATATCTACGGGCGGTACACTGGTGGGCCGGAGTGGTGATTCGTTCAAGACAATGCGAAGTCAACAACTCTATCCTCAAACCCTGAGAGCCCGAATACGACTTCATCGACAGACTCACGAACACGGCTGACGTGTTTCTCTGGTAGCGGAGAATCAGAATCAAATACTACAAGAGTCGGACTGTATTGATTGTGAGCTTTGAAATAGTTGCAGACTGCAGATACAAGTAGCCCCTTCTCCCTGTTTGCGACAGTGAATAAACACCTTGTGTTTGCCGATCCATTGCAATAATAATCAATAGGGTACGCACCCATGGGGTCGATAGTGCTGGATGTCCAACCTCTCAGTACAGATCGCGCAGGCTCTACTCTTTCAGTGATTAAATAATCCATCATTTGAGCGAGATAGTTCGGTTTTTTGTGTGCGAACTGAATCTCAAGTGTGGACACTCGTTCGACTGCTATACAAAAATCTATAAAAGATCTCTGGGGCGACGCTGGTTCTAGTGGTCTGACGATTTCACTTCCGACAAGATCGACACCGTGTGGAGCAAGCAGCTTTCTAATTAAATCAATGCGATTTTCGCCAAGGGACAGTCCTCTTATCTTTAATTTATAGAGGGTGTTTCCGCGGTCCGTAAGCGACGGCCCGTTTCGGCCTTCGTTGTAGTAAGCACAAACCAAATCACCGTCAGCATATTGAAATCTGCTGGATAAAAATTCCCGATCAGATACCACGTGATGCTCGACATCGAGATCGCTGCACATCAGTTTGTGTAGAGTTTTAAGTTTCACTGGTTGATCCACTCGAACAGTTCTTGTTGTGATTCATTATCAGTAAAATGAAACCGCATGTCTGATAAAAAAGCGCCAAGCAGCCTCTCTCGAGATGAGCATCGCTTTGGGTCAAGGAGTTCGGCGCGTGCATCCCAGACACCAATCTCTCTCTCAGATCGCTCACTGTAAATATGCCTGTGGGGCGCAGACGGTGGAATCAGATCAGGTGGCCGCATCCATTGTTTCTTGTTCAGATGTGGGGAATCGTGGATGTCATACCTGCACAATGCTGCCATCGGCCTGCCTGGAAGCATGGCCTCTAGCGTGATATTTGTCGACCCAACATCGAGCTTTCGATGAAAAATGACTCTCACAGGTACCGGCGTTGCTTCATCTGATTCACCTTCAAGAACTGCTGACTCGATGCTGTTCTGTCGATCCGTCGTTTTTTCAGACCAAGCGTCAAGAATCGCATTTTTCTTGACCGTGATCAGGTGATCTGCTTCATGCTGTGTGAAGATTGGTGCAGCCATCTGATGCCAGTATACCAACTGCGAAAACATGTGGCATATGACCGAAAATGGCACTCCACTAGTTGTGGATCCCGACTCCCCACCAAACCTCCTCCACATCCTCCACGAACCGATCCCCCGACGGACACTCCTCCCACCCGAACCCGATCGTCGGGCTCCATCCATGTGTGGGTTCCCCCCTCCCCGGGGAACCCACACATGGATGGACCCACACATCAACACACCAGTTGATTGCTCTCGGTCACCTCTCTCTCTCTCTTTCTCTCTCTTGGTTCATCTGTTGTCTTTCATCTGTTGGTTTCATGTGTGGGTCGTCCGGGGTGGGGGTCACCCACACATGGATCGATCCGGATCAACCCCCCAGGGTGCCCCATTGATCCGGATCACACCCCACCCCCAGCGATGATCCGGATTGACTTCTGATCTCTCAAGAGGGTTTTGTGTGTGTAGACCCGTGTGTGTTGATCCGGATCATCTCCCTGTGGGGGGGAGATGATCCGGATCAACCCGACCGACCGAGCACGTTCCCCCCGTCATCCATACCAACCAACCCCCCTCCGGGGTTGGTTGGTATGGATGACATGGTCGGGATGAACCCCTCTGAGCGTGTAAAAAGAGAGATTGATCCATACCAACCAACCGAGGGTGCGGGCTTGGTCGGGATGAACCCCCTTGAGAGAGAAAGAACACATATTCATCTGAGCCAATCAACCAAGCCAACCACCCGGGGGTGCGGGGTTGGTCGGGTTGACTTGGTCGTGATCGAACAACGCTCTCGAACTCGATCACCCCCCCACCCCCAGCCATGATCGAGATTGATTTAACGAGCAATACACACGATCTAGAGAACTCGATCATCACCCTGGGTGGGGTGATGATCGAGTTCGTTGTGGGTCCCGTTTCAGCGCGCACACGAACACCCCGGCCGACCTTCCGATCGGCGCGGGGCGCTGGAGAGATCGCCGCCGACGAACTCAAGCGGCGATGAACAGCTGGACATCGAAGAAGTCCACCACCCCGTCCCCGTTCAGGTCCGCGCAGGCGGCCCCCGTGTTCAGGCACTGGATGAAGATGGACACGTCGAGGAAGTCCACGACCCCGTCGCCGTTGAGATCCGCGATGAGGTTCCCGCTCGTGATCGAGTCCGGGGACGTCATCGACACGGGTTCAGCCCGTTCGAGGGTTCCGTGGAGGGGATCGATCGTTCCGAGCTGGATACACAACGCCGTTGTCAGAGTCAGCATGAGCATGATGCGCTCCTTTCCTGCACCCACGAGGACCAATGAGACATCTCCCGAGCCCGGGGTCCACAGCGGACACACCGATCGCTCGGGCTGTTCCAGAGCCCGTCCCCACGACGTCCCCTCGGATTGTCAACACAGTCACCCGATCGAGAGAACCCCGATCGGCAGCGCCCCGCGCACACAGCTCGCGCGCCGCGCTCCGGACATCATCGATACGGATCGTCCCCCGCGCGGTTCCCGGGGTTCACCCGGGGGCGCGAGGATCATCCGATGTTCATCGTTTGCGCCGAGCCGCGACACACCCGCCGAGCGCGAGCAGCGCCAGCGAACCGGGGGACGGCACCTGCCCGACGAAGATCGCGGACCCCGTGTCCTCGTACCCGTACTCGAGCACCCGGACGAAGACCTCGGGTTCGTCACCCACTTCGCGCCCCGCATCGAGCTGGAGCATCCCGAACTCGACGTGCATCCACCCCCACATCGGGACGAGGATCTCTTCGCCGATGTTGTCCGGGTCCGGGATGTAGCCCATGAACGAGAACCCGAGGTAATGGGTCCCGCCGAGGAGCATCCCCCCGCTCTCCGGATTCCCGAACGCGTCGTACAGATACCCCGCATGGGAGAGGGTCTCGAATCCGATCTGGTCCTCGAGCTCGGGACCGATCCCCGTCCCGAACTGGAGCGACTGGAGCACCCCGTAGTCGTTGTCATCGAACGACGTCAGGAACCCCCCGTTCCGGGTCGAATCGAGCCCGGCAACATAGAAGTCCCCGAACTCGAAGTCGTTGAGGATATTGAACTCCAGGTCGTGCGATTCGCGCCCGTCCACGTTGATGAACAGGGTCCGGGTCCCCCCCTCGTCAGCAAACGAATACACCAACTCCAGACCGGGATCACCGACGTACTGGATATCAGCGAGCGCGACGCTCGCCGCGGCCGCGAGCACAAGTGTGGTGGCTTTGATCATGTTCATCATCCTCTCCTCATTCCAATCTCAGCGACGACGCTTCAGCGACACCAGCCCCCCGAGCCCGAGCAGCGCGATCGCCGACGGCGCGGGAACCAAACGCACATTCACCTCACCCACCGCGAACGGCGCCGTCCCGGCCTCGGTGAAAATCGTGTAGTCGAACTGGATCGAGTCCGCGATCGCCGTCCCCCGGAGCGTGACGAACGCGAAATCCCCCATCGCCGCATCGACGAGATCAACACTCAGATTCCCCATGTCATCGACCCCGCCCGAGATGTCGCCGTAGAGCGGATCGCTCTGGGGGGTGAGGGTGAACGTGTCCCCCATGAGCATCCCCGAGACGGAGATCGGCCCGGGATCCCCGAGCCCGAACACGAACCCGTCCAGGTCGATCGTCATCCCGAGCGCCCCCCCACCCAGGTCATCGATCAGCACGGACGCGCCACCCGTGGACCCGAACGTGTTGTTGTCCCATTGCCCCTCGTACAGCCCGAGGTTGAAGGTCTGTCCGAGCGCGACGGACGAACAAGCGAGTCCGGCGGCCATCGTGAATGCGGTGCGTGTCATGGATGCTCCCCTCGAGAACCTGTGTGTATGTCCGAGAACATGACCCACACGATCCGCGATGCAAGGGAATCGCCCCATATATGTGCCAAATTCTGGGGGAATTCACCGATCCTGAATACGCCGAATCCTGAATCAGATCCCCCGAATCCAGTGGCCCACGACCCCGATCCCCCCGAATTCAGCCGATCTCACACGAGCGAGCCCCCGATCCGTCCGATCACACACCCGCGATGTTCTCCAAACGCAACAAGAACACGAAGAGCAGCAAGAGCACCAGCTCCAACTCGAGCGAGCGCTATCTCAAGATGCTGCGCGAAGCCGTCGAGCGGAATGCCTCGATCGGGATCGTCCGTCTCGGTCGCTCGGGTGTCGATCCCATGGCGCAGGGGCGCCTCCTCGAATGGAACGACGGCGAGCTCGTCATCGAGAAACTCCAGATCATCGGGAGAGAAACCGACTTCAACTCCACCACGCGGGTCGAAGCGTTCTTCATGTTCAACGGACACATGATCACCTTCGAGTCCGAGATCACCTACATCGACACCCCCGAACGACTCAACGAACAGAAGATCGTCAGCGCCGTCAAGCTCAAGGACCCCATCCAGATCCGTGAGGGTGACCGGAGAGCGGCCTACCGGGTCTCGCTCCCCGTCTCCTGGGGCGATGTCGAAGTCAGGCTCTGGTTCCTCGACCGGGTCCGGAAGGGCAACAGCGCCCCGAGCTCGATGAACTTCTCGACCAACAACACCCGCTACACCAACCTCCTCGCCGCCATCCGTGAAGAGTCGCTCTTCCCCGAGCCCAGCGACGACCCCGACGCGCCCGAGCCCCCACCGATCGACTGGAACGAGATCATGGAACGGGTCATGACCACCGAGACCCCCCACGCCGTCGCCCGGCTCGTGGACCTCACCCCGAACGGGCTCGGGATCCTCATGTACAACGTCTCCGCAATGCAGCTCGACCGATTCGAACGCCTCGTGCTCTCGTTCCAGCTCCCCGAGGAGCCCGAACCCACGAACTACGTCGTCGAGATGCGCCAGTCCAAGGACCTCCAGGGCTCGACCTGCCGGGTCGGGACCCTCCTCGTCCACCCTGATGCGCGGGACATGCACGCGCCCCAGCGTAAAGTCCTGGAACGACTCGCGATGCGCATCCAACGCGAACAGCTCAAAAACCGAAGCGCCTGATCCGACGGAACACACCCGACGGATCGCACGGACATGGTGGAAAGGGGACCCCATGCCACGCACCACCATCCTGATCGCGCTGCTCTTCGTGCTCTGCTCACCCGCCGTCCTCGCGCAGAGCGACCAAGCCCTCGTCGATCGCTACGACTCACTCGTCTCGAGAGAGAAGTACGACATCGCCCGTTCAACAGCCCAGGCCATCGTCGATCGATACCCCAAGTCTTCCGTCTGGCGCTTCAATCTCGGTTCCATGCTCGCGCGTCTCGGGGAGCACGACCGAGCGATCGAGGAACTCGAGACGTGCGCCGAGCTCGGGTATACCGGGGTCCGATCCTTCGAACAATCCGAGGACCTCGACCCACTCCGGGACGACGAACGGTTCACAACGATCCTCGACACGGTCCGCTTGAACGCGCAAGCCCGTCTCGAAAGCTACATCGCCGAAGCCAGGAATCACACCCCGCGCGTCCATGTCCCGAGCGTCAGAGACGAGCCCCCCCCGCTCCTCCTCGCCCTCCACGGCACGGGGATGCGCGGCAACGACATGCTCAACCCCCTCCGCTCCGCGTGCGATCGTCTCGGGATGGTCCTCGTCGCGCCCGACGCGCTCCGCCCATCAGGAGCAGGGTTCTCCTGGACCTACCGGGACGAATCCGAATGGATGGTCGAGCACATGATCGAATGGGCCGCCGAGGAACACGGGATCGATCCCGATCGGGTCTATCTCCTCGGGTTCTCCCAGGGCGCGAACATCGCGATCACCATGGCGCAGACCCACCCGGACCTCTTCGCAGGGGTTGTCCCGATCTGCGGGCACTACGAACCCCAGCTTGTCGAAGCGGACGAGGATGTCACCCTCCCCCCCATCGCGCTCATCTCGGGGTCACGGGACCCGTGGTCCAGGACCTATGTCCAAGCGAAACGAGAGCTCAAAGAAAGAGGCGCGGACGTGACCCTCGTTACCGTCAAAGGCATGGGGCACGAGATCCCGAGCGGTGGATCGCGCGACGAACTGCTCTACCAAGCACTCAAGTGGTGCGCGGATCAACACAGCGACGACTGATCACACCGGAGCCGCGGCCTGTTCATCGAGCACCCGTCGAGCCAATCCCCGATCCCCATACATCCGCTCCCCCCAGAGCACCAGGTTCAGCATCGGCCACGCAAGATTCCAGTGGCGCGTCGCATCCCGTGCGACCAGCTCGATCGCGCTCTCCGTAAACCATTCCCGAGCGACCTCCGACGAGAGCAGCACAGGCGCCATCGACGACACCCAACGCTCGAAGGGCATGGGGAAGCTCGCTTTGGGTCTGGACACGATCGACTCGGGGAGATCCGCCGCGAACGTCTCGCGCAGACACTGTTTCGTCAATGCGGGGTCCGAACCCACGAACTTGGACCCCATCGGGATCGCATTCGCGAACCGCGCGACCTCGAGATCCGCGAAGGGGGTCCGCCCCTCCACCCCGTGGCGCATGGTCCGCGCATCGAGACGACGGAGCAGATTCGTCAGGTTCACGCGTTGATGGAAGAGCAGATGCGCCTGGACCGGGTCATCGCACGACGCGCGAGCACGCTCGTACACCCGCTGATACCAACCGGCGAGTTCGCCGTCGGAATCCGAGTTCTCAAGCATCGCCGACGTGCACATCACATCCTTGTGCTCCGGGTTCATCCACGCATTCGTCAGCAGATGGAACGCGCCCGCGCGTGTCTCGTCCCCCGATTCCGCGAACGCAAGCGCCTGGCGCATCGGGACCTCGTACCCCCCGAACAGCTCGTCCGCGCCCTCCCCCGACAACGCCACCACGAACCCCATATCCCGGAGCGATCGGCTCACCCGATCGATCGCGATCTCGTTCGGGGTCGAGATCGGGACACACGACTCGTCGATCATCTCGATCCATCGTGACAGGAACACATCCCGCGAGACCTCGACCTCCGTGTGCTCGCTCCCGATGCGCTCGCTCAGCGCCTGCGCAAACGCGAAGTCGTCATCGTGACCCGTCCCCCGAGCACCGGCGCAGAATGTGTGGAGCGCTCCCAATCTCGCTTTCGCGATCGAGCAAACGATCGCGCTGTCGAGCCCCCCAGACAGGAGCGCACACATCGGGACATCCGTCCGGAGATGGCGCACCACGGAGTCCTCGATCACCCCCCTCGTCTCACCCGGATCGCGCATTCCGTGCTCCGGATCCGTCGTCACCACACGGGAAGCGATCACCCCGCGCGTCGAGAGCGACACGAGCGACCATCGCCCCGGTTCGTGGGACCCGATCGCGCGGAACATCGTCCGCCCCCCGTACCCGGGACGGATGTTCGTGACGTACGCGCTCATCGACCCAGGATCGGGCTCGTTCGACACCAACGGGTGCTCGAGCAGCGCGCCCACTTCCGATCCGAAGACGAGCGAGCCGTCCCCGAGTGTCGATGTGTACAAGGGCTTGATCCCGAGCGGGTCCCGCGCGAGCACGCACATCCCCGATCCGTGATCCACCACACACAACGCGTACATCCCACGGAGCCGATCCCCGGCCCCGAGCCCCCAGACGGCGACCGCATGGAGCACCGTCTCCGTATCACACCCCGTCCGGAACACCACCCCCATCGAAGCGAGCTCCGAACGGACCTCGTGGTCGTTGTAGAGCTCCCCGTTGTACACGATCGTGAACCGTCCATCCATCGTGGACATGGGCTGCGCCCCATGATCGCTCGTATCGATCACCCGGAGACGGGTGTGCCCTAGCGCGACATGACCCGTGTCCAGCACCCCCACCCCGTCCGGACCACGATGGGACAACGCGTCGCGCATCGCGACGATCGGCGCTCTCACACCGGGGTTCTCCGAAATGATCCCGACAATCCCGCACATGACCGATCTATCGGTCAATCACCCCGATCAGGGACACACTGAACACCCGTTCAGTCCTCGTCCGGATCGTCCGGGCGACACACCTTGCAGGGCTCAAACGACTTCCGGGCCAGCTCCCGCTCCATCGCGCGTCCCCCATCATCCCCCAAGTGACGACACCCCTCCCGATGGTACTTCGATCCGCTCTTGGTCACGTACACCGTGTCCCCCCGAGTCGCGGACACCACGGGCTCGGGTTCGGGCTCCGGAACAACCCGCGCGGGTTTCGTCTCCGGCGATGGCTCGACGACCTCAGGTTCGGGTTTCTGATCCTCTTCGATACGCTCGAGCTCGGGCTGGACATCGAACTCGGGATCCCAGATCCCTTTCCGAGCGGATCGAGCTTGCTCCTGCGCCCATTCGAACACGGGTGAGTTCCACGACCCGTGACGCCGAGGGTGCTTCGCGAGCCCGAGCCGAACCATCTCCAGGTTCACGAGAGTCCGATCCGGATCCCGGAACACGAACGCGCGAGCATGACCCGCCGCATCCTCCGGCCGCGCGGGATCGATCATCACCGACAAGCGTTCACCCACGATCAGCAGCTCAAGGGTCTGCTTTGCGGCCATCGCGCCGGGGACCTGCGATTCCCGCCCATCAAGCAGATCCGGCGCATCCACCCCGGACAGCTCGAACCTCCCCACTCGACCGTTCACGAACAACTCGACGGAATCCCCATCGATCACCCGATGGACCACCCCCTCGAGCAGCGCCGACGGATCGGGTTTCTCCATCGTCGGCATCCTCGGAGCCCCGTTGGGCGCAAAAGCGCCGAGCACCCCGAGCCCGAGCAGCACAGTGATCCCGATCCAGGATCGACGAACTCGCATGCGCCCCCCCATCGCTTACACCCACACATTTACAACGAGGTTCGGTTCCTTCAGCTTCCCGGACCACGTGCCGACGGCCGTCGTCACGAGCTTCACCTCGTACTGGGGATGCTTGTCGAGCCATTCGTTGATCTGTTGATCGAGGAACTCGAGCGAGTCTCCCGTCAACCGACAATGGAAGCTCTTCACATGGATCGCACCCGTCCCAGTCAGGTTCGGGGAGCGATCCCATGAATCCTCGTGCCGACCCGCCCCGAGCTTCTGCTCGAAGGTCGTGATCTTCGGACGCGGCTCCGCCTTCGCTCCCTCTCCCCCGCCCGGGGATCCGAGATCCAAGGGCAGCGTGTCATCGAGCCCGAGTTCGGGCTCATCTTCTTTGGCTTTCTTGGATGCGTCCCTGCCTTGATTGTTCCCCGGAGGCCCGGAGTACCCAGGAGGGAGCGGATCAAACAAGGGATGATGTCGCATGGTCGGCTCCTGACAGGGCATCCTATCAGATCCACACCCAAAGTGCGAGCCCCTCATTCCCGTTCAAACACCCAGGATTCCCTATCCCCAGCCACCACCCCCGAATAGCACACAACGTCCTGAGCCCACTCGATCGTGCAGCGGATCGTCCGCTCCGTGATCTCGAGCCCGAGCACTTCCCCCCGAGCGAGCCGACGGACCGACCCCACCCCGCTCCGTGTTGCTCCCTCATCATCGAGATACGCCGCCCGATGGTCCCTGATCCGGGTCCCGCCGAACCGAGCAACCCACGAATCCGGACGCGCCCCCACCCGGAACGTCAGCAGCCGGTATTCATCCGCAACATCCGCGCGTTCGATCATCCAGTCCAGGTGGGATGTTCCGTCTCCCAGTGTGTGGAGGAGGACGACAGAACGAGTCGAAGTTTGGTCCGTATGATCTTCGCGCATAAGGGCGCACCCATTCAAGCGCGTCCCGGACCAAGGAGCGAACCGTGAACACCAGAATCCTCATCCTCGCCGCCGCGATGCTCACCACCCCGCTCCTCAGCGCCTGCTCGGCCCCCGAGAAAGTCCGGCGCACATTCGCCCTCTCCGAACTCTCCGGCCAAGCACGCGCCGCGGCGAAGAACGGCGACGACGAACGCGCCTACGAGCTCTGGACGGAATACGTCGATCGCCGTCCCCAAGCCCACTACGCGCAGCACGAACTCGGGCTCGTCGAAACCCGACTCGGGCTCATGGACCAAGCGATCACCCACCTCACCATCGCGCACGATCTCCGTCCGGGTGATGTGAGCTATCTCGAAGCCCTCGCCGACGCGCTCCTCAAAGCCGGCGATATCGAGTCCATGATGAGCCATCTCCGGGAATCCGTCGAAGAGGGAGGGGAAGTCACCGGATATCTCCGGATCGCGCGCTACGCCACCCGCGCCCAACTCATGGACGACGCCAAACTCGCCCTCCGCCACGCCGTCGCGCTGGGCGGGCTCGACAGCGCCGAACCCCACCTCGCGCTCGCTGATTTCGCCCACACCGTCGGGAACACCAAGCTCGAACAAGCCGCCCTCGCCCGTGCCCTCTGGTTCGATCCCGCCTCCAACGAGCTCGACGCGCGATTCCTGGCCATCGGGATCACCCCCGGCCCCTCCCTCGCGAAAGACCCCATGGTCGCATACGACTTCTGATCGTAAATCCCCCATTCGGTTCGCTTGACGCTCAGAAACCCGTTTGGTATCCTTTCATCCGAAACAACGGATAAAGGCCATGCCACCTCGTCAACGACAATCCGAGCTCCCGAAGACCGTGGAACACCTCACCCAGCTGGGTGACCCCCTCCGTCTGCGCATGCTCCGGGTCCTGTGCCAACAGGAACTCAGTGTCGGCGAGCTAGTGAAGGTCATGCAGATCCCCCAGTCCTCCGGGTCCCGCCACCTGAAGGTCCTGAGTGAAGGGAACTGGGTCATCCGGAGAAATGTCGGGACGGCCGCGTACTACCGGGTCGTCCTCGACGAACTCCCCCCAGCCATGCGCACCCTCTGGTTGGCCGTCCGGGATCAAACCGACACACTCCCCGAAGCCCAAGGCGACGACACCCGCCTCATCTCCGTCATCGCGGAACGGATCACGGACTCAGAATCCTTCTTCGGCCAACACGCCGGTCAGTGGGACTCGCTCCGGACCGAGATGTTCGGGGAACGATTCACCGACCAAGCCATGCTCGGGCTCATCGACCCCACCTGGCGCGTCGCCGATCTCGGGTGTGGGACAGGGAACGTCACCGAACTCCTCGCGCCCTGGGTTGATCGGGTTATCGCGATCGATCGATCCCCGGAGATGCTCGACGGCGCTCGGGCGCGCCTCGAGCACATGGGGACCGACCTCTCCCATGTGGAGTTCCGGAGAGCCGAGCTCTGCGAGCTCCCATTCGAGGACGAGTCCATCGACGCCGCCGTCTGCATGCTCGTCCTCCACCATGTCCCCGACCCCCTCGAAGTCCTCCGCGAGATGCGCCGGGTCCTGACGAACACCCGTCACGGAGGGCTCGCGCTCATCATCGACATGCTCGCGCACCAACGCGCCGACTACAGACGCGCGATGGGACACGAACACCTCGGGTTCGCGCCCGACCAGATCGAATCACTCATGAACCAAGCCGGGTTCGAGCACGTGCGTGTGCGCCCCCTCAGACCCGACGTCAACGCATCCGGTCCACCGCTCTTCGCGGCCTGCGCTCGGATCGAACCATAACACACCCACTCAACGGACGGAACCAAGGAGTACGACATGACCGCAACAGCAACCCCCCCCACCATGACCATCGACAAGATCGGGAACCTCGAGTTCAAGGTCCGTGACCTGAGCACCGCGCCCCAAGGCCGGAACGAACTCCGTCTCGCCGAGCACGAGATGCCCGGTCTTATGGCCCTCCGTGAACGCTACCGCGATTCCAAACCCCTCAAGGGCGCCAAAATCGCGGGCTCGCTCCACATGACCGTCCAGACGGCCGTCCTCATCGAAACCCTCGCCGAGCTCGGCGCGGAGATCCGCTGGGCGTCGTGCAACATCTTCTCCACCCAGGACTCCGCCGCCGCCGCCGTCGTCGTCGGTCCCAACGGCACCCCCGACAACCCCCAGGGTGTCCCCGTCTTTGCGTGGAAGGGTGAGACCCTCGACGAGTACTGGTGGTGCACCCGTCAGATCCTCAACTGGCCGGGCGGCGACGGACCCAACCTCATCCTCGACGACGGCGGCGACGCCACCATGATGGTCCTCAAGGGCTTCGAGTACGAGAAGAACGGCTCCATCCCCGAGTTCGCGCCCAACGAGCACCCCGAAGAGTTCGGCGCCTTCCTCGCGCAGCTTCGTGAACAGGAGAAGGAGTTCCCGGGCTGCTGGGCCAAGATCTCCGACGCCATCCGCGGCGTCTCCGAAGAAACCACCACGGGTGTCCACCGTCTCTACCAGTTCGCCGAGCAAGGGCTCCTCCCCTTCCCGGCCATCAACGTCAACGACTCCGTCACCAAGTCCAAGTTTGACAACGTCTACGGCTGCCGCCACTCCCTCATTGACGGGCTCAACCGCGCCTCCGACGTCATGATCTCCGGCAAGGTCGCCGTCGTCTGCGGCTACGGCGACGTGGGCAAGGGCTGCTGCCAGTCCCTCAAGGGCCAGGGCTGCCGTGTCGTCGTGACCGAGATCGACCCCATCTGCGCCCTCCAAGCCGCGATGGAGGGCTACGAAGTCAAGACCCTCGAGGACTTCGTCGAAACCGCCGACATCTTCGTCACCACGACGGGCAACAAGGACATCATCACGCTCGACCACATGAAGAGGATGAAGGACAAAGCCATCGTCGGCAATATCGGGCACTTCGACAACGAGATCCAGATGGAGAAGCTCGCGCGCGACCCCAATGTCGAGCGCATCAACATCAAGCCCCAGTACGACGAGTTCCGTTTCAACTCCATGGACAAGTCCATCCTCGTCCTCGCCGAAGGCCGACTCCTGAACCTGGGCTGCGCCACGGGGCACCCCTCGTTCGTGATGAGCGCCTCGTTCACCAACCAGGTGATCGCGCAGATCGAGCTGCACACCAACAACGACGCCTACGACAACCAGGTCTACATGCTCCCCAAGCACCTCGACGAAGAGGTCGCGCGTCTCCACCTCGACAAGCTCGGTGTGAAGCTCACCAAGCTCTCGAAGGAGCAAGCGGACTACATCGGGGTCCCCGTCGAAGGCCCGTACAAGGCCCAGCACTACCGCTACTAAGCCATCTCACTTGACGAGAACCACGGGCGGCGTTCCGAAAGGGCCGCCGCCCGCTTTCATGAGCGACCCCATCTCCCCACAGCCCGACACGCGCGTCCAGCTCTGGACCCGTCTCGCCGGAGATCAAGGGACCCGTCTCCTCGCGCAGACCCCGCTCAACCCGAGCGTCGCGCAGATCACCGCGCTCCGCAAACAGTTCGATCCCGACCTCGTCAGCGCCGCGATCGAGCTCACCCGTGCCCGCGCACGCGCCATCAAGAAGTTCGGACCCGACCGAGCAAGCACCCTCTGGTGCGACGACCCCGGGATCCAGATGGCCTCCTCCCCCGTCGCCGCGCGATACAAAGCCAAACGCTTCCGAACAGCCCTGGGCGAAGGCGCTCCCGTCGTCGATCTCTGCTCCGGAATCGGAGGCGATCTCATCGAACTGGTTTCCGCCGGGCTCAACGCATCCGGAGTCGATCTCGACCCCCTCCGAGCATGGATGGGCTCTCACAACGCGAACACCACCGTCCTCCCGTGCGATGTCCTCGACCCATCGGTCCCCGATGGCGCCTTCCACCTCGACCCCTCCCGCCGCGCCAACGGGCGCACCCTCGTCATCGACGACTACACCCCCCCACCGAGCACCTGGGACAAACTCGTCGAATCGCGCACCCACGGGTGCATCAAACTCAACCCCGGGGTCAGCGCCCACGACCTCCCCCCGTCCGAACTCGAGATCATCTCCGAATCCGGATCCCTCACCCAAGCGCTCTGCTGGACCGGGGACCTCGCAACAACCGAGCGACGCGCCACCCTTCTCCACGCAGATGGTTCTCACTACACCATCGCCGCAGACCCCGATCGACCCGACGACTCCACCCCCATCGACACCCACATCGCGACGATGGACCCGAGCATCGAACGCGCGGACCTCGTCCATGCTCTCCTCGACGAGACGAACACCAACCTCGTCCATCCCGGCGCCGGGTTGCTGACGGCCACAGAACCCGTCCTGCATCCCATGATCACCTGGTACCGGGTCCTCGACACCCTCCCCTGGAAGCGCAAGCACGCGATCGCCTCCCTCCGATCCCACAGCGCCGGGATCGTCGCTGTCAAATCCCGCGCCGGCGCGTGCGACCCCGATCAGGAACAGCGCCACCTCCGAGGGAAGGGTGATCGGGAACTCGTCGTCTTCGTCTACCCGATCGATCGCGCGATCACGTGCATCATCACCGAGAGGATCAAAGAAAAAGACCCCATCACGATCTCCGCGACAGGGCCGAGGGGTTGTGGTCATGCCTGATCGATCACGGGCATCCAGCGTCGTACACGTCGAGGAACGTATCGATATCGAAGAAGTCGAAGTTCCCGTCCCCGTTCGTGTCGCCGGCGGGGAGCTCCTGGGTGAAGATGTTCAGGAACGTCGAGATATCGAAGAAGTCCAGATCACCCGAGATGTCGTAGTCAGCCGGGCAGGACACGCTCCCATCACGGGGGATCATCGCCTGGATGGGGGTCCCCGTGTCGAAGGTGTTGACGACATTCCCGTTGCTCGGGTCCATCTCGTGGACGATCCCGTCGGAACCCGCGATGTAGAGCATCCCGTCCATGAACACCATCGCCGTCACGTCGGTGTCGATGTCGTACGTCCCCGAGTAGCTCACCCCGCCGACGAACTTGTCGAAGAGGTAGACCGTCCCCTCGGTCGCGCCGAAGAACTGGATCCCTCCGAGGAACATGGTGTTCGGCCCGAACGCCATCGAGTTGACCGACGACGCGCACGCGGCGAAGAACTGGAAATCGTCGCTCCCGATGTGCGAACGCATCGCGAGGGTCGAGTGCCCGCCGAGGAACATCCCGCCGGCATCGACACCCATCGCCTGAACATCCGTCCCGACATTCCCCAGGTCATCGACGACCTGACCCGTCGTCGGGTCAACACGGACGACCATGCTGTCCGTGCCACCGATGAGAAGATCGGACCCGACGCTGATCATCGCGCTCGCGTCGTTCGGGACGTTGAACGCGTTGGTTACGAAGTTCGTCTGCGTATCGAACGCGTACACGAACCCGTTCTGATCCCCGAGGTACAAGTCGCCGCCGAGGATCGCCATCGAGCTGATGGGTCCCGAGCAGGTCCCGAGGAACGAGGACACCCCCGTCTCCGTGTCGAGGACTTTCACGATCCCCGAATCGCCGCCGACGAGCAGCTCGCCCCCCAGCGCCGACCCGCTCACGAGCGTGAGGATCGAGAGACCGAGTGTCGTGCGAATGTTGCGTGCCATGTACAGATTCCTTCCGAAAGAGGGTCTAAGGGTCTCCGCCGGCCGTGTGCCGACGACACCCGTATATTCCTCCCTCATCACGCAACACCCCCCCCACTTAAGAGTGGGGTCCGTCCAATTTCTCATCGCACCCGTCGCTCAGTTCCGATCCAGCCGAGGCCGAGCACGCCCGATGAACCGCGCCAGCAGCTCTCCGCGCGACGACACCCCAAAGTGCCTGTAGACAGCCAGCACGTGCTCGTGCACCGTCGCTTTCGACAGATCCATCGCAAACGCGATCTGCTTCTCCGAGTCCCCGTAGAGCAATCGATCCAGCACCTGGACCCGGCGCAGGGTCAGCGAAGCCAACCTCGGTTCGTCGGCCGCCGCGAGATACGTCCCGATCTCGCGCGTCACCGCTTGGTGCATGATCCCCACGATCGCGCGTTCCCGATCACTGAATCCCCCGTCTCCCACACCCCGATGGAGCCACAGGGTCATGCAGCGCCCCTCCACCGGAATCGGGGACAACGAGATGATGTAGTCATCGATCCCGCACACCCGATGGATCTCGTTGTAGGTCCTCGATCGGTACCAGTTCTCCTTCCCCCAGATCTCGTCACGACCAAGGAGCATCGCATCCCCGGAGTACTTCGACAGATACGGGAACTCGGGGGTCCGTTCCGTCGGGGTCGAACTCGCGTACTCGCGCCAGATCTCCTCAGCACGATCCGATTCCCACCCCACCCGGTGACGTCCCAGAGCCCGTGTCTCCTCGTCCTCCGAATGAACCCCGAAATGCTCCATCTCCGTCGCGATGATCACCCGCGCCCCCACGAGCGAGCGGAGCGTCTCGATCAGATGGAGACGCCACGCATCGACATCCGCGCCCAGATCCCGGCACTCCGCCACAAGCGAGTGACATGCATGAACGTCCGTGCTCGAAACATCGTCAAACATCACAACGAAAGCCCTCCATCGCTATGAGCATACCACAGTCGATCGCCGATAGATCCACAGAACCCGAGACGACGATCCCGGAGCCGCTCATGAAGCCTCTGATCTCCGATCTGATCGGACCCAAAAAGCCCACCTTCTCCTTCGAGTTCTTCCCCCCCAAGAGCGACGAGGGCGCGGACAAGCTCTTCGACCACATCACGAAGCTCGAAGACCTCGCGCCCTCCTTCGTCTCCGTCACCTACGGCGCAGGGGGATCAACGCGCCAACTCACGAAGGACCTCGTCCTCCGGACGGACCGAGAAACCGGGCTCACGGTCATGCCCCACCTCACCTGTGTCAAGCACACCCGAGCGGACATCGACGAGATCCTCGAGGGATATGCACAGGGAGGGATCCGAAACATCCTCGCGCTCCGAGGGGACCCGCCTAACAACGAGCCCTACGACTGGAACACCTCCGAGTACCGATACGCAAGCGACCTGATCCACCACATCAAGTCGTGGGGTGATCGCAACAAGGTCAACTTCGCGATCGGGGTCGCCGGGTTCCCCGAAGGCCACCCCTCCACCCCCAACCGCCTCGAAGAGATGGACCACCTCAAAGCCAAGGTCGAGTGCGGCGCGGACTTCATCATCACCCAGATGTTTTTCGAGAACCGGGACTACTACGACTTCCGGGACCGCTGCAACCTCGCCGGGATCCGGATCCCCATCATCGCCGGGATCATGCCCGTCCAGTCCATAAAGGGGATGCGCCGGATGGCCCAGCTCGCGCTCGGGATGCGCTTCCCGGCCTCCATGCTCCGCGCCATCCGAAGAACCGACGGCTCAGACGAATCCATCCGACGCGTCGGGGTCCACTGGGCCACCGAACAATCGCGCGACCTCCTCGACCACGATGTCGGAGGGCTCCACTTCTACACCCTGAACAAATCCGGAGCCACCCTTGAGATCTACAAGACCCTCGGAGTCCAGAACTCGAATCAGCTCACGGACGACCCCTCACTCCAGATCTGATCGCTCAACCCCGAGACGCGCGGACCAACCGATCGAACAGCCCGAACCCGAGCGGCTCAAACGCCGTCCGTTCCGGATGCCACTGCGCGCCCACCCGGAACCGCGCCTCCGGATCATCGATCGCTTCGATCACCCCATCCGGAGCCCGCGCGAGCACCCGGTATCCCCCCGGATCATCGACGGCCTGCCGATGCTTCGACCGTACCTCCCCGCTCACCATCACCCCCTCATCCACCGACACGATCCCGTGCTCATGCTCCCAATGGATCCCGTGAGTGTCGTGGGTATCGGGGAGGTGTTGATTCAGAGTCCCCCCAGAAGTCAGCGCCATCATCTGCATCCCCAAGCACACCCCCAGCACCGGGACCCCGTCATGCGCATGAAGGTACCCCAACAACTCCGTTTCGAACGCTTGTCGTTCCGGGAGCACCCGCACCGAGTGCTCACTCGTCGGGACCCCGAACCCCTCCATGACCGGATCATCACCCCCCGTGAGCACGAACCCGTCGTACCGCGCGAAATCGCATACCCCGGTCCCCATCGTCGCAAGATGGACGGGCTCTCCCCCCGCACGTTCAACCATCGCGCTGTAGTGCGACGACACCCGGAACGTCAGCATCCCGTCCCGGTCATACAGATCCGTCGTGATCCCGATCAATGGCTTCCGCTCACCCATACACGATCATTGTCGGCGATCCAACCCCGAACCCGATAGCGCCGATACAGTCATTCCATGTCCCTCAGGACCGTCCTCATCTCGATCATCGTCGCCGGGATCCTCGCCGGGCTCGTCCTCCTCGACGGCTCATTCAGCCCCTCCGAGGACCAGTCCCAGCAGCTCCCAACCACACGGACGCTCGGGATCGATCCAGCGAACATCGTCAGCGTCACCGTCGAATCACCACCCCTCGGATCCCAGAACGCGCACCGGGATCCGAACCAACCCGACACCTGGACGATCGAGACCCCCCAGGGCACAACCAGCGCCGACCCGACCCGGGTCCGAGCCGCACTCCGCGCGATCGCTTCGATCCCGATGGAACCGAGCGATGATGAGTCCGACATGAACATCGGCGCAACCCTGATCTTCCAGTCCCGGGACCAGTCACGCGCTGAGCTCCGATTCGACACCAACACCATCGGAGGCCGGGTCCGGGTCAGCGTCACCCATCGAGACGAGAGCGAGATCGTGACGTCGCGCTGGTTCGGGACCGTCGAGACCCCCATCCGAGACAACCTCGCGCGCGAAGGACTCCGACCCTGGCGCAGCGCAGATCTCTTCCCCATCCCCCTCTCCCGCGCGGACCGGGTCAACATCGCAACCCGCTCCGGATCCGTCACACTCGAACGAACCCCGCGCGGGTGGACCCTCACCGAACCCACCCAAGCCCCGGCCTCAAAGTCCAAGGTCGAGACCATGCTCGGGGTCCTCCTCTCCATCGACGCGCAGTCCTTCGTGGACGACGACCGGATCACCGATGACCTCGCCGGACTCACGAACCCCCGCGCGACCCTCCGAGTCCGGGACAGCGCCACCCAGGACGAATACACCCTCTCCATCGGCGCCCCCATCGACGACAGCGCCCAGCGCGTCTACGCGCGGATCTCCAGATCCGGGTCCCCGGGGATCCGGGTCCTCGTCGAGACCAAGGGGATCGCGACCATCACCCCCGCGCCCCTCGCATACGTGCACGAATCCCCGACCACCCTCGGGTCTTCACTCGTCCGAACCGTCACCCTCACCAATCCGGACAATACACCCATCTGGTCCGCAACCCGGGACCTCGATTCCTGGTCCGTCGAATCCGTGCCGGCGAGCCCCGACCAACGTGACGCCATCAATCGCCTCCTCCACGTGCTCTGCGAAGAAGAGTCCTCCGGCGTGGTCGAGCACGATCCGAGCGAATCCATCGACGGCGCGAACCTCATCGGGTTCATCGAACTCCGCCAGAACGACTCCGCTCCCCCAACGCGTGTCCGGGTCCTTATCCAGCCATCGGAGACCGGGATCCGACTCCTGATGCGCCCCCTCGACGAGGGCGGCAATCCCCTCCCCTACATCTGGATCGGCGCATCGCAAGAAGCCACCGCCGCCGCGGCCTGGCTGAGTGTCATCGCAAGAGACTGACCGACCTCAAGCGTTCGCCGTCACCCCGAGGGCGATATCGCGCCGCAGTTGCTTCCCTTCGAACTCGATCAGATCGCACGCCCGGTACGCGCGTTCCCTCGCTTGCTCCATCGTGTCCCCGAGCGCCGTCACGCCAAGCACACGCCCCCCGTTCGTGACGACCTTCCCGTTGACGACCTTCGTCCCGGCGTGGTACACCGTGACCCCCTCGACCTCTTCCGCGGCCTTCAGCCCCGAGATCACATCCCCCGTCCTCGGATTGTCCGGGTACCCCTCGCTCGCAAGCACCACACACACCGCCGCCTGATCGCTGAAACGGATATCCACATCCTCGAGCGATCCGTCGGCCGTCGCGCACAGCATATCGAGCGCATCGCTCTCAAGCCGCGCCATCAAGGGCTGACACTCCGGATCCCCGAACCGCACATTGAACTCGAGCACCTTCGCCCCGCCCGGGGTCAGCATCAGCCCCGCGTACAGCACCCCGTGGAACTCGATCTCGTCCCGGCGGAGCGCATCGAGCAAGGGCACCAGCACCTCGCGCTCGACCTCGCGCATCGTCGTTTCATCGATCGTCCCGCTCGGACAGAACACACCCATCCCCCCCGTGTTCGGTCCCTTGTCCCCGTCCATGAGGCGCTTGTGGTCCTGACAAGCCGGGAGCACATACAGGCTCGACCCATCCGTCAGCGCGAGCACCGACACCTCGGTTCCCTTGAGCCGCTCCTCGAGCAGGATCTCCTTCCCGGCCTCCCCGAACGCACCATCCCGAAGGATCGATTTGATCGCAGCCTCCGCATCCTCCATCGTCTCGGGGACGATCACACCCTTCCCCTTCGCGAGCCCCGTCGCTTTCACGACGTACGGCTCATCCCGCGTCCGCAGATACTCGATCGCGAACCCCGCGTCCTTGAACGTCTTCCCCTCAGCAGTCGGGATCGAAGCCCCGCGCATGACCTGCTTCGCATACGCCTTGTCCGCTTCGAGCATCGCGCCCTTAAGCGAAGGACCGAACACCAGACGATCCTTCCCCGTGTTCTTGTTCGTCCGGAGCGCATCAGCCCACCCCTGCGCGAGCGGGTCCTCGGGACCGATCACGACGAGATGAATCTCGTGCTTGTCGCAGTACTGCGCGAGCCGGTACAGCTCCTCGTGGCTCACGGGCACGTCCACCGCTTTCGCGAGCTTCGCGATCCCCGGGTTCCCCGTGTGAGTCGCGTGAAGGGTCCCGAGCTTCGGGGACTTGCTGATCGCGAGCGCCAGCGCGTGCTCACGTCCACCGCCACCGATCAGCAGCACATTGATGGGTCCGTCGATCATGATCCGTTTCCTATCCGACAAAGAACTCAGAGCGACTTCGCCGCATCCAGACACGTGTTGAGGATCTCGCCGCGCGAGACGAGCACCGCTTTCCCCTCGTCCGAGCGGCGCTTGAACTCGACCTCACCCGCCTCGATCGTCTTCGGGGACACGATGATCCGGAGCGGGATCCCGATCAGGTCCGCGTCCTTGAACTTGGGTCCGGGACGTTCCGAACGATCGTCCACGAGCACATCGAACCCGTTCGAAGAAAGCTCCTTCGAGAGCGCATCGACATGATCCATGACCCCGTCACCCTCGGGCTTGATGACCACGATCTGCACGTGGTACGGCGCGATCGCCAACGGCATCACGATCCCGTTCTCGTCGTGCGCCATCTCCACACACGCCGCGAGCGTGCGCGAGACCCCGATCCCGTAGCACCCCATGATGACCGATCGCTTCTTCTGATCGCGATCGAGCACCGACAGCCCCATCGCGTCGGAGTACTTCGATCCGAGCTTGAAGATGTGCCCGACCTCGATCCCGCGCCGCTCCTCGAGCACCGACCCCTCAGCCCTGGGCGAAGGATCGCCGGCCACCGCATTGCGGATCGACACGATCCGAACGAGCCCATCCTCACTCACACCCGTTTCTTCGAGCCGGCTATCGACGAGCTCCGAGTCTCTCGACCAGTGCCAGCCCGTCACGTGGTAGTCGTTCTCGTCCGCGCCGGTCGCCCAGGTGCCCCCGGCCGCATCCGGATCGATCAGTACCAACGAGTTCTCCGCGACATATCCCATCCGAGGGGACACGTACCCGATCGCAAACCCGGCCTTCCGCGCCTCTCCCTCGGGAGCCATCTCGACCGCGCACCCCACCGCATCGCGGACCTTGCCCTCGTTGACGTCATGATCGCCGCGTACCACCGCGAGCACCCAGCGAGGCGTGTCCTCGACCGTGCGCATCACGATGGTCTTGAGCATCCCCGACGCCGTCGTCCCCAGGTGTTCCGCGACCAGCTCGATCCCCGGCATCTTCGGGGTGTGATGCTTCGTCAGATCGCTCCCGGGAGCGCCATCAAACGACCACGAGCGCTCCCCGATCTCCGCCTTCTCCACGTTCGCCGCGTACCCCGACGACGGGCAGTACAGGATCGTGTCCTCCCCGCTCACGCAGTTCACCATGAACTCGTGCGAAGCAGACCCCCCGATCGGACCCGCTTCCGCTTCCACCGCGCTGAAGTCGAGCCCGCAGCGCGTGAAGATGTTCGTGTACGCTTGGTACATCTTGTCGTAGGTGTCGTTGAGCCCCGCGTCCCCCTCGAGCTCGAGGTGGAAGGAGTACGCGTCCTTCATGATGAACTCACGACAACGCAGCAGCCCCGCGCGCGGACGGAACTCGTCACGGAACTTCGTCTGGATCTGGTACAGGTTCAGCGGGAACTGCTTGTAGCTCGTCAGCGATGAGCACATCAGGTCCGTGATCACCTCTTCATGCGTCGGCCCGAGCGCCGCGATCCGCCCGTGACGATCCTCGAGCTTGAACAACAGATCCCCGTAGTCCACGTCCCGCTTCGTGTCCTTGTACAGCTCGATGGGTTCCAGGGTCGGCATGAGCAGTTCGCTCGCGCCGGCCGCATCCATCTCCTCGCGCACGATCTCCGAGATCTTCCGCAGCGCCCGCCATGCCAAGGGCAGGTACGTGTAGATCCCCGACCCCACCGAGCGGATGTACCCTGCGCGGACCATGAAGATGTGCGAAGGCGTCTCCGCGTCGCTCGGCGCATCACGCGTCGTCGGAATCAACGTCTGGGTCCAGCGATGGACACACCCGGATGAACTCGTCGAGATCGGAGACGTCGTTGTTGCAGCGTTGCTCATGGTCGGAGAGTGTACGCGCACTCCATCCGGAGATCGGTCCAAACCGAGCCCCATCACCCTTCAAACAACGATCAACGACCGACCCGAACCCCCGAGAGCAGATCCTCGAACCGTCTCGATTGTTCATCGGCCAACGGATGAGAAACCCCGCGCCACCAGCAGGAATCGTGCGCCACACTCAGGTCCAGCGCCAGATCCACCACCTGCTGATCCGTCAGATCCGCGAGGGGGGTCTCCACCACAACCTCCACAGCACCCGAACTCGGCGCATCGAGGGTCGCAAGACGACCCACGAGGATCGCGCGATCAAGCACCCGCGCGATCCGATCGATCCGTTCCGTCCCCCCCTCCTCCTCCCCGTCGATCTGCACCCCCCAGACCACCTTCCGGATCCCCCGGCTCATCGCGATCGAGCACGCATCCAGCAGCAATCTCGTCTCGTGTGTCCCCGCCCCCGAATCCGTGTCCATCCCCATCTCGTCATCGCCCGACGGGTACCCCGCGCGGTCCGTGACCAGTTCGAGCCCGTACAGCGACGCATGCGTCTGTGTCGCCCGGTCCACCGCCGGTAGCACATCCTCCTGATCCCGTCCCCGCGTCCAGAACGCCGGGTACAGCAACGACTTCTCGTCCGAACGCCGGAGCCGCGCCATCTCCCCGGAGAGGGCGCACAGCACCAACGAACTCAGCGAGCCGTCCGCGATGACCAGACACGGTTCCGATGGCAATCTCGGGGTGAGCATGACCCTCAATCTATCGGATATCGACCCCGGATGTCGTGAATCACAACCTCACACCCCCCGGTTCCGATGGGGGATGGGGGGGGGTTCACCCCGCTTACGCGATCGCGTGGTTCGGGGTGGGTTCCCGGTACTCGCTCAGATCCACCTTCCGGAAGTGCTCGATCGTCTTCTCGAGCCCCTCACGGAGCGCGATCGTCGGCTCCCAGCCCAGCAGCTTCCGTGCCCGGGTGATGTCGGGCTGACGCTGCAACGGATCGTCGGCCGGCAGATCCTGATAGATCACACTCGACTTCGATCCCGTGATCTCGATCACCAGCTCTGCGAGCTGTTTGATCGTGAACTCGCTCTCGTTCCCCAGGTTCACCGGGTTCTGGAGGTCCCCCTCCTCCGCGTTCATCAGGCGCATCAGCCCCTCGACCAGATCGTCCCGGTAGCAGAACGAGCGGGTCTGGGACCCGTCCCCGAAGATCGTGATGTCCCGACCCATCAGCGCCTGGAGGATGAAGTTCGATACCACCCGACCATCGAACGGGTGCATCCTCGGCCCGTAGGTGTTGAAGATCCGCGCGATCCGCATGTCGATCCCGTGCCGACGGTAGTAATCCATGAACAGCGTCTCCGCCGCCCGTTTCCCCTCGTCGTAGCACGCGCGGGGACCGATCGGGTTCACGTTCCCCCGGTAGTCCTCCGTCTGCGGGTGCACCGTCGGATCCCCGTACACCTCGGACGTCGAGGCCTGAAGGATCCGCGCGTTGCACCGCTTCGCCATCCCGAGCGTGTTGATCGCACCCATGACGGAGGTCTTCATCGTCTTGATCGGGTTGTACTGGTAGTGACCCGGCGCAGCGGGGCACGCAAGGTTGTACACCTGATCGACCTCGAGCCAGATCGGGTGGGTCACGTCGTGACGGATCAGCTCAAAGTTGTTGTGGTCCAGCAGGTGGAGCACGTTCGACTTCTGCGACGTGAAGAAGTTGTCAAGACAGATCACATCGTGACCCTGCTCGACCAACCGTTCGCACAGGTGAGACCCAAGGAACCCCGCGCCCCCCGTCACCAACACACGCTTCATCGGCATCGTCCTGCTCCTCGTCGGCTTCGCTTCCGTGATCGTGTCCATCATCCTGATCAAGCTCCGTCCCTGGATCGGGTCACTCAGTTCGTCGTCACACGCCGACCCGCCTCAGCGAGCATCCGCGCGTACGACACCATCGATTCCATCGGATCATGACCCGGTTCCCACGACAACGCACGCGTCGTGTTCGTCAGATCCGCCTGGGTGAAATGCTGATACGTCGAGACCATCTCGTCGGGCATCGGGATGTACTCGACCTCGAGCGACGTCCCGAGCCCCGTGTTCACCGCCTGCGCGATGTCGTTGAAACTCGTCGCCTTCCCCGACCCCAGGTTGTAGATCCCCGACTCCGCCCCTCGCTTCGACGCAGCGATCGTCCCCGACACGATGTCATCCACGAACACCTGATCCCGCTCATGGTGCCCGTGCTCGAACAACCTCGGGCGCTCCCCGCGCAGCATCTGCTGGGTCAGGTGGTACACCATCGAAGCCATCCGCCCCTTCCGCGCCTCCCCCGGCCCGAACACGTTGAAATACCGGAGCCCCACCACATGCGCCCCATCCCCCGCTTCATCGATCGCACGCTGGGCCGTCACATCCATCAGCCACTTCGAGAACCCGTACACGTTGTTCGGTCTCCCGCCCAGATCCTCCGTGAACGCGCTCCGGGTGTCCGGGGATCCATAGACGGCCGCGCTCGACGCATACACCAAAGGCACATCGCTCTCGAGACACGCATCGACGATCTCCTCGAACGGCTCCGAGTTCACCGAGATCATCTTCCGCTCGTCCGTCACGAGCGTGTCCGTGATCGCCGCGAGATGGAACACCGCTTTGGGCTTCATCCCCATAATCGCCGGCTGAAGATTCAGCTCCCCCACCGGGTCCGCCATCACGATCCCCCGGAACACCCCCGCCCGCAAGCGATCACACGCTTCGACGATGTTCGCGTATGACCCCGTCGAGAAATCATCGATCACGTACAGCTGCGCATCGGGCTCGTCGCGCTGCAACGTCGCAACGAGCGAGGACCCGATGAACCCCGCGCCCCCCGTGATGATGTAAACAGGTCCGTCCGAACTCATTGCAGGGATGATACGCCCCGTTTTCCTCGGATTCGCTCAATCCTCGCCCTCATCCAGAGGGGGGAGTTTCAACGTCTGCCCCACCCGGATCGAGTCCTTCGACCTCAGCACATCCCGATTCGATTCGTATACGAAGTCCGTATATCTCGTCGATCCGTAGAAGTTCTTCGCGATCTTCGAGAGCGAGTCCCCGGGCTGAACCACGTACTCGATCACGATCGCTTCCGGATCCCCACCCTGGTTCGGGTTCTCGTCCTCGATATCCCGACCCTGGACGTTCCCGGGATCCACCGGGATCCTCAGCGACATCCCCTCCCGGAGTCTGAGTGGATCGACCCGAGGGTTCGCGCGAGCGATCACGCTCCACATCGCCGAACGCCCGTACTCGATCCGAGCGATGTCCTGGAGGGTCTGCCCCTTCTTCACCGTGTACGTCCGGAACTCCGGAGCCACAGCCCCCGTCGTCGGCCGACGGATCACGGGATCGGGGCTCGGATCCTGAACGGGCGCATTGATGATCTCCACAGGACCCGTGTCCCCCGGAACCTCCTCGGGCTCCTCGATCGTCACGACCGGGTCATCAGCAACCGAGATCCGTGGGCTCGCTTTCGCGCCCCCGGGCTCCCACATCCAGTACACACCGATCCACACGACCACGAGGACGCACAAGCCCACGAAAATCCTGGATGATCGGTCGTCCATTCCGGGGTCCCTGTCGATCACAACACGGTCCCCTTCAGTCTAACAGATCTTCGATGGCACATTCAAACCGTCTGGATCTCGCCGCGTTCCGCCGATTCCGAGGGAGCAGAGCTGTCCTTCTTCCTCGACCACACCAGCGGCGCCGCCACCGCGATCGACGAGTATGTCCCGACGAGCACGCCCACGAGGAGCGTGAACGAGAACGCACGGACACCCTGACCACCCATGGTGTACAGGATCAGCACCGCGAGCAGGGTCGTCCCCGAGGTGATCACCGTACGGGAGATCGTCTCCGTGATCGACTGGTTCACGACCTCCTTGGAGGCGTACGACAGCTTCCCACGGTTCTCACGGATACGGTCCATGATGACGATCGAGTCGTTCAGCGAGTACCCGATGATCGTCAGGAGCGCCGCAACCAGGTTCAGATCGATCTTGAACGGCTCGATCAGCAGCGACTGAGCCAATCCCGTGAACATGTGGTGGTCGTACAGGATCTCCGCCAGCGCGATGATCCCGATCGCCGTCAGCACGTCGTGCGCAAGCGCCACAATCGCCGCCGCCGAGTAACGGACCGAACCGAACCGGACCCAGATGTAGATCAGGATCAGCAACAGCGACAGCGCCACCGCAGCAACAGCAGTCGCGCGGAAGTTCTCAGCGATCGCCGGCGAGAAGTTCTGCACACTCAGCTGATCCGAAGACGTCGTCAACGCCGCACGGACCAGATCCCACTCACGCTGCGCGATCTCGCTCGACCACGCATCCACATTGTCGAAATACGTCAGACCCTCGTCCAGACTCACGAGCACGAACGTCTCGACCCGTTCCGGAGTCCCCTCAAGGATCATGATTTCCGATTGACGCCCGAGGATGTCGCTGAAGTCGCTCTTCCGACGGGTGATATTCAGACGGGACTCGATGCTCTCAAGCGTCGCGCCCGGATCGATGTCCTCGATCACGACCGCAACACCCCCGACGAACTCCGACACGCTGTTCCGATACTCCGGACGCGCGATGTTCTCACCCAGACGCGCCGAAAGGATCGGGTACACCGAAGCCCCGGCCGCGTCCTCACTCGAGGAGTACCGGAACACAAGCGCTGGAGGCGCATCGAGCACGTCCTGGAACTCTGCGCTGATCGAGTTCCCCACCGCGTCCCGGTTCGTCGAGATCGTCTTGATCAGGAACGTGTCCGACGTGATCCCGTCGTCCTCGGGATCCACGGGGATGACCTCCGCGCTCCGGAGCGATCGGATCGGGGACCCCTCCTCGACCTCGTCACCCAGCGCATGCACCCGTTCTTCGACCTCGGGACGGGTGAGCGTCACCCGGGGAGACGACGAATCGTCCGGGTTCTCGCGCATCGTGGTCATCGTGACCTGCGTCCCCCCACGGAACTCCGTGTCCAGCATCTTCTCGCCCTGGAACACGATCATCCCGAGACCAAGCCCGACATACCCCGTCGAGATGAGCAGGAACAACCAACGCAGACCGATCCAGTTGATCTTCGGGTACAGGATCTTCTCGATGGGCTTCACGACCATCGGGAGCATCGCCATCTTCTTGATGCGGATCTTGTCAACCAGAGTCCGGATGATGATGTTGCTCATGAACAGCGCCGAGATCATCGTGCACACGACACCGATCCCGAGCGTGATCGCGAACCCCTTGATCTCCTGCGTCCCCACGTTCGCGAGCACGAAACAGACGATCAGGTTCGTCACGTTCCCGTCCACGATCGACGACAACGCCTTCTGATACCCCAGTCGAGCCGCTTGGCGCAGCTCCAACCCCTTGTAGATCTCTTCACGGATGCGCTCGTAGATCAGCACGTTCGCGTCCACGGCCATACCGAACGTCAGGATGATCCCCGCGATACCCGGGAGCGTCAGCGACGCGCGAGACATCGCGAGCGCACCGATGATCAGCACCGCGTTCGCCGCCAAACAGAGCACGGCCACGAACCCGTACCCGAAGTAGTACAGCACCATGAAGATCGACACGATCACCAGCGCGACGATCCCCGCCTTGATCCCCGCGTCCAGGTTGTCCTGACCGAGTTCCGGCGCGATCGTGTTCTCCGACACCGGTTCCGGCGACACCTTCGCCTGGAGCGAACCCGCCGTCAGAACCCGGACCACGTAATCGATCTCTTCCGGAGTGAACTCGCCCTCGATGATCCCGCGCGTCGTGATGCGCGAGTTGAGCCGGGGCGCCGTGTACACCTCGTCATCGAGGAGCACCGCCATGTTCGCGCCCGAGTTCGGACCCGTCAGCTCACCCAAACGGTTCGCCCCGGCCGCGTCCATCGTGAACCCGATCGCCGGACGACCCAGCTGGTCCACACTCCGCGATGCGCCCGAGACCTGCCAACGACCATCATCCTGGGTCATGCGCAGCCCGCGCGTGTCCCAGCAGAGCATGTAGTAGTCGCCCTCGTATTCCTCGACGACGTAGTTGTACCGAGTCGCGAAGTACGCCGCGGGCGCTTCGATCATCGACTCGTACCCGCTCTTGGAATCGAACCACGACTCGAGCTTGTTCAGCTTGAACCAACGCGCATCACGCGCACCGGCCTGCGCCGGGCCGACCTCACGGATCCGTTCCCGGAGCCGCTGCTCGTCCGGATGGGAGTACGCAGACGACCCGCCCCCGGCCGGATCGACCGAGATCCGGAAGCTCAGCACACCCGCCGCCTGCACAAGCCGCTTCAGGTCCGAAGTATCGTCGAGCGAGTTCCGGTTCTTCGAGTACGTGTCGTACGACTCGATCACACGATCGAGCTGATCGTTCAGATCCGGGTACTGATCCCGGATCCGCTGGATCGCGCGTTCGCGCTCGCTCGGGAGAGTCACCACGGAATCCGTGTCCTCGTCCCGGATCGTCTTCTGTTCCTGAGATTGCTCCAGAGCCCGGCGCACATCGTCCGTCGATACCGCGCTCGCAAACAACTGGTCACGCGCGATCTCGTACTCGATCTCCGCGTCCGCGGCCTGATCGATCAACGTATCCAGCACGTCCTCGGGCGCCTCGGGATTCACCGAGATCACCTCGATCTGGGAACGCAAACGCTCCGCATCGTCATACGCACGCGCGGCCCGCTCGAGCAGCCCCTTGATCTTCGGGCTATTCGCGCCCAGACGCTCGATCTCAGCGCTCCGCTGATCGGGCTCCATCGCCATGACACGCTCGAACTGCGCGGGCTCGATCGAAGCAACCCCCAGCTTCGCGAGTTCCTCTTCGAAATCGGCGCGGAGCGCCTTCACGTGCTCGCTGGGGAGCGGCATCGTGATCTCGATCCGGTCCTGACCCTGACGCACGATCTGGATCTCGTACAGACCGTTCGGGTCGATACGGCGCTTCAGAACCTCGATCACCTTCGGGATCACTTCCCCGGCGTTCTCCGTCCGATCCAGCTGCACCGTGTACAGCAGCGAAGCACCGCCCCGGAGGTCCTTCCCCAGCCCGATCTTTTGATCCGGCGGATACGCGGCCCAAACAGCGAGCACGAGCATCGCGATCGCGATGATGACATTGCGGACGTAGTGTCGCATGAAGATCCCTCGTCAACACCCGCTCAAGGGCGTTTGATCAGTCGTTGCTCTCAGTTCTCGACCGGTTCCGCCTCAGCAGCAACGCTGCTCTCGCTCAAAACGCTCGACACGCTCCCACGCGCCACACGGATCCGCGTGTTCGACGCGCGATCAGTCTCCAGGAGCAACTCGTCTCCCTTGACCTCCACGATCGTCCCGATGATCCCGCCGGCCGCGCGAACCTTGTCCTTCTTCTTCAAACCCCCCACCATCGCCGCGTGCTTCTTTTTCTCCTTCCGACCCGACATCGATGTCAGCAGGATCAGACCCACCATCATCGCGATCATGATGAAGAAGAACGAACCGCCCCCAGCAGGACCAGCACCCCCGGATCCACCCTCACCGGCCGTCCCCCCCGGAGCGGATTCACCAGCACCCGAAGCGGAAGGGGTGCCGAGCATCCGACCATCCTGACCCAGCGTCATCACATGCATACCAAACGACGAGCGATCGCTCATACGAGAAGTCCCTTTCAATACCCTGACGGCCGATCCCATCCGGGCTTGGATCGTAGACCCGAGATTCCTGCCCGACGAGGATTTGTGAGAATCGCACCCGATCCGGGGTCACCCTTCTTGGGCTATCCCCAGTTTCGATTCCACGATCGGAGCCAAATGCGGCCGCCGACGCACCAACTCCCCCCAATCCCCCAACCGGATCGAATCTCGAAGATCCCCCATCAACCGCTGGAAGAACCGCAGATTGTGGATCGATACCAGGATCGGCCCCAGCATCTCCTCCGCCGCAAACAAGTGCCGAATGTACGACCTCGAGAACCCAGCCCCGTCCGGGGTCCTCCACCCATGCGCCCCCGGATCACACGCCGCGCAGTCGCACCCCTCCTCGATCGGACGAGGGTCCCGCGCGAACCGGGCGTTCTTGAGCCGGATCTGACCGTCCTCCCCGGGCTCGCACGTAAACGCGTTCGCGTTCCTCCCGTTCCGGGTCGGGAGCACACAATCGAACATATCGACCCCGCTCATCACCGCGACAACGATGTCCCGTTCGTACCCCACCCCCATCAGATACCTGGGCTTGTGCGCGGGCATCTTCGGCGCTGTGTGCCCCACCACCCTCGAGATCTGGTCGAACGTCTCCCCCACAGCAACCCCCCCGATCGCATACCCCGGGAGCTCGATATTGCAGATCCGCTCGATCGACCAGTCCCGGCGCTCCAGATCCGTCCCCCCCTGGATGATCCCGAACAACGACTGCTCGTCCGGGCGCGCATGGGACGACTTGCACCGCTCGAGCCAGCGCACCGTCCGTTCGTTCGCAACCCGCAACCGCTCAGCGTGGTCGTACGACCCCTTCTTCGTATCCCGCTGCTTCGCGATCCGGAGCCGGGTCTGATTGATCGACCCCGCGTCCGGGTCCACACTCGGGGGACAGTCATCAAACGCCATCATGATGTCCGGCCCAAGCTCGTTCTGGACCCGCATCGCGATCTCCGGGTTCATCCGGATCGTCGATCCATCAATGATCGACTTGAACGACACCCCGTCCTCGTCGATCGCATTGATATCCGCCATCGAATACGCCTGATACCCCCCCGAGTCCGTCAAGATCGGACCGTCCCAGTTCATGAACTTGTGAACCCCACCCATCTCCTGCACCAGCTCCGACCCCGGACGAAGCATCAGGTGGTACGTGTTGTTCAGGATGATCTGCGCCCCCGTCCCCGACACCATCTCAGGCACCAACCCCTTGATCGTCCCCTTCGTCCCCACGGGCATAAACGCCGGCGTATCAAACCCGCCGTGCAACGTCGTCACACGACCCGTCCGCGCCTCTCCATGCGTGGAATCAATCTCGAACGTCAGCGGATCTGCCATACCCCAAGACTAGGGCTCAACCAACCCGATCACCCCGCGTGCCGCTGCTCCCGGCTCGCTTCGTTGAGTGTCTTCTTCTCTGCCTCGCTCAGCGACCCGATCCCATCGCGCTGCACCTTCGCCAGGATCCGATCCACCTCCTGATCCAGCTTCGCTCTCTTCTGCTGGGTCTTGATCGCTTTCTTCGCGTTCCGTTGATCCCTCGAGTCGTTCAGCACATCGAAGAAATCCAGCAAGTGATGCGAGTTCCGGATGAAGTAATACCCCGCGATCGCACCCCCCACGTGCGCCGCTTCACCCCCGGCGTTCGCCGACCCCATCAGGAGCTGCACCAACGCGAGCCCCACATACCCATACGCAAACCACTTCAGCTTCATCGGGATCGGGGGGAACAACAGCTGCACGATCGTGTTGGGCTGGATGTACGCGCACGCCACGATCACCCCGAACACCCCCGCGCTCGCCCCGATCAGCGGAGTCGTGAAGTCGTTCGTCAGCACACCGGGCATCGCCCCACCCGTCAGCTTCCCGAGCACCGTCAGCACCGAGAACAACAACCCACCACTGAGCCCACACACCAGGTAGAACGCAAGGTACTTCTTCCCACCCAAAAACCGCTCGACCATCGGCCCGAAAATCCACATCCCGAACATGTTCATGATCAGGTGGAACGAGATCAGCCCCCCCGTCGGATCATGGAGGAACTGGAACGTGATCAATCGCCAGACCTCGAGCCGCTGGAACCCCTGATAGATCGACAGCTCCCCCAGGTTGTACAGCGCGCCGTTCATCGGATGGGTCCCGCTCGGAGCACGGAACACCATCACCGCCAGCACATGAACCACGATGTTGATCACGATGATCCACGTGTTCACCGACCATCCCGGGGAGTGCATGATCAGACCACCACCGCCCCCACCCCGAGATCCATACCCGATCCCCGTGTCGTCCCTGTTGTAGTCCCGGTCGTAGATACCCATGAACCTCGTGCTCCATCGCGACTTTCAGGGTCCGCGGCCCTTACTCCGTATCTCGGCTCGATTCCGTCGCCCGCTTGAGCACCCGACGCTCCGCCCGGCTCAACGATTCGACCCCGCTCGCCGAGATTTTCGCCAACACCCGATCCACTTCCTCGGGATCGACCCCGCCCCCTTTCAAACGCTCCCCATCCCCATTGTGTTCGACCTTCCGACCCGAAGCCCCCAAATCAGGCGATCCCGTAAACAACGACGCCGTCCGCAAGAACCGGATCCGGGACCGCTCGATCGTCACCACCACCCCGCACACCACCGCGATCGTGAAGAGCGTCCTCCCGTCCGCCGTCACCAGCCCCACGATCCCCACCAACGTCGCGCACACCACCCCCACAACCGACACCACCCCCCGCGCCCCCATGTCCCCTTTCGAGGGCACCAACGCCGCCCGGAGCATCACCGCCCCATCCAAGGGCTCCATCGGGAGCAGGTTCACGAGCAGGATCACCAGGTTCACCGCATAAACCGACCACAACGCGATGAGCCACCACGCCGTCGTCCCGTCCCGGAGCGTCACCCCCCCGATCGACGACGAGGGTTCAAGCGGATTGAACACCATTCCCCCGACCGACCCCGTGATCCCCACCAACACCCCACCAAGCACCACCCCGATCAGGATCTGGGTCACCAACCCCGACACCGCCGTCATCCAGTCCCCGCGCCTCGATTCCGGGAGCTCGGGCTGAGCCAACCTCCCCATCGGCCACACCATCACCGAATCACACACCCCCCCATACCTCGCGCACACCCGAGCCCTGACGAACTCCTTCACCGTCACGATCACCCACACCCCCACCAACCGAGGCCCAACAAACATCACCCCCTCCTGATGACCCGGAAGCGTGAAAATCAGCTCCGCCAGCACCCACACGATGAACAGCAGGTGCGCCTTGAGCACCACCCCGCGCGATCGCAGGTAGGTGAACCCCCAAGCCAGCGGATCCTCCCCATCCCCAAAGATCCGCGCAAGCACACGCTTCACGCCCCCAAGGCGATCCCCGTGACCCTCACCATAACTGTCCTGCCAACCGCGCTCGCTCATGCTCCCAAAGCATACCGAATCACGAGCGATCGGTTTACTTGCTCCACGTCGAAGACCCGTACACCGCGCTCTCACCCAGCTCCTCCGCGATCCGGATCAGCTGGTTGTACTTCGCGTTCCGATCGCTCCGACACGGCGCACCCGTCTTGATCTGACCACAGTTCGTCGCCACAGCGAGATCCGCGATCGTCGAGTCCTCCGTCTCACCCGAACGGTGCGACAGCACACACGCATAGTCGTTCCGCATCGCGTGGTTGACCGTGTCGAACGTCTCGGACAACGTCCCGATCTGGTTGACCTTCACGAGCACCGCGTTCGCCGCGCCCTTCTCAATCCCCTTCTCGACGAAGCTCTTGTTCGTCACGAACAGGTCATCGCCGACAAGCTGGACCTTCTCCCCGAGCTTCTGGGTCAACTTCACCCACCCGTCCCAGTCGTTCTCCGCGAGCCCGTCCTCGATCGAACGGATCGGGTACTTGGCGCACCAATCCGCCCAGATCGAGATCAGATCGTCGCTCGAGATGATCTCCTGAGACGACGAGAAGAACTTGTACCCCTTCTTCCCGTCCTTCTCCGCTTCGTTCCAGAGCTCGCTCGTCGCCGGGTCCAGCGCCACGAAGATCTGCTCACCCCACGAGTACCCCGCCTTATCGACGGCCTCCTCGATCACCTTCAGCGCGTCCTCGTTGTCCTTCAGGTCCGGAGCGAACCCGCCCTCGTCCCCGACGGCCGTGGACATCCCCCGCTTCTTGAGCACCGACTTCAGGGTGTGGTAGATCTCCGTCCCGGCCCGGAGCGCCTGACCAAAGTCATCAAACCCCCAGGGCTGGATCATGAACTCCTGGAAGTCCACCGTGTTGTCCGCGTGCTTCCCGCCGTTGAGGATGTTCAGCATCGGAACCGGGAGCGTCTTCGCGCCAGTCCCGCCCAGGTACCGGTACAGCGGCATCCCGCTCGTCTCCGCCGCGGCCTTCGCCACAGCCATCGACACCCCGAGGATCGCGTTCGCGCCCAGATTCCCCTTGTTGCCCGTCTCGTCGAGCTCGCACATCGCCGCGTCGATCCCCTCCTGATCCCGCGCATCCATCCCCTCGATCTCACGCGCGATCTGCTGATTCACGTTCGCGACCGCGTTCGCAACCCCTTTGCCCATCCATGTTTCCCCACCATCCCGGAGCTCGACGGCCTCGTGCTCACCCGTCGAAGCCCCCGAAGGAACCGCCGCGCGACCCACAACCCCCGATTCGAGGACCACATCCACCTCGACCGTCGGGTTCCCACGAGAATCAAGCACCTGGCGCGCGTGGACAAGATCGATATCGAATGCCATGACGGGTTCACTCCCTCGGAGATGGTGGTTCTAGGACGCTCAGCACGTCCCCAACCCGACGATAGCCGGCTTTCACGTGTACCGCTCACCACGATCCGCTATTGTGAAGACGATCAAGCAATCGAGAGCAAGCCCCCAGCGCCAACGCCCCGACCCCACGATGCCCATCACCCCCGAGCAGTTCGATCATCAGCTCACCGCGCTCCGCGAACGGCTCGTCGAGCAGGGAAACCTGGTCGTCGAGATCGTGGACGGCGCCTTCAACGCGATCTACGCGATGGATTCAACCGGCGCGCTCGCGCTCCTCGAACGGGAAGACCAGGTCGATCGCGCCGACGTCGAGATCGAACGTGACGCCGTCGATCTCCTGATGCGCGTCACCAAGAACGCCGTCGCCCTCAGCGAGCCCCGTGTCCGCTCCATGCTCACCTGTGTGAAGGTCAACAACGAGCTCGAACGCATCGCCGACGCCGCCTCATCGATCGCAAGACGGGTCGTCTCCCTCGGGGACCGGGACCCCGAGTTCCCCAAGTCCACGCGCGTCATGACCAACTCCGTCGTCGGGATCCTCCGAGACACCGTCCGCGCCTTCGAATCCATCGACCCCATCCGCGCCAAATCCGTCCTCGCCGCCGAAGGGACCGTCATCGAGTTCTACGACCTCGTCGTCCAGAAATCCGAACAGCGCATCGCCGACGCCCGTCTCAGCGTCGAGCACGCCTTCGAGCTCCACGCCATCATCCACCAAGCCGTCCTGATGGCCGATCACTGCACCAACATCGCCGAACAGATCATCTACGAATCCACCGGCGCCATCGTCCGTCACACCAACGCGGGCTGGGCCGAACTCGACCTCGACGGGAACCCCGAGCCCGACGACGATTCCGTCTGACCTCCCAGGGCTCCGCCGATCAGCCCTTTTTCGGCGCCTTGTAGAACGGGAGCGGGACCACCTCCGCATCGAGCACGGCCTTCTGCGCATCGACCTTCAGCTTCGTCCCCACTGCGCTCTGCGCATCGTTCACATACGCCATCGCGATCGACTTCCCGAGCGTGGGAGACGCACACCCCGACGTCACGAACCCGACATCCGAGTCCCCGTCGAGCACCCGCATGTCCTGACGCGCCGTCCGCTTCGAATCGATCACGAGCCCGACAAGCTTGATCCCGGGACCCCCACTGTTCGTCTGCTTGACGAGCGCCTCCTGACCGATGAACGTCTCCCCCTCGTTCTCCTCGCTCTTGTCGAGGTTCATCGCGAAGGGCATCCCGACAGCCAACGCGCTGATCTCCTCACCCAGCTCGTGCCCGTACAACGGAAGCCCAGCTTCGAGCCGGAGCGTGTCCCGCGCCCCGAGCCCGCACGGCGCGAGCAGCTTCGAATCCGGATCGTTGTCCACGTCCTTAAGCAGCAGCTTGAGCGCCATCCCGACCGCGTTCGCCGGGAGGATGATCTCCACCCCGTCCTCACCCGTGTACCCCGTCCGCGCCACGATCAGCTTCAGGATCATCAGGTTCTTGACCGTGAACCGGAACTTCTTCAGAGTCGGAACTTCCGACGACACCCGCCCGATCAGGTCCATCACCTTGGGACCCTGGATCGCAACCATCGCCGTCTTCTCGGTTCGGTCCTCGAACTTCACCTTGAACCCGCGCTCATCGATCACGCTCTGGATGTGGTTGACGATCTTCTCACGGTTCGCGCCGTTGCACACCACCATGAACTCGTCCGTGTCCATCCGGTTCACGATCACATCGTCCATCACCCCACCCCGCTCGTTGCACACGAACGAGTATCGGCACTGCCCCTCCTGCATGTCCCCGATCCGGCGCGAACACACCCGCTCGAGCACCCGACGGGAATGCAAGCCCTTGAGCATCAACCGACCCATGTGCGACACATCGAACAGCCCCCCCGAGTTCCGGCACTGCTCGTGCTCCTCCTTGATCGTCCCCGAGTACCGGATCGGCATCTCCCAGCCGGCGTAATCCACCATCTGCGCGCCATGATCGACGTGGTACGAATGGAGCGGGGTCGTCTTCAGGGTCGTCTGGGTCATCGTGGTCCTTTGTCTGCTCGTGTTGCCCACGATCGTAGTCCCCGTGCGAACAATCCACCGATGACGACCCCCTCAACCACCCCCACAATCGCCCAGTGGATCACCCATCTCAGATCCCTCGCGATCCCCGTCCTCGCCGACGTCCCCTTCGATGCGTCCGAGCCCGATCGGACCCAATACGCCCACACCTTCCGGGACGAGTTCGGAGCCCGGAGCACAAGCGCCCTCGCGCTCATCGCCCGCGCCCTGAGCGTCCCCCATTGCACCAACCTCAACAACCCCGACCTCGACGCGCAGCTCTGGACCGCGCTCGCGCTGAATCTCCCCCCCGACCTCCCCACCATCGAGCCAAACCATGGGCTCGTCAACCCCGACGACTACGCCATCGAGCACCGAACCCACATCGAGCTCTGCGCCCTCCACGCACTCACCCACCTCACCACCCCCGAATCCCTCGTCCCGCTCATCGAGTGGAACATCGCCGAGCTCCAACCCGACAACGGGATCAACCGACCCTGGGCGATCCACGCCTTCATCCACCACGCGCACACCACCCCCGACCCGGACATCGCGGCCACCGCGACCCTTCACGCGCAGACCCTCGCCCACAACTGTTGCATCACCCTCGCCCACCCCGACCTCGTCAGCGCCTTCATCCTGCGCGACGCCGCCGACTGGCTCGAGTCAACCCACCCCTGATTCCGCAGGACCTGACCATCACCCCATCGCCGCCTTCGGCCCGTTCGTTCCGTAAGGCAACCAACGCTGGATCACGGGCACCCGACCCCTGATCTCCTCCCACTTCGCCGCATCGCCCTCGTACCGATGCCGGATCGCGCTCGCAACAAGCCCCATGAACACGGGCTGAGGCCGCAGCGGCCGCGACGTCAGCTCCGGATGGAACTGCGCCGCAACGAAGTACGGGTGCGTGATCGGGTTCTCGACCTTCACCCCGCGCAGATCATCCGAATCCCTCGGAAGCTCCAGGACCTGCATGATGGGCTGGTCCGGGTGACGACCCGAGAAGATCAACCCCCCAGCTTCCAGCCGCTCAATATACGCGGGCTCGACCTCGTACCGGTGCCGGAACCTTTCGTGGATCGAGTCCTTGTTGTCCGCGAGCTGCCAAGCCAACGTCCCCCGGGTGATCGCCACGTCCTGCGCCCCGAGGCGCATCGTGCCCCCGAGCCCCTCGATCTTCTTCTGATCCGGGAGCTCCGAGATCAGCGCCGAGTTCGTCATCGGATCGAACTCCGTCGAGTACGCATCCGTGATCCCGAGCACGTTCCGCGCGAACTCAATCACCGCGACCTGGAACCCGAGACAGATCCCCAGATACGGGATCCCGTTCTCACGACAATGCTTCACACACGAGATCTTCCCCTCCACCCCGCGCGATCCGAACCCCCCCGGAACGATGACCCCGTCCAGATTCTCGAGGTGCGCCGCAACATTCGCATCGTTGATGTCCGTCGTGTCCATCCACACCTGCTCGATGTCGCAACGCAGATGCGCCCCGCAATGCTCCAGCGCCTTATCGATCGACGCATACGCGTCCTTGAGCTCCGCGTACTTCCCGAGGATCCCCACCCGGACCCCGTGCTGACGCTCGCACGTAAGCCCGTCCACGAACGTCGCCCACCGTTTCCGCGCCTGATCCTCGACGCGCACATCCACCCGATCGTGCAGATTCAGGATGGAAAGGATCTCCCGATCCAACCCCTGCTCGCGCAGCTCGTCCGGGATCGTGTAGATGCTCTCCCGATCGTGCATCGAGAACACCCGCTCCATGGGCACGTTCGAGAACATCGCGATCTTCTCGCGCACCTTGGGCTCGACCTCGTTCTCCGCCCGACACGCGATCAGCTGCGGCTGGATCCCTGACTCCATGAGCCGCTTGATCCCCAGCTGCGCCGCTTTCGACTTCTGCTCACCCAGCGCCCGGGGCTCGATCACGTACGTCAACGCGACAAAGCACACCGACCCCTCGCCCTCCTCGAACGCAAGCTCGCGCAGCGCCTCGATATAGAACCCGTTCTCGTAGTCCCCCACCGTCCCGCCGACCTCGACGAACACGATATCCGCCGGCCCGGTCCCGTCCCCGCGCAGCGCCAGCTCCCGGAGCTTCCGCTTCACCTCGCCCGTCACATGAGGGATCATCTGGACATCGCGCCCCAGGTACACCCCCTGGCGTTCCCGATCCAGGATCTCCGAATAGATCTGTCCCGAAGTCACGAAGTTCCGGCGCGTCAGGTCCTGATCGAGCATCCGCTCGTACGTCCCCAGATCCATGTCGCACTCGGTCCCGTCATCGAGCACGAACACCTCGCCGTGCCGGTACGGGTTCAGGGTCCCCGAATCGATGTTCAGGTATCCCTCCATCTTGATCGGCGCGACACACAGCCCCTTGTCCTTGAGCACCTTCGCCATCGACGACGAGAAGATCCCCTTCCCGAGCCCGGACATCACCGTCCCCAGGATCGCGACGTACTTGTGCTTTCCGAACTCATACCCGTCCGGGATCGGCGAGTAGAACTCGCGCTCCGTGTTGGTCGTGCTCCCCGCCCCCGCGAGCAGATTCGACGCACCGGGCCGCGATCCGTCGGGTTTGCTGGTACCGGAGTTCGACGGATCCGACTCATCGCGTTGGGTGGGCATAGCCCATCGTATCAACGCCGCGCCCGACTGTGCAACCCCGCCCGACGACCAAACCCGAATCTGTCAAGAAAAATCCTAAGCCCCGGACAAATCGGACCAATCCCGAGTCACTCAGCGCGGAATCGATCCACAAACGCTCGGTACTGCTCGGGGGTATCGATCCCCTCATGGGACGACCCCACCACCGCCGCGCAGATACCGCACCCGTGCTCGAGCCATCGCAGCTGCTCGAGCGACTCCACCCCTTCGAGCACCCCGGGCTCCATCCCCAAATACGCCTTCATCGCCCCCACCGTATACGAGTAGATCCCCACATGACGGAACCGATGCGCCGTCCCTCCCGAGCGATCGAACGGCGACCCCGCGCGCGTGAAGTACAACGCCCGATGGAACCGCCCTGCAGCACCCATCCCCCGACCCAGCACCGCTTTCACCACATTCGGATCCCGGAACGTCGCCTCATCCTCGATCGGGCTCACCACCGTCCCCGTCCCGTACCCATCCACATACCCCAAAGCATCACATGCCGCATCGATCACACCGGGCTCGATCTCGGGTTCATCCCCTTGGACATTCACGATGAGCCGATCATCCCCGAGCCCCAGCACCTCCGCCGCCTCCGCCAACCGCGACGTCCCGTTCGGGTGCTCCCCCGTCATCACCGCTTCGAACCCGAACGACTCGACCGCGCCCCGGATCTCCTCCGAGTCCGTCGCAACCACCACCAGCTCGATACTCGAAGCCCCCGAAGCCCGTTCGCACACATGCACAACCAGCGGCCGTCCCGTCTCCGCAGCGAGCGCCTTCCCCGGAAACCGTGTCGATCCCATCCGCGCCGGAATGATCGCGACCGCGCCCAACACTCAGCCCTTCAGAGACTTCATGAACTCGCGGATCTCCGTCCGTTTGTCACGGACATCCCGATAGCTGAACGACTGGATCGCGATATCCGCCGCGATCTGCTCCGCCTCCGTGGCGCACTCGAGATCCTCTTCCTTCTTCGCTTTATCGAACAGCGCGTCCATCAGCGAATACCGGAGATCCATCCCAAGATCCGAGGCCTTGTCGTTCACACCCTCAAGCGCCTGACGGAACGTCTGGATCGCCGCGTCCTCCCACCCACCGAGCTTGAGAAACGACTTGCCCATCAGCGTCAGCACGTTGTTCCGGAGCTTGGGCTCGCTCTGCGCTTCCTGGAACTGCTCGATCGCTTCGTTGTACAACCCCTGGTCGTACAGCACCCGACCCAGCTCGTACTTGAGCCCCAGGTCCGTCGGGTAGTTCTCCACCCGGAGCTTGAGCTCGTCCATCCGGAGCTTCGTCAGCGCCTTCCGCCCCTGCTCAAGCTTCTCCGCGAGCTCCGCGTTGTCCGGGTTCGCTTCGAGCTTCTTCTCGAGCTTCGCGATCTTCCGGGACCACAACCGGATCTGGACATCCCCAGCGGACTGACGGTACCGGAACTGACCTGAGGCCTTGTACGCTTTCGTGAACAACGAGATCGCGAGCGCCTCGTCCCCCTTATTCGCACGATCCAGCAGCGCCGTCGCGTACGCATTCATCCGGGGAACATCGTCCGGGCGCTCCTCGTGCTCCGCCTTCCGCTTCTCCACGATCTGATCACGGGTCGAATCCGACTTCGCGATCGAGTCCTGCTGCTCGAGCTCGAGCTGCTTGTCCGCATCCCGGATGTTCTTCCGGAACCCGCCCTCGCTCGTGTCGTCATACCCCCCCGACGACACCGTGTTCGCCGCCATCATGTTCCGCACCCGGACCTGCAGCTCCCCATCACTCGGGTCGAGCTGCATCGCCAGATCCCCCGCCGTCGCCGCGAGCCCGTACACCTTCGCCTGCTCGAACGCATTGAGCAGCTTGATGTAGTGATCCTTCTTGACCTTCGGGGAGTTCCGGAGCAGCACCATCGTGTGCTCCCCCAGTTCCTTGGTCTGCTGATTCAACCCCAGCTTCGACGCGCACTCCGTCGCTTTGAGCGCCGCGCCCGCATCATGACGCTTGAGCCCGAAGTCGAGCATCGCGTCGATGAACTTCCCCAGCGCCCCCTTCGCCGAGATCAGGTTCTTGGTCTCCTTCGAGACCCCCTTCTTCGGATTCTCAACAGCGAACACCTCCGACGAGCGCAGGAACCCGTTGAACCCCTCCAAGCTCGAAGGATCCTGACGGAGCCCCTGGAGCCAGAGCTGCATCGCGTATTCGTACGACCCCGAATCATGCGCCGTCGGCGCCCGATCGAAGAACGCTTTCGCCTTCTTGGGGTTAAACGCAGAAGGCTGGGTGACATCGTCGTTGGTGTCGCCCTCGTCGCCGTTATCTTTCTTCTTGCCGAAAAATGCCACGGGGTTCGCCGCTCCTCAGGAAGTTGGGTCGGTCAGTGTATGCGATCAGATCCGCGCGTGTGGAGCACGATCCGCCACCAACAACCACCATACGATTCTCCCATGCCCCTTGATCCCTCCACCCTCAAGATCGATCTCTACCCCACCGAGGTCCTCCGCACCAAGGCCGACCCCGTCGAGCTCACCGACGAGACCCGCGCCGTCGCGCTCCGCATGATCGACCTCATGCACAGCGCCGAGGGTATCGGACTCGCCGCCCCCCAGGTCGGGCTCACCTGGAGACTCTTCGTCGTCCACGTCCCCCACAACCGTGACGACGAGGACACACCCCCAAACCCCGATCTCCCTTCCACCTGCGCCGAACCCCTCGTCTTCTTCAACCCCGAGATCACCGAGACCTCCAAGGACCTCGAACCCCTCGAAGAAGGCTGCCTCTCCCTCCCCGGGATCAACGGCGAAGTCCGCAGACCCTCCACCATCACCGTCCGCGCAACCGACCTCAACAACAACACCTTCGAACTCAAAGCCACCGGGCTCCTCGCGCGATGCATCCAGCACGAGAACGACCACCTCGACGGGGTCCTCATCATCGACAAAATGCCCCAGCTCGCGCGGATGAAGAACCGGACCAAGATCAAAGCCCTCGAGAAAAGCGCCAAACGGCGCTAACCGGAGCCCGACCCGATGAACATCGTCTTCCTCGGTTCAGGCGCCTTCGGGATCCCCACCCTCGATATGCTCGCGCGGCACCACACCCTCACCGCCATCGTCACCCAACCCGACCGCAAAGCCGGACGAGGGTCCAAACTCACCCCCACCCCCATCGCGCAGTGGGCGCACGAGCACATCCCCGACGTCCCCGTCCTCAAACCCGAGAACGTCAACGACGAATCCGTCCGCGCCCAGATCCGCAACTACCCCTCAGACGCTTGGGTCGTCATCGCCTTCGGCCAGTACCTCGGCTCCAAACTCATCGAAGACCGATCCCCCATCAACCTCCACGCTTCCAAACTCCCCCGCTGGCGCGGCGCCGCCCCCATCAACGCCGCCATCGTCGCCGAGGACACCGAGACCGGGAACTCCGTCATCACCATCGCGAAGGAAATGGACGCAGGAGACATCCTCGCCCAGTCCACCCGCCCCATCGAGCCCGACCAGACCGCAAGCGAGCTCCACAACGCCCTCTCCCTCGACGGCCCAGCCCTCATCGCCCAAGTCCTCGACCAGATCCAATCGAACACCCTCACCCCCGTCACCCAGAACCCCGCCCAGGTCACCGTCGCGCCCAAAATGTCCAAATCCGACGGCTGGATCGACTTCTCCACCTCCGCCAACACCTGCGCCCGGCGCATCAACGGCCTCTCCCCCTGGCCCTCCGTCACCGTCACCCTCGGGGACACCCCCCTCAAACTCCTCCGCGCAACACCCGAAGACCACGAATCCCAACACCAAGAGCCGGGCACCATACTCGACCCCACCGAAGGGCTCATCGCCTGCGCCAAGGGCACCCTCAGACTCATCACAGTCCAGCCCCCCAACAAGAAACCCATGCCCTGGCGCGACTTCGCCAACGGCCGCCAGCTCCAGCCCAACGAGAAACTCACCGGATCCACGAAGCCGTGACCACCCACCAATGGACACTCTGTGACCTTTTCACCCCACGCTCGAAAAAGCGCGCCAAACGCCGACCCCCTCCACCCCCCGCGCCCACAGAGTCCAAACCCAAACGCCAGCTCTCCAAAGCCCAACTCCGCTACGAAGAAGTCACCCGATCCATGCTCGCGCAGCACGGGGTCCGTGTCCGCAAATGGCGCACCTCCATGTCCGGGGTCGCTTGGCAAGTCACCTACCAGGACGGCACCGTCTCCAAACTCCTCGAATCCCCAAAGCCCAAGGGCCCCATGTCCATGGCCATCTTCCTCCACGAGATCGGCCACCACGCCATCGGCTTCGGCACCTACAAACCCCGCTGCTTGGAAGAGTACTACGCCTGGAAGTTCTCGCTCGACACCATGCGTGAACTCGACCTGAACGTCACCGACCGGGTCCAGCAACGCATGCACGACTCCCTCCAATACGCCGTCGAGAAAGCCCTCCGCCGAGGACTCAAACAGATCCCCGAGGAGCTGGTCCCATATCTCCCCAAAGGGACACAGATCCATCCAGAACCAGCACCATCCTCCTGATCCGCTGGACTCATCCCCCCGTCGTGGTACAACAAAGAACCCGATGGACCCCAAAGCCCAAGAGATCGCCACCCACGCAAGCCAACTCAGCGGCCACGAGCGCGATACCTACCTGAACTCCGTCTGCAAAGACAACTCCGAACTCCGCGACCGGATCGAACGCTTCCTCGCGCGCTCCGAATCCGTCACCATCGAGATCACCGACGACGATGAAATCGACGTCGAACCCATCGTCATGGACGAGCCCACCAAGGTCGCCGAGTTCTCCCTGATCAAACAGCTGGGCCAGGGCGCGATGGGCACCGTCCACCTCGCGCAGCAACAACGCCCGAAACGCCTCGTCGCGCTCAAGCTCATGCGCGCCGAAACCATGACCGAGTCGCGCAAACGACGATTCGAGCTCGAAGCCGAAGCCCTCGCCAAGCTCCGCCACCCCAACATCGCCACGATCTACGCCGCCGGCCAAACCGAGATCGACGGCGACTCCCACCCCTACTTCGCGATGGAGCTCATCGAGGGCACCACCCTCGACCGCGCCTGCGCCCTCATGTCCACGACCGACAAGCTCCGCGCCCTCGCCACCATCTGCGACGCACTCGAGCACGCCCACCACAAGGGCATCGTCCACCGGGACCTCAAGCCCTACAACATCATGCTCGACGACGAAGGACGACCCAAAGTCCTCGACTTCGGTGTCGCGCGTTCCATGGACGCCGAGTCCGTCTCCGAACTCGTGGGCACCCTCCCCTACATGAGCCCCGAGCAGCTCCGGAGAGACGAAGACATCGACTGGCGCACCGACGTCTACGCCCTCGGGATCATCATCCACGAGATCCTCACGGGACAGCGTCCCCACGATCTCCACCACATGACGATCGACGAAGCCCTCGAGGTCGTCGCCAAGCCCTCCAAAGAGATCGCCCCCAATCTCCACCCCGAACTCCGCGCCATCATCCAACGCGCACTCGAACCCAACAAAGAATCACGCTACCCCTCCGCCGGAGCGCTCGCCGCCGACATCCGCGCCCACCTCGACAAACGCCCCATCTCCGTCTTCGCGGACTCCCGCGCCTACCGAACCAGGAAATACATCCAGCGCAACCGCTTCCCCGTCGCGCTCGCGACCCTCGCCGTCCTCGCCCTCATCGTCGGGGTCATCGCCACTGCCTACCAAGCCAAACGCGCCACCCAGGGCTGGAACACCGCCGAGCAGCAACGCGAACTCGCCGAGGACCAACGCGCCCAAGCCATCGCCGAACGTGAACGCGCCTTCGCCGCCAACAAGTTCCTCGTGGACATGCTCATCAGCGCCGACCCCGAGTCCTCTCTCGGCGCGGACCTCACCGTCCGCGAAGTCCTCGACACCGCCGCCCTCACCCTCGACAACGAACTCGCCGACTACCCCAGCGTCCACGCCACCGTCCGCATGGCGCTCAGCAACACCTACCTCAGTCTGGGCGAACTCGAAAAAGCCCGCACCAACGCCCAAGCCATGCTCAACATCGCGCGAGAGAAACTCGGGGAAGACAACACCACCACCGCCGACGCACGCCGGACCCTCGCCGGGGTCCTCCTCAACCTCAACGAGCCCGAGCAAGCCCTCGAACTCCTCGACCAAGCCCGCCCCGTCATCGACGCCTACGCCGACCCCGTTGAATCCGCCCGCCTCAAGTCCGAACGAGCCAACGCCATGCTCCGACTCGGACAACACGACAAAGCCCTCGAGCTCTGGACCCAGAGCGAGCAGGAACTCTCCCAGATCCTCGGCCCCGATCACAAAGAAACCCTCATCGTCATGCACAACCGAGCCATGGCGCTCAAATCACTCGGTGACCTCGCCGGAGCCGAAGCCGCCCTCACCCAGGTCTACCAACGCCGTCTCGAAACGATGGGCCCCGACCACCCCCAGACCCTCATCGCCCAGGACGGGCTCGCCGGGATCATCGAAAAGCTCGGCCGCACCCAGGAAGCTGCAACCATGCTCCGCGACGTCATGCAGCGCCGTGAATACGTCCTCGGCCCCAACCACTTCTCCACCCTCCTCTCCAAAGGCAACCTCGCCGTCGCCCTCATCCAACTCGGACAGATCGACGAAGCCGAGCAGCTCACCCGAGAAGCCCTCGAAGGCCACCGCGCCCGCTTCGGAGACGCGCACCCCAAAACCCTCACCCTCATGGGCAACCTCGCCTACATCCTCGAGGACAAAGGCAACATCGACGAAGCCGCCGACCTCTACAAACAGACCATCGACATCCGTAAAAACGCCGCCTCCGGAGGGATCGACCCCGAGACCTGGTCCCCCATGAACAACCTCGCCATGCTCCTCATGACCAGCGGCCACCCCGACCAGGCCAGCCCCTACTTCGAAGAACTCCTCACCATGTGCGACACCGTCCTCCCCCCGGGTCACTACTACACCGCCATCTTCCGAGACAACTACGCCGAGTGCCTCATCGAGCTCGGTGAGTACGACCAAGCCATCGCCGCACTCGAGCAGACCCGCCCCGTCCTCGAACAAACCTTCGGCCCAACCCACCCGCGCGTCACCAAGAGCAAAGCCCGTCTCGAACGCGCGCACTCACTCCAAACCGAGTGAAGGAAAGCACCCCGGGGAGGATTCGAACCTCCGACCGACGGATTAGAAGTCCGTTGCTCTATCCAGCTGAGCTACCGGGGCAAAATCGGGTCGCCAAACCCATCCTACACGGCTTCAATGCCCCATGCGAGCATCCCACCTCACCACAATCCTCCTTTCCCTCATCCTCCCCCAATCCCCCGCGCTCGCGCAGCCCGAATCCCCCATGAAACCCGACCTCGCCATCCGCGCGATGACCTTCAACATCGAAGACGTCCGCACCTCCGATCTCCTCACGGACACCAACCCGCGCCTCAAGAAAATCGCCGAGATCATCCAACGCCTCCGCCCCAACATCCTCCTCCTCAACGAGATCGCCTACGACGCGCCCGGATACCCCGACGTCCCCGATGACAGCACCCCCGGATCCAACGCCCAGCGCTTCGTGGACCTCTACCTCAGCGTCCCCCAAGCCGACGACCTCAAACCCATCACCTTCGCCACCTACATGCCCCCCTCCAACACCGGGATCCACACCAATCTCGACCTCGACAACGACGACCGACTCGTCACAACCTACCCCCACCCCGATCCGAGCGACGAGTTCGGGAACCCCTCACGTCAAACAACCGATGGCCGCGCCTACGCCAACGACTGCTACGGATTCGGAACCTTCCCCGGCCAGTACTCCATGGCCCTCCTCGTCGATCCACGACTCACCATCGACACCGACCACATCCGCACCTTCCAGACCTACCGCTGGTCCGACCTCCCCGGCGCATCCCGACCCTTGAACCCGGACGACACCCCCTACAACACCGACCACGAGTGGGACGAGCTCCGCCTTTCCTCCAAGAACCACGCCGACGTCCCCATCACCCTCCCCAACGGCGCCACCCTCCACGCCCTGATCTCACACCCCACCCCCCCCGCCTTTGACGGCCCCGAAGAACGCAACAAACGCCGCAACCTCGACGAGATCCGATTCTGGAACCTCTACCTCCAGGACTCCACCGCCATCTACGACGACCACACCACCCGCGGAGGGCTCGACCCCGACGCGCACTTCATCATCATGGGCGACCTCAACGCCGACCCCGACGAGGGCTCCAGCTTCGACAACCCCATCAAGAAACACCTCCTCACGAACCACAGACTCGCCGACGACCCCCACCCCACCTCCGAGATCCCGATCGATCGTCTCGACCCCGACGATACCTCCCGTTTCCGCCTCCGCGTCGATTACGTTCTCCCCTCCGAACACCTCAAGGTCATCAACACCGGCATCTACCGTCACGGCGCGGGCGACCACTTCCCCACCGACCACTTCCCCGTCTGGATCGAACTCGCCGTCCCCGCGCCCTGACCCACGGACCTCAAAACCCTACGATCCCCCCGTGTCCTCCGCAGCCCAGACCACCCATCCCGAATCCGCCGACCACAGCGCCGACGCGCGCCCCTCGACCCTGAGCGCCTGCGTCGAACTGACCAAGCCCGGGATCACACGCCTCGTCACCATCACCGCGCTCGTCGGGCTCCTCCTCTCGGGTCTCCATCACAACCTCACCGGGCTCACCACCTGGATCACCCTCATCATCGGGTGCGCCATCGGGACCGCCCTCTCCTCGGGGGGCGCGAACGCGCTCAACATGTGGTACGAGTCCGACCTCGACGCGCGCATGGACCGCACCAAATCGCGTCCCATCCCCTCCACCCGTCTCACCCCACGATTCGTCCTCCTCTACGGGCTCGCAATCTCCGCACTCGGCGCGATCATCCTCGCCCTCACCCTCTCCCTCCTCAGCGCCATCGTCGCCATCGTCACCGCCGCCCTCTACGTCGTCATCTACACCCCCCTCAAGACCCGCACCATCACCAACACCCTCGTCGGAGCCGTCCCCGGCGCGCTCCCCACCCTCATCGGGACCTGCGCCCTCTCGGAGGCCACCGGCTTCGCCAAACTCGCCGACCCCATCGGGCTCATGCTCTTCACCCTCATGTTCGTCTGGCAACTCCCGCACTTCTTCGCCATCGCCTGGATGTGCCGCCACGACTACGAACGAGGGGGTTTCCGCATGCTCCCCGCCATCGACGCAACCGGGAACCACACCGCATCGATCCTCATCTTCACCTCCCTCCTCCTCATCCCCGTCACCCTCGCCCCCCTCTGGATCGTCCCCGACCTCGCCGGGCTCCCGACCGCCATCGCCGCCGTCCTCCTCGGGCTGCTCATGGTCGTCCTCTCGATCAAGTTCGCCACCACCCGGACCGAACGCGCCGCGCGCATCGTCTTCTTCGGATCCATCATCCACCTCCCCCTCTACATGCTCGTGTTCGTCGCCGACGCCCTCCTGAGATCCCTCCTGTGACACCCGTCCTCGCGCTCCACGACGTCACCGTCACCTACACCACGCGCGATCGCAGCATCACCGCCCTCGACCACTGCACCCTCGACATCCACAACGAACGTGTCGCCCTCCTCGGCCCCAACGGCGCGGGCAAATCCACCCTCATGGCCGTCATCGCGGGTGCCCTCCAGCCCGACTCCGGAACCGTCACCCGGAACCACGACCCCAAAGCCGTCGCGATGGTCTTCCAGACCAACGCCCTCGACGAACTCCTCACCATCCGCGAGAACCTCAAACTCGCCGCGGCCATCCACCAACTCGACCCCTCCGCCGTCCCCCCGCGCATTGAATCCATCACCCAGCACCTCGGCATCCACGACCGGCTCAACGACCGCATCAAGACCCTCTCCGGCGGCCTCAAACGTCGCGCCGACCTCGCACGCGCCATGCTCATCGAGCCCGACCTCCTCCTCCTCGACGAGCCCACCACCGGCCTCGACATCGACGCGCGCCGAACCCTCTGGAACGCGCTCATCAACGCCCACGATGAGCGCCCGTTCGCCATGCTCTACGCCACCCACCTCACCGACGAAGCCGAGCACGCGCACCGGGTCGTCCTCATCGCGAACGGGAAAGTCGCCGCCCAGGGCTCCCCCAAGGATCTCAAAGCCAACCTCGGTTCGTCCGTCCTCCGCCTCAAAGCTCACGACCCAACCGATCTCGAACACGCCGCGCAATGGGCCACCTCGCGCAACCTCGATTCAATCACCTTCGACGACCAGGTCCTCGCCATCAACGCCAGCGCCGACGACGTCAGCGCCTTCAACCTCGACAACACCGCAATCACCCTCGCGCCCCCCTCCCTCGACGACGTCTACCTCTGGACCACCCACGCTGCCCTCGCGAAGGAGCCCGTCACATGAGCGCCCTCCGCGCCTCCATCGCCCTCGGGAACCGAGAGCTCATCCGCATCACGCGCCAGCCCTCGCGCATTATCGCCTCCATCGCCACCCCCCTCCTCATCTGGGCCTTCATCGCCGCCGGGTTCTCCAAAGCGATGGGCGAACAGTCGGGACAGACTTTCACCGCCTCCATGATCCCCGGGATCGCCTCCCTCACCGTCATGTTCTCCTCGATCTTCGCCTCCATCTCCCTCATCCAGGACCGACACGAGGGCTTCCTCCGCGCCGCCCTCCTCTCCCCCACCCCGCGCCTCTGGATCGTCCTCTCCAAAGCCTGGTCCGGGACCCTCATCGCCCTCGTCCAAGGGCTCATCATCCTCGCCGTCCTCCCCATCCTCGGGATCCCCCTCACCCCAACCGGAATCCTCGGCGCCATCGCCGGGCTCGTCTGCGTCTCCGTCTCCCTCATCGGGCTCGGCCTCGCCCTCGCATGGCTCGTGGACTCCTCCCAAGGCTTCCACGGCGTCATGAACACCATCCTCATGCCCCTCTGGATCACCTCCGGCGCCGTCTTTCCCGTCACCAACGCCTCCCCATGGCTCAAAGCCATTGCCTACGCAAACCCCCTCACCTGGATCCACGACACCATGCGCCGATCCCTCGATCTCCCCTCGATCGATTCCGCACCCACATGGCTCCCCTGGACCATCAGCATCACCACCGCAGTCCTGATGGTGCTCTTCGCCACCCTCGTCATGAGCGCCAAGAACAAACGCCCCTAAACTCTCCCATGAACGCAAAGACCTTCATCCGTTCCCTCACACTCCTCGGGATCACCCTCACGGGGATCGCCGTCTTCCTCCTCTTCACCGTCTCGAACAAACGAACCACATCAACCCCTGAAGACAACGTCATCCTTCTCGACGAAAATCCCTACGCCACGTTCCACATCCCCGATTTTAATCTCACCGACCAACGCAACAACCCCATCACCCACGACATCCTCGAAGGGGAGTACACCGTCGTGGACTTCTTCTTCACGTCCTGCCCCCTCTATTGCCCAGGGATGACCAGCGCCATGCGCCGCGTCCAGGACGAAACCACAGACACCCCCCTCCGTTTCCTCTCCGTCTCAATCGACGGCCACCTCGACACCCCCGAAATCATCGACGACTACGCAAAGCGCTACAGCGCCGATCCAGAGCGTTGGATCTTCGCGACCGGGGACCCGGAACTCGTCCACCAGATCGTCTTCGACGGCCTCAAGTTCGACCTCGGAGACCCCAAAGATGAAGACTCCGGCCGACTCATCAATCACCCCACCCGACTCATCCTCGTCGCCCCCGACCGCACAGTCCTCGGGCTCTACCGATACGACGACCCCGAACAGATCGACGACCTGATCCGGGACGCAAAAGAGTTCACCGACAACTGATCCCTCAGCCCCCGATCACTTCTTCTTCGACTTCGATCCGCCCTTGGACTTCGCGAGCAGCGCCTCGACGTCCTTGACCGTTTTCGGGATCGCGCTCGACATGTTCTTGCGCCCGTCTCTCGTCACGAGGATGTCGTCCTCGATCCGCACCCCGATCTTCTCATCGCGCAGATAGATCCCGGGCTCGATCGTCACCACCATCCCGGGCTTGAGCTTCGTCAGCGTCCCCGGATCGTGCGTCTCGAGCCCGAGCTGGTGACCCGTCCCGTGCAGGAACGCATCCCCGTACCCAGCATCCGTGATCACCTTCCGCGCCGCGTTGTCCACGTCCACCATCGTGACCCCGGGCTTCACCGCTTTGATCGCCGCGTTCTGCGCCTTCAGCACCAGCTCATAGATCTCGCGCTGACGATCCGTGAACGTCCCCGACACCGGGAACGTGCGCGTGATATCGCTCGCATACCCGTTGATCTCCGCCCCACAATCGAGCACGAGCAGATCCCCATCCTCAGCGATCTGATCGTTCTCCTTGTAGTGCAGCACCGTGGACCGTTCCCCCGATCCCACGATCGGGTTGAACGCCGCCCGGAGCGCCCCCATCTCGTTGAACCCGCCGATCAGCGCGTTGTGCAGATCCCGCTCCGACACACCCGGACGGATCCGCTCCGCAACCCGCTCGATCCCGACATGCGTCGCTTTGATCGCATCACCCATGTGCTTGAGCTCGCGCGAGCTCTTCACCATGCGCAGCTCCGTGATCAGATCGCTCCGATCCTCAATCGAGCACCCCGGAACCCGCGCCGAGACCTCCTGGAAGATCTTCAGGTCCGGAGACACCGGAGCCGTGTGCACCGAGAGCGGGTGCAGACACGCAAGCTTCTTCGAACGCTTCGCCGCTTCGCGCAGCCACAGCGGGAGCCGGTACACCCGCTGCACCGTCTCGAACCCCGTCGATTCGCGCAGCGCCTCCCCGATCGTCGCGCGATACCCGTCCCACACATCCATCTCCGAATCCACGGGCTTGAGCAGCAGCATGATCCGCTTCTTCGGATCCGGGTTCGAAGCATCGAACAGCACACAAGCCCCGGGCTCGTTCCGGATCCCCGTCAGGTACACAAAGTCAAAGTTCGGAAACCACTCCCCCCTCAGCGGCGGCGCCCCGTCCCCAGCAAACACCACCCCCACCGCGCCCTTGAGCGATGACAGCACCTTCTTCCGACGCGCCACATACTCCGACACAGGAATGCTCGTATCCACCATCGCTCAGTCCTCCAGTCCCAGCGCCGAACGCAGGGCCGATTTCATCTTCTCCGAACGGAGCTCGGACTTCCCGAACCCCGGAACCCCACCGACCCGTTCCGCTTCCTCGTGCGACTCCGCGAAGTTCGACACAAGCATGCACGTCCTCGACCCACCAAGCCGCTCGATCATCGCGATCCCGCCCTCGTCTTCGAACGCCCCATCGAGCACCCGATTGACAAGCAGCAGATCGAACGCGCCCCCGAGCCCGCCCGACTCATTCACGGGAACAACCTCAGCCCCCTCGATCGCATCCTTCACCGCGCTCGTCAGCGCAAACGCGTCAGGACGGCAATGCCCAACAAGCGCGATCCGAACAACTTGATCACCCATCATCATCTCCATCAAACCGCGCGATCCTGACCGCACGCGCATGCACAACCACCACCATAGGACCCACCCGCACCGTTCTCCGTTCCTCCGACCCGTCCATCACCGCGTCCACCACACACCCGATCTCCCGCCGACCCACCGAATCGTGCCCGACCCCACCACACAACTCATCGATCCCGATCCGAAGAATCGCCCCGATCTCCCCAGCACCCCCCTCATCGCGCAGCGCATCACGAGACAACACCACCCCGTCCCCATCCCGTTCTGCAGTCACCCACCACCGAGCCCGAACCAACCGATCCAGCGCCTCACTCGCATCCCGCACCGACGCCGCATCCCCGACCACCCGTTCCACGATCCCCCCATCGATCCCCTTCAGCACAGGCACCACCTCCGCCCGCACCCGGTTCCGCAGGTACGACACATCCGCATTCGTCGCGTCCTCCACCCAATCCACCCCCGCGCGCCGACACAGATCCTCCACCTCATCCCTCGACACCCCGAGCATCGGGCGCACCAACGTCACCCCCACCCCGATCTCCCGTTTCGCCTTCATCCCCCCAAGCCCACGCAACCCCGCACCCCGGATCAACCGCATCAACACCGTCTCGAGCTGATCGTCCCCATGATGCCCCGTCGCAACATACGAACATCCATGTTCCTTCGCCATCCGAGCCAGCACCCCATACCGAGCATCACGCGCATTCGCCTCCAGATTCCCCACCATCCCGCGCACCGTGACACGCTCGCGAACAAAATCACACCCGAGCACCTCCGCAATCCCCTCCACAAACGCCGCATCCCCCTCCGACTCCTCGACCGACCGCATGTCATGCACCACATGCACAATCAGGGGCTTCGGTTCCACGAGCGACAACACAATCGCAAGCGCCACCGAATCCGCCCCACCCGAACACGCAACAACCGTCCTCCGATCCCCATCCCGAACCGCAGCCCCCCCCGTCAACCCGCGCCACGAGCGCAGAACACGCGCCACGACCGGATCCGTCCGACCGATCACCCCCGCATCAACCTCTCCAACGCGCGCCGACATCGCATCCGCATGATATTGTGACAACACACCATGCAGCACGGCCCAACCCCACCCCAACCCGAATCAACCCAAACGACCACCCAGGCCGACACCGCATCCACAACCACCGACACCACCACAGACACCGCAAACACCACCGAGCTCCCCGTCGTGGAAGCCCAGCTCACAGACGATCAACCCGAACAAACCTCCGAATCCGCCCCCTCCAACACCAACGCCCTCCTCGAGATCCTCGGCGGCGCCAACCAGGAATCCCTCCTCCCCGGCCTCCTCTTCATGCTCGGGATCGTCGTCGCCCTCCTCGTCGTCATGCGAGGGGTCCGCAGAAACTCCGTCCACGCGAAAGCCCAGACCCGCGCGATGAGCGACCCCACCGAGCGCATCGAGAACCTCCGCTCAAACGCCGCCCGTTCCATGGAACCCGCCCAACGCGCCTACGTCGAGCTCGAAGACGTCGCCCGACGACTCTCCGCATCCCTCGACAACAAAGCCACGAAGCTCGAACTCCTCCTCGAACAAGCCACCGAGCGCATCGAATCCCTCGAACGAACCATCGCCCAGCGCGAATCACAACCCACCAGCACACCACGCCCCCGGGAAGTCACCCCCGAAGCCCTCGACCGAGCCCGGATCGAACAGGACCTCGAAGAGCGTTCGATCAACGAACCCCCCAAGCGCCGCAGCGCGATCGACCAGCTCGCCGACAAAGTGGAACACGCCGACGACCCCGAGCCCATCGCCTTCCACTCCCCCTACACCGGCGCCCCCATCCAGGACAAAGTCCGCGAGCTCCACACCCAGGGACTCAGCGCCCCCGAGATCGCCTCGCGCCTCGACAAACCCGTCGGCCAGATCGAGCTCATCCTCAACCTCTGGCGCAACTCGGGCTAATCCCCCCACCCAATCAACTCACTTGAGCCACGCCGGGTCGAACGCCATCCCGTTCACGACCCCCTTCGCGTCCCCGCGCTCGATCATGCTCGCGACCGGGTACGCCGTGTAGTCCAGCGCAAACGCACCCGCCGGACGATGGTTCCCCGAAAGCCCCAGCCCACCAAACGCGAGCTTCGACGAAGCCCCCGCCGTCCCGCAGTTGATGTTCAAGCACCCCGCGCGACCCTCACGCAGGAACCGTTCTTTCAGCCCCTCATCCCCCGTGAAGATCGACGCACTCAGCCCGTACCGGGTCGCGTTCGCCTGCTCGATCGCCTCCTCGTACGACGACACCGTCGTCACCCGAAGCAGAGGCCCAAACACCTCCTCATCGCACCCGCAGTCGTCCACCCCCACATCAAACCTCGGGACCTCGATCACACTCGGGGTCACGTAGTACCCCTCATGACCGGGGAGCCCCGTGGACTCGAGCAGCACCCGCCCCCCGTTCGCCGCCGCCTTCCGTTCAAACGCAAACACCGCTTCCCGCGCTTCCGCGCTGATGATCGGCCCCATGAACACGGGCTCCTCAGCCCTCGGGTCCCCAACCACCAGCATCGAAGCCGCCTTCACCACCGCCGGGATGAACCGATCCGCCACCGATTCATGCACGATCAGCCGACGCGTGCTCGTGCACCGCTGACCCGTCGTGTTGAACGCGCACCGCACCACCTCGACCAGCGCCTGCTCCAGATCCGCGTCCCCCATCACAATCGCCGGGTTGTTCCCGCCCATCTCCAGCGCGATGATCTTCCCGGGCTGATCCAGATTCGCCTCAAGAATCGCCCGCCCCGCGCCCCACGATCCCGTGAACAGCACCCCGTCCACGTCCGTCGACCCGCACAGCGCGATCGATTCCGCCACACCCCCGTGCACCAGATTGAACACCCCGCGCGGCGCCCCCACCGATTCCAGCGCCTCCTGATACCACGAAGCCAGCATCTGCCCCACAGCAGGCGCCTTGTCCGATGGCTTGAACACGATCGTGTTCCCCGTCAGCAGCGCCGGAACGATGTGCCCGTTGGGCAAATGCGCCGGGAAGTTGAACGGCCCAACCACCCCCATCACCCCATGCGGCTTGAAGTGACACCGAGCCGACTTCGTCTCCCCCATCGGGAATTCGAAATCCGTCACCCGATGACGTCCCGACCACTCCCCCTCCTCGAGCGTGATGTCCACCTTCGCCGCGATCAGCCCCGCTTCCCCCTTCGACTCCCAGAGCGCCTTCCCCGTCTCGTCCGAGATCAACTCCGCGAGCGCATCAACCCGCGCCTTCGCGATCTCCTGAAACGCGCGAAGCGCCCCGATCCGGGCCTCGACCGGAGTCGCCGCCCAGGCAGACAACGCCGACCGCGCCGCACCGATCCCCTCGTGCACCGCCCCCACGCTCGACGTCCCCGACCACACCACCCGATCCGGATGCGCGGGCATCACCGACACGATCCCGTCCCCCTCGATCCCCTTCCAGTCCCCATCGATCAGGTTCATCGGCGCGTTCGTCATCGTCGTCATGTCTGCACTTCCAATCGTGTCAACCACCACGCTCACTCGCGCAGCGAATCCAGAATCTCATCCAGCTTGTCCTGCACAATCCCCGCGACCTCACCGAACGGAAGCGCCGCAAGCTCACGCCCCGAAACATCCGGCCGCTTCCGCTTCAGCTCATCACGCAGATGAATCGTCGGAATCGCCGGGGGCTTCACCCGATCGGGCTCAAACCTCAGCGGGCTCACCGTCACCATCGCACCGGAATCAACCCCAAGCGCCTCCGCCACATCGTGACCGAGCACCGCTACCCCGTCCCCGCGCCGATACCCGACCCGCGCACGGACCGCCACGAACCCCATCTCCGAGTCCTCGCTCGACACGATCACATCCGCCGCGCCCTCACCCGGATCACCGACCACCACCGAAGCCCGACCGCACGCAAGCGCCTTCATATCGCTCGCACGCATCTCAAGGTGCGGCCCAGCATCGAACGGATCCACACGATGGGTGATCGTGAACCCGATGTTCATCAGCATCTCCCGCGCCGGAAGCGTGTTGATATTCACGCTCCCGAGCGAACTGAGCACCTCATCGCTCAGCAGCGAGAGGTTCACGAACTTCGGAAGCAGCTCGTACATGAACTCCCGCTTGTCCTGATGCGTGGACAACCGATCCGCGTCCTCGTACGTCATGTTGATGAACTTCCGCACCACATGCCGCCAGAACGGGGTCCCGTCGTTGTACATGTCGATCGGCGCCATCATCTCCGCCAGGATCCGATCCGAAAACCACGACGGATGATCCCGCAGAAAGTGGAACCGCGCGTACGACAGCAGCTTCCCGAGCCCGCGCCCCCGCGCATCGTGCCGCATCACGTTCCCACCCAGCTCCGTCGGGCACGCCGTGTCCTGGAACAGCACCGCGTACACGTGCTCCATCCGACCCGACACGATCATCCGATCGTCCTCGTCATCGGGCTCCAGCGGACCATGCACCGTCTTCGACAACAACGTCGATTCACGCACGATCTTCAGCAGCTGGTATGACAGGTTCGGGTGCTCCCGCGCGATCATCCCACCACGGATCGCCGACGTCCCAAGACACTCCCCATCATCATTCTCGAGCACGAGCATGTAGTTGTCGTGGGTCCGGTCATGACCCGCCCCGGGCTCCTTCTTCTCCCGGACCGCATCGAACGACCGCGCGCTGATCGACAGCATCTGCTCGATCTTGTCACGGAACGGAGGAAGATTGATGAAGTTGCCCGTATGCGCAAGCTCCATCAACGCATCGAGATCACCCGGTTTCGCCTGACGAAGCCTGTCCAACGCTCAGCTCCCGCTCGCAACCGAACCAAGCGCCCGCTCCAGACACCCGAACACCCGACCCCAGTCCTCTTCCTTGAACACCGGGAGCGGCGGGAGCATCCGCACATGGAACGGACCGTGCCCGCAGTAGAAACAAATCACACCCTCGTCATACGCAGCACGACACGCCTTCATCACCTTCGCCTTATCCCCACCGAAAGGCGTGAACCGCATCATCCCGCCGACACCGCCCACCAGCTCCCCGTTGTCCGGGCGCGCCGGGAACCAATCCGGGTGCTTCTCCATCAGCCCCTTCACCTGCTCACGGAACAACGCATGGTGCTTCGCGAACTTCCCGTCCTTCCCGTAGTACCCGCCGTGCTCGAGTTCGTCGAGCAGCGCGTTCCCCACCGTGAAGTCCGCCGTCGCGCCCGTGAACGTCCCGGACAACAGACCCGGCTTCGGGTTGTACTGTTCCGTGTACAGCGTCGCGCACGCCTGGGTCATCTTCCCGACACAGAACACATCGATGTACTCCCCGAGCCCGTACATCTCGTACGCAAACATCTCCTCCGTCCGACCGAACGACTGGATCTCGTCATCCCACACCGCGATCCCGTTGTCCTTGCACACGTCCATCAGCGCCTTGAAGTAATCCCGCGTCCCGACGTTGAACCCGCCCTCACCCTGCACAAGCTCAAAGATGAAGCACGCATGCTGCCCCGGGTACCGCGTGATGTAATCCTGCAGATGGTTCACCGACATATCGATGAACTTCGTCTCCCCACCCATCCGCTCAGCCACCGCCGGGTCGTAGAAGGGCATGTAATCCACCTGCGTTGAGAGCGGAATCCCCTGACGCCCCCCAGCGCTGTCCCCGATCTGACACATCGTCACCGAACGCCCCATGAAGCAGTGACTAAACGCGATCACGCGCGAAGCCGGCGCGTGCTTCTGATAGCACACCTTGATCGCGCTCTCGTTCGCCATCGCCCCCGATGTCGTCAGGAACGCGTGCTTCAGGTTCGACGACCGTGAAGCCAACCGGACCAGCTTCTCCCCGAACTCGAACGCGTCATACGAGGTCTGCAGGTTCCCGTGCTTCGTCGTGTCCATGATCCCCGCACGCAGCTGCGCCTCGAGCACCTTCGGGTTCCCGTGCCCAAGGAAATGCACCCCGATCCCCGTCAGCATGTCCCACTTCACCGACCCGTCTTCCATCTCCACGAGCGCCCCGTTCCCCGCGCCCGTCTGGAGCGACGGGTACAGCAGCCCGCGCCCCTTGTTCTCCCCCGCGCGCTTGAGCATCGCATCAAAATCCGAAGCGAGCCCCGGATCCGCCGCCTTCGTGTCCGTGATCTGATCGTTGTAATGCGCCGCACGCTCCAGGATCGTCCCGATCGCGTCCGAAATCGCCCCGTCCTCACGGAGCCCCGCACCGATCGTCGCCGCTGTCTTGGTCGTCATCACGTCCTCCTTCATTACCCAAAGGCGCTCATTCGCGCAGACCCGACCCGGAACCGCCTGCGCTCAGCCGCGCGATCAACACCGCGAGCAACTGACAGCGTTCTACGAGACTCTCCAGTTCAATCCATTCGTCCGGCGTGTGCAGCCCCCCACCACGCACACCCACCGTATCGATCGTCGCAAGCCCCGCGTGCTGCAGGATGTTCCCGTCGCACACCCCCCCCGTCTTCGCAAACGGAAGTTTCTGCCCCAGGTCCTCTGCAACCCCCCGCGCCGTCAACGCCAGCGCCTCCACCGCAGGAGTCATGGGCTTTGCCGGCCGATTAAAGCTCCGGCGCACAATCACGCCGGGCAGCGCATCCGGGTTGGTCTGCAGCGCATCGAGCATCGCACCGATCTCATCGGCTTTCTCGTTGTCCGTGAACCGCACATTCCCCCAAGCACGCGCCCGATCGGGCACCGCGTTCGTCGCGACCCCACCCTCCAAGGGTCCGATACTCAGGATCTTCCCGTCCTCCGGATCGGGCATCCCCGCAACCGCGACCAAGCACTCGCCCATCTTCGTCACCGCGCTCACGCCATCCGTGAACGCGCGACCCACATGCGCACTCTTCCCCGTCGTCTCGATCATGAACTGACCCGCCCCCATCCGCTCCACCACAAGCTCCCCACCCGGGAGCGCGGGCTCAAGCGCCAACCCGAAATCATGCTTCCCCGCCTCCCCCTCCAGCGCCTTCCACGAGTGGTACGTCCCCGTCTCCTCGTCCGCATTGAGAGAGAACGACCAGTTCGCCTTTACCCCACACGCATCCAACGCCTCCAGCGCCGCAACCGCGATCACCAGCCCACCCTTCATATCCACACAGCCCGGCCCAAGCGCCGTCTTTCCGTCGTCCGACACCGTCAACTCCCGGAAGTCCCCCTCCGGATCGTGCACCGTGTCCATGTGCCCCGCGATCAGCACCCGCCCGGACTCCGCCCCGTTGAGCCGTTCACACACACTCGTCCTCGGGATATACGCCCCGGCCCCACCGCCCAAAAGCCACTCGGGTTTCGGATCCCCATCGATGTGCGTTGTCCGCGCCCCCAGCGCCTCGAGCCGTCCAACCAGGATCCCGCGCGTCCGCTCGATCCCCTCCTCGTTGAACCCACCCGTCGGGATACCCACATGAAGACGGAGATCCTCAAGCAGCGCCCCGCGCCGTGACTCGATCTCCGCAACCAACGCCTTCTCGTATTCGTGCAAACTCACGACCGAGTCTATCGACCCACAAATCGCCCTTCACGCGCCATGAGCCCCGATTTTCGCCCACCACGGTTTAAACCGAATAGACCCCTCCACCCCACCGAAAAATCTACTCAAGGACGGATGATCACACCCAGATCGATCACCACCCCGTCGGGCTGGTACACATCCACGTTCAACTCCTCCTCCTTGATCGACGTGAACACCACCGACGTCCGCCCCGACGTCCCCACATACAGCAGGTCCGCCGCCGAAGGCCCCGCATACTTGTTGTTGTTCCGCTCGTTCACATGGAAGTGGTAATGTGCCAGCGCCCGATCCGAGAACCGGATCATGTCATCACTCGCTACAAACCGCGTGTCGCTCACCCGATCCCGCTGACGGGGACGGAACAACACCGCCCGGAACCGATCCTCCCCATCCAGATCGATCACCCCCCCGTACTCCGTCGATCGATCCTTCCGATCCAGCGCCGTCTGCGTATCAATCCGATCGATCACCGCCTCCGCGCGCACCGCATCATCGATCACCAACACCGTGAGCACATCAGCCCAGTCCATCCCCGTCTCCCAATCCGACAACCGCTCCCGCCTCGGCCCCTCCCCCTTGTCCGCATCCCGCTTGTACACCAAACGCCCCTCAAGCCGATCCGAGAGCACCCCCATCAACCCCGAGCGCCCCATCCCGAACCACTCCGGCCGATGGATCGAAGCAAACCGGATCGCCTCCAAATGCCGAAGCTCAAGCCCACGCTTCTGCTCCGAGCTCAACGAACCCACCGCAGCTTTCGCCTCCGACCACCACACCCGATTCTTCGCCGCCTCGTCCGGATCCTCCGATCGCCGCAACTGACGGAGCCACGCAAGCTCCATCGCCCGATCCGGGATCACCCCGAAGTCCTCAGCGCACACCCGGAGATCCTCGATCGCAAGCCGAGCCCCGCTCCCCATCTCCCCGAACGACCCCGCGCTCTCCACCAACCTCCGCCGCATCGAACGATCCGGATCGAGCCGAGACAACAACCCCCACGCATCATCCCGGGTCCGCTCCGCAACCCGAAGAATCGACCGCTCCTCCTGCGCACTCGCCCCCGACAACGGATCCAGGAACACCCCAAAGATCACCGACTCGATCGGCTCCCCAGGCACAAGCGCCTCCAGCGCCTTCCGCTCCATCCGCTCCTCATCCGGGAACCCCGGGGTCACCCGCGCATACGACCGAACAATCGCCGGCACCAACCCCTCCCAACGCGCCCGGATCGCGTGATGCAGAATAATCCTCGACGCCTCCCGATCCGTCTCCGTCGGGAGCATCAACCGAGCCATCCGCGCCGAGTCCGCGTCCCCCGACTCGCTCGTATCGCTCATCAAAAGATCAAGCGCCGTATACCGAAGCACCGGAGCCGTCGCCGAAGACCAAGCCAGGTTCTTCATCGCCTGACGGGTCCGCTCCCGCATCCGCACCCCGGACTCCACCTCAGCCCAAGCCGACTCCACCGCCTCCACACGATCACGCGTCACCAGGTCCGGGTTCCGCATATCCAGAATCGGATTCCCGCTGGGCTCATACCTCGACCCCGGATTGCACCCCCCGAGCACAACCAACCCAACAAACGACACCAACGCGCACAGACTGATCCTTGTCATACCCCGAGTCTATCGCCCCCCTTGATTCCCCGCCCCCAAACGCACACAATCAACCATGCAAGCGAGCGCCCCCGAATCACTCCACGACAAGGTCCGCGCCGTCATCGACCTCATCCGCCCCGCCGTCCAATCCGACGGCGGCGACATCGAGTTCGTTGACATGAACGACCAAGGCATCGTCCGCATCCGCATGCACGGCGCCTGCGTCGGCTGCCCCTCCTCCAACATGACCCTCCGAATCGGCATCGAACGCTCCCTCAAAGAACGCATCCCCGAAGTCGCCTCCGTCGAAGCCGTTGACTAACACCCCCTCTCCCCACACTTAGTCCCCACAAACCTGTACAACACCTGGACTTGTGGATATTCCTTGGCGCACCACACCCACCGTGGGTATACTCCCCACATCGCGCCATTGGAAGTTCGGCGCAAGACGGAGTGCCAAGGATGCTTGTCATCACCAGACGAGAAGGCGAAGAAGTCGTCATCGGCGACCCCAAGAACCCCATCGGTGTCGTGCGCATCGCCTCCGTCAAGGGAGAGCGCGTCCGCGTCGCATTCGACTTCCCTCGTGACGTCGAGATCCACCGCCGAGAGATCGCCGAACAGATCGTCGTCGAAACCGACGAGATGGATACCCCCTCCCCCGTCATCGGGACCATCAAGCCCGCAGTCGCGCAGTAACCCCGCTCGACATCCAGCAACCACGAAAAAGCGCCCCGCATCAGCGGGGCGCTTTCTTTGCATCAACAAACGCAGCTCGACTTACTCCGGAGACCCCGAAGCCATGTCGTACACCCACGTATCGATCGCGCGATCCTTGTTCTGGATCTCACCATCGCTGAAGAACAGCCCGAGCTCACGCTCCGCCGCTTCCGGGGAGTCCGAGCCGTGGATCAGGTTGAACGAGTTCGACACCCCGTAGTCACCACGGATCGTCCCAGCGTCCGCCTTCGACCCGAACGTCGCGCCCATCATCGAACGCGCGATCGTGATCGCCCCAACACCCTTCACCGCCATCACCACCACGGGAGACGACGTCATGAACCCCACCAACCCATCATAGAACGGCCGCTCCTTGTGCGCCTCGTAATGCGTCGCCGCAAGCTCCTGCGAGATAGTCATCATCTTCATCCCGACGATCGCAAGCCCCTTCTCCTCGAAACGCGTGATGATCTTGCCCATCAGCCCACGCTGCACCGCATCGGGCTTCAGAATGATGAGGGTCGTCTCCATGGGTAACTCTCCAGGTCAGTTCAGGTTGAGTGGTTCAATGCTTCACAAATGGTCCAAAGCATAGACCCCCAACACTCAATCTTCGTCCCAATCCATCCACCCCACCCCCCCAACCCGCATCGAGAACTCCACCCCCAGATTCCCCCCAGCAA
>Ga0256829_1000111_pt1 | contig 107396 bp, 121 predicted proteins | sample 131447metaG_FD_185979 | JGI IMG/M metagenome (GOLD analysis project Ga0256829, IMG submission 185979) | Hydrothermal vent microbial communities from Lau Basin, Pacific Ocean - 131-447 | ecosystem: Environmental > Aquatic > Marine > Hydrothermal vents | place: Pacific Ocean: Lau Basin... | reverse complement strand
TACGCGTTACTCACCCGTCCGCCGCTCGTCAGCAGATAGCAAGCTATCTCTGTTACCGCTCGACTTGCATGTGTTAAGCCTGCCGCCAGCGTTCAATCTGAGCCATGATCAAACTCTTCAGTTTAAAAGTTTCCGATCGCTGGAATATCCGATCTAATCTTGCTCAAGAATAAAACTGTCAACATTCACGTAAATGAATTTTCGACGAGTTCTTACTTGAAATCTTATGTCTCCACAACATCTCAGTAAGCACCCACACGAATTACTTAATGCTAATTTTTAAAGAACGTCGCCTTGGATTTGCCAGAAGCTTTCTCTCAAAGCGGGCTGCGTATTTTACAGAGGCAGCTTTCGATGTCAACAAGTTTTTCAAACTTTCTTAAGAAGCGAACCTCTTAATTTTTGACATCTAATCCGGACAACTCAGCGTCCCGATCAGTGCGAAGCATTCTACCAGAGAACCTTTCGCTGTCAACCGTTAACTTTCAAAAAATCTTTTAAAATCAACAAGTTGCAAACCTTTTCCAGACAACTCCGAGGAGCCTCTCTGTCGGATCAGGCGGCGCATTCTACAGTCTTTTCAGACTTGGTCAACACCTTTTTTTCGACCCGTTTTCCTGTTCGTTTCAGCGCTGTGCTGGGTAACGATCAAGAGCGGCGCATTATAGAGATGCGGCGATTTGGGTCAACTACTTTCTGTAATAATTTTCAGGAAGTTCTGGCGCGTTTCTTATTAGCAAAAACCCATGGTCTTAACGTCAGTAGAAATGCAGCTATAAGAGTGTAGGCAACAGGCTCAAACCAGCTAGCCCTGATTTGTAATAAATAGTGAACGGCTGCGAGGGCTACGATTACATAGATGAGTTGGTGTAGTTGCTTCCAACGCCTCTTCAGCCTTCGCTGCCACGTTTTCGTCGAGGTGATCACCAGCGGCAACAAGAGCAACCATGATAAAGCCCCAACCAAGAGGTATGGACGCTCCACGACCTCACGACCTAACTCACCCCACTGCCACCCCAGAAGGAAAGCCAGGTACGCTAATGCGTGCAAAGATACATAGAAGGCCGCGTAGAGGCCCAACATCCTCCGGTGTGGCATCAGCCACTTCTGTTTCGTAAGCCTTACTATCGGTGTCACTGCGAGAGTCAGCAGCAAGAAGTTGAAGCCCCATGTACCTGTAAAGTGGGTAATTGCCTTACCAGGTTCCGGCCCCAACAGGTTCCATTCGCCTGTCTGCACCCGGACTATTGCCTGCACTAAGTATATGAGTGGTAGTGCGCAGGCGATACCAATAAGCCACCTACGCCCAGTCAGCGTTAGTACCATTTACGCAGATCCATACCTTTATACAGGTGAGCAACCTGTTCGCCGTACCCGTTAAACATTTCAGTCGGTATCCTGTTGGGGCTGAAGATACTGTTAGGCAGGCGCCTCTCAGAAGCCTGACTCCATCGCGGATGATCGACTTCCGGATTTACGTTGGCATAGAAGCCATACTCCTGTGGAGCTAAGTCATTCCAGGTCGTCGGTGGCATAGTTTCGCGGAAACGGATTTTTACGATCGACTTAATGCTCTTGAAGCCGTATTTCCACGGAACGACAAGTCGCATCGGCGCTCCGTTCTGATTTGGCAGGACATTGCCGTACATCCCTACTGCCATGAGCGTTAGTGGATTCATGGCTTCATCCATTCTGAGCCCCTCTCGGTAAGGCCAGTCGATAGTAGAGAACACCGAGCGCTGCCCCGGCATTTCTTTTGGTCGTTCAACAGTCACGAACTCGACGTACTTAGCTGAAGATAACGGCTTAAAGCGTTTAATCAGCTCAGCCAGAGGGAAACCTACCCAAGGGATCACCATTGACCACGCTTCTACACAGCGCAGCCGATAAATCCGCTCTTCCAGGTCAATTCCCTTTAGGAGATCTTCAAGTGCGAATGAGCCTTTCTCCTCGCACTCACCTTCAACAGTCACGTTCCATGGGTCTGTCGTGAACTTACCTGAGTTTTCGAACGGGTCCGATTTACTCATCCCGAACTCATAGAAGTTGTTGTACTGCGTAGCTGAGCTATACGGCGCTGGCTTTTCACCAGCACCAAAGGACGTTTCAGACGCATTAACGACGGCCTTCTCCAGCCACTCAGGGCCTTCAGGTATACGACTACCTCCCTCAGGTGACACAAGCGCCTGTGCCTGTATTGTACTGAGCGCCGCTGCCGCAGCGAGGCTGCCCTTCATAAAGAGGCGCCTGTTTACGTACATCTCTTCTGGCGTGATCTCTGAAGGATCGATTTTGGGGTAGCGACGCTTTGAAATCAGCATATGCACCTCTTAATGGCTGAACTACTCTGACAAAAAAGCCCGGTTGTTGTGCCGGGCTTCTTTCCATATTTATGTCTACATTCGTATAGTCGTTAATCAAACAACTTTTCTTTCACTGCCCATGCCGGGCCAGATAATGCATACAACATAAAGACAGCCAGCAGGACCGTTGCGGGATCAATCGATACAATCGCAAAGCCCATAACAATGGCCAGCAAGGCGACAAAAGGAATCTTGCCGCGCAGATCCAGACCTTTGAAACTGTGATACTTGAAGTTGCTGACCATCAACAAGCCCGCTGCAGTCACGATAATAGCCATCCACCAGGCGGCATCAGCCCCCTGCGTGCCCGACTCGGTGAAGACCCAGATATTCCCAGCAACAATTGCCGCTGCAGACGGGCTGGCCAGTCCGGTGAAGTAGTTTTTATCAGCCACCGCCAGCTGAGTATTAAAGCGCGCGAGACGTAGAGCTGCCCCCGCACAGTAGACGAAAGCTGCGACCCAGCCGACCTTACCCAGATCCTGCAACGCCCAACTGAACGCTACCAGCGCAGGCGCCACACCAAAAGAGACCATGTCGGCGAGGCTGTCATACTCTGCGCCGAAATCACTCTGGGTATTCGTCATACGCGCAACGCGACCATCAAGTCCATCGAGTACCATGGCAACGAAAATTGCGATGGCTGCATTCTCAAAATCGCCGTTCATGCCGGCAACGACGGCGTAAAACCCTGAAAACAATGCACCCGTCGTAAACAGGTTAGGCAAGAGGTAAATCCCCTTCCTGTCCCTTTTGGTTGCTACCGGTACCTGAGCGTCTTCGTTATCACTCACACTATGATCCTTAATGTGTTCGGCCCGCATGAGCTGCGGGTTTTAAAGTTCTGCGGCTATTATGGGCGAAACCAGTCCATCTGGCCATGTCATCGCCCCGCGGTTTGCCAAAGCGCCTGTAAGACTGGCTCATTGAGTCGTTCCGTCCGCGAGCAGAGCCCAATGTGAAAGGGCTCCAGTTCAGGCGCTACCGACAACACCCGCACACGATTAAGAAGTGGGCTGTTCTGTAAAACAACCTGAGGGACAACCCCCACACCCACACCCAGAGCCACCATACTGACGATGGCTTCGTGCCCCGTTACCTGTGCGTAGATGTTGGGCGTCAGACTACGTGAAGCAAACCATTGGTTCACGCGTGTACGTGCCAGGCCAGTCTCTGAGAGCACCATAGGCACCTCGGCCCACGATATGTCTGATTGTGAGAGCTGAGGAACAGTTCCCACCGTTCTTGGCGCGATAAACAGCAACGGCGACTCAGAAATTCCCCTGAACGTCAGGTCAGGCGATAACTGTTCGGGCCTTGCAGCAATCACGACATCCGCATCCCCGGAGGCGACTCTGGGGATAGACTCCGCGGCATCCCCCGTATGAATCCGCAGATCAACTTTAGGATATTGCTCCCTGAACCGGGCCAACAGATCAGCCAGAAAAGAATAACTGGCGGTGACAGAACAAAAGAGCGTCAGCGACCCCTCCAGGTCACTTACCTCCGCATTTACCGCGGAGCGCAGCGATTGCCAGGCATCCAGTGTCTGCTCCGCATGCTGGCGAAACAGCTCGCCGGCTGGCGTTAAGGTTAACGGCCCGCTGTCACGTACCAGTAACTGAGCACCCGCATCCTGTTCCATACGACTGATACGACGGCTGAGTGTTGAAGGGCTCATATGTAATTGCTGCCCCGCCCGTCCGAGATGCTGAGCTTCAACGACGGTAAGGAAAACCCGTAAGTCTTTGTATTCCATAGGCTAAATAGGTACCTGACTCGACATTGCAGTATTTGCAACAACTGCTAGCAATAATAGCATTTTACGCAACGACGCTCATCACCTATCATTCGTCTCGAATTTTTATATCAACCACTAGCTACACATCGCACCGTCTCGGAAGCGTAACCGAGGCAGTCAGAGCAAGGCGAGTGGTTTAACTTAACTGCGAAAGCGTCGGCGAAGATGGCCTGACAAGGCGGCGGTTCACTGGGAGCGCGGAGCTTATTGTAATAAGTGAGCACTCACGGTGAACCGGCAACACAGTCAGGGCGATGCAGCCAGCTTTCATTACAGGAGAATTGTGATGGGTGCTAACTACTTTAATACTCTGAACCTCCAGCAGAAGCTGGATCAACTCGGCCGCTGCCGTTTCATGGACCGTTCTGAATTCGCTTCTGAAGCTGAATTCCTGAAAGGTAAGAAAGTTGTCATCGTTGGTTGTGGTGCTCAGGGCCTGAACCAGGGTATGAACATGCGCGACTCTGGCCTGGACGTATCTTACGCTCTGCGTGAAGCTGCGATCGCTGAGAAACGTCAGTCATGGAAAAACGCTACCGAAAATGGCTTCAACGTTGGTACTTACGAAGAGCTGATCCCGACTGCTGACCTGGTGATGAACCTGACGCCAGACAAGCAGCACACTTCTGTTGTGAATGCGGTTATGCCTCTGATGAAAGAAGGCGCTTGCCTGGGTTACTCCCACGGCTTCAACATCGTTGAAGAAGGCATGCAGATCCGTGAAGACCTGACCGTAGTTATGGTTGCTCCTAAGTGCCCAGGCTCTGAAGTACGTGAAGAATACAAGCGTGGTTTCGGTGTTCCGACTCTGATCGCTGTTCACCCAGAAAACGACCCTAAAGGCGAAGGCTGGGACATCGCTAAAGCATGGGCTGCAGCAACTGGCGGTCACCGCGCTGGCTGTCTGGAATCTTCTTTTGTTGCTGAAGTTAAGTCTGACCTCATGGGCGAACAGACCATTCTGTGCGGCATGCTGCAGACTGGTGCGATCCTGGGCTTCGAGAAAATGGTTGAAGACGGTATCGACGAAGGCTACGCAGCTAAGCTGATCCAGTTCGGTTGGGAAACTGTGACTGAAGCTCTGAAGTACGGCGGCATCACCAACATGATGGACCGTCTGTCTAACCCAGCGAAAATCGTTGCGTTTGACATGGCTGAAGAACTGAAAGAACTGATGCGTCCTCTGTTCCGCAAGCACCAGGCTGACATCATGGAAGGCGAATTCTCTTCCACTATGATGGCCGACTGGGCAAACGACGATGCGAACCTGCTGAAATGGCGTGAAGAAACGGCAGAAACTGGCTTCGAAAAAGCACCAGCTTCTGACGTTCAGATCGACGAACAGGAATACTTCGACCACGGCATCATGCTGGTTGCTATGATCAAGGCGGGTGTTGAGCTGGCGTTCGAATCTATGGTTGAAAGCGGTATCGTTGAAGAGTCTGCTTACTACGAGTCTCTGCACGAAACGCCACTGATCGCGAACACTATTGCACGTCGTAAGCTGTACGAGATGAACGTTGTTATCTCTGACACGGCTGAATACGGTAACTACCTGTTCTCTCACGCTGCCGTACCTCTGCTGCGCGAGAAGTTCATGCCACACATCAGCACTGACGTGATCGGTAAAGGCCTGAACCTGAAGTCTAACTCCGTAGACAACGCTCGTCTGATCGAAGTTAACGAAGCTATCCGTAACCACCCAGTTGAGTGGGTTGGTGCTGAGCTGCGTGGCTACATGACTGACATGAAGCGTATCGTTGAAGCGTCTAAATAAGACCTGCTTTAACTAGCAAATAAAAAGCCCCGCCAGTGCAGACTGGCGGGGCTTTTTTGTTTACTTCACACAATCGGAATTGCGCTGTAAAAGGGCTATAATGCGCGCTTTCTGAACAACAAGACCGGAAGCGGCATGAACCCAGATCTGAGCAAACTCCAGCCTTATCCATTTGAAAAACTGGCCAAACTGAAGGGCGAGGTCACGCCTCCTGCAGATCTGGAGCATATCGCCCTGTCGATCGGTGAGCCCAAGCATCCAGCGCCGGAGTTTGTACTTGTTACCCTGCGCACAGAACTGCAACGCGTTGAGAACTACCCGACGACTAAGGGCCTGCCAGAGCTGAACTCGGCCATCGCAAACTGGCTGGAGCGCCGTTTCTCGCTGGAGAACGTCGATCCGGTATCTCAGGTCATTCCGGTAAACGGTACCCGTGAAGCCATCTTTGCTTTTACTCAGGCAGTCGTTAATCGCAGCCAGTATCGTCCTCTGGTTGTTTCTCCGAATCCTTTCTACCAGATTTACGAAGGCGCAGCTTACCTTTCAGGTGCCGAACCGCACTTCTTACCATGCCTTGAGGAAAACGGTTTCAACCCGGATTACGATGCTGTGCCTGAAGAGGTCTGGCACCGCTGCCAGCTTTTGTTTGTCTGCACTCCTGGCAACCCGACCGGCTCAACCCTGAAGCTGGACGACTTCAGAAAACTGATTGAACTGGCCGATAAATACGATTTTGTACTCGCCAGCGACGAGTGCTATTCAGAAATTTATGTGGATGGTGCCGATGCACCGATGGGCCTGCTGGAAGCCTGTGAGCAACTCGGCCGCAAAGACTTCAAACGCTGCGTGGTATTCCACTCGCTGTCTAAACGCTCAAATCTGCCGGGCCTGCGCTCTGGCTTTATTGCCGGCGACGCCGATCTGCTGAAGCCGTTTTTGCTCTACCGTACTTACCATGGTTGCGCGATGCCGGTTCACACTCAACTAGCGAGCATCGCAGCCTGGAACGATGAAAGCCACGTACAGCAGAATCGCAGCGAGTACACTCAGAAGTTCCGCTCAGTTCTTGAGATTCTCAGCCCGGTACTGGACGTTAAACAGACGGAAGCGAGCTTCTATTTATGGCCCAAGACGCCGATTAACGAAGAAACATTTGCTCAGCAGCTGTTTGCTCAACAGAACGTGACTGTACTGCCGGGCTCATACCTTTCGCGTACAGTCGAAGGTATTAACCCTGGTGAGCACCGTATTCGCATGGCGCTGGTTGCTGAAACATCGGAGTGCATTGAAGCGGCTCAGCGTATTCGCACATTCATTGAATCTCTATAAGGAGCGCATATGTCTATCGAAAGTCCTTTTGGAAACAGTATTACCAGCGAAGACATCGTCGATACTCTGAGCTTCTTCGATGACTGGGAAGAGCGCTATAAGTACATTATTGACCTGGGGAAAGAACTTCCCGGAATGAGCGACGACAAGAAAACCGATGAATTTCTTCTTCGTGGCTGCCAGAGCCAGGTATGGATTGATTACTCTGCGGAAGATGGAAAGCTTGTCTTTGAAGCCGACTCCGATGCACATATTGTTCGGGGGCTGCTGGGAATGGTGCTGGCGGCATACAACTTTAAAACGCCAGCAGAGATTCTTACTTTCGACAGTGATGAGTACTTTAAGCAGGTCGACTTAGTGAAGCACCTTAGCCCGACACGAGGAAATGGTTTGCGGGCCATGGTACAGAAAATTAAAGATACTGCAGCGGCTGCTTGACAGCCGCACTACGTCATTCAGTAAACGTTGCTAATGGCTGCGGGCGAGATAAAAGATAGCCCTGCCCGTAGCCTATAAACAGCGTCTCTAACTCAGCGAGTTCGCTTTCGGTTTCTATCCCCTCGGCGACAACTTTATATCCCTGAACTTCGGCAAAGCCCCTCAGCGCAGCAACCAGAGACTGCTTATCTCTGTCCTGATCGATGTCACGGATCAAGCTCATGTCCAGTTTCAACATATCCGGGCTGAGTAAAAGAATGTGACGCATGCTCGCATAGCCTGCACCCGCATCATCAATGGCCAGACGCATCCCCGAATCCCGAAGCGGTTTCAGGCGGGCATTTAAGAGGTCGTAGTCCGCGATTTCCTCATGCTCTGTCAGCTCGAGAACAATACGCTTTGCTTCTTCAGGGGTGTAAATTCCTGAAATATCACATTGGAGAAGGAAGGACGGCGTTACGTTGATAGAAACATATGCATTAGCAGGTAGCACCGCCAGGGCCTCTTTAGACTTCTCTACTACTCTGAGGCCAATCGCCGACGACAGGCCAAGGCGATCCGCATCAATAAAGAGTTGAGCCGGTGACAGATCAAGGTCTGTCGATAAACGCGCCAGTAATTCAAACCCCTTAACGGAACGGTCTGTCAGAGCACAGATTGGCTGGGCGTGCAGAAGTAACTCATCACGCTCGAGAATATCGAGAATGACTTCCTGACGCTGGCGATTTTCTTCGCTGCCTTTACGAGCATCTTCAATCAAAGCCGCAATAACATCAGCGAAAACCCGTACGAGCATCAGGCTACGATTATTAAGTTTTGGCTTAACCTCACGACTGAAAATACAGAACGTACCGAAGGTATGGCCATCAGACAAAACAACAGGAACACTGACGTGGGATTTAACGGGAATCGTCGTAAATTCGGGAACCAGGTCTGTTTCGCCACTTACTTCAGTATCCGGTACCAGCTGCTTAAGGCGGCCATCGGCGATCATCTCACAGAAACTATCTTTTAATGGGCCACAGCTGTCTTCAGACACCAGATTGGCATCACTGGCGCAATCGACGAAACGGAATACCCGCTGATCCTGGCTGAACTCAGATAAAAAACCCACATCCATATCAAGCCGATCACGTACAGAACGTATAAGACTCGAGATCGCTGTTTTCAGTGTTTCCGGGCTTTTAGGAGCAGGCTCATTGATCACCTCTGCGAGCTGTCTCGCGACATCCGGGCGCTTTTCCATTAAGTAATACCTTCAGACTCTTCACCATGGAACTATAGCACTCTGTCGGAATTAAACATGCCCCACAAGGTGACACCTCCCAGCATTCTCCAGTCAGGTCAAATATGGAGCGTTTGTACGGATTATTTCTGCAAAGCGTGAATAAATCTTCAACGGTCATTCAGGCAAATATCGTATTTTCAGCTCGGTTTATGGTGATTGAACCGACGATAGAAGACAAAATACGCCAAACTATGGCCAGCTTCCCAAATAAACTTAAACGCAAGAATCTACTGCTCAAGATATGTAGAACTACTGGCAATATTGCCCAAGTGATATCCCGGAGTGGAGCAGGTAGTCCTCATCCTGTTTATCCGATATTCCATCCGCAACTAAGGTGCTTCCCTGAGACCTTGAGAACAGCAAAAGAGCCTGCAGCATCGCCTGCTGGCCGGTGTCTGAGGCGATGCCACAAGTAAGGCCACTATCCAGTTTTACGAACTCAGGCTGTAGCTGCAATATATGCTGCATCGATGCAAATCCGGCCCCCGCATTATCAATAGACAACCGGATACCAGATTGACGCAGCGGCTGTAGTATTCGCTTCAGTTCATGATAACTGGCGACGCGGTCGTGTTCAGATATCTCAAAAACTATCCGGCCACAAAGATCATCATTGAGCCAAGCTGTAAAATTAAACTCTGCGAGAAATTCTGGCGTAACGTTAACTACTACATGTCTTTCATGGGGTGATGCTGATAGCTCAGCCAGCAATTGCTCAATTAAATTTACACCTATCAGATTTGCGAGACCTAAACGAACAGCCTGGTGCACAAGCAGTAGTGGGCTCGCTATGTTATCTGTTGCCCTCACCAGGCTCGGTATTAACTCCGTGCCCTCTTGCTTACCAGTATTAAGATTAACCAGCGGAACCCGAACATACTTCAGTCTATGTGTGGTGATCAGCTCGGTAACTTCGCTTTTCAATTGAATACGATGCTCAGATTCATACTGAGGTAAAGCCTCTGCCTCTTCGATCATAGTCGCGATCGCATCAGCAAACACCCGGCACATCGCCAGGCTTCGATAGTTAAGCTCAGGGATGGAATAACGACTGAAAACACAAAAGGTGCCAAACACAGAGCCGTCAGAGAACACGATAGGAACACTGATATGAGCCCCGACCGGCACCAGTTTCACAGCGGTGAGGTCACTTGCCCCGGAGGTCTGTTGTGCATCTCCTATCAGTTGCGGTGCGCGGCCATCCACGACCCTCTGACACAGGCTTTCACCCCGGTAATCCGATCCGCCAGACCGGACAATATCAACACCCGGAGCCGAATCTACCAGATAGAAGGTCCGCATATCCCCATCGAAGCGCGATATAAAGCCGACTTCCATTCTCAGCTTTGTTCGTGCGGTACGGAGTAAGCTCAACAGACTTTGCTCTAGCAGCTTACTGCCCTTCAGCACAGCAACCGGGTCAAAGGCGTGGGTAAGCTGCTCCAGAGCATCGGATAGGTCAGACATACTAAAGGCCCAAAAGGAAAACCCTTAGAGTATATGCTGGAATTTCGAAAAGTGTTCCGACCCGTGACTAAGGCCGTACACCAGGATGCCCTAGAGCCATCGCCTGACCCTGGCCTGATAATCTGAGTAATCCTGACCAAAGAGCATGAGCAGGATTCGCTCTTCCGGAATTATCTGGAAGCGGGTGATGTACCCCACAAAAATGGCAGGCCCAATGAAGGCCGCCGGGCTCTGAAGCCACACACCCAGCGCACTCAGCAGGAAGGCCATTCCCAGGTACATGGGATTGCGGGTAAATCGATACACTCCACCGGTGACCAGCGCTGACGCCTTTTCAATTTTGATCGGGTTGATTGTGGTTTTACTGCGGATAAACGAGAGAAGCCCACCGGAATCCAAAAACAGACCGATGACGACTAAAACACCTGTCACTATTTGTGCAGTTACTCCCCACCAGTGTATTACCGGCGTCTGTGTGCTTAACCCCCACATCAGTAGTGCGCATAGAAGGCCAACCAAGGGAGGGGGTATTTTGTGCTCTAGCCTGTTCATCTTCATTCCTTTTTGGTTATATTTTTATGGTGCAGGAAATACAGGCAATAAAAAAGGCGCCGAAGCGCCTTTTTACTATCAACTGGATCAACAGATCAGCTGATTTTTGGATCAAGAGCACCGCTCTGGTACTTCTCAAACATATCGTCAAGAGAGATCGCTTTGATCTTAGACGCATTGCCTGCAGTACCGAACGCTTCATAACGGGCGATACAGATTTCGCTCATCGCTTTCACTGATTCTTTCAGGTACTTACGTGGGTCGAATTCAGCAGTGTTCTGAGCCATGAAACGACGGATCGCACCGGTAGATGCCAGACGCAGGTCAGTATCGATGTTTACTTTACGAACGCCGAACTTGATACCTTCAACGATCTGCTCGACTGGCACACCGTAAGTTTCCGGGATTTCACCACCGAACTCGTTGATCACCGCCAGCCACTCCTGAGGTACTGAAGACGAACCGTGCATAACCAGGTGAGTATCCGGGATACGCTTGTGGATCTCTTTGATACGATCGATGGCCAGAATGTCATCCGTTGGCGGACGAGTAAACTTGTAGGCGCCGTGTGAGGTGCCGCAGGCAATCGCCAGCGCATCTACCTGAGTCTTGCGTACGAAGTCAGCGGCTTCTTCTGGGTCAGTCAGCATCTGATCGTGAGAGAGAGTGCCTTCTGCTCCAATACCATCCTCTTCACCGGCCTGACCAGTTTCCAGAGACCCCAGACAACCCAGCTCGCCTTCTACCGAAACGCCGCAAGCGTGCGCCATTTCAACGGTGCGACGGGTTACATCAACGTTGTACTCGTAATCGGTCGGCGTTTTGCCGTCTTCACCCAGAGAACCATCCATCATCACTGAGCTGAAGCCCAGCTGGATAGAACGCTGACATACCGCCGGAGAGGTACCGTGATCCTGGTGCATACATACCGGGATGTGCGGGAATTCTTCGATGGCAGCCAGAATCAGGTGGCGCAGAAACGGAGCACCTGCGTACTTACGGGCACCTGCAGAGGCCTGCACAATCACAGGAGAATCCGTTTTGTCTGCCGCTTCCATGATGGCGCGCATCTGTTCGAGGTTGTTTACGTTGAACGCTGGTACGCCGTAGCCGAACTCGGCTGCGTGGTCCAGCATCTGACGCATGCTGATCAATGCCATGAGAATACCTTCAATGGGTCTATAAAATGGGGACTAAAAAATATCCGGGTATTCTAGCGATTAAAGGAGGGGATAGAAACCTCGAGGGAAGAATGTCGCTTCGCAAGGTGGTCAATACGAAAAACCCCAGCATTGCTGGGGTTTAAATAGAGACGATATTTCTAAGCTAAACCTTTTCTTTCGGCTAACGCTTAATAAAACGGCGCCTGCGGTTGAGGCTGGTGATTCCTCGGCACGCCCATCGTCTCAAAATGCCTGTTCTGCTGATCCACCGATTGCTGAACGGCTGAGTCCTCATCGATGGTGTGCTGTGCGCAAGCCGTGAGCAGGCAAACAGCAATCAACAGTAACGCTTTCACTTCGCGCGCTCTTCCAGAATCGCTACTGCTGGCAATACTTTGCCTTCTACGAATTCAAGGAATGCACCACCACCAGTCGAGATGTAAGACACCTGCTCAGCAATGTTGTACTTGTCCACGGCTGCCAGGGTGTCACCGCCACCCGCGATGGAGAAGGAGTCAGAGGCAGCGATTGCCAGAGACAGAGCTTTGGTGCCTTCGCCGAACTGATCAAATTCGAATACACCCACTGGGCCGTTCCAGATGATGGTTTTCGCTTCTTTCAGCTGTTCTGCCAGTGCCTTGGCTGAGTCTGGGCCGATGTCGAAGATCATGTCATCAGCTTCAACGTCGTCAGCAGACTTCAGAGTCGCTGCTGCGGTTTCAGAGAATTCTTTACCACACACAACGTCGGTTGGTACTGGAATAGAAACCTTTTCCATCAGCTTTTTCGCCGCTGGAATCAGGTCTTCTTCGTACAGTGACTTACCAACTGGCTTGCCTGCTGCTGCCAGGAAGGTATTAGCAATACCGCCACCTACGATGATCTGGTCACAGATGTCGGACAGACTTTCGAGTACTTCAAGTTTGGTGGACACTTTAGAGCCACCAACGATGGCGACCAGCGGACGAGCAGGCTTATCCAGAGCCTTACCGAGTGCGTCGAGTTCAGCGGCCAGTAGAGGCCCTGCGCAAGCAACGGGTGCAAACTTAGCGACACCGTGGGTAGACGCCTGAGCGCGGTGCGCGGTACCGAAGGCGTCCATCACGAAAATATCGCACAGTTCAGCGTAGGCTTTGGCCAATTCGTCTTCGTCTTTCTTTTCGCCTTTGTTAAAGCGCACGTTGTCGAGCAGTGCAAGCTCACCATCGGCCAGTTCGATGCCAGCGCGGAAGTCTTTCACAACGTTGACGTCGCGGCCCAGCAGGCCAGCGAGGTGATCAGCCACAGGCTGCATGGAGAACTCTTCGGCGTATTCGCCTTCGGTCGGACGACCCAGGTGAGACATCACAATGACTTTGGCACCGGCTTCAAGCGCGTGCTGAATGGTTGGCAGTGACGCACGGATACGCACATCAGAAGTCACCTTGCCGTCTTTTACCGGCACGTTCAGGTCTTCGCGGATCAGAACCCGTTTTCCTTTCAGGTCCAGGTCGGTCATTTTCAAAACAGTCATAGTCATGTCCCAGATAATGGAGTCTTTTAAATTCTTCAGCGTGATAGTGCATAGCCATGCTGAGACGCGGTGGATACATCCCTGTACGCTCGGCTGTCGCGTCCATGCGACAGACGCTCAGCCTGACTCCGCACTACCCCACTTCAAACGGACACCGCGCGGCGGTCAAAGCGGAGCGATGCCAATAAGTTGGTTAGAAATCGCGCGGGAGTATACCAGCATGAACAGTGCGTTTCATCGGCACACACATGACAATCACCGCCCAGAACTGACCTTTACCTTGTTTACCTCGGTCAGTGCCGATAGCCTGCTTACCCTTTTGTGTAATTACAGTTCAAAGGCTTTCTGATGCTGCGCTGGCTCTGGCAATTTATCCGCCCTTACAAACTGCGTTTAACCATTGCAGTGATCGCACTGGTGACTACGGCTGGCCTGACGCTCAGCCTTGGTCAGGGCGTTCGCCTGATGATCGATCAGGGGTTTGCGGCCAGTTCAGTCGAAGGCCTGAAAGACGCGGTGATCTTTTTCGCCGTATTGGTGGTTGCAGTGTCAGTCGGGGCTTACTTCCGGTTCTATATGGTGTCCTGGCTTGGCGAGCGGGTGGTCGCTGACATCCGTAAAACCCTCTACCGACACTTAGTCACTCTGCCGCCTTCCTTCTTTGAAGATAACCTGTCTGGCGAAATCCAGAGCAGGATCACTACCGATACTGCGCTCCTGCAAACCGTGATTGGTTCATCGTTTTCCTTTGCTCTGCGCAATGCCCTCACGTTTGTGGGCGGCATTACCCTGATGTTTATCACCAACCTCAAGCTCAGCCTGATCGTTTTAGTGGCGGTGCCTCTGGTGGTATTTCCCATGGTGTTCTTCGGGCGCAAAGTGAAAAAACTCTCACGCGAAAGTCAGGACAAAGTTGCCAGCGTCGGCGCCTGGGCGGGTGAAAGTCTGCAACACATCAAAGTTGTGCAGGCCTTTACCCGTGAAGACAGCGTGAATAAACAGTTTGGCGACGCGGCGGAATCCGCCTTCGATGTGGCCTTGCTGCGCATTCGCCAACGCGCGTTTATGATCGCGCTGGTGATGATTCTGGTGATGGGGTCGGTCGCAGGCATGTTGTACGTCGGTGGTCACGATGTGATTACCGGCAGCCTGAGTGGCGGCGATCTGGCCGCCTTTGTGTTTTACGCCATCATGGTCGGCGGCTCGCTGGCCGCGGTGACCGAAGTCTACGGAGAAGTTCAACGCGCGGCGGGCGCAGCAGAGCGTATTCGTGAACTGATGGCGGCGGAGTCTGATATACGATCACCCGCCGACACTATGACGCCTCCGGTAACGCACAGCGATACTCAAATTGCGTTTCAAGAGGTCAGTTACCACTATCCTTCCCGCCCGGACAAAGCAGCCTTAACAGAACTCAATCTCGAGGTACGCGCTGGCGAGCGCATTGCCTTGGTCGGGCCATCTGGGGCAGGCAAATCCACCCTGTTCGATATGCTGCTGCGCTTTCGTGATCCGCAACAAGGGCAAATTCTGGTAGAGGGCACACCATTACCTGAATGGCAGTTACAGAGCCTGCGCAGTCAGTTTGCTCTGGTGCCTCAACAGCCGGTACTGTTCAGCACAAACGTGCTGGAAAACCTGCGCTACGGCCGACCTGACGCCTCCGATGCGGATATTCTCGCTGCCGCCAAAGCGGCGCATGCCGATGAATTTATTCAGCAGCTGCCGGAACAATACGAGTCGTATCTGGGAGAAGGCGGCGTGAAACTGTCGGGTGGTCAGAAGCAACGCTTGGCCATCGCCCGAGCGATTCTGCACGATCCGAAAATCCTTCTGCTTGATGAAGCCACCAGCGCCTTAGACGCCCAGAGCGAATACCTTGTGCAACAGGCGTTAGATAAACTGATGCAGAATCGAACAAGCTTTGTGATCGCGCATCGTCTGTCGACCATTAAACACGTCGACCGCATCGTTGTGATGGATCAAGGGCGTATAGTAGCTGTCGGCACGCACGATGAACTACTTGAACGCTCGCCCTTGTATAAGCGGCTGGCCGAGTTGCAGTTTGGGGAAGAGAAAAGCGCTTAATCAGGCCTTGATCACAATCATCTCACAGGCCGTATCCAGCATACGGTTAGCAAAGCCCCACTCGTTATCAAACCAGACCAACAGTTTGAGCAAGCGTCCGCCGCTGACCCGGGTCTGAGTGGCATCGACAATGGCCGAACGCGGATCATGATTAAAATCGATAGAGGCGTGGGCTTCACGGGTCAGGCCAAGAATCCCGTCGAAACTCTGGCTAGCCGCCGTTGCCAGTAACTGATTCACCGCTTCGGTATCTGTCGCTTTGTTGAGTTGCAACGTGATATCCAACGCCGAGACATTGATGGTAGGCACACGCACGTGCAGGCTCTCTATTTTGCCGGCCAGTTGCGGCATCAGGCGCTCGATCCCCGCGGGTAACCCGGTATCGACAGGAATAATGCTCTGCACAGATGATCGGGTACGACGCAGGTCTGAGTGGTAGGCATCAATCACTGGCTGATCATTCATCGCGGAGTGGATGGTGGTCGTGACCCCGGCTTCAATGCCATAGGCCTGATCAATCAATGTCAGTACCGGAATCAGAGCATTGGTCGAGCAGGAACCGTTAGAAACAATGCGCTGATCCGCCGCCAGTGAGTCATGGTTGTGACCATAAATGATGGTGTTATCGACTGCGCTGTCTGCCGGGTTCGAAATCAGTACTTTCTTCGCACCGCGGCTGAGGTGCAGCTCGGCATCTTCGCGTGAGCGGATCTGGCCGCTGCATTCCAGTACCAGGTCCACGTCCAGCGCAGCCCAATCCAGTTCTGCCGGATCACTGATATGACGAACACAGATACGATCGCCGTTGACCATCAGGTGCTGCTGATCAGCGATGCTGACGGTGCCATTGAAGCGACCGTGCGTACTGTCGTAACGCAGCATGTAGCTCAGCGACTCAATGTCTGCCAGCTCGTTGATCGCGACTACTTCCATGTCCTGCCGGTAACCGTTTTCATAAAGCGCACGCAGCACACAGCGGCCGATACGTCCAAAACCGTTGATGGCGATACGGGTTGTCATGGGTTTGTGCGCCTCATTACTGTCTCATGATTGCCGGGCTTCTCAGAAGCTGGATACTATGCACTCTATTGTCGCGGAATTGGTCGCCGTAGGCAAAATGCACACACCGGAATACCCGACATGACTTATCCCCCCTGCCCTTTGTGCCACGAAACAGAGCAGATTTCGGTTCTCGACAGCGCCATGCCGCGTCGTTATCTCGCCTGCGGGCAGTGTTATCTGGCGTATATGCATCCCAATGACTACCTGAGTGCAGATGAAGAGAAAGCATACTATGCAACCCACGAGAACAGCATAGATGACGAAGGCTATGTCGGGTTTCTGAATATTCTGCTGGCGCCGTTATTAGATCTCATCGAGCAGAAAGAAAAGACAATAGCGCTGGACTATGGTTGTGGTCCGGGCCCCACCCTTTCTGTGTTGCTTGAGCAGAACGGCATCCACTGTGATAACTATGACCCGTTTTTCTTTCCGGAGGGCGTATCTCCGCCCTACGATGTCATCACGGCTACTGAATGCTTTGAGCACTTCCACCACCCGGAAAATGAGCTTAAAAAATTAGTATCAATGTTAAAGCCGGGAGGCCTTCTGGCTTTAATGACAAGTCGCTGGAGCAATGCCGAAAAATTCATGCACTGGCATTACAACCGTGATCCGACCCACGTCATTTTCATGCATAAAAAAACGACTCTGTTTATCGAAGAAAATTTCGGATTAGACAGTATTTTTCGTGATAAAAAACGCGTCATTATTTTCAGAAAAAAGAAACAAATATAAAAAGAAATAAATAGAAAAAACAAAAAAGGAAATTAATAAAACCTGAAAAACAGAAATCAACGCGACGCAAATTCTCTCGGCGTCATGCCGTACTGCTGATGGAAGCGACGGGAAAAATGACTTGGATTAGAAAACCCGAGTTCATAACAGGTACTGGTAATACTTTTTCCGCTACGGATAAGTTTGCAGGCGTGTTCTAAGCGACGCTGCTGCTGGTATTGGGCTGGGCTGCACCCAAGGCTATTTTTAAACTGCTGAAAAAGCTTAGTGCGCGACATACAGGCAACACGCGCAAGCTGATCAATATCCACCGACTGTGCAAGATTCTCTTCAATATAAGCCACGGCATTCGTCAGGCCCGACTGGGTCGGGTTCTGTTGCACACAACGCAGTAAGAAATCCCGCCCCTGCTGACGTAGCATCCGCGCTACCAGCTCATTTACTCCGAAGTTCAATACCAGGTCACAATCGTCTTCTTTCTGTACGTGGCTGGCGACGATACGCTCTAGTAGCTGCTGAGTAGCATCGGTGTGAGCGAGATGCCACTGACGTGTCTCGACTTCCCACTCACCCAGATCTTTCGGTCGCTCGCTGACAGTATTCAGCTGATCGCAGACTTTCAGCAGAGTCTCACGGGGTATTTCCAGCGTCATACAGGTGGTGGGGGTGTCTAACGTGGCTTCGGGGAAATCGATTTCAACGTATTCGCCGGGCGCAACAACGAAGGACTCATGAGGAAGAAATTCTGTCGAAAAGCCATCCATACCGTGCATGACTTTCCGGCCGGTCATCATGCCGCAGTACAACAACTCACCAGCATCCAGACGGATACGATCGGCCTGTTCATAAGTGTCATACACAGATAACTCGGCTAACTGGCTGGCATATACCGTGCGGTTTTCTATTAATTCGCTGGGGACGACTTTCTGGCGATGAGCACCTGCGAGTGCAGCCATACTGCCCGGTCGATGTTCTGTAGTCATAAGAAATGCGCCGTCGTCGTTACATAGAGTCGTTCTAAGAAAAAGCCTCTGTCTGCCAATCCGCTCTCGTGTGTAATTGCGGGCCAGTTACACATCCTGACACCAGCGGGACTCAGAGAACATTCTTGCGGACTGTCGTGCAAGTCATCACCCCAATAGACCACATACTCTGGAGTCACACAACAGAAAACGCCGGCAGATCGGGCCGACTAATACTTTAGTCGAAGACCTGAAAGGACCGGTAAGAATAACAACGGAGATAACACCATGATCTATGCAAACCCAGGACAGCCGGGCGCTGTCGTATCCTATAAAGAACAGTACGGTAACTACATCAACGGTGAGTTCGTTGCTCCGGTTAATGGCAACTATATGGACAATGTCAGCCCGGTAAACGGCGAAGTGTTCTGCCGCGTTGCCCGCTCTGACGCCGACGATATCAATAAAGCACTCGATGCCGCACACGCTGCAGCGGCTGCATGGGGCAAAACCTCAGTGCAGGAGCGCTCAAACATTCTTCTCAAAATTGCAGACAGAATGGAAGCAAACCTCGAAATGCTGGCCGTTGCCGAGACCTGGGACAACGGTAAAGCCGTGCGCGAAACTCTGGCGGCGGATATTCCTCTGGCCATTGATCACTTCCGTTATTTCGCCGGTTGCCTGCGCTCACAGGAAGGCAGCATGGCTGAGCTGGACGAGACCACTGTGTCTTACCACGTTCACGAACCTCTGGGCGTTGTTGGCCAGATCATCCCATGGAACTTCCCGATCCTGATGGCCGCCTGGAAACTGGGCCCAGCACTGGCGGCAGGTAACTGCGTAGTGATGAAGCCTGCCGAGCAGACGCCTGCATCCATTCTGGTACTGATGGAGCTGATCGGTGATCTGCTGCCACCAGGTGTTGTAAACATCGTTAACGGCGTGGGTGAAGAAGCAGGTCAGGCACTGGCCACCAGCAAGCGTATCGCCAAGCTGGCTTTCACTGGCTCAACACCAGTAGGCCAGCACATTCTGCGCTGTGCAGCAGAAACTCTGATTCCAAGCACCGTTGAACTGGGTGGTAAATCACCTAACGTCTATTTCGAAGACGTCATGCAGATGGAAGACGATTTCCTCGACAAAGCAGTTGAAGGTACGGTTCTCGCCTTCTTCAACCAGGGTGAAGTATGTACCTGTCCTTCACGTGCCCTGATTCAGGAAAGCATCTACGACGAGTTCATTGCGAAAGTTGTTGCCCGTGCTCAGACCATCAAACGTGGCAACCCACTGGATACCGACGTTCAGGTAGGTGCTCAGGCATCGCAGGAACAGTACGAGCGCATCATGAAGTACATTGAAATCGGTAAACAGGAAGGCGCTGAAGTCCTGATCGGTGGCGCGCCAGAGAAACTCGAAGGCGACCTGCAAACCGGTTACTACATCCAGCCAACCGTATTTAAAGGCAATAACCAGATGCGCGTGTTCCAGGAAGAGATCTTTGGCCCAGTCATCAGTGTGACTACCTTCAAAGACGAGGCCGAAGCCCTGCAAATCGCCAACGATACTGAGTTTGGTCTCGGTGCTGGCGTCTGGACCCGCGACATGAACCGCGCTTACCGTATGGGCCGTGGCATTCAGGCCGGTCGAGTCTGGACCAACTGCTACCACGCTTATCCGGCACACGCTGCCTTTGGTGGTTATAAGAAATCCGGCATCGGCCGCGAAACCCACAAAGTAGCACTGGAGCACTATCAGCAGACCAAGAACCTGCTGGTCAGCTATGCCACCAGTCCCTTAGGCTTTTTCTGAAATCAGATTTCTTCTAAGGTCGGTTTCTTTTAAGGAACAAAACTTTACCTCTCCTCTGGTATGAAATGCGCTGCATTTCTCCTCCTGGGCTGATGTCGATTGTTGGGAGACCCGGCATCATTAAGGCCCTTTTTTAAGCACCCGTTCGCGGGTGCTCTTTTTTTATCTAGGGCCTGCTCTGCTATACATACGCCACAATCAATAATACCCTATCAATATACTCAGTTATTATTGGTTGCATCCCTATGCCTGTCGTCTTCCCGTTCGAAAACATCTATGCGCAACTCCCTGAGCAGTGTTTCGAACGCGTTATGCCCACACCGGTAAAAACTCCGACGCTGATTCGTTTCAATGCGCCCTTAGCGACCGAATTAAATATCGAATTCAGCGATGCCGATGATGATGAGCTCGCTCAGATATTTTCCGGCAATCTGGTGCCACACAATGCCGACCCACTGGCGATGGCGTATTCCGGGCATCAGTTTGGCAACCTGAATCCACAACTGGGCGATGGCCGCGCCATCCTGCTGGGTGATCTCTACGACAGCAATGCAAAGCTGAAAGATATCCAACTCAAAGGATCTGGGCGCACTCCCTTTTCGCGCGGTGGAGACGGTCGCAGCCCGCTCGGGCCCGCGCTGCGCGAGTACATCCTGTGCGAGGCCATGCATGCTTTAGGTATTGCGACCACCCGGGCACTCGCGGTGGTCAGCTCTGGCGAGCATGTGATTCGCCAGCAACGCGAACCCGGTGCGGTATTTACCCGTGTTGCTTCCAGCCATATCCGTGTCGGGACGTTTCAGTATTTTGCGATGCGCAGAGATCATGTTGCCCTGAAAGCACTGGCAGATCATGTGATTGACCGGCATTTCCCTGAGCTTAAAAGCAGTCCTGAAAGCGAGAATATTTATTTATCACTGTTTAAAAATATCGTTAAGAAACAGGCAGAATTAATTGCGTCCTGGATGAACCTTGGATTTATTCATGGCGTGATGAACACCGACAATATGACCGTCAGCGGCGAGACAATTGATTACGGCCCCTGCGCGTTTATTGATGCCTTTAATCGTAAAAAAGTTTTCAGCTCAATTGATCAGCAAGGGCGATACGCTTACATCAACCAACCAGCGATTGGCCAGTGGAACCTGACCCGTCTGGCTGAAGCCATGCTGCCTTTGTTTATGAATGACACCGACAGCGAAGCAGCAGAGAAACAGGCGATTGATGACGCCACCCAGATTCTCAATGACTATGTCCAGATGCACCAAAGTGCCTGGGAATCGGGCATGGCGAAGAAGCTTGGCTTCAGCTCAGCCGAGACTGGCGACCGGGAGTGCTTCGAGTCTTTGCTCGATCTTCTTGATGAAAGCCGTCTCGACTTCACGTTGTTTTTCCGACGACTGAGTGACTGTACAGACCCGAATAATGATACCAGCGCTCTGTTTACCCTATTTGACTCGCCTGATGCCCGTTCAACGGATGACATCAAGCAGCGCCTGTCAGACTGGATCAGCAAATGGCAGGCACGACTGAGCGAGCGCGAAGAGCTGAAAGCGGCTGAAGAGCGGATGAAACAGAACAACCCTGCCATCATCCCCCGTAACCATCAGGTGCAGGCGGTGATATCGGCGGTGGAAGAAGGAGACTACGCTCCGTTTGACGCTTTATTGGGCGCGCTGAAGTCGCCCTACGAGCAACATGCCGAATACGCTGCGTATGAAGCGCCTCCACTGCCAGCAGAGCAGGTGTTCAGGACCTTCTGCGGTACCTGATCAACAGGCGGTATGGCGAGACCTCAAGGTAAAACGGGAGTTTCCCTGACCGCTTGCAACCCATTGTTCCAGAATCCCGGTTTTTACCCATGCTGTCCGCTGCTAATCTGAACAGAAGATGATGACCAAGAGAGGCTCAGATGGGACTGCTGGTAAAAGGTGAGTGGCACGACAAATGGTACGACACCGATAAGTCAGACGGTGCGTTCGAACGCGAAGACGCGCAACTACGAAGCTGGGTAACGGCAGACGGCAGTGCTGGCCCTTCCGGTAATGCTGGTTTCAAAGCCGAGTCCGGTCGCTATCACCTGTATGTCTCTCTCGCCTGCCCCTGGGCACACCGCACCCTTATATTTCGTCAGCTGAAAGGTCTTGCTGGTCATATTGGTGTATCTGTCGTATCCCCCGATATGCTGGATCACGGCTGGACCTTTGATACCGAGGCAGGCAGCTCTGGCGATCCGCTTTATCACAGCGACTTTATGCATCAGATTTATACCCGCAATAAATCGGATTACACGGGCCGGGTGACTGTCCCTGTGCTCTGGGATAAACAGCAGGAATGTATTGTAAGCAACGAATCTGCTGAGATCATCCGTATGCTGAACAGCGCCTTTAACGATATTACCGGCGATCAGCAGGATTTTTGCCCCGAGCATCTGAAACCTCAGATCGATGAAGTGAATGAGCGGGTTTATCACACGATCAATAATGGCGTGTACAAAGCCGGCTTCGCCACGAAAGCAGAGAAGTATGAAGCCGCCTTCAGCGAATTATTTGACTCACTGGGCTGGCTTGAGGAGCGACTGACACAGCAGCGCTATCTGGTCAGAGATGGAGAGCAAAGTATACTGACAGAGGCTGACTGGCGCCTGTTCACAACCCTGATCCGCTTCGATGCCGTGTATTTTGGTCACTTCAAATGCAATCTGCGCCGCATCGAAGATTATCCGGCGATCAGTGGCTACGTGCGCGACCTGTATCAGCATCCGGGCGTTGCCGAGACGGTCGATTTCTCTCACATCAAGCGTCATTACTATTACAGCCACGACATGATCAACCCAACGCGCATCGTACCTGTCGGCCCTGCGCTCGACTTTAACCGGGCGCATGGCAGAGAGTCGCTTAAGTAATCGTCATCAAAGACGACAATTGAAATAATTCCGACATCCGGATTGTGCTAGCGTAGTCGGCCTTCAAACATTTTTGCCTGCTGCCCATGCAGGCATCGCAGGGACACACTATGAGCACAATCCACTTTATTGGTGGCGAAAAAGGCGGTGTCGGTAAATCCGTATTCTCCCGCCTGCTGTCGCAGTACTTTCTTGATAACAACATGCACTACGCAGGGTTCGACGCGGATCAGTCCCACGACACCCTGACCCGCTTTTATCCTGAGTTCACCCAACCAGTAAATCTGGATAAGTTCGAGAGCGCGGACCGTATCGTTGAAACCGCCCTTGAGAACGACGTCAATGTTGTCGTTGATCTCCCGGCTCAGAGTGAACGTTTCCTTAAGCGCTGGATGGATGACAACGACGTCAGCGCCCTGTGCGAAGAAACCGGCGTAAAGTGCTATTTCTGGTACGTGGTCGACGATGGCATGGACTCAGCGCGACTGGCTGCGGCTTTCCTCGATCGCTATCAGGATGAACTGCCATGTGTCCTGGTACACAACTATGGCCGTGGTGGCGACTTCAGTAGCCTTGAGAAGACTATCGCTGACGCAGGGGTTACCCCAAAAGCAGCCATTGCCATCAATGAGCTGCACGACGGTACCATGCGTAAAATCGACAAACTGTCGCTGAATTTCTGGGCCGCCGGGAATCTTACCGAACGCGCAGAGGGTACGCTGTCATTGATGGAGCGTCAGCGCACCCGCGTCTGGTGTAAAAAGTCTTACGCTGAGATTGAGAAGGGACTTCAGGCACATACATCGAGTCTTGCCCCACAAATCATCTGATTCTGAGGCAGCGGAAGGTCATTTAGTCTTATCTTCTGCTGCCTCCTTTCCTTCTGCTGTAGCGTCACGCTTGCCCGAGCCAGGCTTGTCCTTTTGGCGCTCGTCTTCCTCAACCTGATCCGCCACACGATTAATAACCTGAGGAACGAAACGCTCCGAGAATCCTGCAACAAACGACCAGAACAGAAGCTTGGCCATATCCTGACCAGTTGCTGGATAGGTCTCGGTCAGAAAAGAGACAATATAGGCATTATCAGGATTCCCATGCGGTTCAGGAATATAGAACCAGGGGAACATATGTCCTGAAATAATCCCGGAAAGAAAGAGGCTATAGAGCACGAGGGCAAAAAGGCCGCCAAAGATAGGAATCAACAGAATCTGGAACCAGGAACGGGTAAGCAACCGCAGCTCCTGATCGGTGACCGTTTTTACTCGCTGCTGAATACTGACAAACCCACCCAGAATACCGCAGACAAACACAGCCCAACTGACCATCAAGCGGCCTTCGTGTAAGAAGGTTGCGGAGAATAACGCGGTAAAAATGCAGATCGAAACGGCTGTCATAATGATCAGCCGCTTCGTAAGAATATACACACCTGTAACACGATCCATATGCTGTTTCTCTTCCTGAGTGCGTTTTATGACTGACTATACCTGTTTATAGCCAGCCTACCATTTACCGCTTTTTCACGAGTTCATAGAATCGCTGCCAGAACCACAAATACCAGAATACCTGCTGCCGTCAGACCGATGGTTGGTTTCTTCAGCAGAGGAGACTTCAGACCAATAATCAGGCCCGAAATCAGAATCAGGATCAGACCAAGCGCGGTCACTTGCTCAAGAATACGGAACAGACCGGGCCCATGTCCTTTGTGGAGCTCCATCAGAGAAGCAATAAGGTCTGGCGACACAGGCGTGATCTTCACGCCCTGCGGCGTAGGTTCAAGTTCGTAGTAGTCGCGACTCGTAGGCCGTGTCTGAAGCAGGCGCCCGCGATCTTTAACGTATTCAAAATCTGCGTCCAGCCCTGCCTGTTCCAGAATACTCTGAACCTGTGACTCTTTCTCCACATCTGCATCAATGGCCACAGAAGGTAAAAATATGCTTTCACCCTTTTCCACACTCCCCTTGACGCCCGTCAGGTAAAGACCACCGGAGACGGCAAATAACAGCATGATCGGTGCAAAGAAAGCAGCGAGGTAAAGGTGAATGGTCATGAGCGTTTTGCGTGACATATTTCTAAGCCTGTTTTTTAAAAGAGGAAAGTCATCATGGAGTGTTCAGAGTGACTATACCGTTGAACAATTCGGGCGTCAGTAGAGAGTCGCTTTTATCCTGAGTCAGATCAGATTCTGACTCAGAATGTTAACTCCGTCGGCTTTGCCCATGGCATAGGCTTCGTCCAGAATCTGCATATCCGTAGTAAATTGTCCGGCGGAGAACGCTTCTGGTGGACACAACTCGATGACCTGGCAGTCGTCAGGTGGGTTACGGATAAAATCGAGCGCTTCGTTGTATTCAATATGACGGCGCTGCAATCGACGCGCTACCGCCGGGTACTGCCGCAGGATATAAGGGAACAGATGCCGGAAACGGTAAGCCTGCTTACGGTAAGAAGCCGGATTAGAACGTATCACCATAATTTTACGAGCACCACGACGATACGCTTCTTTTACGGGGAGGGAGTCGGCGACACCGCCATCCAGCCAGGTACGTCCACGAAACCTGATTGAGTCTCTGAATGCCAGAGGCATAGCGGCAGAGCACTTAATTGCCTGGAACAGTTCATGACGCTCAGGGGCGATATAGTCAGCCTCTCCTGTTTCGGCATCAGTAACAACGGCAAAAAATTGGCCTTTGTGCTTATCGATTTCGTCGAGGCCAATATCAAGCTCACGCTCGGTAATATCCCACAACCACTCAATATCGATCAGGTGGCCGCCACGTAGAAAGCGCCGAAGACTTTTAAACTCGGGCCGACGACAGTAGTCGGTGATGACTTTATAGTTGCGCCCATATTTTTTTCCGATATAGGCCGCTGTATTCGACGCGCCCGCCGATACACCGAAATACCAATCAAAGGGATAATAATCTGCACGGATAAACTCATCGAGGACACCTGCGCTGTATATCCCGCGCATGGCTCCCCCTTCCACGATAAGGGCCGATTCCACCTTGCTTACCTCTGGTATCTGCGCCGCCTCAGTCATTTGAATAACTGTGTCCGTAATCGTGTGATGAGGAGAATGTACAGGTCATTGCGTCCAGATCCTCTTCGCCGACCAGCCCTAACTTAAGGAACTGATCTTTATCGAACATAGCGAATTCGGACGATGAAGAAGCCAGTAACTCTCCGCTTTCGTCATGCAGCTCGCCGACGAGGAGAAACTTCCGACGATTTTTCTGCTCCTTGATCCAGCCCGTTGCCGTTACCGTCTGGTCGACGTAAACAGGCTTCTGGAACGTGACGTTCAGGTCTCTGGTCAGTGGGTACTTATTAGTGAAATACATACTGGCCCAACCCATCACCTCATCCAGAATGGTTGAGGTAACTCCACCATGGGCAAGCTTCGCCCAACCACGAAGGTGCTCCGGAATCGTCACAACCGTTCTGACCTTCTCGCCATCAGTCTCGAAATTCATATTCAGGCCGTGTGGATTTTCTGTACCGCAGCCAAAACAGCGGTGGTCAGCTTTGCTGATGGGTTGCCAGGGCATGATGCGCTCTCTTACCGGGAAAAATAATCAGGACAGCATTATGCAAAGTCGGGCAGGATTTGTCCCCGTCTGGCCGCAATTGGCCAGCCCGAGACGCGCACCAGTCTGTTCCAGAGATCTGATTACCGGCAGAAACGAATCCCGGATGGCTACTGCAAGATGGCTTTTGCCAGATGGTTACTGCAAATTAATACGAGGCACTCTCTGCGTCAGTCGACAATAAAGCTCGTAGCTGATCGTCCCTGCCAATCTTGCTACCTCATCCACATCCACCAGCTCCCCCCAGAGCTCAACTGGAGAACCGATGGTCGCTTCTGGAACATCCGTAATATCGACGGTCAGCATATCCATGGATACTCGCCCAACCAATTCGCAACGCTGGCCAGCGACATTAACGGGCGTTCCGCTGGGGGCATGACGCGGGTAGCCATCACCGTAGCCGATGGCGACCACACCAATACGGCTGTCACGAGGCGCCGTCCACGTGCAGCCATAGCCAACAGTGTCTCCCGCCTTTACGGTGTGCACACTGATCAAAGCCGACTGCAGCGTCATTACAGGTTTCAGACCTGCCTCGCCTGCACTGATGTCTTCGCAAGGGGAGCTTCCGTACAGCATGATACCGGGACGCATAACCTTTTCTTCCGCAACGCCACCACGGATGACAGAGGCACTGTTACTTAGACTGAGAGGAACCGGCCAGGCATGACTGATCATCCGCTGCTTCTGCTCTTCGTAGAAAGAGGTATCCGCCTCATCCGAGGTAGCAAAGTGGCTCATGACATGCCGGAGGATCAGACCGCGATCATTGCGGATGCGAGCAATCATTTCAGGGGCATCTTCCAGCTTTACGCCGAGTCGGTTCATCCCACTACTGACCTTGAGCCAGACCGCCACATCATCAGAAAGTTGAGCTTCTGCACGATCTTTCAGTTGTTGAGGGTGATGAACCGCAAGCTGAATATGGTGCTCTGATGCCTGCTCCCATTCCTCAGCATCGTAGGCGCCTTCTAAGACAAGAATAGGCTGACGGATACCTGCATTGCGCAGTTTTACCGCTTCATCAACACAGGCAACGGCAAACCCATCGGCTTCACCACTGAGTGCATTGGCACAGGCCACCATGCCATGGCCATAGCCGTCGGACTTGATCACGGCGTACGCCTCATGAGAGGTAGCTTCGCGTGCTTTTCGATAATTGTGACGCAGATTCGACCATTTCAGCAGGGCACGTGTCGGACGGGTCATAGGCGTATGAAGATTCCTGAAAATCAGTACAATGTTGGGTTCGCGCCGGTGCGAACACCGGAGCGCTTATGTCATTATGTCAGCCTTACTTACACCCCGGAAGTCGTTCATGCCCGTTCATCCGCTAATCAGCGATCATGCCATCAGTCTCTCTGCGACACTCGCGGCAACGATCGGGCTCGAAGAAGCAATACTGCTGTCGGTTCTTAATGACGCCGCACGCCTGCAAACCCAGCCTCAGGCACGTCTGAACAGCGATACTCTCCGGCGCCAGGTGCCGTTCTGGGACGACAGCACCATAGTGCGGGTACTGGATTCCCTGACAGCCAAAGGATTGTTGCAGTTGCACGGCCCGGCTTTTACTCAGGCTGCGGGCATCGTATTCAGCTTTGGTAATGCCCCTACGCCTCAGATCGCACCCGAGCGCAATACATCCCCTGCTCAGTCAGTGACGGTTCAACGAGTAGCTGCGCAGCCGCAGAGTAAGCCACAACCGACCCGTCCTGCGCCTATGCCTGAGCAATGGCAACCCTCTGAGGAAGCCGTTCAGCGACTTGAGCAACATGGCATTCCTCGCGCGTTTTCGTTTTCACAGCTTGATGCCTTCATACTGCAGGGGCAGGAACAGGGCTCAAACCGTAATGACTGGAACACACGCTTCTTCCGTTTTATAAAAAATCAGTGGGTCTATGCGCAGAACGACGCTGGCCGTTTCCGGCGACAGCAGGAACGGACAGGCTTTCAGCCAACTCAGGAAGAAGCCCAGCCCATTACCGGAGACTGGCAACCCAGCAGCGATGCATTGCAGATCCTGCAGCGCGCGGGTATCGATCCGCAGTTTATTGAAGATGCAGTGCCCGAATTTGTTCTCTATTGGCAGGAGCGCGGCGACGTATTCAAAACCTGGAACAGCAAATTTATTCAGCATGTCCGCCAACAGTGGGCGCGTTACACCGCCGCCGTTGAACACTCACCTATGCCTACCCGCATCGAGAGCAACTGGCAGCCCGCCGAAGACTGTTACGACATTCTGGGCATGGGCCATATTCCACGCGAATTCGCCAGCGCACTGGTCGCCGAGTTTGTTTTATACTGGCGGGATTCGAATCAGGTACACAACAGTTGGAATAGCCGCTTCTTACAATACGTGAAGCAGCAATGGGCGAAACGACACGCTCAATCCTCTGGCAATCCAACAGGAGCCAACAATGGACAGCAAGCAGGTACTCAACCGGGTTACTCAACAGCTGAAGCAAGCGTCAGCCGACTCAGTGACACCAGCTGGGCAAAATAGCGCGCCAAGCGACGACCAGCTGTCTGCCATTAACCAGATTTTTGAGCTCTTCAGATTTAACTATCACAACCAGTTTCTGAAGGCGTTTCCCGACCTCGACACCATGAATATGGCGAAACGACTGTGGTTGCGCCTGCTCGGGGACTACAGTGGTGAAGTCATCATGCGTGCCGCTGAAAAAGCGGTAAAAGAAAATGGCTGGCTACCTAACGTTCACGAAGTACTGGCACGCTGTGACGTTGCTGAAGTACTGGGCCTTCCCGCCGCTCACGCAGCTTACGTCGAAGCCTGCCGGGCACCATCGCCGAAGAAAGAGTTTAACTGGAGCCACCCCGCGGTCTATTTCGCCGGGCGCGCAACTGACTGGTTTTTTATAGCCAACGAGCCCGAAGAAAAAGTCTTCCCGGTTTTTAAAAGAAATTACGACCTCTTATTAAACCGCATACAAAATGGCGAAGATCTGGAAATTGATCTTCCTCGTGCTCTCCCACAAGAAACCACAACGCCGCTGTCCCGTGATGAGCAAAAAGACCGCTTGAAAAACCTTATGGCAGACCTGTGACATGTTTCTTGAAGAACAAGGCCTTCACTGTCCGTATTGTGGCGAATATCAAACCGTCTTTATTGATCCGAGCGATGTGGAAGAAGAAAACTATATTCAGGATTGCCAGGTCTGCTGCCGCCCGATCAATTTTCACTTGTCCGAAGAATTCGATGGCAGTGTGTCGTTGAGTATCTCTCACGAGAACGATTCCTGAAGACCGAGCTTTACTCTTGCATCATAAAAAAGGCCGCATCTGCGACCTTTTTTATTCTGTCAGCGAGCGTGAAATTACGCCTTCAGCTCTCCTGTAAGTAAGGAGTAAACATCCAGATCAATATCTTCGCCTTCAAACTCCTGCTGAGAAGGCAGCGTGCCTTCGCATGAAAAGCCCAACGCAGTCAGTAGCTTACTCTGACCGTCACTACCCGTTCTCAAACGCATTTCCAGGCGATGTAAATGCAGGTCCTGTGATAGGTAATTTACAATAACAGGAAGCACTTCCTGAAGTTCTTCAAGACCACACTCTGCCGACAGTTCCCACTGCAACTGAGCATTCAGCATCATCCAGTTGATGTATTGAATACCGATACGTGCAATAACGTCTCCGTCAGACTTACGTTCGATCAACCAGAAGGCCGCTTCACGCGTCTCGAATCGCATTGCGATTCTACGTAATTCATCCAGCGCCTGAGCTTCAACAGTCATAGGCAAACGCGGAATATGAGCTACCGCAGAGTTTTGGCTCAGTAGCTTAAACAATGCCGTTCCGTCCTCATCAGAAACCGGCAGGCGAATGAGAAAGTGTTCCGTTTCGAAATTCCAACTCATCAGGACTCCCCTCTTTTATTTGCATTGAGGTTCTGGCCCAGTTCGTCATCGTCACCCAGTTTTCTCGGTACGGGCTTATCATCACTGGAGACCCAATGATACTGCTCTACATCTGAAAACTCGGTATTCCCAGTGCGCCAGCCGTCGCGCAAGCGCGCAGCCAAAGTAAAACCACATTCTGAGAGCGCGACTTTAATATCGTCAGACTGACCTTCAATCCACTGATAAGCAAAATTACGGACGTGGTATTTTTTGCTCAGGAATCCGATCGCTGCTTTCAATGCCCCCGCTCGCTCTTCTACCGTTAAAGCGGGTAAGCCATCAACGCGCATCACAATTCGTAAGTTTGACGGCTGCCAGTCAAACCCACTGACCATGCCTTTGATCTGCCCTTCTGTTTCGATAGCCCACATCATCCCACGCTGAGTAGCAGCCATCTGAACACTGTAATCAATCATACGATTCAGCTGCTCTTTGTCTTCAAGAGGGCGCTGGCCGGGAATTTCAGGATGCTTGTACAGTTCGAATAAACCGTCGATATCGTCGTAGTGCAGCGGTTTGATGCAACCGCCCGGGATCTCCAGCTCGGGAGTAAATTTCATGGGAACTACCTACTGATTAAAATCGGGATGATGACGAATCAATATTCGTCATCACCGTCATAGCCATGAGCAAGGTTTTCAAATCGGGTGTATTTACCAATAAATGCCAGACGGTCGATACCAATCGGACCATTACGGTGTTTACCGGTAATAATTTCGGCAATGCCTTTATCGGGAGAGTCTTCGTTATAGACCTCATCACGATAAATAAACTGAATAATATCCGCATCCTGTTCGATCGCACCGGATTCACGCAAGTCAGAGTTCACTGGCCGCTTATTCGGACGCTGCTCCAGTGACCGGTTAAGCTGTGACAGGGCAATCATTGGGCAGTTAAATTCTTTGGCGATGATCTTAAGGGTTCGCGAGATTTCAGAAATCTCCTGCGTCCGCCCCTCAGAAGGGCCTGATACCCGCATCAACTGAAGGTAGTCGACCATGATCATGGCCAGATCATTATTGTTCTCGCGGTACACTTTACGTGCACGGGCACGCATTTCCTGTGGCGTGAGGGCAGCGGTGTCATCAATGTACAACGGCAGGTCTTTCAGCATATTTACCGCAGCTGACAGCTTCGGCCAATCTTCATCAATTAACTTACCGGAGCGGATACGGGTCTGGTCGATTTTCCCGATCGAAGACAGCATACGCATCACGATAGACTCTGAAGGCATCTCAAGACTAAACACCAGACACGGTCGCTTGGTCGCCAGAAGCGCATTTTCGACCAGATTCATGGCGTAGGTGGTTTTACCCATGGATGGACGTGCCGCCACAATCACCAGGTCGGCTTTCTGGAAGCCCGAAGTCCTGTTATCAATCTCAGTGAAACCCGTTGTCAGACCTGTCAGCCCTTCAGGCTGATTGAACATCTGATCAAGCTGCTCAAGCGTATTTTTGAGGATAGGAGCGACCAGTTCAGGGCCACCATCCTTGCGGTTGCCTTCTGCAATCTGGGCGATGGACTTTTCTGCATCAGACACCAGCGTGAGAGCGTCTGCGCCGCCTGGCTCATAGGCCTTCTCGATGATGTCACTAGCGGCTTCGATCAGGCTACGCTGCTGTGAGCGTTCCGCGACAATGGTTGCATAGGCTGCACAGTTGTCGATTGAAGGGGTCATATCAACGAGCCGACTCAGATAAGAGGCCCCGCCTGCTTTCTCAAGCTGTCCGCGCTCTTCAAGCTCTTCTGCGACAGTCACAACGTCAATCGGCTGTTCCTGAGCGACGAGATGCTGAATAGCCCGGAAGATGATCCGGTGATCGTGACGGTAGTAATCGGTATCCAGCAGGGTTTCTGAGACAGTCTCCCAGGCGCGCTCATCCAGCATCAGGGAGCCCAGCACTGATTGCTCTGCTTCAACTGAATGGGGTGGCATACGGCTACTGCCGACGCTTTCTGTATCCTGTCCGAATTCTTCGTTCATATCTTCAATGCAAAAAATAAAGGCACTATCAGTGGGAACCAATAGTGCCTTAATCTACCGCAATGAGCCATCATTGCGGCCACCGCGCGGTAATTACTTATTCAGCAACTACGTGCAGTTTCAGTACTGCTTCAACTTCTGGGTGCAGACGGATGGTGATGTCGTACTCACCTACCTGACGCACTGGGCCTTCTGGCAGCAGTACTTCAGATTTAGCCAGCTCAACACCAGCGGCAGAAGCCAGGTCTGCGACGTCACGGTTACCCAGTGAGCCGAAGAGCTTGCCTTCGTCGCCTGCTTTAACTGCGGCAGACAGTTCAATTTCGTTGATCTGCTCAGCGCGGGCCTGAGCGGCAGACAGCTTATCAGCAGCCTGAGCTTCCAGTTCTGCACGACGTGCTTCGAACTGTTCAACGTTTGCTTTAGTCGCAGGAACCGCTTTGCCCTGTGGGAACAGGAAGTTACGAGCGTAACCCGGACGAACAGTTACCTGATCACCCAGTGAACCCAGGTTTGCGATTTTTTCCAGCAGAATGATTTGCATGATGATTCCTCATTACAGGGTGACTTACTTATGAATTAATAAGCCACCGTGTCTTTTTGTCTCCCGACATTCATTCACGGATGCCGGGCTACGAAAATTAGTAATGATACAGTGTTAACCGTATCTCTTATTTGTCGTGCTGATCAGTGTATGGCAGCAGAGCAATGTAGCGAGCACGCTTGATTGCTGTAGAAAGCTGACGCTGATACTTTGCACGGGTACCGGTGATACGGCTTGGTACGATTTTGCCAGTTTCGGTAACGTAGCCTTTCAGAGTGTCCAGATCTTTGTAATCAATCTCGGTCACACCTTCAGCGGTGAAACGGCAGAACTTACGACGACGGAAAAAACGAGCCATGATCTGATCTCCTATTACTCAGCGTTGTCTTCAGCTGAAGATTCTTCTTGTTCAGCCTTTTCTTCAGACTGTTCGGTTTTCGCTTCAGAAGCTTCGTTGCGCTCAGCGCGACGACGGTCTTCACGGCTTTCTGCCGCTTTGATTGGAGACATTTCAGTCACAGCTTCGTCACGACGGATAACCATGTTACGCAGAACAGCGTCGTTGTAACGGAAGTTAGTAGTCAGTTCATCCAGCGCTTCCTGAGTACATTCAACGTTCATCAGGATGTAGTGCGCTTTGTGCACATCGTTGATTGGGTATGCCAGGTGACGACGGCCCCAGTCTTCGTAACGGTCGATCTTACCGCCAGTAGATTCGATGGTGTTGGTGTAACGCTCAACCATCGCAGGTACTTGTTCGCTCTGGTCCGGGTGAACCAGGAAAACGATTTCATAATGACGCATTTTCAGCTCCTTATGGGTTTATAGCCTTCCGGCCCATCCGGTAAGGCAAGGAGTCCGGATTTCCGTGCCATCACAGGGCACAGAAAAACGAAGGGCGGCGATTATATGTGATCAGGCCAGTGGATTCAATCCCGGACTGCGACACTCTGCCACATCCCCAGCGTTAACTACGGGCCCTACTATAGATAAGGGCTATGAGGGTGGCCTGACCCACGCAGCTGCTGGGGCAACTGTCTGTCCGTTGGCGGTAGCTGCGTACGTCATCCCCCAGCTCTTTCTTCAACCCCGGAACCCTCCTACACTGATAGCCTGACATCATTAACGGAACCGGGCCCATGCCCGACAGCCTCAAACATGGCATTGAAAGAGTGGATCATTGCAAAACAGGGTAAAGAGCGGCGATATCTGACCCGTTTCTCAATTGGCGCCACACTGTTTTTTGCCGGCGCAGGCGCCATGCTTTTCGCCGATAACCGAATATCGCCGTCTCTGGCTCAGGAAGTCGTGACGCTGATCGGTCTGACGACCGCAGCAAGCGGTGCCCTTATTTCTCTATGCGCCTATATAATGCTCACCCTACTTCGACTGTTTTCGGATACCCGCAATGACTGAACGCTTCCCGGACCTTGAGATTTACCTGATGAAAGGCGACCCAGCCAAAGTTACCGAGTGGCTACGTTCCGTGCTGGGAGAGATCAACACAATAAAGGACACCGGCGCTCATCAACACTGGCGTTCAGGCGGTATGGACATCTATATGAACGCCAACGCTGAAAAGAACTTCTCCAGCCTCTGGTTCAAACAGAACGATACGCCGTGGAATACCGACCTGGAAGCAGCACGAGCTGCCTGGCAAGCCTTAGAGACCGAAGTCCGCTGTAGCGACAGTGGCTGGGAAGAATCAGAAAGCGACTCCGGAAAAGAAGGCTGGGTGAAACTGAACGCCCGGGGCGAGAAGCCTTTCAACTGGTAATTTTGCTTTTTCTATCGAATGTGGCTTTTTTATCGAAGCAGCTTTCACTATCTAAAATCCAATTCTGATAGATATTTGCAATAAGCCAAATATTGCAACTGATAATAATTCGCATTAACTTATTCTTATCCGATGGAGGAAGAGCTAATGCGATCCATGCAACCAGTCCCAGACGACCCAAAGCCCTGTGATACTACCCCTGGTTTGTCCCGGCACGATCAATTTACAGTGCTTGAACTGAGCATCACCAATTACCGTTCGCTGAATAGTGAATTGTTGGATCATTATCTGGACACAGGTCTTGACCTTGCCATCAAGGCTGGAACCTCAGGCTTAACACGCTTGCAGGAAAGCTGGCTGCGCAGAATCTACACCACCCTACGTTCAATCAGCCTCGACCCAGAGTGCGAGGAAGCCTCCCGCACCCTCTGCTTCGATGCTCTGTATCAGGTGTTCTTTGCCCTACGCCATATGTACAAGGCTCGCCCAGGTGGTGAGCGCTGTTTACGCAATCTTGTCCGCGAGATGCAGTTCATCAGCCACCACCTGGTGTAGCTGCTATGCTCAAGCGAATTCCTTTACGTCCGACCGTCGAAAACCCTGCAACCACGGCCAGCGTTCCGATGTCTTGCGCAGCTTTGATATGCACCGCTGGTTGCCCAGCAGACATTACCGAAAAACTCGCAGAGTCTCTGCCTGATGTCTGCTTTGACTGTTATTCGTCAGAAGTCACCAGCGCGCAGAATATCTGCCCATACAAAGATATTTATCTGCTGATTTCGGCGGAAGACATTATTGGTATTGAGGAAGACTGGCTGAATACCACAACGGCGTTCAAAGGCATCAGTCTGAAAGAACGAAATGTCTTTATTCAGGGTTATCGTAACGAATTATTAAGTCCCGACTGGGAAGCATTGTTGAATACCTTTGCCAGCCGGGGAGCTGTGCCTGTCCTGCTGGATTCAACACAGGCACAAGTTAATTTCTGATCTGCCTACGACTGGCGCATGACATGTTCAGAAGTTAACGTCCAAACAGCCAGGAAAAAATTGAGCGGAATAACTCAATTATCCTGCTGAAAAAATTCGTCGCCGGGCGCTCATCCCGGATGTCGACCACCAGCTGAACACTCTCTGCCCCATCACTGACTTCAATAGTTGCAGTCGCAGGTAGCTGATTCAGCAGATCACGATCCGCCACACCAGAGAGAACCCCCACCGCACTCAGTGTCATGCCTTCTGGAAGCGTTAAGGCCTCATAAGACAGAAGGTCACCGTCAGCATCGCTCACATAAGTACTGAGGTCCAACTCGATGTTTTCATTGCGACGGGTAATCTCAATCGCAGGAATATCGGCTATCTGTTCTGGTGCAACATTGGGCGCTTCGATCATCAGACCAACGACAATCGGATCATGATCAGATGAACGGTAAGCATCTGGCGCGGCGTAGTTATCAACAGATGAATACGGCTGACCATTGGCTTCGGTCAGATAATCCACCAGTGAGTCTTCCACCGAGTTGATGTGCCAGGCATCGACACTCACCACCTGAGCCAGCAGATCGCTCGTCGCCAGCGCATGATCCAGAGAACCTAACAGGCCAGAAAAGGTATAGCTGTATGGCTGTTCTTCGGTGGCTGCTTCCGTGTACTTAAGATTGGTAAAACCAGCACTGTAGAAAGCCTGCATCGGGTCTTCCTGGCTGTAGGCATTCAGATCACCCAGAATCATGACCTGTTCATCGTCAGCAAGAAACTCGACCAGCGCCTGAGCTGCGCGAGTACGGTTGATGTTGCAATTACCCTGACCATCGGCACCTTCGTTAGGCTCGTTACATGCTGAGCCTTTGGACTTCAGGTGGTTAACGGCAAAGGTAATTTCCTGACCATCAACATTGAAGGTCTGAATAAGCGCAGGACGGTTTTTGGTGTCATCAAACAGCGGAGTATTATTGTCATCCAGCGGTGAGTTGCTGGAATCAAGAACACGAGCCGCACCGGCAGGCGATACGCGATCAGCGCGATAAATCAGACCGACGGCAATAGCATCTGTACCTAACCCTGAAGCCGCAGCGTCCGGATTAATAACCGAATATTCATCGCCCGGCGCCTGAACGGCGTTCAGTGCTTCTGTGAGCTCAACGATGGCGCTTTCAGGACCCCAGCCGTCGTTTTCCAGCTCCATCAGACCAATAACATCGGCATCCATGGCATCCAGAGCGGCAACGATTTTTGCCGTCTGCATATCGAGTGCGTCCTGAGTCGGTGCGCCACGAGAGGTCGGGAAGCCGCCACCCATGCCATCACCATTAAAGAAGTTGAGCACATTCATGCCGACAACAACCAGATTCGCCTGCTCAGACACCTGCGGCGCCAGTGTGCGTAGGTGTGTCGGATCAATGGTGACGGCCGAAGGAATAACCGTGTAATTATCGCGGAACGCGTTCATCACACCCTGGAATGCAGGAACGGAATAACCGATACGTACCGGGTTATCCGCAGAGAAGCCCGATGCATCCGGGAAAGGAATATATTCCGGATACGCCGCTGACACACCGTCATCGATAAGCAGAGTATCGAGCACACGATCGGGTTCTGCGGCGAGCGCTTCCGGTGATCCTGGCAGTGCTATTTCAGTGCCCTGAAAATGCAGGCGGGACGACACAGCGAACTGACCATAATTACCGAAACCATAACCCGTACCAAACAGGTCACTGATCAACAGCGACTGGTCACTTTCAACCAGCATGCCTTCGACCGCTTCAAATTCTGCCAGATCAGCAACCGGCAGTGTCATTTCAACCGCAGCCGGGAGCGCATTACCACTTGAGCAGACTGCGATGTCAGAGATATTGCTCAACTGAGTGACATTATTGTACTCACCGACGGTTGCCTGCAGACGTACACGATCACCAACAGAGACGTTTTCACTGTAGTTGTATACGAACACACCTTCGGATGTCATCGGATCAGCGTCGGCTTCGTTATCCGCCTGCTGTAACCAGAAGCCGCTGTACTGATACGAATAATCGCCGTTCGCCAGAGCGCCGCCCTGAAGGTCTGTTGTAACAATGGCTTCGACAATCACCTGCTGGCCATTTAGCGGGCTGGCATCATTGGTGATATCTGTAATCAGGCCCTGTATCGCACTGATCGGCGTCGCGGCGTCACCGCACGCACCCAGTGTTGGCTCAGGCTCACTGCCGCCACAGCTGTTCGCCTCACCAGGGGTCGGCAGGTCGGCGACAAATCCTTCGGTCTCGCGCGCACCACCAGAACAGCGCTGCAATGAATGCTGATCTTTGTTGCCGCTCATCGCCTCGTTCAATTGAGGCTGACCAGAATTCAGTAATACCAGCAGAGCGTCGTCATCACTGTCGTTAGTGTCGTAGACGACAGCGTCGATCAGGCCGTCAGTCGTAATCGGCGTATCATTCGGAAAATCTGAAGCCGGGCGGGAAAAAAGCGCAACCGCATCCGCGCCGTTCTGAATCAGGTTACTGTCTGGTGACAGATCCAAATCACAGTTACTGACGTTAGTGTCGTCACCGCAAACAACAAAGTAGCCGTCTGCATTGGTTTGAAAGCCATTCAGCGAAATAGATTCATAGCTGGCATCATCGCTGCCATTAAACAGAACCAGTGACAGTCCATTGAGTGACTGAGCACCGATGCCGCCATCATACAGCTCAATAAATTCGGCCGTATCTGTGCTGGGGTTATCAGCATCGGTTTCATTAATAAGAATATCGGCATGAGCGGCGCTCGCAGAGAACATCGCCAGCCAGAGAAGAGAATGTTTCATTACATCACCGTCCGGTAGAAAAACCAGCGGGTATTCAGTCAGAAACAGATGTCAGTGCCGGGTCACTTTTTTTACGGTTTTGCGGCGTATTTATTACCGTTTATTAAACGTATTTTTTATAAGGTTTCCCGGCAATCAGTAATAGCTTAGGAATTTTTCCGATCGAGCCAGCGCTGAACAATTTTACCCGTAGCCGAGCCCCAACCTTTCAGTTTCTCAACGGGAATAATTTTGTATTCATCCAATTCGTTTTCATCCAGGGTAATGACCCCTTCGGCATAGACATAAAAGCCGATGATAATCTGATTGTATTCATGGCCATTAAAGCCTTTGCCATCAAACAATTCGAAACCAATAAACTCCGCTCGTTCACCACGCAGGCCCAACTCCTCTTCGGTTTCCCGTAGCGCACAGATTTCCGGCGTCTCGCCACGCTCCAGAAAGCCAGTGATAATGCTGTACTTACCCGCAGGCCAGAGCTTGTTGTGTGCTAATACGACACCGCCTGGTGTTTCCACGACCACCGCCACGACCGGTGTCGGGTTATCCCAGAAAACAAAGCCGCACTGAACCGAACAGGCACGCCGCTCTTCACCATCAATGACCTGAACATTAATATCGGCTTTGCATTGCGGGCAATATTTCATGATTCCCTCCGACACTTTTTAAGTGAGACTTCCAGAGCGCCGGTATCCGGTGTCGCCTCGGAAATAATTTCCAGCCGGCTTTCTTCCAGCGCGCGCGTTGGCATCTCCGACAGTACACCATCCCGCCAGTTGAGGACATAATGCCCCTGCTCTGTGCGGATTAACGCTTTTGCGCGCACCACTTTGTTCTCACCCGACTCCAACTGATCAAACCAGTGGCGCAGAGCATCCAAAGAAAATACCCACTCACCGGAGATCAACCAACCGCAGGAAAAATGCCCTTCGCCATGACTCTCCAAACGACGCAGTTCTTCACCCTGCGATAAAGCCACCGGCGCACTCGCCTCTTTGCTGTGGTGATGATGGTGACCACGATCCTTCAGCTGCAGACGATCAGGATTGGCTGGCAACGCCAGTAAGCCTACATCGACCTGCCCCTGTACCGTGCGCGCACTCGCTGCTTTGGCTGGCTTAGCCGACGCCACCAGTGCATCGAACGCGGCAAGATCATCGGGCGAGCAAAGATCGGTTTTATTGGCAATCAGGACATCCGCCAAGGTGATCTGATCGTTATACGTATCGTTGTCGGTATAGCGCGGGTCTTTCAGGTGGCGAGGGTCTATCAGGCAAAGATTAGCACCTGCCGTGAGCAGCTCGCGATAGTCGTCGCTGCGCAATGTCGTCAGCACTTTGCGAGGGTGCCCAAGGCCGGTTGGCTCAATCAACAGAACATCGGGCTTCTCTTTGGCCAGCAACATATTCAGCCCCATCTGAAACGGCAGCCCCGACACGCAACACAGACAACCACCCGGGACTTCACGTACTACCGCGCCGCTGGCTTCGAGGATGGCGCCATCGACTCCGACTTCTCCAAACTCATTGACTAACACCGCCCACTTCTCGTTGTCGGGTGATTGCTGCAAAAGGTCCAGAATGGCAGTCGTTTTGCCTACGCCCAAAAAACCAGTAATCAGATGTACTCGTGTCATACCCGTTGCTCTGACCCTAAAAAGATACAGTGTAACACTCAATCACTCTCACGCCCCCGATAAGCTCACTGGTCAGCCCGGTTTTGTGAGCGCATACTCACAGGCAATGAATTCTGCTGGTGAATGAATCATGCACGAGACCAACATTCTGACTCTGGCGCTACGTTTGGCGAAAGAAGCCGGCGACCTGATTGCGAGCCAAAGAAAGTCGCTGTCGCTGACATACAAAAATGGCAATGAACTGGTGACTCAGGCCGACGTCGCGGCTGACGAGCTGATTACAGCGGCTATTCGGGGGAACTACCCTGACCATCAGATTCTGTCCGAGGAATTAAATCCTGATGAACTGAACAAAGCCGGGCAGCATGAGCACCTCTGGATCGTCGATCCTATTGATGGCACGGTGAACTTTGCTCATGGTCATCCACAGGTCGCAGTTTCAATTGCTTACTACCACAATGGCAAAGCGCGTGTGGGTGTCGTACATAATCCGTTTACGAATGAGACCTTTCATGCTCAGGCTGGGAAAGGAGCCCGTCTCAACGATGTACCGGTTCATTGCACCGAAAAAGCTGACCTTTCCCGCGCAATAATCGCCACCGGTTTTCCCTACGAGATTGATAACTTAGCCTTGCTCATGCGACGGCTCGAACAGGTTCTTGCGAATTGCGCTGATATCCGGCGCCTGGGTTCTGCTGCACTGGATATATGCTGGGTAGCCTGCGGACGTCTGGATGGCTACTACGAATCAGTAAAGCCCTGGGACTTTGCCGCTGCACAACTGATTGCCCGTGAGGCTGGCGCCTCGTTTGGCCACATCCAGACATTAAGTGAAGAGACAAACCCCGAGCTGTGTGGCGACAACATTCTTATCGCTGCACCACCACTGTTCAGTCCATTACAGGCGCTCCTTCGCAAAGCTGAGCCATACTGAGTTTACATATCAGAACTCGCCTGCAGGGCGGCATCGAGCCGCTTCTGCTCCAGCGACGAAAAATTCTTAATGCGGTAGGCTTCAGCCAGCGCCTGGATATTTCCGCGATCGGCGTTACGTTCCAGGAATGCTCTGTAGTCCGCAAGCCTGACCTGCCACTGTTGTCGCTCTGCATCCAGAATCGCCAATCGGTCGGCGGCTGCCTCGCCAAACTGTTCTTTTCGCGCTTGCCAGAGTGCCTCAGGGTCATCGATAGAATCCCGCAGGCTCTGAGACGTTTCAATGGCTCGGGCTTTCTCTCGTGCAACACGAAGGTGAAGCGGAAGTTCTTTTTCCAGCTGCTGCATAGCTTCTGTATCGCCGCTCTGTGCAAGGCGCATTCTCTCCAGAGAGTAGCGATCCAAAGCCTCATCATCACCAAAAAAAGCGGCAATAGTAGCGTCAGCGAAGTACACCCGCCGCAGATCTTCCAGCCATTCCATACGCGCTGTAAGGCCGGCCAGATCGGCACCATTTATTTTCCTTCCGCTAACTTCATCGTACCGGGAAATATCATCGAGATACGCAAGATACTTATTCAAAAGATCCAGCGCCTGCTGATCTGCAGGCGCTGGCAAGGTGCGCATCTCTGCTTCCATAAATTCAGTGATTTCTTCGATACTGAATTCACCCACAGAGCTGAGATAAAAATCCATCCAACGTTTCAGATCGCGATTGACCATCAGGGCACCATTCAATACCTGCAACCGCCCATCGGGTGATGCCCCTCTGAACGTTGCGGATTGATTAATGCGAGCATGCATAGGGGTGGCCGCTATGGGCTCCCGATAGTCATCTGGCTGCGAGGACAATGGATCTGACTGGCTGATCACAAGATCACCTTGCGGCAGCCAATAAAATCCAGCGACGGTCGCTGACAACAGCAGAACGACAACGACTATGCTGGTTTTCATATTACAGTCCGTCGTTCTTCAAACGGTTGGCGTGTGTACGGAATACCGTCAATGGGTCAGTTTCATTCAGGTCATGAATGCCGAGCATCTGATTGACTTCATCCAGATGAGTCATCGCAAAGTCATTGCGAATGACCATACCCAGGTTGCTCGTGCACGGGTCCACGAAACCATCGTTAGCGACCCCGTCCGGGAAGAACTGAGAAAATGCTATGGTGATCGGTTCCAGCGGATCCAGAAGGTTGGTTGCTGGTTTCGCCCCTGCCCAGGAGTAATAACGCACACCGTTATACTCATAATCGCCTTCACCGCACTCGCTGTCAGGAATCCCACCCGGATGCGCCGCGTTGAAGATAACCGATGCCTCCGTTGTCATAGAGCGGACAGACTCCACCGGCGCTAGTGGCAGATCACTGCCTGAAGCAAAAGAGATAAGTTCAGAAATACCAGAAATAAATACATCGAAGGCAGTACCGAACACTTCAGAATTATCTGACCATTCAATCAGTGTATCGGCCACTACAGTGCCTTTGTTAACGCCAGAAACAGAGGATACAGACGCAATAATGTCAGGTCTTACTGAACCGGCATAACGCGTCGTAGGGCCACCATGACTATGACCAATCAGATTTACTTTTTCTGCGCCCGTAATCGCCAGAATATCTTCAACCTGATCAATTAACTGCTCTCCACGAACTTCCGGGTAGTTCGTATTTGAAACGGTTGCGACAAAGACTTCTGCACCATCCTGCTGCAGTGTTTCTGGAATTTTGTACCAGTAATCAACTCCCACCAGCTGTTCAAACCCGAGAAAGCCATGCACAAGCACGATAGGATATTTTGTTTCGGTATAACCGGTATCTAAGGTTTCTGACATCGCCAGTGCCTGAGAAGACACAGTAACCGCTGCTACCGCGGTAAGCAGATATTTTTTCATTTCCTGTTCCTCACCCTATTATTTTTTTTGGTGCTTTGGCCAGAGCGGGAATGAGTATACGAGCGGTTTTTTATCGAAAAATGCTTTTTTCGGACATAAAAGGATTTATGAAGACAGGGTTACAAAAGGACTACGGGAATCCGTGCATTATCCGGACAGCCTCATACCTAAGAATGAATTTGGCCAGAAAAAACCGGAAAGATCACCTCAAAAAAGTGTAACCGAAAAGAGGGGTATAAAAAGAAAGGCAGACTATCCGAAGATAGCCTGCATGGCGTCATCAGGAAAAGAAGCGGTTATTGCTTTCATGCATCGCTTTAGCGTCCGCCAGGATACGAGCAACCAGCTCCTGCACCGTTGGGATGTCTTCAATCAACCCCTGGGTCTGACCAATAAACTGAACACCCTTATCAAGGTCGCCATCAATGGTCGCAGCCTGTAAGCGAGGAACGCTGGCACCAAAGTACGCCAGCAGTTTGATTTTATCTAGCATAACTAACATGCCCAGCATGATCTTCCAGACCGGCTGTTTTACTATCTTTGCCGCTTTCGTCGCTTCGAGGCCCGCCATGATGAGGTTCATAGGGCGTTTGGTTTCTTTAATTGAGCGTGGCGTTTTCATTACGCGAGCCCAGAGGCCATCAAAGTTCTTTGAGTAGATAGTTTCCTGCTCCGACTTTTTAACCACCGTTTCTTTCACGTGATTATGCAGAGGGCTATCAGCGCTGGTTGCAAAGCGTGAGCCCATCGCCACAGCCTCTGCCCCCAGAGACAGCGCAGCCATCAGGCCACGTGCATCAGCAAAGCCCCCGGTAGCAATGACCGGAATATCGACTTTACTGGCAATCGACGGCACCAGAACCAGAGAAGTCACATCACCGCCATGGGCTGCCGCCTCATGGCCAGTGACCAATAAGGCATCCGCACCGATGCTTTGGGCTGACAGTGCATGTTTCTCGGAGACAACCGTCGCGATGACTTTGCCGCCGTATTCGTGGGCTTTTTTCACCAACCAGTCACCTTTACCCAGTGAAAAGTTAATCACTGGCACCTTTTCTTCCAGAGCGATCATGGCGTTTTCTTTGGCGCCAGGCATCAGCAGGGTAACACCCACGCCGAAAGGCTTGTCCGTCAGCTCACGGATCTCTCGAATAGAAGTTCGGGTTTCTTCCGGAGTCAGTGGACCGCTGGCAAGGATACCTAAGCCGCCCGCATTCGAGACTGCGGCGACAAGCTGAGGGGTAGAAATCCAGCTCATACCCGGAAGGATCAGGGGAGCTTCGATACCTAAGAGTTCAGTGATACGTGTTTTCATGCTGGTTTCCCGAGATTAGACGGGCAACACTGTATCGACTGGATGGCATTTGTCCATTGCCGAAATGACGCAATTCTTAAGGGAGGGATTTTTAGCGGCGACGCTCAGCGTCCTGAACGAAGTTACGGAACATCTCCTGGCGCTGCTCCGTCGACATATCACGCAACTGCTCAAGGTGACGTTGCCGTTCATTGATATCAGAGCTACCAGCACCTGGTGGCATTTCTTGCAGCGCCTGATAGAAGTTATCCAGTGCCTGACGTTGTTCTGGTTGGCTGTTACTCCACTCAACCGACATATCCGGGCGCGCGCCTGACTGCGGCGGATTGGCCAGAGCCAACGCCGGAAGACACATCAAAACAAGAGTGGAAATTAAACGCACAAAGACAACCTGCTTATTTTTCTAGACTTGTATTGTAACGGCAGCCCAACAATTTATTACAGCAGAGACAAGTAAACCCAACGTAAAGAGGCCAATTCAACCCGCCGGGGGTAGATCAATTGTGACCATCAGGCCACCATCGCGATGATTACGCAGCGTAATCTGGCCTCTATGATGGGACACGACACGATGCGCGATCGCCAGGCCCAGACCAAAACCCCGATGCCCCTGCCCAAGGCGCTCGCGCGCAGATTCCGCACGAACAAACGGGCGCAGCAGATCGTTCAGCTTATCCTCAGGTACCCCCGGTCCATGGTCACGTATCACTACCCGGATCAGGCCGTTTTTCATCCGCGCCGAGAGATCAACACTCGTGCCTTCCTGAGTGTGCAACAGGGCGTTCCGGGTAATATTTTCAAAGGCAGACTTCAGTAATTTTCGATCACCAAAGATCACGGGTAGCCCTTCTGCGAGAGTCAGGTTCACGTTACTGTCAGGATGTTCAAACCGGGCATCATCGACGACCTGTTGTAGCACGTTATCACAATGGACATCCGACCAGTGACTGTGATCCTGCTGAGCATCCAGCTTTGCCATATTGAGCAGGTCTTCGATCATCTCGTTGAGTCGCTTGGTTTCGAGTTCTATTCGATCCAGATGCTCTTCCTGATCTGGCACAGCGTCCAGGCGGGCAAGCTCCAGAGCGACCGTACTGCGTGCCAGTGGTGAACGCAGCTCGTGGGACACATCACTGACAAGCTGCTTCTGATCATGAATCAGGCGTTCGATGTACCCAGCCATGTGGTTAAATTCGCGGCTCAGCTCACCAAGTTCATCGCGTCGCCTTAATGAGCGAGGGTCCATCCGGGCGCGCCAGTCGCCGCTCGCAAAGGCCTGAACAGTTTTTTGCATAAAACGCACGGGGCGCGTCAGATAACCTGAAAGTAACAGACTCCAGATTGCGAAAATCAGAAACGATGCGAGTAACCCCCAGCCAAGATAGGCCGGGAGGTTAAACACCACCAGCGGATGCATAAACTCTACGACGAGGAGGTATACCCGCCCCTCGACACTTTCAATCGGCGCTTTCACCAATATTTCGGAACGACTGAGGGGGCTGACCTGAGCCTCGTAGCTCTCCGCCGACAATGCATAGCTGACAACCGCCGCTGGCGGATCTGGGAGCAGACTCAGTCCCTGATCATCAAATACATAGGCATTAACGCTGGGGTGTCTTTCAAACCTCAATAGCCACTCGAGCAGCAAAGGCTCGCCGCCCTGCTGAAGAATCAATTCAGCGGCAGAAATATAACCCCCGGTCGGGGCGATCAGGTTCACTGAGTCGTTAGACCACTGACGATAGTATGCGGCCAGAGTAATGGTGACTGCGGTCGTTACCAGAGCAGTCACCATAAAGGCGAGGTAGATTTTTAGAAATACGCCGCGCATCAGGCTTCAGCTGATCCCTGCTCCATCTGGTACATGTAACCCACACCACGAACGGTCTTGATACGTTGCTCTCCACCCGGCGAAGGCCCGAGTTTTTTGCGCAGATTACTGAGGTGCATGTCGAGACTGCGATCAAACAAGGTCAGTGACCGTTGCATCGACTGCTCAGCGAGACGATTTTTGTCGACAACTTTCCCGGCTTCACGCACCAGTACGCCCAGTATGTTGAACTCGGTCACGGTGAGATCAAGCTCCTCGCCATTGCGATGCACGATATGTTTATCGAAGTCGATCACCAGATCTTCCACTTCGAGTGTTGCCGAGATCACATCGGCGGAACGCCCGCGACGCAGAATGGAACGCAGCCGGGCAGATAACTCCCGCGGATTACATGGCTTAGGAATATAGTCATCTGCGCCTATCTCGAGTCCTTGAATGCGATCCATTTCATCGCCTTTCGCGGTCAGCATCAGAACAGGAACATCACTGCGGGTACGGATTTGCCCAAGAATGTCGATACCGCTACCGCCGGGGAGCATCACATCCAGCACAACGGCCTGGTAACGCGCGCTCAGGGCCTCTGCCAGGCCTTCTTCTGCGGTATGGACGGCAGTTACTTTAAACAGTTCACGCTCAAGGTAACGGGTCAGCAGTGCCGTCAGTTCAGTATCGTCATCCACCAATAAGATATTCATCAATTACTCCATCAGGCAGCCACTGAACCCGGCATGCCAATCCTGTCTTATTATTCAAACCTGCCGTTACAATAATACGCTGGTCAGCCGATGTCATTGCCCGCGTCGTCTTCCCGCCGGTGGGAGTCGACAAACCGTATCGCATCTGCGACACCGTCCCGCACCCGTTGACGTGTCATAATCAGCTCATCCGGAGACATGTAAAACGCCATATCCACCTCATACCGGATGTATTTAGGTGGGAGCCTGTTGAGAGCTACGCAAGCAATATCAGCCATAACGCCGGTCGACACATCACGGCCCGCGGCATGCAGTTGAGTGACGATTTCTTCGGCCACCATCTGCTCGTAGTAGTTACGGATACTGTCAGAAAAACTCATGAAACCTCCCGTCCGGCGTGACTATCTGATTTCAGAATAGCAGCTCCCCGGTTAAGTGCTTTACTTTAGGTCAGGTAATCAATGAGATCTGAAAATATGCGAATCGTAAGCGACATCATGACCCGCGACGTCAAAACACTCGGCACCGGATCAACTCTGCGCGATGCCGAAGAGTTGATGCGTGAACACCATGTACGACATATTCCGGTCGTCAGTGATACAGGCGCCATAAAGGGCGTACTGAGTCAGAAAGAATTCCTGCGGGAAGCGTTCCGGATTACGGATAAGTTCGGTGCCCACCATCTGCAGGACTATCTTGCGAAAACTCCTGTTCTGGACTGTCTCGACCGAGAAGTCGAGACCCTGCCAGCGGATACGCCGCTGAAAACCACGGGTGAACGATTAAGGGCTGAAAAAGAAGGATGCCTGCTGATCGCAGATGACGCAGGCAACCTGCTCGGCATTGTCACCTCGCAGGATTTTGTCAGACTCGCGCTGGATCTGCTGGACTGATCAGCCCAGAGGCCCAGCCACACGCACAGTCAAATGCTCAGAAGAGCATCACTGATCGCCGGGCTTCTTCCAGCCAGCGATATTGCGCTGTTTACCGCGGGCAACCGCCAGCTCGTCAGCACCAACATCCTTAGTAATGGTCGAGCCTGCCGCTACTGTCGCGCCGTCGCCCACCGTCACTGGCGCAACCAGTGACGAGTTGGAGCCGATAAAAGCACCATCCCCGATCTCAGTCCTGAATTTATTCACACCGTCATAGTTGCAGGTGATGGTACCGGCTCCGATGTTTGCTCCCTCACCAATGACCGCGTCACCTATGTAGGTAAGATGATTCACTTTAGAGCCTTTACCGATCCGTGATTTCTTCACTTCGCAGAAATTGCCCACACGAGCACCGTCCGCCAGTTCAGCACCAGGACGCAGCCGGGCGTAAGGGCCAAGATTGCAGGCCTGAGCCACAACGGCTTCTTCTATATGGCAAAAACTTTCAACCTGAACACCTTTGCCTAGTTTACTGTTACGGATCACGTTGTAAGCACCGATCTGAACATCGTCGTCAAGGATGACATCACCCTCGAATACGCAACCAACGTCAATACTCACGTTACGCCCCACCGTCAGAGTACCGCGAACATCGATTCGCGCAGGGTCCGCCAGAGCCACCCCCTGCACCATCAGGCTGTCAGCCTGCTGACTCTGGAACTCCCGCTCAAGAGCTGCAAGTTGGCGACGGTCGTTCACGCCTTCAACTTCTGTTGCTGACGAAGGCTGTAATGCATTCACGGCCACACCATCAGCAACAGCCATAGCGATCACGTCCGTCAGGTAGTATTCACCCTGCGCATTATCCGCCGACAACGCTGGTAGCCAGCGTTTCAGATAACGCGCAGGCATGGCCATGATGCCGGTATTGACCTCGCAGATCTGTCGCTGTTCATCGCTGGCATCTTTATGCTCAACAATAGCCTGCACTTCATTCTTATCGTTGCGAACGATGCGGCCGTAGCCGGTCGGGTCGTCAAGGGTTACGGTCAACAGAGCCAGTGCATTCTCAGCAACGGCAACCATACCTGCCAGGGTTTCAGTGCGGATGAGAGGAACATCTCCGTACAATACGAGAACCAGCGCATCATCAGAAATATCTGGCAAAGCCTGCGCGACAGCGTGCCCTGTGCCCTTCTGCTCCATCTGAACCGCCCAGGTCAATGGGCGGTCAGTGAACATCTCACGGACTAACTCAGCACCGTGACCAATGACAACATGCTGGGTGGCGCCATCGAGCTGCTCAGCAGCATCCAGTACGTGACCCAGCAGTGGCTTCCCAGCCAGACGATGCAGCACCTTAGGGAGATCAGACTTCATCCGCGAGCCTTTGCCCGCTGCCAGAGTAACAACTGCCAATGTCATATTGATTGCCCACATGTTTCAGAATCAGCCGCGTATTGTAGAGAGGCCCCATCGCGTTGCAACAAAGCAACATACTTCTGTCATGGCAATGCTTAAAATCAAAATCCCTTCAGACTTCCCTAAACAGGTCAATTCCTGCAGAATAAGGGTTATGCAAAGCCATATCGGGCCCGTATGGCTTATTCAAACCCTACAATGTCACAATTATGACCAGTGTCACATTAGGGAGGAATACCGCTCTGATACCTTTATCAAAACGCTGGTCACTGGCCCGAAAATATAATTAACATAAGTTCACAGATCACAAATACGAACAGTTTCTCCCGGCCGCTGGCCCCGGAGCAGCTGCTTGAAGGACACCTGGTTCTGGTCAGGTTCTGACAATGGATTGCAGATTCCGCCCATCCTGTTTGGCGAGGCGGTTATAAAAACAATAAAAAAATATCGAGGCTACAATGACTAAAAAAGCGAAACTCACCTGTCGTTTCTTTCCTATCAACGAAATAAACATCGCTAAGCTTGTCGAAATGCACAGCATTTTCACCCGTTTCTACGAGAACGCCGATCTCACAACCTTTATTAAGGATATGAGTGAAAAGAAAGGCGTCATGATCCTGAAGAACAAGACCACCGGGAAAATCGTGGGATTCAGTACTTACAATGAAGTCGAATTGATGCACCAGGGCAAGAAAGCCATTGGCGTATTCACTGGCGATACTATTGTTGAGCCTGAATTCTGGGGCAACAAAACATTGCATACTGCGTTCGCAATGAAAATGCTGAAAGCGAAGATGTTACGCCCTACCACGCCGATGTTCTGGTTACTGATTTCGAAGGGTTACAAAACCTATCTGCTGATGGCCAATAACTTTCAACGCTTCTATCCACGCCACGATCACCACGACCATGAGATGGAAGGTCTGATGCAGCAATACTGCCAGAAGCTGTACCCGACTTACTATAAAGAAGAAGAGAAGATCCTCGACTTCGGCGAGGGCTACCATGCGCTGAAAGAAGATGTCGCGGACATCACGCCTCGCATGCGTGCCAGCAACTCATCCATCCGTTTCTTTGAGGAGCGCAATCCTGAATGGCGTCGTGGCACTGAGCTGCCCTGCGTTGGTGAAATCGGCCTTTCGACGATCGGGATTTTCTTCAAGAAACTGATGCGCAGCACCTTCGGGCGGCGTCGTCCAGCCCGTAAGAACCTTCGTCAGGCGGCATAACACCGCCTGCAGCTGGCCTGAAGTGTGACATAGTACGTAATATGCGCCAAAGACACACTCAGACCAGCTGGGGCAATTCAGTTGCCTAAGACTTTATGGTTAAATCGCAGGCCCGTTCTGATCTCCGCACCTGGCGAAGGAAGCACGGATAATAATAAACAATAGTGCCTTTCATCTAATTGTCAGATTCCGGTTTTTTGATACCGGCCAGTGCTGCCGGGCTCAGAGCCTGACACCGATGAAAGTCTTCACCACACAAAGAAAGATACAGGAGCCTGTCAGATGTCTGCTCTGAAGAACCTGACCACGTCGCTGCTTCATTTTGCATCATCCACGCTGACCCGTAAGGGCGCACGAAAATTCATTGACGCCAGTTATGACGTTGAGAGCGTTCAGCGTTCAATTCTTAGCGACACCCTGAACATGGTTGTGGGTGCGGAGTCCGCCGTTAAGCATAGCCTGCGTAAGGATATGACGGTCGAGGAGTTCCGTCAGCAGGTGCCCATCACAGACTACAACTACTGGCACGACATGATTGTCGAGCAGCAGAAGAGCGGTAAGCCGATGCTGACGACCTCAAGCTGTGATCGCTACCAGCCAACATCAGGCTCCACCTCGAAAATCAAATGGATTCCATACACGCGTCCATTTCTGGATCAGGCCGATGAAGCCATCAGCCCATGGATGTCTGACCTGTACGCCAACTTCCCGGGGATAAAGAAAGGCCGTCACTACTGGTCTCTGTCCTGGGTGCCAAGTGACCTGCGTAATCAGGTCAGTGAAAGTATCAACGACGACATGCAACTGCTGCCTTGGTGGAAGCGACTGTTTATGGCCGGCACCATGGCGGTACCCGAAGGCGTATCTCTGGCTGAAAGCTCAGACGAGTCATTCTTCGCGACGTCCTGTTATCTGGTTGCCTGTACTGATCTTTCCTTTATGTCGGTCTGGAGCCCAACCTTCGCCATGAGCCTGTTGCAGGTTATGCAGGAACACCGCGAGAAAATCGCCGAAGTGCTCGAAACTGGCCGATGGGTAGCTCCGTTCGATAGCCTGAAAAATATCGAACCTCCGAAGAATGAGGCTGCCGCCGCTTATATGCGAAAGTGGGACGGAGAAATCACTCCGGCCTTCACCAAAGCTATCTGGCCAAACCTGGCACTGATCAGCTCATGGGACACCTCTTCATCGAAAGGCTGGGCAGAGAAACTGCAGGCGATATTCCCGCACAGCGGCTTCCAGGGCAAAGGCCTATTCGCAACCGAAGGTGTTGTGACCTTCCCAATGGGTGACGAGTATCCACTGGCGTTCACCAGCCACTTCTATGAGTTTGAAGACCTCGATACCAATGAGATTCTGTGCAGCTGGGAACTGAAGAAAGACATGCGCGTGCGGCCAATCATCACGACCGGTAATGGCCTCCTACGTTATCAGACCAAAGATATGCTGCTCGTCACTGACTTTATTAACCAATGTCCTTGCCTGCGCTTTATCAGCCGTATTGACGGTGTTGATATGGTCGGCGAAAAATTATCGCCAGATGCAGCGGTTAAACTGATCGATCACTTCAGTGGCAACATGGGGCTGTCCCCTGTGACCCTGATCGCTATTCCACAGTCAGACCTGCGCGCTAAGCCCGTCTATGGCCTGCTGTGTTCGGGCAGTGCAGATGCTATCGCTGCAAGGGAAACTCTTGGCGCGCAACTGGAAGAGCAACTGAACCAGCACTTCCATTACAAACTTGCACGTGAGTTAGGCCAGTTAGGGCATGCCGAAATGCTGATCGTGCCTGACGCGATGGAAGTGTATACCGAACACAAAATTGCCGGTGGAATGGTCGCAGGCAACATTAAGATTGAACCGCTCGCACTCTGGCAGAACGATCAGATGCCAGGCGCCGTCAGCGACATACTGAGAAACTCAAAACCGGCGGAGGCCGATGCATGAGTCAGCGCTTTATCATTCGCCCTACCATCGAAGAGGATGCACCGGGGCTGAGTGAATTGCTGTCTGATACGCCACAGGAAGGCAGTATTCAGCTGAATTTCGAACGCGAACCCAACTACTTCCATGCCACAGACGTGGGGACAACGACCCGCGACCTCTGGGTGATGGAAGATACCGAACAGCAGCGGGTTGCTGGCGCGTTCAGTATGGGATTCCGGGATGTTTTTGAAAACGGCGAGCGTAAATCTATGCGCTACGGCAGTGACCTGCGTATCCACCGTGATTATCAGGGTGGACGCACGCTGCTGCGTTTTTTTAAAACCGTCAAAAGCCTTATTGGCAGTGATAATTACCAGACCGTCATTCTCGAAGAGAACAAAGCATCTCTCGATACCGTTGGCGGTAACCGCATTAAGGTACAGCCAACATACAATGCGTTTCGTCGTCATCGCACCAATATGATCGAACTGCATCGACGCGAGAAACATGTCATCAATCTTAATATCCGTCGTGCAACGAGCGCTGATATCCCAACGATGCAGGCATTTTTTGATGCCAATGCCCCGAAAAAACAGTTCTACCCATGCTACGACTTCTCCAGAGTAGAAACCGGAGACAGTTACTACCGCGACATTAAACTAAACGACTTCTTGCTGGCGTTTGAAGGCGATGAATTGGTGGGAATGACCGGATTCTGGGATCAGAAGGCCTTTAAACAGACGCGAATCGCGGGATATTCTAAGGCGATTCAGTACGCACGTCCGTTTTACAACGCATACACAAAGATCGCGGGAGGGTTGTCACTCCCACCTGCGGGCTCATTGACCAGCTATATTTATCTGCACTGTAATGTATTTAAAGACAATCGCAGTGATATCTTTGCAGATCTTCTCGCATACGCACGCAAGGAACTGAAAGATAGTGAGTATGATGCCTTAGTCGTTGGCTTCGATACGGAAGACCCTTTGCAAAAGGTAACCGATAAATACAAAAAAGAAGAATTATTCAGCCTTCACTTTATATGTGGCTACGGTGACGACCCAACGCCCGACCTGAACCCTGAAGGGCTGATGTATCTCGAAACTGCGCGCCTGTAGCAAAAAATATTATCTGCCTCAGTAACACCGGCTGCCCGCGCGCTCGCTATTTGCAACAGAGAGCAATATGAAACAGTTGAAATTTTTTATCATCGGCCTGGTTATTCTCGCTGCTGCCGGATACGCCGGATACACCATGTACATCAATGCGCCTAAACCTCAGACTCAGGAAGTTAAGGTCGCAATTCCTCAGGTTCCGTACAAAGAGGTGCGTATCTCCACGCAGTCGATCCCTATTTTCAGCCGCGGACGGGTCTCGGCTTCACGCGTCCATAAGATAGCCAGTCAGGTATCTGGCCTGGTGACGGATATTGCTCCGGAGCTGAAAAAAGGCGAAATCGTGAATGCTGACCAGTTACTCGTTCAGATCGACGAACAGCCTCTTATTCTTGATATAGCCCAGAAGAAAGCGCAACTGACCCAAACAAAGTTACGGCTGGAAGAAACCGAAGCAAATGCACGCGTAGCTCGTCGTCAGGCAGGACGTAACGCATCAGACTACGCGCGCTTCGTACCTCAGCTTGCCTACGCAAACTCACAGGTGGAAGCCGCAGAGGCCGCCCTACAATACGCCTATGACCAATTAGAAAATACTAAAATCAGCTCGCCAATCGAAGGTAAAGTCGTTGATGTGTTCATTAACGAAGGTGATCTGGTACAGACCGGCTCACCGGTTGCGGTCCTGTACGGCATGGATCAGGCTGAAGTTCGTCTACCGCTGAACGACGCTGAGCTTATGATCATCGGTGTTGAAGAAAATACCAGCACTGAGACCGGACCAAGTTTTATGCCTCAGGTGACGTTGCGAGACTACGAGAGTGGCGACGAATGGAGCGGCTACATTGTGCGCACTGACGGTGAGCGCAGTGCTAACCAGCTTCTCTATATCATTGCGCAAGTCAACGGCGATGAAATGTACAGCAATACCGGTCGCTACCTGGTACCAGGCTCGTTCCTTGAAGCTGAAATCCGCGGCCAGGAAATTGAAAATATGCGTATCCTACCGCGAGAGGTCATCCTCTCTGGTGATGCCATCTGGATGATTAACGCAGACAATACGATTCAGCGCCAGCCTGTGACCATCCGGTACCGCGGTAAGGAATTCGCGTACATTGATACTGCGCTACCACCTGGTACGCGCGTGGTAGCTGGTAACTTCAATCGTCTTGTCGAAGGCATGACCGTCGAACCGATTCGCAAGAAGTAACCTGCCGGAGGCTGCCTTATGAAACAGACCATCCGCTGGTTCGCGGAGAACACCGTTGCTGCAAATCTGTTGATGTTCTGCCTGATTGCCCTTGGCTTGATGGCAGTACCTGAAACGCGCAAAGAACTTATCCCGAATGTCACCCTCGACCGCCTGAGCATCCAGACCAAACTGCCCGGCGGCAACGTAGAGACCATTGAAAACAGCGTCTGTAAGGCCATCGAGAATCGTATTTACGATATTCAGGGCACCCAGAACATGACGTCGTTTGCTTACGACGGCCTGTGCAGCATGACGGTCGATATCGCCGATGGTTATGAAACGGATAAAATTTCTGATGAAATTTCCCGCCGGATTAATGAAGAAGGCCTGCTGCCAGATGATGCCGAAACACCAACACTGCAGGAACTCTCCGTTAAAAACCGCGTTGCTAAACTAATTATTTACGGCAACACAAGTTACGCTGCTCTCGCAGAAACATCGCGCGAAATACGCAATGACTTGATGGACATGCCAGACATCAGCGTGATTGAGCTGCAGGACATGTCGAAGTCTGAAATCCGGATTGAAGTACCGGCTCACAACCTTGAAAAGTACGACCTGACGTTCGACGACATTTCCGGAATGATCCGCCAGCAGACAGGCTTCCTGCCCGGTGGTGTACTGGAAACTCAGGACGGCGATATTCTGATTACCAGCGATGCCTATAAAGACTCGGCTGAAGCCTATCGCAATATCGTGATCTACTCAGACTCAACCGGCGCTGAGATTCTGCTGCGTGATCTCGCGACCATCACAGATACCCGTTACGTCAGTGAGACGAACGCCAGTTTCGATGGCACGCCATCCGCCTCAATCGATATTTACCGGGTTGGCGATCAGAGTATTATGGACATCGCCGATGACCTGCACACCTATGTGGATGGCCTGCGCTTACCCGAGACCATCAAAACACACGTCTGGCAGGATGAATCAAAGCACCTGCGCGAACGTATCAGCATGCTGCTGGAGAACGCACTTGTCGGTCTCGTGCTGCTCTTTATTACCTTGCTTCTCTTCCTGAACGGCCGTCTGTCGTTCTGGGTAAGTATGGGCATTCCGGTATCTTTCTTCGGCGCCCTGTTTGCAATGCCAATGTACGACGTCTCCATCAATGCGGTGTCTTTGTTCGGCTTTATTCTTGTGCTCGGGATCGTGGTCGATGATGCAGTCGTGGTCGCTGAGGCGATTCACAACCGCAATGAAAAAGGCATTTATGGCACCGAAGCCGCACTTCAGGGGGCTTTCGAGGTATACAAGCCTATTCTGTTCGCAGTGGTTACGACGGTCATTGCGTTTATTCCTTTGATCGGCCTGCCCGGCCCTGAAGGAAAAATGATGCAGGCGATTCCTATTGTTGTTATCGCCACGCTTATTTTCTCGGTGATTGAGTCCTTCCTGATTCTGCCAGCTCACTTGTCTCATGCGCAGAAAGTAAACGTTAAAAAAGAGCCATCGACTCTCGAAAAAATTCAGGCGAAGTTTGATGGCGCCCTGCAGAGCTTTATGCGCACGATTTATCTGCCGTCACTGCGTGGTGCACTTCAGGCGAAAGGCATCATCATCCTGATATTCTCCATCACCTTCACCCTGATGCTGGTCATGATGCTTACCGGGTGGATCAAGTCTTCTCTGTTTACACCGGTCGAAGCTGATTCGGTCGTAGCACGGCTGGTTCTGCCAGAAGGCTCCCCGCGAGAAAAAACCGAAATGGCTGTTGAGCGCCTGACCAATGCAGCAGAGCTTCTGAAGCACCGCTACGAAATGGAAGGTGTCGCGACCATTGATCATATCTATGCGGTCATCGGGCCTAACGAATCCAAGAGTAATATGAAGAGCAGCCAGGACCGTGATCACCTGGCCAATATTACGCTGGAGCTGGTTTCTGACAGAACCAGCCGCATCAGTGGCCGCGAGATTATTTCCAGCTGGCGAAACATTGCTGGCGATATTCCAGGAGCGAGCCAACTGAGCTTCAGTGCCAGTCTTAACCCGGCCAGACCGGATATTCAGATTGAGCTGTCAGCCAATGATCAGGAAGACCTGAAGGAAGCGGCGGACCAATTAATGGTTCAGCTGAAAGGGTTTGCTGGTGCGTACGATGTGCGTCATACGCAGGAGAACACCAAACAGCAGGCCGACATCATTCTCCGCGACAATGCCAGCTCGCTGGGCCTGACGCAGCAAACTGTCGTTGCTCAGATCAACCAGGCTTTCCAGGGTAAGGTTGTTCAGAATGTGCAGACCCGCGACGATGAAATTGAGGTTTGGCTGGGCCTTCCGGACGATGAACGCGACTCTTCATGGCACCTCGAAAACATGCACGTGAAGTATGCTCCGGGGCAATATGTTCCTTTATCTGCGATCGCGGATATCGTGTATCAGGACGCACCGACACACATTAAGCGCAATAACCGCAAGCGCGTGGTCACGGTGACCTCCTTCATCGATACCGGCCGCAACTCGGTACAGAATGTTCAGCGTGCGGTTGAGAATGAGATTCTGCCATCGCTGGTGCGACGGTACCCTGGCATGGACTGGGCGCGAGGCGGTCAGCAGCGCGACCTGAGTAAATTCATGACCACCCTGTTCCAGTACTACATGGTGGCTGTATTGGCGATGTACCTGTTGCTGGCGGTTCTGTTCAAGTCATACATGCAGCCGTTTATTATTATTTATGCCATCCCTTTCGGCATTATGGGCTCAGTCATTGGCCACCAGCTGTTCGGTATGGTGATCACGTCCTGGTCATACATAGGCATGGTGGCCGTCAGTGGCGTAGTAGTGAACGACAACCTGGTACTGATGGATTACATCAATAACCGCAGGGAAAAAGGCGCCAGTACGTATGATGCCGTGATCGAAGCGGGTATCGCCCGTTTCCGGCCGATTCTTCTGACGTCACTGACCACGTTTGTGGGCCTGATACCTTTGATTTCTGAAACCAGCCTGCAGGCGCAGTTCCTGATACCGATGGCGATATCACTGGCATTCGGTGTGCTCTTCGCAACACTCGTCAGCCTCTTGCTGGTGCCATGTACTTATGTGCTTCTGGATGACATTCAGGTCGCCTTCCGCCGCGCCTTCAGCAGTGGTGGCGAAGAGAACGTCACCGTTGAAGATGCCTATGACGAAGGCTTTAAACAGGGTAATTCTAAAGCCCGTAAGGTAAATCCATACCGCTCAGACCTTCTGGCCGCGAGCTGGGATGCAGGGTATCAGGATGGGACCGAAGCCCGCTGATAACATCAGCGGGAATCATCCATAAAAAATGCCGCTCTGAGCTGTCAGCGCGGCATTTTTTATCGATTTCTTATGGATAAGAAGAGCTCAGTCAGCGTCTGATAAACGGATTGAGTGATAGTCGTGACTGAGCTTCTGCAGCCAGACGACTTCAAACGTAATACGTGCCGTCACAATATAAAAAACCAGATAAAACGCGTAGGCAGAAAAAGCCCACAACATGACGGTTTTAAAATCTGCGATAGTGACCGCCGAGCTCATCATGTAAACAGCGGTTAATTTGCAGACGTTGGCTGATACCAGCGAGAATGACCAGACGGGTAACAACCAGGCCGCCGGTTTGTGATCATGATCAGGAGGAATGCTGTCGTAGCGCATCGCATCGATTAAACGGGTGATTTTGTGCAGGCGCTTCAGCAGGCTGAGAAACAATGTAAAAGACTGCTTTGCGCTGCGGGTATGCTCCTCAAATAGCGACATCATATTGCGCGATGAGAAATAGACCCAATAGGTATAAAACAGTACCAACACCAGGGTTGTTATTACCTGAGCTTCGCGAATCAGAGTATCGACCTGTAACTGCTCACGCATCCCGACGGTTAATGCTGTAAGTGGTGTACTGCCGTTCAATGCTGACAGATCCTGCCAGCTCCAGAAACCATGAACCAGACCTGCAACACATAGCGCCCCCGGGAAAACAGAGACAATATTGGTCAGCCAGGTAAAACGGGTTAAGTCATAAAAGGGATAGCTCTGCGACACGCGATCTTCCTATTTATTTTATTATTCTGATACTTAGAAAGATAAATATACCGGTCTGGTCTTATGACGAAAGACCAGGCCCGATTATTTATTCACTGAGGCAGTGTACCGCACGGTCGGCCATGTCCCGAAGAAAATAGGGATAACCATCGCGGGAAAGAGAAATATTTCCACCCAGAGGATCAAGCTCGCCCTGTTTTACAGGAAGATCGCCAACCACTTTTACAACCAGGGCAGGGGAATATTCTGGCTCACGGAAGATACACGCAACCTGACCGGCTCTGAGCTGCTCACGCATCAATTGTATGGTGCGCATGCCGGGTTTCTGTTCAGGAGTAATCGTGAAAGCGCCCACCTGGTTGAGACCAAACTCGGTCACCCAGTGATCATAGGCACGGTGGAAAACAAAGAAACCGCGGTCTTTCAGCGGGCCTAATACCCGCTCACTGTATGCCACCGCCTGCTCTACCTGATCAGGGAAGTCAGTTGAGTCAGCGCCGAGCACCTCCGCTAATGCCTTTTGTGCGGCAACGACAGCAGGTGGCGAAAGCCAGTAATGTGGATCCTGAATACTCGCTTCAGAGGCAAAGGCTGAAATGTCGATCCAGTGCTTATCGGGCCAGCGACGGGCAAAGCCCGACAGATAGGGTTCGATGCGAGCCCCCGACCAGAAGATAACATCCGCTTCCTGCAGGCGATCAATATCCGACGGGCGCAACGAAAAGTCATGAGGCGTCACGCCGGGTTGCAGCAGCACATCGAGCTGCTCCGCTTCAACGATCGAGGAGGCGATCAAGCCGAGAGGATGAATGCTGGCCAACACCTTAGGGGCATGATCGGCTTGGACAAACAGTGATAACATGGTGAAACTCACCATTACAGCAAATCGTCTGAACATAACTCTGGCTATATTTATCGTCTTTCGTAAAATTGCAACATTATAACCTAAGGACTGGTCTGATGCCCATTTCACAACAGCACGATCACAATCACTGCATAACCACTGCTATGGACACCGCGCGAACGCTGTGTGAACAGCGTGGATTGCGCATGACGCCTGTGCGACGCAGGGTGCTGGAGCTGGTGTGGCAGAACCACAAGCCTACCGGGGCTTATGACCTTCTGGCTCAGTTAAGTGAAGAGGGATTCAATTCAGCGCCTCCTACCGTTTATCGCGCCCTGGATTTTCTGCTCGAGCTGGGCGTCGTGCATCGTATCAGTAGCCTTAACGCCTTCGTCGGCTGTGATCACCCCGGCCATGAACACGACACCGGCTTCTTTATATGCAAAGAATGCGGCAACGCGACCGAACTGCCCGCGAATGAGATCAAGAAGCTGCACGAGACTCTGGTGAAAAAATTCAGTTTCAGCATCGAAAGCAGCAACCACGAACTGACTGGCCTGTGTCAGAACTGTAAGGCAACGGCATGAGTGAAGAGCCCATCCTCAGGGCCGATAATCTGAGCCTCACCTTTGGCCAGAAAAAAGTACTGGATCAGATCAGTCTGAACATTCAGCCTCGCCAGATCATTACCCTGATCGGACCCAATGGCTGCGGCAAGTCGACACTGACAAAAGTGTTGCTCGGCCTCGTCCGCCCGGATTCCGGTAAAGTTATCCGCTCACGGCAACTACGTATCGGCTATATGCCACAACACCTGCCTCTCGATCAGCGCATGCCATTGAACGTCGACGAGTTCCTGCGACTCACCCGGCGTAGCACCCGTGATACGGTTGATCACTGGCTTGAACGATTGAACATTACCAGCTTGAAGCACCAGAGCGTTCATGATTTATCCGGTGGCGAGTGGCAGCGGGTGCTGCTGGCCCGCGCCTTGTTAGTGGAACCTGAACTCCTCGTTCTGGATGAACCAGTGCAAGGCGTTGATGTGCAGGGGCAACTGGAGCTGTATCAGCTGATTCCGCAACTGCGCGACGAACTGGGATGTGCTGTGTTAATGATTTCGCACGACCTGCACCTCGTTATGTCGGCCACTGATGAAGTGATCTGCCTGAACGGCCACGTCTGTTGCTCAGGGCACCCGGAAACAGTCTCTGCCGACCCTGCCTATCTTGAGCTTTTTGGTCGCCGCCTTGACGATGGTATCGCTTACTACACCCACCATCATGATCATGAGCACTGTGATCACGACCATAGCAGCGCGCACACCAGTACAGGACACCACCATGATTGACGGTTTACAGACCTGGTGGCTGATGCCTCTCGTTGCCGGACTGCTTCTTGCGGTCAGTGCCGGCCCTCTGGGTAGCTTCGTTGTCTGGCGCCGCATGGCGTTCTTTGGCGATACCCTTGCGCACGGCGCCTTACTTGGTATCACCTTTGGTGTTCTGACCGACCTCGACCCAACGCTGGCCCTGGTGGTGGGTTCGGCGTCACTGGCGCTTATTCTTCTGCCTTTGCAACTCGCCAGCCGTTTGTCTGCTGACACACTGCTCGGCATCGTATCTCATGGCACTCTCGCAATCGGCCTGGTTGCTTTGAGCCTTGCGGACGGTATCCGGGTCGATTTGATGGGTTATCTGTTTGGTGACCTGTTGGCCATTAATGAGGGCCACGTGTATTGGTTACTGGGAAGCACCGCCATCACGCTGACCTTAGTGCTTTGTTTCTGGAATTCTCTGCTGGCGGTTACCGTCAGTCCGGAACTGGCCAGAATCGAAGGCCGGCCGGTGATGCTACTTGATCTGATGCTGATCCTACTGCTTGCCATGACAGTCGCTCTGGCGATGAAAGTCGTGGGGATTCTGCTGATCAGCGCCCTGCTGATTATGCCTCCAGCGGCCGCCCATGCACTGAGTAAAGGCCCCCGTCAGATGGCCGCTATTGCTTCGGTCGTTGGGATTGTGTCTGTTCTGCTTGGGATGTGGGCGTCGTTCCGTTGGGATACACCAGCAGGACCGAGTATTGTGGTCACCGCCATGTTGCTGTTTGTCGTTAGTCTGACGTTTCGTCGCAAGCGCTGAGCCAGCAGCGAACCACGCCCCAGAACCCTTTCAGGGTAAAGCCAGCAGAGAGCGGATAACCGGCAACATCCGCCTCGGATCATGCGGGGGCTCAATGTAGCCCCTGTAGTTCAGACCAGAATCCAGCAACACTATGTTGGCGCTGTGATCCATCAGGTAGCCGCCATCCTCCCGGTCGACACGGGCATAAAATGCATTCAGCTGTGCCGCGAGTTTTTTCATATTGTCAGGGTTGCCCGTCAGTGCCGTGAAATCCGGATTGAAGTAATCCATGTACTGGCCAAGCTGCTCGGGTCTGTCACGTTCGGGGTCAACGCTGACAAGCACCACGTTCAACTGCTCACGCTCTTCTTCACTCAGGCGCTTCATCAGACGATTCATGTGCATCAGTGTCATTGGACAAATATCAGGGCAATAGGTGTAGCCGAAAAACAGAAGTGACCAGCGTCCCTTAAGATCCGCCAGCGATACGGTGTCTCCGTATTCATTGATAAACGTCAGCTCATCAACCTGACCACCAGCGAACATCTCAACACCCGCCGTACCTGTAAGACGCTCCTGTGGAGAGGGCGGCGCACTCACCCATCCTGCAACAAACGCTGCGAGCAGCACCGCAAATAGTGCTAAACACAGTACAATAGCGCCTCTTTCACCACGCATACGGCTTCCCCATAATGACTTCAGGCGCCAGTGTAGCAGGCCAGACCACTTCTCTGCCTGCGGCAAATCAACGCACTGTCTGGGCCCTCGCCTGGCCCATCATTCTCAGTAACATCACAGTGCCTATGCTGGGTCTGGTCGACACCGCGATTCTTGGCCATCTCGACGACGTCCAACCACTAGCCGCCGTGGCCATTGGTGCTCAGATATTTACCCTGCTGCTCTGGAGTTTTGGTTTTCTGCGGATGGGGACGACATCCGTCACGGCGCATGCTGTCGGCCAGAAAGGCATAGATAATTCCCTACCTCTGCTTCAGCAAGCCATCTGGCTGGCGATACCCGTGAGTATTTTCTGCATTATTGCTGCACAGGTACTGACACCCTTGCTGCTGCCATTATTCGGAGATGACCCGACACTTCATGCGCTCACCGCCGACTACCTGACCACCCGTTTCTGGGGGATTCCGGTGACCCTGCTGCAATATTGCCTCATTGGCTGGTTTATTGGTCGGGGGGAAACCCGTATCCCCATGCTGATGCTCATCTCCGCTAACCTGCTTAATGCGGGTCTGGATTACTACTTTGTCTGGCACCTGCATATGGGCGCTACTGGCGTCGCGCTGGGTACTGTACTGGCAGACGTTGGCGCTCTGATGATCGCACTGATTGCGGCGGTTCAGCGCGGCCTTACATTGCGTCTGCCACTGCCCGACAGAGCCATCCTCAAGCGCATGATTGTGATCAACCGGGATCTGTTCATCCGCACCCTGACTTTGCTGATCGTATTCGCATCATTTGCCGCTCTGGGCGCGGCTCAGAGCACGGAGGTATTAGCTGCAAACGCCGTGCTTATCAGCCTGCTTCTTCTGATATCGAATGCCCTTGACGGTTTTGCTCACGCAGCGGAAAGCCTGGTCGGACGCTTTCTGGGCGCTGCTCAACCACAGCAGATGCGTAAAGCAATCCAGCTCACGGGCATAAACAGCCTGATTGCAGCCTTCATCCTCGTCGGACTCTTTGTACTCGCAGGCGATCACCTCTTCCGTTTGCTTACGGATAACGAAGACGTGCTCCCCCGCCTGCAGGAAATGCATCTGTGGCTGTGGCTACTGCCCCTATCGGGTGTCGCCAGTTACTGGCTTGATGGTGTTATGGTCGGAGCCCAGGCAACCGCATCCATGCGAAATTCAATGCTGGCTGCGGCGGCGCTGGTTTTCTTTCCTATCGCCCTGCTTCCCGGGCAACTTGCCGCTTGGTCAGTCAACGGCGAAGTAAGCGCTAACACGCTGTTATGGCTAGCATTTCACCTGTTCCTTCTGGCCCGGGCGGCCTTTCTGATACCCGCGATACGCAGAGTCGTGCAGACAACGCAAAAATAGCCTGATCCAGTCCGCTCTACACGAACCTACATCACGGCTGTATCCGACGACGCAGAAACTCCTGCAATGCCCTCACCCGCGCACTCTGGCGCATGTCTTTGTGGTACACCAACCACATCTGAGATGGCTCACTGTCCAGCGGTAACAGAATTTCTTGCAAAGGTTGTTCACGCCCATCCGGGTGTCTCATATTCACCACACTCATGGGGCCAATCCCCATACCTGCGCGTACCGCCGCCTCAATGTCATTAAAACTATTACTCTGGAAAGCAATCTGACCCGGAGCAACCTGCTCGATCAGTTGGCGTATCGCCGGAATCCGCGTTTTATCCCCTGTCGGTAACACCCATTGATGCGCATTAATCTCAGTCATGTCCGCAGGGCGACCGAACTGATCCAGATAATCCTGCGACGCATAAAAGGACAGCCCGACCGGCATGAGCTTTCTTGCGATCAGGTCGGGCTCTGAGGGTTCAGCACCGATACGTACTGACGCATGAACCTCACCATCAGCGAGCGACAGAATGTCATCTGTCGCAACGATCTGAACCCGGATCTGTGGATATTCGCGCCGGAAGTCGTGCAACAAGGGCGCAAAAAACGGCGAAAAATCGGTCACTGTCGAAATTCTCAGAGTACCGCTGGGAGTACTCTCAATAGTGGACAAAGTGCTGCAAAGCCGCTGCACTTCAGCCGCGATCGGACGCATTCGTTCAGCCAAGAGCCGGCCGCCGTCCGTTAATTGATAACCTCTCTGGTGGCGAATAAACAGACGCGTACCAAGAGCCTCTTCAATCCTGCCCACAGCCCGCTGAGCGGTACTGTGATTGACTCCAAGTACCTCGCCCGCACGACTAAGGCTTCCGTAAGTAGCCACCAGATAGACGATACGAAGATCATCCCAACGAATGTTTTTGTCCATGACATCAACCTGAAGCGGACCGAAAAAATAGTTCTGTGCATAATCGCACAACTATTGTCCGCTTTTATGCCTTTTTTGCAAACCCGGCAACCGCTAGAGTGATAAGCAGATGATGGAGAAAGATATGAGTCTTAAGAACACGGAGCACTCGTACGGCTGGATAAGCATTGCCCTGCACTGGCTGGTTGCGCTTGTTGTATTCGGCATGTTTGGCCTTGGTCTTTACATGGTCGAACTGACTTATTACGACGCCTGGTACAAAGGCTCACTGGATCTGCACAAAGGAGCAGGCATTCTGCTGGCCATCGCTGTCGCTGCCCGTTTTATCTGGCGCCTGATGAACCCATCACCGAAGGGTTTGTCAGAAAAGCCACTGGAGAATCTGGCCGGACACCTGGCGCACCTGGGACTATACGCACTCCTCGCCGCTTTATTTATTACCGGCTATCTTATTTCTACCGCAGACGGCCGCAGCATTGATGTCTTTGGTCTGTTTCAGGTTCCTGCCAGCCTGACAGCAGACAATCAGGAAGACATTGCTGGAGAAATTCACGAGTGGCTGGCGTGGGGGCTGATTGGCCTTGTCTCTGTCCATGCGCTGGCTGCACTAAAACACCACTTTATTAACCGCGACGGCACCCTGAAACGCATGATCCGTCCACAGAAGTAAATACTCACAAAGGAGAGTAACTATGAAAAAGCTGTTAATCGCGACTGCAATCTCTGGCGCTGCATTGATGACCTCTGTCGCTCAGGCGGCAACCTACGACATCGATAACGAAGGTGCGCACGCGTCAATCAACTTTAAAATCCAGCACCTTGGCTACAGCTGGCTGACAGGTCGCTTTAACGACTTCGACGGTTCATTCGAATACGATAAAGCGGCACCTGAAGATTCGTCGATCGAAGTGACCATCGACACCACCAGCATCGACTCAAACCATGCTGAGCGTGATAAGCACCTGAAAGGCAGTGACTTCCTGAACGTTAAGAAATACCCAACCGCGACGTTCAAAAGCACTGACTTTAAATCCACAGGTGAAGGCACTGGTGAAATCACAGGCGACTTCACTCTGCACGGTGTCACCAAAAGCATTACTTTCCCGGTAGAGCGCATCGGTGAAGGTGATGATCCGTGGGGCGGCTACCGCGCTGGCTTTATGGGCACCACAAAACTGAAGCTCAGTGACTATGGTATTGATTACAACCTCGGTCCAGCATCGACTCACGTTGAAATCGAACTGCATGTCGAAGGTAAGCGTCAGTAATACCGACGTTTAATGAAAAAAGCCGGCACCTTGTGCCGGCTTTTTTGTGGCCGCTCACTTAAGAGATATGACTACTTAACCACCTTAAAACAGCGACGTCTCAATTCTGCTTCCTCAGCCCTCTGCTTAACCTGGCGCTCGAGCTTCAATCGCTGTTTCTCAGCTTCACTGGGCCAGCTATCTCCCTCTGCCAGGGTGTACTCGATGGCTAACCAGAGATGGCTGAAATCCAATAACAAGGGATTCTGAATAATCGGGTATCTATGCTCACTGTCGCAGACCTTAAGCCAGCCATGAACATTATGCTTAACTTCGAGAATCGCTTTGCTCTGAAGGGAGTGTTGAGCAAGGAGAATAAAGGCTGACTGCAGCCTGGGGCGGAAGCTATCCCGGCTCGCCATAAACTCCTGCACTCTGTTGGTACTCGCTAGCCTGAGAGAGATCAGCATGCGATTGAAATATCCTAGGCGTAACGCTTGGGGTCGTACTCAAGAATAGTAAGCCCGTCTTTATCGACATCAGCAGGCCATTTTAACGGAGCGCAGGTCTCAGATACTTTCGCATCAGGGTTATTCTTCTTAATTTCATCCCAATCCGCCTGAGCTTCTGGCGACAGGGTTACACGGATACTGCCGACAATATTATCGACCAGCTCTTTAAAGGGGGCCGGGTCGACTTTTTTATCGACTTCCTCACGGGTGCCAGAAGCGCTTTGTAAAGTTCTAAGTGAGAAGTACGCAATATGGCTACGGGAAATGGGAATAAAAACATGACGTTCAGGAGCTGCACCCCCCATCAATCGCTCGCTGTCAAATTGTACGGATGGTACTTCTAGCTGGTCCACAGTTGACCAATTCAAAGGTCCAACATAGTGCATTCTGCCGTTATCTATATCGTAAACCCTGTAGCCATAGTTCGCTGTAAGATAAGCCAGTGATGCTACTTCAAGTGCCTTAGGGTGCAGGAAATTAACGTCTGGGTTAGATTTGTTTAACTCTATAACCTGAAGGAAACAAGAGGTATCGCCCATAAACCCAGTAAACCAAGGGCCGCAGAAAGACCATTCCCGAAAAAAGATATCCGTGCTCTGCCAGCTTTGGCTCGGCTGCATATTCCAGTGAAGCACCCTTGGGTGACTCATAGAATAAGTCTTTTTCATACGTATCTGTCTAACACGCCCATATGGGGAAGGATCATGCCTTGGCGCCCTAAACGACAACTGCGTATCTGCCAGTCGTACCGAAAGCTCCCCAGCACTAGAGAACTTGGGCCCGACTGGCCTACAACTTTCCGGTCGCTCACGAAGTTTTAACTTCGAATACTTGATAATACTACGCATCACAAAATCTTCCCTTCAGTTTATAGAGATGCTTCGGCAATACGTTCTCTACTAGCGTGTTTCCCAGTGAAGCGGTGCCTCCTGCAATTTTACCGACAGCAGCAGCTCCAGAAATGGCGGTTCGAAAAGCAGGAGCGGTCAAAACAATCCCTCTAACAGCAACAACTCAGGTGTAACGCTTCGGATCGTATTCTAAAATAGTAAGCCCGTCTTTATCGACATCAGCAGGCCATTTTAACGGAGCGCAGGTCTCAGATACTTTCGCATCAGGGTTATTCTTCTTAATTTCATCCCAATCCGCCTGAGCTTCTGGAGAAAGAGTTACTTGAATACTACCGACGATATTATCTACCAGCTCTTTGAAAGGTGCTGGGTCGACCTGTTTATCGACTTCTTCGCGGGTGCCGGAGGCGCTTTGATGAATACTCAGAGAGAACCGCGCAATATGAGACCGAGAGACTGGAATAAAAACATGACAAACAGGGTTTGCTCCGCTAAAAGTATTTTCGCTATCAAACTGCACCGATGGCAAATCAAGCTGTTTAAGTGCTGACCAGTTCAGAGGACCTATATAATGCATTTCTCCTGTTTTTTCACGATACACCCTATGTCCATAGGTTGCAGTCAAGAAAGCAAGCGCCGCAGTTTCCAGCGCACTAGGATGCATAAAATTAACTTGTGGATTAGGCTCGACCAGCTGTATGACATCAAGGTAGCACGACACTCCACCCATGTGACCAGTAAACCAAGGACCGCAAAAACTCCAGCTCCGGAAAAATAACTCTGTATGTTGCCAGCTTTGACTAGGCTGTTCATTCCTATTGAGCACTCTGGCAGATTTTAAAGAGTATGATTTTTTCATTCGCCTCTGTGGCGTTTTCCCATAGGGGGAAGGGTCATGCCGCGGCGCTTTAAATACTATCCTTGTACCGACAAGCAGAACCGATTGTGTAGTCGAAGAGTTAAAATCCGGACCAACTGGACTACAACTTTCTGGTCGATCTCGCAGTCTTAATTTCGAGAATTTAATGAAATTTCGCATTAAAACTTGCCGCTCCATTGATCCTAACGCTGAAATAATCACGCATAACGCTTTGGGTCGTATTCTAAAATGGTAAGCCCATCTTTATCGACATCCGCTGGCCACTTCAAAGGTGCGCAGGTATCAGATACTTTGGCATCGGGGTTGTTCTTTCTGATCTCATCCCAGTCCGCCTGAGCTTCTGGCGACAGTGTTACACGTATACTTCCGACAATATTATCGACCAGCTCTTTAAACGGGGCGGGATCGACTTTTTTATCGACTTCCTCACGAGTGCCAGAGGCGTTCTGTAAAGTTCTAAGTGAGAAGTAAGCAATATGACTACGTGAAATAGGAATAAAAACGTGACGCTCAGGAGCTGCACCGCGCATCAGCCTCTCACTATCAAATTGTACGGATGGCACTTCTAACTGTGATACTGTTGACCAATTCACTGGAGCAATATAATGCATGTCGCCGTTATCTTCATCGTACACTCTATAACCATAATTAGCGGTAATATATGCAAGCGATGCTATTTCAAGTGCTTGAGGGTGTAGAAAATTAATTCCCGCGTCAGGCTCGCTTAACTGTATAACTTGAAGAAAGCAAGAAGTGTCACCCATAAAACCTGTGAACCAAGGACCGCAGAAGGACCAATCACGAAAAAACACCTCAGTAGTCTTCCAGCTTTGACTCGGCTGAAAGTTATAACCGTGTACTCTTGCATCCGACAAAGAATATGAATTACTGATTCGACGCTGGCGAATCTTACCGTATGGAGGAGGATCATGCCTGGGCGCTTTAAATTCAAGCTGAGTACCTGCAAGTGCAACAGTGTGGTTACTAGCCTTCGTGAAATCGGGCCCGACAGGGCTACAACTTTCGGAGCCGTCACGCAATTTTAACTTGGAGTACTTAATAAAGTTACGCACTAAAACTTGCCTTTCAATTTATCGTGGTGCTCTGGCAATAAATTCTCAACTAATGTGTTCCCCAATTTAGCGGCACCACCTGCGATTTTTCCAAGCGCGACAACTCCGCCAACAGCAGTAAGAAAAGCCGTAAGTGCAGCAGGCGCTGTAATTCCTGCTCCAGCAACTGCAGCAGCCCCCGCAACAATAGTGCCCATAGTGAGCCCCACCCCATGCATGCTCTTACCATGAGCGAATATATCACTGGCTGCCTGTAGAGTAGTTAGACTATCAGCCTTACTTTTCCACCGGTTACCAATCAGCTCCAGCTGGTCTCGATTACCTACAACATTCAACACACGGGTCTTGTTAAAATGGCGGTCCAGCTTCATCTGTAATGAGTGGGCAGCCTTTACAGCGGTATTCGGCGAAGTAGTAGGGTTAAATAAGAAAACTTTATGATTAGGGAGCTTAACGCCTTGTCCGGCAAGTATCGTCATCGCCTGAGTAAGTACCCCTGAACCCCCATCCTCAGAAATCCAGCGAACCCCTTGGATATCTTTGGCCTGGTACATAGTCCGAGCAAGCAGAAGAGCAGATTCATTCAATTCGGTATATTGATTCACCCGGATGGCATTGCGGTAATTTCTCAACCCACCTAGTTTTTTCTCACCTGGGGTATAGTGCAAGTCAAATCCGTCACCATTGACCATACCACTTCCACCACTAAAGGGAGCTTCGGCGATCCGCGGAGCAGCTACTGTAGCTGCTCGGTCGGGGTCTTTGTAACGGCTATCGCAAATAGCAACCATTCGGTTTTTTTCTTCTCTTATGCGTCCGCGCTTTTCAAGCTCCGTATCCCAGGTATCATTTTCTCTGTAGGTCGCGGTATATAACCCCGGTGCACCACCAGACGCTATGGCTTGGCCATACTGAATATCAGCTTCAAAATGGAGAATACGAAATCCATCGGCATCCAACTTCTCACAGGTGACCTTGCAGCCCGGCAAGATCATCACGAACTCTTCTGTACCGTCACGATGAACTGCACCGGGTTTCACAAAGATATTATTCTGGTGCAGACGACCCGCAGCGAGCTCATTAATGGCTTTAACCGTTATCTCAGCCCAGTAGTTATTGCCATCACGGGCTAATTTAACCAGCTGGTCATAAACGGGCTTAGCAGTTGGAGTGATTTTGACTGGCTTACCGGAGTGCTGGCCAGCAATGACCACGTCTTGAGTAGGGGCGGCGTTGGAGAACATGTTATGGCGTCCTTGTCTCTGATTCAGAATAGCGATCTAGTCCTGATTAGGCCTAAGAGTATAAACACTTTTATTCCAGAAAAAAGGCATTGCGGCCACAGCTGCATTGAGGAGGAATAAAAAAGCCGGCGCCTTGTGCCGGCTTTTTTTTGCGCCTTAGTCAGCCTTCTGCTTAAAACTACAGAATCGTTAATCCAGTCACGTACAGAACTTCGCCCGGTGCTCCGGTAACAGAACCGCCCGGCGCCTCAAGACTGACGGCGACCGCTTTAATGGCAATGTCGTGGGTATTCACCGCAAGGGCCCGCGTAATACGTCCGCTTTCTGGCATCAGACCCAGTGATACGGGGGCACTGCCATCTTCGGGCACAATCCAGAGTTCGTAATCATGCTGATCCGAGGTTTCCACTGCGGCGGTTGCCTGTACGGTCAGTTCATTACCAGCGACTTCCATCAACCACAGAGGCTGGTCATTCTGTGTAAACACAGCAACCTGCTCGATCATAGTTTCTGGTGCGACTCCAGGCACAACGGTTGGATCTGGACGCATCAGGAACACGCCGATTAACAACACTGCGGCAGTCGCAAAGCCACCAGCCCAGGCCATCACGCCTTTACTCTGGGGCTCATCGTTAGCAGCACTCTGAGTGGTATCAAGAAAACCGACACGGCGACTGATTTCCTGCCACACACGCTCAGGGGGCTGTTGGTCTTCGACTCTGGCATTCATGGGCGCCAGTAGCTGCTCCCAATGCCATACTCGCTCACGTACTTTCTGGTAGGCCTGCATCAGACGCACAAAGCGGCGACGAGCCTGGCCCTGCATGGTACCCATGACATAATCTGCAGCGAGTGCATCAAGACGTTCGTCATTAAGATAATTCATTCTTCAAGACACCTCTTCAGACGTTGAAGGCCGCGCCGTATCCAACTCTTCACGGTACCCAATGGCGTTCCCGTGTGAGCCTGTATCTCCGCGTGCGTCATGCCACGATAATATGCCAGGTGAATGTATTGCAGATCATGCGTGTCCAGCGTCTGCATACAACGCTCCAGAGCCTGATTTTCAGGATCCTCTGGTTGCTCCGGGGCAATCAGTTCCGGGGCACCTTCCTCATCGAGAGAATCCTGTCGGTCCTCCTTTGCGCTCTTTGACCTCAGCAGATCGATACATCGATAACGCACGATACTGCTCATCCAGGTCATGACACTGCCACGCCCCTGATGATAATCCGCGGCGTTATGCCAGATTTTGACAAATGCTTCCTGTAGGGCTTCTTCGGCCCGCTCAGGCGAGCGCATCAACTGCATGGCGACGCCATACAGTTTGGGCCCGGTCGCCTGGTACAGTTCTTCGAACGCTGGCCGCTCACCGCGAGCCACCGCTCTGATGAGCTGTAGCTGAAACTCTGGATCCATACAGAATAACTCCTTTGATGATAGTTATGACTATATACGGATAGCTCCGTCATTCAGATTAGATGGCATTTACGCACCGTGCCTGATGATGATTCATATCAAGGTTTCAGGTTACCCCGGGTGTATTCTGAGAGATAGGGACTTATAGGTTCTGACAGACCCAATATAGGGAGAAAGTATGAACATTGAGAAAATACGCATCGACCTTCTTGACCGCCTAGAGGCACTCGAAACGCGTTCAGATAAAGCCTCACGTCACGCCAGTCATCGAGACGAACCTCTGTCTGCTGACTTCAAAGAGCAAGCGACGGAGTCCGCCAATGACGAAGTCCTTAGCGTTATCGCTGACGAGGCGCTGCATGAAGCGGATCACATACGTGATGCCCTGAAGCGCATCGCCCTTGGTCAATACGGCATCTGTGACCAGTGTGGCGATCAGATTACCGAAGCTCGCCTGATCGCCGTTCCTTACAGCACACGCTGCATTGAGTGCGCGTGAGATGTCTCTGACCTTGGTCAGATCCGCGCTAACACCCAGTAACTTCCAAGCGCAGCCAGTGCCGCCGAAAGGTACCGCACCAGCACCTGACGATACCAGCTCAGGCTGCGCAGGCTAATCAAAATCGGCATAACCAACAGCGTAATTGCAACCTGCCCTGCCTCAACACCCAGGTTAAAGCCAAACAAGGCCCAGGCTATGTTGCCTGTCCCCGTCGTCAGTTCACCAAGCACACTGGCAAAGCCGAAACCGTGTACCAGACCAAACAGGAATACGACGACCGCACTGGCTGGTAAGTAAGGGCGAAGGTTATGCAACGCTGCAACCACCACAGACGCAGCGATGATCAGCTCAACCCAATAACCGGGTAGTGCTAACCACCCCAAGGCACTGGCACTCAGAGTCAGTGAATGGGCAATGGTAAAGGTAGTTACGTACAGCAGAGCGGTTTTAACACAGGTCCGCACATCTGCTGCTGGTTGCCAGTCTTTCTTCTGTTGCACCAGAACTGAGACCAACAGCAAGGTGAGCAGGAAAGCTACGTGGTCAGGGCCAAGCAGAATATGAATGATGCCCTGAACGAAAAACTCAGAAAACGTCTGCTGGTTCAGCTGTGCAGTCGTCATTTCCGGGTTAATAGAAAAACTACCTGAGGATTCCAGCACCCCCTGACGAGTCAGGTCACCAGACGAGAGATCCCACAATAAACGGTGTTCAGGAAGCAGTGAAAATAATCCGGTATATGACACTTCGACGCGTCCTTCAGAGGCACATACATACGTCACAGGAACAATCGCCGAGGCCATAACGCCGCGAGCATTATTAAACCTCAGAGGAACATTGAACTGTGGGGTGCACGCTTCGCCCCCCTGCTGAACCTTGAGATGTCGGCCGACATAAGCCCGGATCTCCGGTGTCATGGCCTTCACTTCTCCCCAGAGGAGTTCACCATCACGATTCTGGTCCAGCCCCAGGCCTTGCTCAAGGTCAATCAACTGCCATTGAACCGAGCCACGCAATCCATCCGTTGTTTCTTTGAGTGTCAGTAGTGCAGTGCTGCTTTGATGAGCCAAAGTCATCGTTGGTAACAGAGCCAGAATCAGGAGAATAAAACGTCTCATAGCAGCTCTCCCTGTGCAGCAACATAATTATTTTTCTGTGCGTTATTTACTTGCGACAACCAGCTCAGATTACGCTCTTCAGCGTTTTTTCCAACGGTTGAGAAATACAGAGAAATCAACTCTGAGTAATTCTGATCACGGCGTTTTATGCGTTGGCTGATACGCTCTTCGGCATAATCTCTCCAATACAACTCAGCGCTGCCGATCTGTTGCTCTGCGCGTGCAAGTTGAACAATTAATGCATCGTCCGGATAATTGGCAAAACCATAGTCCCGTAAGAGGGCCATGACTTTTTCAGGTTGTTTATTTCGCAGCAACGCTTCGCTGCGGTGTACCAGGTCAGCAACGCTAAGGAGCTCGTCGTCTGACCATTGCTCATAAAGTGCTTCAACTTCAGCGTACTTTCCTTCGTTAAGATAGCTTTTGCTTTTCTGGTAAAGCGCCCAGGCTGAGAGACTACGCCCTTGTGGTGAGTTGTCATGACTCAGTCGCTTGAGCAGTGAAGTCAGGATACCGTGGCCTGCTGACCCCGCCGTGCTTTGCAAGCCGATACTACAAACGGCGGCGAGATCTGATTGCTCCAACATAAGAGAAACGCAAGCTTCTCGTGCTGCTTTTTCTTGATTCTGCTCACCATATACCTGTGCCATCATCAGGCGTGCACTGCTGTAATACGCAGAATCGGAGTGGATTTTCTGCAGCAAGCTCGCAGCCCGGGCAAATTCATGTCGATGTTGTAACAGGCGGGCACGATAATAAGTCAGCTCGTCTACCGGTATCTCAGATACTGCACCACGTTCATACTCCAAGCCATCCATCAGAACGTAAATACGATCATACCGCCATGATTCGCCAGGCTTGTCGGCATGCTCAAAATGCTTTTTTATTTCATCCATGCGCTGTGCATGTGTTTGAGGCAGTGGCTTCAGCTCTTCGTTACTCCAGCGAGCGACCACGATGTTATCGTCAGGTTCAGACCAGGAAACATCAGCCAATGCCGGAGTGGCGAGGACAGGCAGTAAAATAACCGTCTTAGAAATACCGAAACAAAGATTCTTTAGTAAGCCACTGAACATAATATTTTATCCAATTAATTATCTATCATTCTGGTGAGAAAAAACGGGGCTGCAGAACAGCCCCGAAAGGTTACTCACCCCCAGTGAGATACGAGAAAGAGGACTCGTCTGCGTTATCAATAATTTCAAGGTCGTTAATTTTTACTGGCTCTGAATTTTCAGACGCCATAAAAATATCATCGACCAATTTTGTTAGCAGAACTTCAGTCTGCTCAGCAACACCGTCATCAAGATCAGGAAGATCGACGGTCGAATTGTTGTTGCTGCTGTCAGAGCATGCACTTAACAGTACGATGCTCCCAATCATTAATAAGTGATGCGTTTTCATATAACACTCCTTACTTCACAGTTGCTGGCCTTAAGGGTTTACTGAACCTGCAAGCGGCGTCAGCAAGTATGGGAAGGTGTCGCTGACATAAGTCGAATCGATCGGAGCCAGGTCAGAGAAAGGCTGGTCACCCGTTGGCGCATCAGCTGGCTCACATAGACCCAGATCATCTGTCGCATTGCCGTCACCATCGAGGTCGACTGGATGACACAGAGCGCCCATCACGACACGTAGTGCAATATCCACAACATCATCACCCGGGCGACGACCATTCGGGAAGCCCGCCAGGTCTCCGGCAACGACACCAAACGCGCTCTGATCAGCTGATGCTGTCGCGGCGATACCAGTGTTCAGACGTACCATCTCAGAAGCGGTAACCGTCGACTGCTGGTTCACACCAGGGAAGCCGGTCAGGAACGCAGTAACGAGGTCGGTACGCGGAATATTCGATGGAGCAATGTTGTCTGATGCACCCAGCGCGTCACGGAACAGAATGTCCAGCAAAGCAGGCAGGGTTGGATGAGTCACGTAATCTGCGAACTGACCATCGTCTTTAGGCTCAGAGGCGTTAAAGGTGTCTTTATCGCTCAGACCAATGACAACTTCGTTCACCAGCGGCATACCCAGGCGTGATACCTGAGTCCAGGCACCGCCATTGACTTCTGGCTTAGCGAAAGATGCTTCTGGATTAAGAATACGAGCCTGCTGCTGGCTGGCGCTGGTCCAGGCACCAATCACACCGTTACCAGACCCAGTGACACACGAGATCGGTACTTCCAGAGCAATAGAGGTGACGTTTTTATCTGCCAGATCGTCGTTTGCATCGTCCTGTGCACTGCCATCACCATCGAGAGGGACGTAATTCACGAGGTCGAATGTTTTACCCAGATTCACGACGAACGGGTCTTTACGCTGGCCAACAAATACCTTACCGCCCGCGTCACATCCAGGAATAGTCAGGTCGTGTACAAAACCGCCTGCGTAAGCCTCATAGTCGGTAAATGACTTCTCACCAATATTGTCGAGTGGCTTAGTAAAAGTCGCTTCACCAGAGCCATCGGTCAGGCTGATTGCAGAACCAGTACGACGATCGCCGCTGACTTTTTTGATGCTGTAGGTTTCGTAGAAGTTGGCGCTGCCATCGGTATCAACGTTGCCGAAGTTTTTCAGAGGAATGGCGACGCTTTTCTGATTCTCGCCTTCGCCAATCGGCAGAGCGACACCGCTTCCCATAGCACCCAGCATCTGCTGAAAACGGAACTGGAAAGTAATGTCTTCAACGGCATCCCCATCATTATCGATGTGAATCTCGTACAGAGCATTCGGGTCCATCGCGAAGTAATTAGGGCCGCCATAGGCGTCCTGCAGCGGGATATAGTTCGCAACCAGAGTCACGTAGTTTTCACGCCCGGTTTCATAACTGCGGAACGCATAGAAGTCCGTAGAATCAATGGCCGGCAGGCGGGTGACGTTTGGTGCTTCTCGGTGACTCGAAGCGCTTGCATTCATAGCTGTCAGCGCGGTAATCGCACCGAGCAGAAGTGTGGCGTGCGTTTTCATAACTGCTCCCGATTTCAGGTTAAACACTTAATGTGTATTTACCTGTACGGGGCAGCTCAGAAACTGGATGTGATTTTTTTCAAAAAAGTTCGTTTTTACCTCAGACCTACTCCTGTACCTACTACACGAACTTTTAATAAACAGGCTCGAGAACAACCTCTGAGAGCACCGAATTAGCGACGAAACAATGCTCATGCGCCTTACCATGCATGGCATCGATGGCTGCCTGATCCGGCACCTTATCACCACCAAACTGCACGCATGGCCGGAGGATCAGGGTGGCAATGTAGAATTTGCCATTTTCCCTTTGTGCCAGCACAGCTTCGGCATCATCGTGATATGACTCAACAATTAAGCGCTTTTTAGCCGCCAACGCGAGGAAGGTTTGCATATGGCAGCTCGACATTGCCGCCGCCAGCATCTGCTCCGGGTCAGCACCGAAATCATTACCAGCACCGCCAGCGGGCAGGTGAACCTGCGACTTGAAAGCGATATCGTGTCGTCGTTCAAAGCCCTCATGACTGAATTCGCCGTCTTTCTGCCAGGTGACAGATACTTTGTGCTCCATCTCTCTAAGCTCCCGTTACTGACTATCAAAACTCCGGACGAGTTACTGCTTCTCAAAGGTGTAAGTCAGAGTGAACGCCCCACGCAGGTCGCCAGGCTGATAACCCCGCGCATTATCCTCTGGATAAAGCTCGCTGAGACGGGTAGCTACCGGCTCAGCCAGCTGCTCACCATGGCAGACCACGCAGGGCCCTCCGACAGGAATGGCTTTCATATAACGGAAGGTACCGTCCTCACGCGAAGAGGCCTCCATGGTCGCCAGCGGTTCCCCGGCTGCTGCACGTTGCGCAAAGGACTCAAGCACGGCGGACTCCCATTCATCCGGCGCGTTATTCGGGTTACGGAGTTTCTCCGATGTCCGGCCAACTTCCCAACCATCTTTGCTGTGTGCTGCAGCAATCTCTGGTGCCTCGGTATTGCAGAGCCGGATTGCTGCCAGGGGTCCTTCTGACTTCATGCCTTGCATCAGGGTTTCTTTCAGACCCTGTGCAAAGGATTTTGTCTGAGCCCGCGCTTCGACCACCATATAATCTTCTGATGCATCACCAGCAGAACCATCAGACAGCACGCTGACACTGCTCAACAGGCCGATAGCCGACAGCAGCAGAGGTAGTAGAAAATCATTTTTCGATGCTTTTTTAAATGCGCTTTTCGATCTGCTAGCCATAGTCACGCCTACTGATTCAGAAAGAGAAAATACTATTTTTGCTGACTGCTTTTTTTACTTATAAACACTAGGGTCAGTTTCTACCGTATGGCCTTCCCAGCCATCATAGCCGCCCACCAGCATTTTCACGTTAGAAAAACCCATGCGCTTCAGCGTATGTGCCGCCAGAGTACTGCGCCCTCCATTTTTACAATAGAGGAGTATCTCTGCGTCTTTATCAGCCAACAAAGGATGGTCGGCCACTTTGAATTCGAGCACACCTCGGGGCACATTCTCTGCACCCGGCAGATGTCCCATCATGTATTCAGCGGGCTCACGAACATCAAGCACTTTGGTGCCAGCGTCTAACATCGCCTGTGCAGCATCAGCTTCGACAGGGTTTACGGATGCACGTGCTTCTGCAAGCAGATCATCGCGGGTCATTACACTCATAAATACCACTCCAGTTGACGAGTTTGTCTCTTTCAATATAACCACAGAGGAATACTAAAAGACAAGCCTCTCCTGTTGAATCACCATTTGCCGGAATCACCAGGCCCAGATGACCTCAGACCACCACCAGGCACACCAAAGCATCAGAGGCCATGCCACATAAGGACTGAAAAGCCAGCGCCAGACAGCCATCAAAGGTACGTAGCCCACACCATGAATAAAGCCTGCACTGATCCCCAGAAGGCCGAGTGAAAGAGGCCCATGCTCCAGCTCACGCGTATCGGTTGCCACTAGCTGAGGCATAGCCAGTAACGCAACCGACAGTCCGACCGCCAAAAGAAACGACAGAGCTCTCGCCCAGCCCGCATACAGCGGGCCATAGCGACGATAGTCGACCGGAGCCGTCATGGCGCATCATCTGGATCAGGCTCGCGATCCAGGTTTTCGTTAACTTCCAGCCACAGGGCATTAATCAGGCCGAATGAACAGGCGAGCAGTACGCCCAGAATCCATGCGAAATACCACATTTTCAAGGCTCCTCAGTAGGTTGAATATTGGTTATCTTCAATAAAGTCAGTGGTCAGGCGACCCCACATTTTGTAATAGCCCCAGGCGGTGTAGCTGAGAATAATCGGCACGAAGATCATCGCTACCCAGAACATAATGTGCAGAGTCAACTGACTGGAGGTCACGTCCCACATAGTCAGTGAATGGGAGGGATCTGTGCTGGAGGGCATCAGGAATGGAAACAAACTGAAGCCGGCCGTGCAGATGATTCCGGTAACCGCAAACGAGCTACTGATAAACGCCAGAGCACCGCGATTCGCCATGCTCAGCAACGCGGTGAGCGCCAGACCGATGAACGCCACCACGGGTGCAATCAGCATCCACGGGTATCGACCGTAATTATCCAGCCAACCAGCGGCCTGAAGCTCAACGCTTTTTTGCAACGGCGTGGTCACGCCTCCGAGATTGGACGCCGCTTTAATAACGTACCCATCCAGTTGGCTGACCCAGAACCCTCCAATAGCGAAGGCGACAGCCACCACCACTGCCAGCAGAACTGAAATGCGGCGAGCGCGTTCGTGTACCGGCCCCGCTGTGCGCATTTGCAGGTACGTCCCACCATGCATCGCCAGCATGAACAGACTGACTACACCGCACAACAACGCAAATGGATTCAGCAACGCCAAGAACGACCCGGTGTAGGTCGACCGCATAAATTCATCTAACGTGAAAGGAACGCCCAACAACAGGTTGCCGAAGGCTACACCAAACACTAATGCCGGTACTGCGCCCCCGACAGTAAGCCCCCAGTCCCAGGCATTGCGCCAGCGCGGGTCCTGCACTTTCGAGCGATATTCGAACCCGACGGGGCGGAAAAACATGGCAAATAAAACCAGTAACAACGCCCAGTAAAAACCTGAAAACGCGACCGCGTAAACCACAGGCCATGCGGCGAAAATTGCACCGCCTGCCGTAATAAACCAGACCTGATTACCATCCCAGTGTGGACCAATCGTGTTCATCATCACCCGGCGCTCACTGTCGGTTTTTCCAATGACTTTCAACAGAGCACCAACGCCCATATCAAAACCATCCGTCACAGCAAAACCAATCAGCAGGACACCAATAAGTACCCACCAGATAATTTTAAGCAGTTCGTATTCCATGGTGATCTCCTTACGCCTGAGCCGATGAAGTCGAAGCAGAATCAGTGTTGCTGTCCTGCTCCCAGTGATAACGCCCTGTATGCAGGCTGGATGGGCCCAGGCGTGCAAACCGGATCATCAAATACATTTCTACGACCAGAAGCAGCGTATAAAAACCGATAAAGCCGGCAAGACTCATGTAGATGTCTTCAACCGAACGGGTCGATACAGAGAGGTGCGTCGGCAAAATTCCGCCAATCGACCACGGCTGACGACCAAACTCGGCCACAAACCATCCCATTTCACAGGCAATCCAGGGCGCAGGTAGAGCAATAATTAAAGCGCGCAGAAGGTACTTCTGTCGCTCAGCCGTCCCCTTAGCGCTGTAGTAGAAAGATAGGCCGATCAGCACCAGCATCATAAAGCCCAGGCCGACCATAATCCGGAAGGTCCAGAACATTGGCGCCACTCTTGGAATCGAATTCTGAGCCGCCAGTTTGATCTGCTCTTCCGTCGCATTGACCGGATTTTCGACGTATTTTTTCAGGAGCAGCCCGTACCCCAGATCATCCACCCGGGATCGGAACTCAGAAATCGTAGCCTCTGAACGGTCGCCTGCTTTAATCTGGGTCAGCAGATCATACGCCACCATACCGTTACGAATACGCACTTCGTGTTCCGCGATAAGGTCTTTAATGCCTTTCACTTCTTCGGTGACGGAGCGGGTAGCAATCAGCCCAAGTGCGTACGGAATTTTAATCGCGTAGTCGGTTTCCATATTTTCCTGATCGGGAATTCCAAACAGGGTAAATGCCGCCGGGGGTTCGTGGGTTTCCCATTCCGCCTCAATGGCTGCAAGTTTTACTTTCTGAACCTCGCCGATCTCATAACCTGATTCGTCACCCAGTACGATGACAGAAAGAATGGACGCCAGACCGAAACTTGAAGCAATCGCAAATGAGCGACGGGCAAAAGGCAAATCGCGTTTCTTCAGCATGTAGTACGCCGAGATTGCCAACACAAACATGGCGCCCGTCACGTATCCGGCAGACACTGTGTGTACAAACTTCACCTGAGCGACCGGATTAAAAATCACCTCGGAAAAGCTCATCATCTCCATACGCATGGTATCGAAGTTGAATTCGGCGCCAACGGGGTTCTGCATCCAACCATTGGCAATCAGAATCCAGAGTGCAGACATATTCGATCCGATCGCAACGAGCCAGGTCACTATCAGATGCTGCACTTTCGTCAGACGATCCCAGCCAAAAAAGAACAGACCAATAAATGTCGACTCAAGAAAGAATGCCATCAAGCCTTCAATGGCCAGCGGCGCTCCGAAAATGTCACCCACGTAATGTGAGTAGTAAGCCCAGTTGGTACCGAACTGAAACTCCATGGTAAGGCCGGTGGTCACGCCCAGAGCGAAGTTAATACCGAACAACTTACCCCAGAACTTCACCATATCCTGGTAAACCTGCTTACCCGTCATGACATAAGCAGACTCCATGATGGCAAGAATAAAAGACAACCCGAGCGTGAGGGGCACGAAGAGAAAATGATAAAAGGCCGTAATCGCAAACTGTAACCGCGATAAATCGACCACGCTTTCACTGATCATGATGGATCTCCTTGAGTATCAGAAACCGAGGGATTATCCAGGCCAAAGTGCTCCCGCAGACCTTGCCCTTCGTCACCAACAATGACAGGGTCAGAAAAGAAGAAGTGAGCAATAAGAAATACCAACGCCAACTTGATAATCAGGACAGCGGTAAGCTCTCGGACCAGAGGAATAGAAAATATAGAGCGCCTTTGTTTCAAGTCCTGCTTCAAATCTTGCTTCACGCAGCCTCCATTAGCCGGATGTTCTAGGGCGGTATTATTCCACCTGACCGGGTAGACCGCCTGCGTCATAATGCCGCAGATGGAATATATCTCATTTGGAATATATGATTCCCGGCCAATCATTCTGCCATAGCGGCCGAATCGGATATTGATCCACGGTACAGGCCATCAGAGAATCAACGTATTACCTTTCACAGCATATCTCGCTAGACTGTGCAAACTGCGCACAGCTGGGTTTAAAGGATCAGGAACAGTATGACCAGTGAATCAAGGAAGCATCCGCGTTTTTCAAGCCAGGTAAATGCACGGCTGGTTCTGAACGACGGCAGTGGCTATGAGTGCCTGATACAGGACTACTCTCACGCTGGCATGCGTATCCACTGGCCCCACCAGCCTATACCCGAGCAGCATGAACCCATGCTGCTGGAGTTGCAACTGAGCACCCCCGTCAAAGCCGAAGTCGATCTGGTTCATCAGGAGCCCGGCGCTCTGGGTGTGCGCGTTCACCAGGCGGGTGGCCAGTTGTTCCTTGATATGCAGGAATACAATCAGACCCGCGCAGGCGAGGGGTTGCCCAGCGAACAGCGAAACCGCTATCGCGATATTTTTGGTCACGAAGCCAACATCCTCATTGAACGCTTACCGCGCCAATGGCTGCCTGAGTTCATTGAGGCGACGTACGGCAAAGCAGACTTCGCCCGCAACACGGCGGAGCAACAGTTGTGGATGAAACTGGAGTCAAAGATCCGCTCGAAGGCCGAAGAGTTTTATGAGCGTTTCAGCCAGATTCTTGAGCATCAATTGCAGCGCTGGCTGGCAGGCGAACCAAAGCTGACTGACGAAAGCGACGAGTACGAGGGCGCGGTCGCCTTGTCACTGGTGCGGCAGAGTGATTTCGAAGACTGGCTGATGGCGAAAGTAACGGCCTCACACTTGCAGTCATTTCTGAGTCAGGAGAGCTTTGAACTCAGACAACTTCTGGATACTTTGTCATCCGCGAATGTATCAGACTGCTTTAATCCGATTGGTCCCAACACCGTTACAGAAGGCTTCCGCGACTGCATCGATGTACTGGAATTACCTCACGAAGCACGCGAACTCGCGTTTGAAAGTTTTGAGAAAGCCACTGTTGGTCTGTTAAAGGCTACCTATCAGGCCTGTATCCGTCAGATTAATATCCCTATTACCTTCCGCTACCGCAAAGCAAAAACGGTCGTTATTGAGGAGTCGGTAGCGAGCGCGGCAGAGAATAATGCAGCATCGGCAACAGCCGCTGCGCAGGAAGGTGATGTTCAGCACAACCGTCGCTCTGATCCCGGTCGCCGGGGCGACTCTATGTTCGACTTCGAGCGCCACCAGGGTGAAGCGCAGCAGGCCTATGCCAATATCCAGCAGTTGCTGACACTGAGACTGAAAAAAGAAGCGGAAGCTAACGGTCAGACGAATAGCCTTCCTGCCGCCAAACCGGAAGCTGTTTCCGAAGTTGTGGACTCACTCGATACCAGTACGCCGCTGAGTGACCAGAACATTCTTGAGCAACTGGAACAGCAACTCGCCGAACAGGACAAAAGCCTCCCGGAAGATACCCGTCATGCCATCGATACCGTTGAGCAGGTAACACGCAACCTGCTCAATAACCCAAGTATGGCGGAGTTCGTTAAGCCAAGCGTCGAACAGCTTGGCTGGCCTTTACTGCGCCTGATGCTGGAAGACCCATCGCTGCTGTTTAACCCACAACATCCGGGGCGTCTGATTTTCAACCTCCTTGGGCGACTCGGAAAAATCACCAGCTCAGGACAGAAGCGCGTTAAGGCCGCTCTGGAAGAGATGATCGCACCGATTCTGGAGAATCCGGGCGGCGAGCCACGCCAGATGGAAGAGCTGGTCGAAAATCTTCAGGTGTTGGTAGGCACGGCTGAGCGCAAGGTACGCCAGAACACCGACCGGGTTGCTGAAGCGGCGGAAGGTGAATATCGGCTCTATATGGCGCATAAACGCGTCAATGCATTAATTGGCCACGACACTTCAGGGCGAACTCTGCCTGAATGCGTTATCCGTTGGTTGCAGGAAGGCTGGCAACAGATGCTGTGCCTGTTGCTGCTCAGAGAAGGCCCCGACAGTGCGCGTTTTAAAGGCGCCGTAAAACTCTATCGTCAGGTCATCATTCTGTTCGGTCAGAAAAATGCCGGCCGCTCAGACCTGATGGAGAAATTTACGCCCCTGCTCAACCTCGCACGCTCTGAACTCGACCAGCTGAACGGTCCGCTGCCACAGCATGAGCAGTGGTACAAAGAAATCATGGAGGCCGCACGGCTGCATCTGGAAGAAGGCGATCTCGAACAGGGCATCGACCTGCCGGAATACAAAGAACCGGAAGAAGAAGAAACCGTGACCGGCAAAGGTGCCCGTCGCGTGCTCACGCTTCAGGTCGGTGACCTGCTGCTATTAACCGAAACGGGTCAGTCGGTCTCTGTCGCCTGGATTGCTGCTGACCAGACCCGCTACGCCTGCGTAAATCACACCGGCATGCGGGTTCACGATTACCGCTTTAACGAGCTTGCCCGCGCCATGGAAGACGGCTCAATCAAGCGGATTTATGAGCAGGAAGAAACACCGGTCGACCAGAGTATCGATAAACTGGTGCAACAGATTTATTCCGATCTCTCTGCACAAGCGAACACCGACCCACTGACAGGCCTGATTAACCGCCAGCACTTCCTCAGCCTGCTGGCTAATGCCGTTGCCGATGCACAGAAAAGTGTGTCTGGGCACACGCTGGCAATGATTAACATTGATCAGTTCAAGCTGATCAATAAGAACTATGGCGTAGAACTGGGCGATACCTGCTTGCAGACATTAGCGACGATTCTACAGGAAGCCTATCCGGAAGCGCTCTGCTCACGCGTTGGTAGTAATGAGTTTGCAGTGTTACTGGAGAAGCATGATCTCGAACAGGCAGAGGCAAGCGCTCGCCTGGTATCTGCTCAGGTCGAGAAGGTGAAAATTGATGGTACCGATGACGCACTCCATATGACAGTGAGTATCGGACTCGCGACCTTATCCGCGGACATCGCCGACGCTGCCGACCTACTCGAACGCGCAGAAATCGCAAGCCAGCTGGCAAAAGAAAAAGGCTCCAGTAGGATTGTCCGTTACCAGTACGACGATGCATCACGAGAGCGCCACGAGCTCTTTATGAGCTGGGGAAACCGTCTGAGCAAAGCGCTGGAAGCCGATACGCTGCATATACTCTGCGTACCTGTTGACCCTATTCAGGCGCGGTTTAAAGGCATCGTTCAATATGAACTGACGATTGCCGTCGATGGAGATGACGGGCTCGACGTACCGCCGCAGGAATTTCTGCAAGCTGCTCAGAATTACAACCGTATGTACGACATTGATCGCTGGGTCATTGATCAGGTGCTTGCCTGGATAAGCGATAATGCAGAGACAGCCAACACCATTGAACGCTTCATCATCCGTTTATCCGGACGAGCCTTCAGCGATGACAACTTACTCGAGTTCCTGACCGAGCAGTCTCGCGAATATGATGTGCCTGTTGAGAAACTGTGTTTCGAGCTGAATGAAACCGCCACCATTCACGACCTGACGGACGCTGCGGACTTTATGCATGAGGTCCGGAAACTCGGTTGTAAGTTCGTACTCTCTGACTTCGGCACAGGACAGTCGTCATATAATTTTCTGAAAGCACTTCCGGTCGATTTTGTGAAAATTGACCGAAACTTCATCGACGGCCTGCACTCAAGCTCCGCCGACTATGCCCTGATCAAATCGATTCAGGAAATCGCCCAGTTTATGGCGAAAAAGACCATCGCCGAGCACAGTGACAATGACGTTGTCTGGGAAATTCTGCGCGGCATTGGAATCGATTTCGGTTTGCGTTCAGTACAGCAGGCCACACCGCTTCGTTACATGGCGGAAGTCTGATCGCCAGCGGGTGAAACCACCTACTGGCCAGTGTACAATCGCCACACACTTTTTTTGGCGACGGCACCATGAAATCAATTACCGTTCTGGCATTCTCTCTATTGCTGGGAGCCTGCTCTGTTACCCAGCTGCCTGATAACCTGTCCCGGGCAATGCTTAATCAGGACGACCCTGAGGTCGTTGCCGATGGTGCGCCAGCGTATCTGTTAATGCTCGACGCACTGATCCTGACTTACCCCGAGAATGAGCGCTTCCTGCTGGCCGGCGCGCAACTCTATGGTGCTTATGCCGGTGTTTTTGCTCAGGATGAAGCTCAGGCAAAGTCGATGGCCGATAAGGCGCTTGAATACGCACGCCGTGCTCTGTGCGAGTACGATAGTGACGCCTGCGACCTGGTTGATGGTCCTGCCGATGAACTGAAGCGAGGCCTCACTCTGCATTACGACGAAGATGACGTCGATATTTTCTATGCCTACGGTGCCGCATGGGCCGGTTGGATTCAGGCCAACACCAGCGACTGGAACGCCATTGCTCAGGTGAGCAAAGTAAAAAACCTGATGGAGTGGGTCGAAAGCTACGATGAAGGCTACGACAACGCGACGGTACAGGTGTACCTCGGTGTTCTGACCACACAATTGCCGCCATCGGTCGGTGGTAAGCCCGAAATAGGCAAAGCGCATTTCGAAAAAGCCATCGAGCTGAGCGACGGCAAGCACCTGATGGCAAAAGTACTGTACGCCAAACAATATGCCCGCCTGATGTTTGAGCAGGAACTTCACGATGAGCTGCTGCAGCAGGTCATTGAGGCAGACCCTTATGCTGAAGGGCTGACCCTGATTAACCGTCTGGCCCAGCGCCAGGCTAATCGTTTACTAGCAGAATCCGCTGACTACTTTGAGTGAGATCCCTATGAGAATTTTTGCATTCCTCCTGCTGCTGGGCAGCTTGCTTGCCCCAGCTGCACACGCCGCCACACTGAAAATAGCCACGCTGGCGCCCGACGGCACCAGCTGGATGAAAGTGATGCGTCAGGCCGCTGCTGACATTAAAACTGAAACTGAAGGCCGGGTTAAAATTAAATACTTCCCGGGTGGTGTTCAGGGCAGCGATAAAAGTGTTCTGCGTAAAATGCGCATTGGGCAGCTTCAGGGCGGCGCCGTTGCGACCGGCTCACTGATTAATATTTCACCGGCCTCTCAGATTTATAACCTGCCGTTTACCTTCCGCACACTGGAAGAAGTACGGGCTATCCGTGAAGAGTTTGATCCCTACATTGTCAGCGAGCTGGCGAAAAAAGGCTACGTTGTTCTCGGGATTTCTGAAGCGGGCTTTGCTTACATGATGTCTGATGAACCTATCCGTACGTCTGACGATGCCCGCAAACAGAAGGTCTGGGTACCTGAAGGCGATCTGATTGGCGAAACAACGTTTGAGAATGGCGGTGTTGAACCGATTTCTTTGCCTCTCTCTGATGTTTATACCAGCCTGCAAACAGGCCTGATCGATACCATCGTAGTGAATGCCTCCTCAGCCATCGCCCTGCAGTGGCACACCAAAGTGAACTATGTCACCGACTTCCCGCTGCTGTTCCTGACCGGCACCATCATCGTTGATCAGAAAGCATTCCGTAAAATCAGCACCGAAGATCAAGCAGTCGTTAAACGCATTATGGCCGAAGCCTTTGCCTCCATGGATGCTCAGAACGAAAAAGACGAAGCCGGCGCCCGCGATGCACTCGCTCAGAATGGTATCGAGTTTGTTGAACTGTCAGAAGAAGACAAACAAGCCTGGGAAGAACTGGCGACTGGCGTTGTCGATGAACTGGCAAGCAAAGAGATTTATCCTGTTGAAGTCTTTAAGCGTTTACAGCAGCGCCTTGAAGAAATGCGTCAGGAGCCTTAATGAAACGACTGGTTCAGTGGCTGCACCGTCTTGAAGACGCCGTGCTGGTCGTGCTTCTGCTCGCGATGATTATTCTCGCGGGCTACGACATTCTGGCCCGCTCAATTTTTGGCGGTGGTGTCTCATGGATTCCGCCCCTGTTGCGCGTCATGGTGCTCTGGATTGGCCTGCTTGGTGCGTTACTCGCTACCCGCTCGCGTGAACATATCAGCATCGACCTGATATCTAAGCTGGGCGGCCCGACACTGAACCGTATCGCTTCAACCGTCACTCTGTTGTTCGCCGCTATCGTCTGCGGCCTGGTTGGCTGGTACTCAGGACAGTATGTACAACTTGCTTTTGAATTTCAGGATATTGCCTTCGCCGATATCCCAGCCTGGCCGCTGCAACTCATCATTCCGTTTACATTTGGTTTAATGGGCCTGCGTTTTTTCATTCAGGGCATCGCCGCTGCGACCGGTAAGGAACTGACTGCATGAGTATTCTCGTTACGGCACTCCTGCTGTTACTTGCACTGGCGGGTGCCCCTCTGTTTGCTGTGATTGCCGCATCAGCCATGTGGGGGTTCTTTCAGACCGAGGTCGATCTCCAGGTGATGGCGGTTGAGATTTACCGGGTTGCCGAAATGCCGGTTCTGATTGCTATTCCGCTATTTACCTTTGCTGGTTACCTGATGGGTGAAAGCAAGGCGCCTCAACGACTGGTGCGCATTACAGATGCCTTTCTTGGCTGGATGCCCGGCGGGCTGGCCATTGTCGCTCTGGCAGCCTGTGCGCTCTTTACGGCGTTTACCGGCGCATCGGGCGTTACCATCGTCGCTCTGGGTGCATTACTCGTTCCAGCGCTCAAGAAAGCCGGTTATCGGGAGAACTTCAACCTGGGCCTGGTAACCACGTCAGGCTCTCTCGGCCTACTGTTTGCGCCGTCACTGCCATTGATTCTGTACGGTGTGATTGCCCAACAGATGTCGCTGGAGACGCCTGTCAGCATCGATGACCTCTTCCTTGCTGGTATTCTGCCGGGCTTATTGATGCTCACCGCACTGTCGATGTACAGCGCATGGCAATCGCGTCACCTGCCAAAGTCGAATCACACCTTCGATCGCGCTGAAGCCTGGGCAGCTATCAAAGACAGCGCATGGGAAATTCCCCTGCCGTTTGTCGTTCTGGGTGGCATCTACGGCGGCTTCTTCGCCGTTTCTGAAGCAGCAGCCATCACTGCCTTCTATGTACTGATAGTTACCGTGATTATCCGCCGGGAAATTACCTTTACTCAGCTACCTGTAGTGATGCGAGACTCAATGAAGCTGGTTGGTGCTATCCTCCTGATCCTGGCAGTATCACTGGCATCAACCAACTACATGATTGATGCAGGCGTCCCTGAAAAAGTCTTTGATACGATTCAGGCACACGTCACAGACGGTTTCACTTTCCTGTTGTTGCTGACCATCTTCCTGCTGATTCTCGGCATGATGCTGGATATTTTTTCTGCCATCGTGATCATGATTCCGATTATTCTGCCAATTGCGGTACAGTACGGAATCCACCCGATTCACCTGGGCATACTGTTCCTGGCAAATATGCAGCTTGGATACTTTACTCCTCCGGTCGGGATGAACCTGTTTATTGCGAGTTTCCGTTTTAATAAACCAGTAATGACGTTATATCGAGCGACCTTGCCGTTCTTCTTTATTCTGCTGGCAACCGTTCTGATCATTACTTACTGGCCGGGATTAAGTCTGCTTCTTGTGGAGTGACGACATTTCATGATGAATGCCTGACCCTTCTTTACCGCGCCTTGCCCCTGTTTACCGAGGCCAGGCGTAGAGTAAAAGTCATTGGCATCTGCCATGTTCATGATCGCCACTTCATAGCGGCACCCAATTTAAGCGGGCCCCTGTTTCAGGGTTGCCCGCTCTTTTTTTGAGGTACATAACATGTCGATCATGCAGTCTGTTATGCGTCGGCTGGTCACTCTGACCGTCAAATCGCAGCTGAACCCCAGGGTTCCGGTCACCACTCAGCGTAAACGGCTCGACCTGCTGCGCTTTACGCCGATGCCAGGGGGAATAAAAGAATCCCATACCGAGCTTGCCGGTATCCCAACACGCCGTCTGACACCAACGCCCTGCCACGGTGCCATCCTGTATTTGCACGGGGGAGCTTATTGCACTGGCTCACCAGACAGCCACAGGGAAATGGTTGCCCGTATCGCGCGTAGCACTGAGCGTGAGGCCTTTATTCTTGATTACAGGCTTGCCCCTGAGGCTCCCTACCCCGCAGCGCTTGATGATGCCTTAGCAGCCTATACAGATCTCCTGTCGCGTCATCAGGATATCGTCATCATGGGTGACTCCGCTGGCGGTGGCCTGGCGATGGCATTAGCCGAAGCAATCAGCAAAACTGACTATGCCCAGCCCAATGCTATGGTGCTGATGTCCCCCTGGTGCGACCTGACCTGTAGCGGGCCGACCATCGACAGCAACAGGAAAATCGATCCTATGCTGCACCCTTTATGGCTGACTTCATCAGCTGAAATGTATGCCGCCAGTACAGCAAAAGACGAACCGGGGTTATCTCCCCTGTTTGGGGACATGAGCGGATATCCGCGTACGCTGATTCAGGTAGGATCTGATGAAATTCTGCTGTCCGACTCAACCCGTGCTGAGAGCGCAATGAAGGAGGCGGGGGTCGACGTCACACTTCAGGTTTCTGAAGGTATGTGGCATGTATTCCAGTTCCACGCCGCCTTCCTGAAGCCGTCAAAGAAAGCTGTGTATAGAATCGGCGAGTTTTTGCGCCAGTAAACCTGCATAAAAAATGCTGTACTGAGGCTAGCCCAGTACAGCATTCTTTATTGTTACATCGACTGAATCAGAACGAGTAATTGAAGGTCAGGTTCGCATTACGCGGGGCACCATAGATAGCAACTGACTGAATACCCGTCACGTACTTCTCATTCAGAATATTATCTACGTTAAGTTTCAGCTTCGCCTGATCATTGAACGTATAAGCTGCGAATGTATCCACCACCATGTAAGCGTCCTGCTTGTTTTCATTTTCTTTGTAGGCATCAGACTTCCAGGTAGCCTTCGCGCCCAGACGTACCGCCGGTGCAAACGGCAATACCGAATCGTAACGCGCCTTCCATACAGTGCGAGGAATCCAGGTAGACGTGTTATCGCCACTATCATCAGTAACACGAAGACGAGTAACACCAACGGCCAGATTAGACTCCTCTGTTACCTCACCGGCGATCTCTGCTTCAAAGCCTTTCGAATTTACGTCGGCTGGTACGTAGTAGGTTGTCGTATCCTCACGTTGGCCACCAACAATCGCTACCCCTTGCTGCTCTGCCTTGAATACCGCAAAGGTTGCGAGAACACGATCATTGAAGAACTCGGCTTTTGCTCCAGCCTCATAGTTCACACCCTTCATTGGATCAAGATAGTCACCGTTGATGTCGCCGTTATCCTGATTCTGATAAATATCAGAATAAGAAACATAAGTGGTAAGGTCGTCACTGACATCCCACGTCAGTCCTGCATAAGGGCTGGCTTCTTCAAGGTCCGGGTAATAAGTGCTCTCTGTGGTAGAACCATAGATAGAGCTGCCCTCTCGCTTCAGTTTAATAACGTTAACACCCGCGATTAGATTAAGCGTATCGGAAAGACCGAATCGTGATGAAGCATAAAAACGACTCAGTGATTTTTCACCGTCTCCGCGTTTCTCTTTTAAGCCGAATTCCGGCTCTGGGTAATCATCGCCGTCATAGTCGTCAAACGCTGGATATGGAAGAAAACCGCCAGACAGTACGGGACGGTTGTACGTCGTATTTTCATCTTCAATCTGGCTTACACCCACGAGAACACTGTGATAATTACCGAAGGCTTCAAACTCACCAGAGAGGTTCACATCAAATACGAGAGACGACTTTTCTGTATAGCCAGCGTAAGGCCAACCCACCAACCCTGTGTTGTCGTCATTCAAGCCGCCGCCGAGGGTGTAAGCGTACAGAAGGCGACTCTGACCATCGTAGCTGTTTGCATGAACGCTGGCTTTGGCTTCCCAACCAGATCCGAGGTCATGAAGGTACTCAACGAACATGTTCCGGCTTTTCGAATTCCAGTAGGTCCAGTCAGCAGAAGGCGAAGACGAAACATCAAAGTCAGCATAACCGCCATTAGCGTAATTAAGCGTAAGAGATCCCCACATCGGTGAATCCTGCTCGCTGTTCTGGAAACTTGAACCGAAGGTCAGAATGCCGTTACTACCAACCTGGCCATCAACTACCCAGTAGAGAGAAGTACGACGGGTTTCAAGATCCCGAATGTGGGAGTTCTTGTTTTCCTGAACCGCGACAACACGGCCAGCCCAGCGACCATCACTCGTAAGCACCTTGTTACCGTCTACGCCCAGACGCACCTGATTATAAGAACCTAGCGTAAACAGAATTTCCGCTTCGTCCTCATTAGTCGGACGCTTACGCACATAGTTAATCGTACCGGATGAATTACCAACACCGGTTAACAGTCCATTCGCACCCCTGACCAACTCAATACGTTCAAACAAGAAAGTGTCCTGCTGTCCCAGAACGGTACCGTAATCGTTACTGGTACCCAGACCGTCTACCTGCGTCAGCTGAATCTCAAAGCCTCGTGCATTATATGAGGTACGATTTGTTTCATATTCCTGAACATCAATACCGTTCATCATTTTTAACGCATCATTGGTTCCAGACGCGTCGTAAAGATCCATCGCTCCATCATCGAGAGTCGTAATCGACTGAGGTGTCTCCTTGAGAGAAAGTGGCAGGCCAATTGCGCCCTTAGACACCCGATCGTCCCGAGCTGCAGTAATTGAAACAGCATCAAGTTCTACCGACTGATCCGAAGAACTGTCCTCGGCGTACACGAGCTGAGAGAGTGTGGTGGCCAGGATCGCGGCCGCGAGTGGAGTGCGAATACTAAACATATTTACTGCCTTCAGTGAGAAGTTAAAACTCAGGCGCAATCAGTCTGCACCATAAGCCCGGCAGTGATTCTAACGATTGGATCATTTATCGTAAAGGCGAATCGTTCGTATTATGCTTTTGTTTTTATAGGGTATTTGCCTACAAAAAAACCCGCACTAGGCGGGTTTCTTTAAACTGAATAACTTCAGCTTAGTCTTCTGTGACTACGTCTTCTGCTTCAACAACAGGACGGTCAACCAGTTCAACGAACGCCATAGGCGCGTTGTCACCGGCACGGAAGCCACATTTCATAATACGAATGTAGCCGCCAGGGCGGTTCTGGTAACGAGGACCAAGATCAGTAAACAGTTTACCTACTGCTTCTTTGCTGCGAGTGCGAGCAAAGGCCAGACGACGATTAGCAACTGAATCAACCTTAGCAAGGGTGATCAGTGGCTCAGCTACACGACGCAGCTCCTTCGCCTTAGGCACAGTAGTCTTGATGATTTCATGCTCGAACAGGCTCACAGCCATGTTTTTAAACATAGCCTGACGGTGTGAGCTTGTGCGATTGAAGTGGCGACCACTTTTACGATGACGCATGGTTTTATTCCTTCACTACTTACGCAAGAACTTTGTCGTCGTTGCGGAGACTGGCAGGTGGCCAGTTCTCAAGGTGCATACCCAACGACAGTCCGCGTGATGCGAGAACGTCTTTGATTTCGGTCAAAGACTTCTTACCCAAGTTAGGTGTCTTCAGCAGCTCAACTTCAGTGCGCTGGATCAGATCACCAATGTAGTAGATGTTTTCAGCCTTCAGACAGTTAGCAGAGCGAACGGTCAGCTCCAGATCGTCCACTGGACGCAGGAGAATCGGATCGATCTCTTCTTCTTCACGAACCTGTTCAACGACTTCGTCGTTCTCGAGGTTAACGAAGATAGCTAACTGCTGCTGCAGGATGGTCGCGGAACGACGGATTGCTTCTTCCGGATCGATAGTGCCATCAGACTCCAGATCGATGATCAGCTTATCCAGGTCAGTACGCTGTTCTACACGAGCGCTTTCGACGCTGTAAGAAACACGTTTAACCGGGCTGTAAGTTGCATCGAGCTGCAGTTTGCCAATCGCCTTGGTCTCTTCATCGTTCTGGTTGCGAGCTTCAACAGTCTCGTAACCACGACCTGAATCGATCCGAAGGGTCATTTTCAGTTCAGCGCCTTCACCCAGGTGGGCAATGACGTGATCTGGGTTGGCAATTTCAACACCATGATCCAGTTGAATATCAGCAGCTGTCACTGTACCCGGACCAACTTTGGTCAGAGTCAGGTTCGCCTCGTCACGTTCATGTAATTTGACCGCTACACCTTTGAGGTTCAGCAGGATTTCAATTACATCTTCCTGAACGCCGTCGATAGCGCTGTACTCATGGAGTACACCTTCGATTTCACATTCGGTGATTGCTGCGCCTGGCATAGACGACAGCAGGATACGACGTAACGCGTTACCCAGAGTATGACCAAAACCACGCTCCAGCGGCTCAAGTGTTACCTTGGCATGGGTACCGGATACTTCGTCCACCTGGATGTTACGAGGTGTCAAAAATTCATTCACTGCACGCTGCATAGCTGCCCCTTAAGTTCCTCTATTACTTAGAGTAAAGTTCCACGATGAGGTTTTCGTTGATCTCTGCTGGGAGATCAGCGCGCTCAGGAACTGCTTTAAAAGTTCCTTCCATCTTGCCGGCATTCACATCAATCCAACCGCAGTCAGCACGCTGACCAGCCAGATCGAGTGCAGTCTTGATGCGATCCTGAGACTTTGACTTCTCACGGACAGCTACCACATCACCGCCTTTAACCTGGAAGGAAGGAATGTTAACGGACTGACCATTAACAGTGATTGCTTTGTGAGACACCAGCTGACGTGCTTCAGCACGGGTAGAACCAAAGCCCATACGATAAACAACGTTATCCAGACGTGATTCCAGCAGCTGCAGCAGGTTTTCACCGGTTGCACCTTTACGACGAGCAGCTTCTTTGTAGTAGCTACGGAACTGCTTCTCGAGGATGCCATAGAGACGACGGACTTTCTGCTTCTCACGAAGCTGCAGACCGTAGTCAGACAGACGACCACGACCAGCGCCATGAACGCCAGGCTTGGTTTCTAATTTACATTTTGTGTCCAGAGCACGGACGCCACTTTTCAGGAACAGGTCAGTTCCTTCACGACGCGCGAGCTTACACTTAGGACCAATATAACGTGCCATTATTGAGCCTCCTTATACGCGACGTTTCTTAGGTGGACGACAGCCGTTATGTGGGATCGGAGTAACATCAGTGATGTTAGTGATCTTGTATCCACATGCATTCAGGGCACGAACAGCTGATTCACGACCTGGACCAGGGCCTTTGACCTCTACATCCAGATTCTTCAGGCCGTACTCTTTAGCGGCTTCTCCTGCACGTTCTGCAGCAACCTGTGCGGCAAACGGCGTGCTCTTACGTGAACCACGGAAACCTGAACCACCTGCGGTTGCCCATGAGAGAGCGTTACCCTGGCGGTCAGTGATGGTCACGATAGTATTGTTAAAAGAGGCGTGGATGTGCGCGATGCCATCGACGACCGTCTTTTTAACTTTTTTCTTCGTTGATCTTTGTGGCTTAGCCATTTTTAAATCCTGCTTTTAATATCAACACTGCAACAAGTCGAATGCAGCTACACTAAAAGAGCAGATCCGGGTAATAAATTACTTACGGATCGGCTTGCGCGGACCCTTACGGGTACGTGCATTAGTTTTAGTACGCTGACCACGAAGTGGCAGACTGCGACGGTGGCGGATACCACGGAAACAACCCATGTCCATCAGACGCTTGATGTTCATCTGAGTCTCGCGACGCAGATCACCTTCAACTGTGAACTTACCTACTTCGTTACGAACAACATCGAGCTGATCTTCGCTCAGGTCACCAATTTTGGTGTCTTCAGCGATGCCAGTAGAGGCACAAATCTGCTTCGCAGTCGTCTTACCAATGCCATAGACATAGGTCAGAGAAATAACTGCATGCTTGTTGTCAGGAATGTTGACACCGGCAATACGGGCCATGTCTAACTCCGTTACACTTACTTAATGAAAGGGCGGCGAATACTACAGGTCGCCTGCTTAAAAAGCAAGCGACCTGATTTCAGCCACCCGGCCTTGTCAGGATTGACCTGACTCGTCAGAGGATTAGCCCTGACGCTGTTTGTGCTTAGGATCTGTACAGATCACTCGCACACTGCCGTTACGGCGAATGATTTTGCATTCACGGCAGATTTTCTTTACAGATGCACGTACTTTCATGACGTTCTCCTGTATACGGTGCACGCCTTATCGGCGAGTACCATATTGATGTAAATTAGACTTCTTCATCAGAGATTCATACTGATGAGACATCAGGTGCGATTGAACCTGAGCCATGAAATCCATCACGACGACGACCACAATCAGCAGCGAGGTGCCACCGAAGTAGAACGGCACGTCGGCACCAATAACCAGCAGCTGAGGCAGCAGACATACAGCGGTGATGTACAGAGAGCCGAACAGTGTCAGGCGACCCAGTACTGTGTCGATGTAGTTTGCAGTCTGCACACCTGGGCGGATACCCGGGATAAATGCACCAGACTTCTTCAGGTTTTCAGCCACTTCACGCGGATTAAACATCAACGCGGTGTAGAAGTAGCAGAAGAAGATGATGCCTGCAGAGAACAGCAACAGATAGAGCGGCTTATCAGGGGCCAGCAGCATGCTGAAGTCCTGAAGATATTCAGCCATCACACCTTCACCCTGACCGAACCACTGACCGAGAGAGGCCGGGAACAGCAGCAGTGATGAAGCAAAGATCGCTGGAATTACGCCTGCCATATTCAGCTTAAGCGGCAGGTGGCTGGTTTGAGCAGCAAACACCTGACGACCCTGCTGTCGCTTAGCATAGTTTATAGTAATCCGGCGCTGACCACGTTCTACGAACACGACAAACGCGATTACCGCAACTGCAAGCACAGCAATACCGAGCAACAGAGCGATGTTCACCTCACCCGTACGGGCAGATTCGAACGCTTGTGCCAATGCTGATGGCAGACCGGCCACAATACCGGCAAAAATAAGAATAGAAATACCGTTACCGATGCCGCGCTCAGTTACCTGCTCGCCCAGCCACATCATGAATACCGCACCAGCCACGAATGACGGGATAGCTGCGATATAAAAATCTGGACCGGTTGAAAAGGTTACACCCTGGCTCGCCAGACCTGCGGATACACCGAAGGCCTGAAGAGTTGCCAGGAGTACAGTTCCGTAACGGGTGTATTGGGTAATCTTACGACGCCCCGCCTCACCTTCTTTCTTAAGCTGCTCAAGCTGTGGGCTCACCGCGGTAAGCAACTGCATGATAATCGACGCAGAGATGTAGGGCATGATACCCAGCGCGAGAATACTCATACGCTCCAAAGCACCACCAGAGAACATATTGAACATCTCCAGGATCGTGCCCTGGTTCTGATCAAACAATCTCTCGAGTGCCTCTGGATTCATCCCTGGTACCGGAATATGGGTACCAATGCGATATACAATAATTGCCAGAATCACAAAACGGATGCGAGCCCAAAGCTCGCCCATTCCGTTCTGCATCCCTGCCGGGAGTGAGCCTTGCTTAGCCATTAGTCTTCGACCTTACCACCCGCTGCTTCAATAGCAGCTTTAGCGCCTTTAGTAACTTTAAGACCTTTAACGGTCACAGCTTTGCTGATTTCGCCAGACAGAATTACGCGAGCCTGTTTAATTTTCTCGCCAATTACGTCAGCAGCTTTCAGCGCTGCCAGATCGACAGTTTCACCTTCAACCAGAGTCAGTTCGTTGAGACGAATCTCAGCAACGTACTGTGCCTGACGTGAAGTGAAGCCGAACTTAGGCAGACGACGGTGGATTGGCATCTGACCGCCTTCGAAGCCTGGAGCTACTTTACCGCCAGAACGTGATTTCTGACCTTTGTGACCACGGCCGCCGGTCTTACCCAGACCAGAACCGATACCACGACCAACACGCTTAGCAGTAGGCTTAGAACCAGGAGCCGGGCTCAATTCGTTGAGACGCATATTACTCCCCTTCTACCTTAACCATGTATTGAACTTGATTGATCATGCCGCGCACAGAAGGAGTATCTTCCAGCTCAACAGTGTGACCAATACGACGCAGGCCCAGACCTTTCATGGTCTCGCGGTGCTTTGGCAATTTGCCAATAGTACTGCGGGTCTGGGTAACTTTTACGGTTTTCTTAGCCATGTCAGATTACCCCAGAATGTCTTCAACTGACTTGCCACGCTTCGCTGCAACCTGCTCTGGTGATTTCATCTGCGCCAGACCATTAAAGGTCGCGCGAACTACGTTCACCGGATTAGTTGAGCCATAGCACTTGGCCAGTACGTTTTTAACACCAACCATTTCCAGAACGGCACGCATCGCACCACCGGCAATAATACCGGTACCTTCAGATGCAGGCTGCATGAAGATGCGCGAACCTGAGTGCACGGCCTTAACCGGGTACTGCAGAGTCGAACCGTCCAGCTGGACGTCGATCATGTTGCGCTTAGCCTGTTCCATTGCTTTCTGGATTGCAGTTGGTACTTCGCGGGATTTACCACGTCCAAAGCCAACGCGACCGTTGCCATCGCCTACCACAGTCAGAGCTGTGAATGCGAAGATACGACCACCTTTAACTACTTTGGCTACGCGGTTCACCTGAACCAGCTTTTCCTGCAGTTCGCTTTCGTTACGTTCGTTGTTACGTTCGTTATTCGCCATGATCTACCCCTTAGAATTCCAGGCCGCTTTCACGAGCCGCGTCAGCCAGAGCTTTAACACGACCATGGTATTTGAAACCGGAACGATCGAACGCTACTTTGGTCACGCCAGCCGCTTTCGCGCGCTCTGCGATCAGTTGACCAACTTTGGTAGCTGCAGAAACATTACCAGTGATTTCGCTACGCAGATCAGCTTCTACAGTAGAAGCAGTCGCCAGTACGGTTGCGCCGTTAGCAGCAATGACCTGAGCGTAGATGTGTCTTGGTGTGCGGTGTACGCACAGACGTACCGCGCCTTTGTCACGGATGTTAGTCCGTGTTTTCGCGGCACGGCGCAGACGAGCTTTTTTCTTCTCATTCATGGCCTAGCCCTTACTTTTTCTTGGCTTCTTTACGACGCACATTTTCATCAGCATAACGAACACCCTTACCTTTATAAGGCTCTGGTGGACGATAGCCACGGATCTCAGCAGCAACCTGACCAACCTGCTGTTTGTCGATACCTTTGATAACGACTTCAGTCTGGCTTGGGGTTTCGGCAGTTACACCTTCAGGCAGTGCATAATCAACAGGGTGAGAGAAACCCAGTGACAGATTCAGAGTCTTACCAGATGCTTTCGCACGGTAACCAACACCCTGAAGAATCAGTTTCTTCTCAAAACCAACGCTGACACCGGTAACCATGTTGTTAACCAGTGACCGGAAAGTACCGGCGAGGGCGTTAGCCTGTTTGTCGGCAGACTTAGGCGCGAACTTCAGTTCGTTCTCTTCCTGGCTGATTGCCACAGAAGCGTGAACGTCGAGTTCAAGCTGACCTTGCTTACCTTTAATTGTGATCTTGTCGTCAGCCAGCTTGACTTCAACGCCAGCTGGAATTGCGACAGGAGCTTTTGCTACGCGAGACATCGATAAACTCCTTAGAATACGGTCGCGATGACTTCGCCGCCAACACCCGCAGCACGGGCAGCGCGGTCAGTCATTACGCCTTTCGAAGTTGAAACGATGGCAACGCCCAGACCAGCCTCTACTTTAGGCAGCTCGGTAGTACCACGGTACTGACGCAGACCAGGACGGCTAACACGCTGAATGCGCTCAATAACCGGCTTGCCTTCGTAGTATTTCAGGTCGATAGTCATAGTAGGCTTAACCTCACTATCGACAGAGAAGCCAGCGATGTAGCCTTCAGATTCGAGAACCTGAGCCACAGACTTCTTAATTTTTGATGACGGCATGCTTACATTCGTGTGACCAGCTTGCTGGGCATTACGAATGCGGGTGAACATATCCGCCAACGTATCTTGCATACTCATTTGTATATTCCTCGGTTGTACAGCGCCCCTCTCCCCATGCCCATCCGGAAAAAATCCTGAGACGACAATACTCCGCCGATCCAAGCTGCATTGCAGAACAAGGATTTGGCAGAGTAAAGAGAAGCGCACCTGAAATCAGGCGCGCATTCTACACGAGTTGGGAATTGCTTACCAACTAGCTTTTTTCAGACCTGGCACGTTACCTTTCATGCCTTCTTCACGCAGTTTAATACGTGACAGCTTGAACTTACGGTAAACGCCGTGCGGACGGCCTGTCATCTGACAACGACGCTGCAGACGGCTTGGTGACGAATCACGTGGCAGCTGCTGCAGAGCCTGTTGTGCATTCCAGCGATCTTCATCAGAAGACGCTGGGTTTTTGATGATGGCTTTCAGTTCTTCGCGCTTGGCAGCGAACTTGGCAACCAGTTTTTCACGCTTCAGCTCGCGCTGCTTCATGCTAATTTTGGCCATGATTCACTCCTCAGTTGCGGAACGGGAACTGCAGCGCTTTCAGCAAAGCGCGGCCTTCATCGTTTGTTTTAGCCGTAGTGGTGATGGTGACATCCATACCGCGAACCTTGTCTACTTTATCGTATTCAATTTCCGGGAAGATGATCTGTTCCTTCACACCCATGCTGTAGTTACCACGACCGTCGAATGACTTAGGGTTAATACCACGGAAGTCGCGCACACGTGGCAGAGAGATGTCTACCAGGCGATCCATGAATTCCCACATACGGTCACGACGCAGGGTTACTTTACAGCCAATCGGCCAGCCTTCACGGACTTTAAAGCCCGCGACTGATTTACGTGCCTTGGTAACGATCGCTTTCTGACCGGCAATTGCTTCCATATCAGCAACTGCGCTGTCCATCAGCTTCTTGTCACCCAGCGCTTCACCAACACCCATGTTCAGGGTGATTTTAGAAACGCGCGGCACTTCCATTGGGTTTTTGTAACCAAACTCTTCAGTCAGCTTGGCTACTACTTCATTCTTGTACAGGTCTTTTAAACGTGACATAGCAGTATCCAGTCCTATCAGGCGTCAACTTGATCGCCAGTAGATTTGAAGATACGTACCTTGCTCTCGCCTTCAACTTTGAAGCCAACACGGTCAGCTTTCTCAGTCTTAGGGTTCCAGATCGCAACGTTAGAAACCTGAATGCTGGCTTCTTTTTCAACGATGCCGCCTGGCTGCTGCAGGTACGGGTTTGGTTTCTGGTGCTTTTTCACCATGTTAATGCCAGAGACAATCAGGCGACCGTCAGCCAGTACTTTCTGTACTTTGCCGCGCTTGCCTTTGTCTTTACCAGCGATAACAACTACTTCGTCATTTCTGCGAATTTTCAACATTTCACTGCTCCTTAAAGCACTTCAGGCGCAAGGGAAATGATCTTCATGAACTGCTCAGAACGCAGTTCACGAGTCACAGGGCCGAAGATACGTGTGCCAACTGGTGCGTTCGACGCATTCAGCAGTACCGCAGAGTTGGTGTCGAAACGGATGATTGAACCATCCGGACGACGTACGCCTTTACGGGTACGAACAACAACTGCGTTCATCACCTGGCCTTTCTTAACTTTACCGCGTGGAATTGCTTCCTTTACGGATACCTTGATCAGGTCACCGATGCCGGCATAACGACGATGAGAGCCGCCCAGTACTTTAATGCACTGAACACGCTTCGCGCCGCTGTTGTCGGCAACGTCAAGCATGGATTGTGTCTGGATCATGCCTATCGCTCCTAACTACGTGCGCCCGGTATTAAACCTTGGCGGCGCGCTCGTCGATTGATACCAGCGCCCAAGTCTTGTTTTTAGACATAGGACGCGACTCTTTTACAGTAACGGTGTCGCCAATCTGACACTCGTTATTGGCATCATGTGCCATTACTTTCGTGGAGCGCTTCACGAACTTTTTATAGATCGGGTGCTTCACGAAGCGTTCAACCAGCACAGTCACGGACTTGTCCATCTTGTTGCTGACAACGCGACCGCTCAATGTGCGGGCAGTTTTTGTGTTCTCAGTCATGGTCATTCACCTGCCTTGCTGGCCAACACGGTTTTTACACGGGCAATATCACGACGAGTTTCGCGCAGCAGGTGGGTTTGACCCAGCTGATTAGTCGCTTTGCTCATACGCAATTTGAATTGCTCGCCCAACAGTTCTTCAAGCTGAGATTGCAGCTCAGCTACTGACTTTTCTTTCAGTTCACTTGCTTTCATCACAGCACCGTCCGTTTAACAAACTGTGTTTCAAATGGCAGTTTGGCGGCAGCCAGAGCGAAGGCTTCACGTGCGAGTTCTTCCGACACACCTTCCATCTCATACAGGACTTTGCCTGGCTGGATCTGGCAAACCCAGTATTCAACGTTACCCTTACCTTTACCCTGACGAACCTCAAGAGGCTTCGCAGTGATCGGCTTGTCCGGGAAAACGCGGATCCAGATTTTACCACCACGTTTAATTTTACGAGTCATCGCACGACGCGCTGCCTCGATCTGACGTGAAGTCATACGACCACGGCCAGTAGCTTTCAGTGCGTACTCACCAAAGCTAACCTTGGAGCCACGAATGGCAAGACCACGGTTACGGCCGGTCTGGACTTTACGGAACTTGGTACGTTTTGGTAACAACATTACTCAATCCCCTTATGAACGGCCTTTTTTCTTACCCTGGTTCTTAGCGCGCTCACGAACTTCTTCGATACCGCCCAGAATCTCACCTTTGAAGATCCAGACTTTCACGCCAATAACACCGTAAGTAGTGTGTGCTTCGTAAGTCGCGTAATCGATATCTGCACGCAGAGTGTGCAGAGGAACACGACCTTCGCGGTACCACTCTGAACGAGCGATTTCAGCACCACCTAAACGACCGCCCACCTGGATCTTGATACCTTGCGCACCGCCACGCATAGCGTTCTGTACCGCGCGCTTCATAGCACGACGGAACATCACACGACGCTCAAGCTGGTTTGCAACGCTCTGTGCTACCAGTTTGGCATCCAGATCCGGTTTACGAACTTCTTCAATGTTGATGTGTACCGGAATACCCATCAATTCACTGACATCTTTACGCAGAACTTCTACGTCTTCACCTTTCTTACCAATCACAATGCCTGGACGGGCAGTGTGAATAGTAACTTTGGCGTTTTGCGCTGGACGCTCAATAACGACCTTGCTCACTGAAGCTTTTTCAAGACGCTTTTCGATCAGAGAACGAACAGCGATGTCAGCCAGCAGGTTGTCGGCGTACTTATCCTTACCGGCATACCAGACCGAGTTATGGTCCTTAGTGATACCTAAACGGATACCGGTTGGATGAACTTTTTGACCCATCTGACCAACTCCTTATTCTGAAACTTTCACAGTGATGTGACAGGTACGTTTGAAGATACGGTCCGCACGGCCTTTAGCACGTGGACGGATACGCTTCATAGTCATACCTTCATCAACGAATGCGGTGGAAACACGCAGCTCATCGACGTCAGCACCGTTATTGTGCTCAGCATTGGCGATGGCAGACTCCAGCACTTTCTTAACCAGGTCCGCACCCTTAGTGGTGCTGAAGCTCAGGATATCCAGTGCTTCGGCAACCTTTTTACCGCGGATGCTGTCAACAACCAGGCGACCTTTCTGTGCAGACAAGCGAGCACCACGTAATACAGCGGCTACTTCAGACATATCTATTCACCCCTTAACGTTTGGCTTTCTTATCCGCAATGTGACCCTTGTAGGTACGGGTCAACGCGAATTCGCCGAGTTTATGACCAACCATGTCTTCAGTTACGAAAACAGGCACGTGTTGTTTGCCGTTATGTACGGCGATCGTCAGTCCTACGAAATCCGGGAAGATCGTAGAACGGCGAGACCATGTCTTGATCGGACGCTTGTCGTTAGCCTCAAGAGCGGTCTCTACCTTTTTCATCAAGTGGTGGTCGATAAATGGACCTTTTTTCAATGAACGTGGCACAGTTCAATCCTCTCTATTTATTTCGCAGAACGACGGCGTACGATCAGCTTGTCGGTACGCTTATTCTTACGAGTCTTGTAACCCTTAGTCGGAACACCCCAAGGAGTAACCGGATGACGACCACCAGAGGTACGACCCTCACCACCACCGTGTGGGTGATCGACAGGGTTCATTACCACACCGCGGACGGTCGGACGGATACCACGCCAGCGGGAAGCACCAGCTTTACCCAGCTCACGCAGAGAGTGTTCAGAGTTACCAACTTCACCCAGTGTTGCGCGGCAATCTGACAGCACTTTACGCATTTCGCCTGAACGAAGACGCAGTGTGCAGTAGGTACCTTCACGGGCAACCAGCTGAGCAGATGCACCGGCAGAACGAGCCATCTGGCCGCCTTTACCTGGCTTCAACTCAACGTTGTGAACAGTACTACCCACTGGAATGTTACGCAGTGGCATAGCGCTACCTGGTTTAATAGGCGCGTGTTCACCTGAAACAACCTCGTCACCTGCAGTCAGACCTTTAGGTGCAAGGATGTAGCGACGCTCACCGTCTGAGTACTTCAGCAGGGCGATGTTTGCGCTACGGTTCGGATCGTATTCCAGACGCTCAACAACAGCAGGAACACCATCTTTGTTACGCTTGAAGTCAACGATACGGTAATGCTGCTTGTGACCACCACCGATGTGACGAGTAGTGATACGACCGTTGTTGTTACGGCCACCGCTCTTTGACTTCTTCTCCAGCAGACCCGCAAAAGGCTTACCTTTGTGCAGTTCGCTGTTTACGACTTTAACCAGATGACGACGGCCAGCTGAAGTCGGTTTAGTTTTCACCAATGCCATGACTTAAGCTCCTCTTATTCCGCGTCAGCGAAGTCGATGTCTTGACCAGGCACGAGACGTACATACGCTTTGCGGATGTCGTTACGCTTACCCATACCGCGAGCGGTACGCTTGGTCTTACCTTTAATGTTGACGGTCTGTACGGACTGAACTTTCACTTCGAACAGAGCTTCAACAGCCTTTTTGATCTCTGGCTTAGTTGCGTCAGGTGCTACACGGAACACGTACTGACCAGCTTTATCTGCCAGGATGGTCGCTTTCTCAGAAATGTGAGGAGCTACCAGTACTTTGTAGATACGTTCACGGTTCATGCGTAAGCCTCCTCAAGTTTCTTAAGGGCCTGCACGGTTACCAGGATCTTGTCGAAAGCGATCAGGCTGACTGGATCAACACTGCTTGCTTCGGTCACACCAACGTGTGGAACGTTGCGTGAAGCCAGGTAGAGCTTTTCATCGACATCATCAGACACGATCAGAACGTTATTCAGCTCAAGCGCGTTCAGCTTTTTCACAAAATCTTTGGTTTTGTGAGTGTCAACTTTGAAGTCGTCCGCTACAACCAGACGTTCCTGACGAACCAGCTCAGACAGAATTGACTGCATCGCAGCGCGATACATCTTCTTGTTTACTTTCTGCTCGTAGTTACGTGGCTTAGCAGCAAAGGTAACACCACCTGAACGCCAGATAGGAGAGCTTGCAGTACCAGCACGTGCACGACCAGTACCCTTCTGACGCCAAGGCTTCTTACCACCACCGGCTACTTCAGAACGGGTTTTCTGAGCTTTAGTACCCTGGCGACCGCCTGCAAGGTATGCAGTAACAATCTGATGAACCAGAGATTCGTTGAATTCGCGAGCAAAGGTAGCGTCAGAGACTGCTACAGCTGCACCAGTATTCGTTTTCAGTTCCATTGCTTACCCCTTAGCCTTTACAGCTGGTTTAACAATTACTTCGGAACCAGTCGCACCTGGCACAGCACCTTTGATCAACAGCAGATTGTTCTCGGCATCAACCTGAACAATTTCCAGCATCTGGGTAGTCTGCTTTTCAGCACCCATGTGGCCTGCCATTTTCTTGCCTTTCCATACGCGACCCGGGGTCTGACACTGGCCAATAGAGCCAGGCGCACGGTGGGACAGTGAGTTACCGTGAGTTGCATCCTGGGTAGAGAAGTTCCAGCGCTTAACGCCACCCTGGAAACCTTTACCTTTGGTCGTACCAGTCACATCGACTTTCTGACCGGCTTCAAACTGTTCAACGGTCAATTCCTGACCCAGTTCAAAACCTTCCTCAGTACGGAACTCAATAAGACCCTTGCCAGCTTCAACGTTTGCTTTCGCAAACTGGCCAGCTTGAGGCTTAGATACGCGAGACGCTTTCTTCTCGCCAAATGCAATCTGAACAGCACTGTAGCCATCAGTTTCAGGTGTTTTCACCTGAGTAACGCGGTTAGGCGTCACCTGCAGTACAGTTACAGCGACAGATTGACCTGCTTCAGTAAATACACGAGTCATACCCGCTTTTTTACCGACAATACCAATTGCCATGTTGTTTTCCTCTCGTGTACGGGGCTGATACCCGCTATGGCCGCCCTTGTTTCAATAGAGATTACGGGCGTTACACAGAGCCTTAGGACAAATCCTTACGGATTAGCCGAGGCTGATCTGAACTTCCACACCGGCAGCCAGATCAAGTTTCATCAGCGCGTCTACAGTTTTTTCTGTAGGCTCAACAATGTCGAGCATGCGCTTGTGCGTACGGATTTCGTACTGGTCACGCGCGTCTTTGTTAACGTGCGGTGAAACCAGAACGGTATAACGCTCTTTACGAGTAGGCAGTGGAATAGGACCACGTACCTGAGCGCCCGTACGCTTAGCCGTATCGACGATTTCCTGAGTCGAAGTATCGATCAGGCGATGGTCGAACGCCTTCAGACGGATACGGATTCGTTGGTTTTGCATACCAAACTCCAGTTAATGTGCTTGAGCTTGCGGTTTCCCCAGATAATAGGGGACGCGAATTGTAGGGGGAGTCAGGCGACGTGTCAACACGCTTAGAGAAATAAGCCAGAAGGGCTTATTTGAAGTTCAAAAAAGCCCGCATGAAGCGGGCTTTTTCTGATTCTGCATCTTTCTTCACCGCACACTTCGAGGAAGCGTTACCGAAGAAGGCTCTGCCAGGCCGTGTTATCGATTTGATGAGGAGCTTACTTATGTAAGTGACAAATCAAATCGATGACACAACACCGCAGAGGCGATGCAGGTAGCTTCATCACTCGATGATTTTAGCTACAACACCAGCACCTACAGTACGACCGCCTTCACGGATCGCGAAACGCAGGCCTTCGTCCATCGCGATTGGAGCGATCAGAGTCACTTCCAGTGTCACGTTGTCACCTGGCATGACCATTTCTACGCCTTCTGGCAGCTCGACAGCACCAGTGACGTCAGTCGTACGGAAGTAGAACTGTGGACGGTAACCTTTGAAGAATGGCGTGTGACGGCCACCTTCGTCTTTACCCAGTACGTAGACTTCTGAAGAGAACTTGGTGTGTGGAGTGATGGAACCTGGCTTCGCCAGTACCTGACCACGTTCTACTTCGTCACGCTTAGTACCACGCAGCAGTACACCTACGTTCTCACCTGCACGGCCTTCGTCCAGGATCTTGCGGAACATTTCAACACCAGTACAGGTAGTCTTGGTGGTTTCTTTGATACCGA
>Ga0256829_1000110_pt1 | contig 107766 bp, 85 predicted proteins | sample 131447metaG_FD_185979 | JGI IMG/M metagenome (GOLD analysis project Ga0256829, IMG submission 185979) | Hydrothermal vent microbial communities from Lau Basin, Pacific Ocean - 131-447 | ecosystem: Environmental > Aquatic > Marine > Hydrothermal vents | place: Pacific Ocean: Lau Basin... | reverse complement strand
TCGCCGCCGCCTCGATCAGCCCCGGGCTCTCCAGCCCCTCGACTACCACCCGGGCGCCCGCCTCGTGGGCCAGGTCGGTCATGCGCCCGATGAATCCGAGCACCCGCAGCGGGTCAACCATGGCGTTACGCACCAATCCCTGGTCAATCTTGACCTCCACGAAGGGGATCTGGCGCAGCCGTACCAGGCTCGAGTGCCCGCTTCCCAGGTCATCTTGGGCGAACTCCACGCCCAGTTCGTGCCACGGCGCGAGCATCGATTCAACCGAGCCGGACTGCTGCAACGCTTCGGTCTCGAGGATCTCCACCGTAAGTGGATGCCCCGCGGGCAGAGGCCGGGCGGCCAGCGCCCGGCGGGTCGCCTCGAGGTAGCGCGGCTCGGCCAGGCCCCGCGGCGGCAGGTTGAGGCTCATGCCGGTGACCAGCCCCAGGCTCCGCCATGCATTGAGGGCTTGAAGGGCTTGCTCAATGCCGAGCCGATACAGGGTATAGAGGTCCTCGTGGCCGAAGGCGGGTAAAAACCGCTCCGGGGTAAACCAGCTCCCGCCCTCGCGCAACCGCGCCAGCGCTTCGACCTTGAGCAGGCTCCCCCGCTTCAGATCCACCACCGGTTGGTAGAGCATCTCGAGCCCCTCCGTGGTAAGGAGGCGGCGGTAGCGGCGCCGCTCGGGCGTGGCCTGCACCCGGGGGGCCTGGCGCAGGCGCTCGAGCCCGAGCGAGAGTACCCGCTGCAGGTGCTCGAGCAGCGAGCGCTGCGCTGTGCCGGTATAGCCGCCGGGATAGGAGGAGTAGATCAGGAGCAAGGCCACCGGGGCGTCCTTGACGCGTAGCGGCACCGCCGCCAGGGAGCGAATCCCGAGACTTTGGGCCAGCTCTTGCCAAGGGGCAAGGCGAGAATCGGTGGCGTAATTCATTGCGTGGCAGATTTCGCCGCTACGCCAGGCCTCCCCACCCGTCGCCCGACCCTCGCGATGCTCGGAATCGATGCGAATGGGCGGAATCTCTCCCGCCTCGAGCAGCTTAAGATAATGCCGGAAGGGTTCGCCGGCGACCGCCTCGTATTGCAGCACCCCCGCGGGATCGGGCCGGGCGATGGTGGCCGCCGCAACCTCTTCCAGCCCGAGCAGGGCGAGCACCGCCCCTTCGATCAGGTCGGCATAGCATTCGCCATGCCAGGCCAACTCCTCGATCGCGTCCCGAACCTGGTCGCGGGCGCGCTCGACTTCGGCGTAGCCTTCAAGTTCGAATGCGGTCTCCCGGGCCAGGCGCCGGGCAAGCACCGGCTGGGCGAGGCGCAGGCGCAGCGGCTCGCGCGCAAACACATCCTGCAGCCCGTCCAGCCACAAGCCGTAGCTCTGAATCAGCCAGGGGCGATCTACCCCCACGGCGGCATGGATCCGTCCCAGGCGCCGGGAGGCCTCCCGGTGGGCCGGCTCCTCGAGCTCGGGATCGGTGATAAACTCCAGATGCTGCTTTTGCTTGCCCTTGAGCCGGGCGAGCTCCTCGGAACCGAGCGCCTCGATCAGGGCCGCCGGGCCCGGCTCGCGGGCCAGCCCGGCGTAGAAGCTCTCGACAAACCGCTCGCTTACCGCCCTCAGCGGAGCCCGCAACGGGGCCAGGCGCCGCGCCGCCCCCGCCCCATAGGTGGGCACGCTCTTCGCCCCCGCTTCCGCTCCCCACTCCCCCCCTCGCGGCTCTTCCACCTCGCCGGCCAGCATCCACCACTCCGCCTCGCTGCGCTCCCCCTTGCGGGCCTTGGCCCGGTACAGCGCCTGGTCGGCCAGGCGCAGTAACGCCCCCGGCGTCTCGCCCCCCTCGCTCAACGGATATAGCGCCAGCCCCAGGCTGGCGCGCAGCCGTACCCGCTCGCCGGCTACCTCGATCGGCGCCTCGAGCGCCCGGCGCAGCCGCTCGAGCGTCGGCTCGATCGCCTCGGGGGCCGGCAGATCCTCAAGCAGGATCACAAACTCATCCCCCCCAACCCGGGCCACGGTGTCCGCCCCACGCAAACTCTCGCGTAATCGCTCCCCCAGCCGCTTGAGCGCCTCATCCCCGGCATCATGCCCACGCCGATCGTTGAGCGGCTTGAAGTCATCCAGGTCCAGCAAACCTACCGCCAGCAACGTCTCCCGCCGCCCCGCCGCCGCCAGCGCCCGCTCCAGCTGCACCTCCAGCCCCCTCCGGTTGGCCAGCCCCGTCAGCGGGTCAGTGTGCGCCAGGCGCGATAGCCGATCCCGCTCGGCAGCGAGCCCATGGGTTTTCGTTTCCAACCGCGCGGCGAGTTCCGCCTTCTCCTGCGCAAGATGCAGGCTGGCGAGCATATCGGCACGGATCTGGTGCCCGATAACGAGAATCATCAAGCAGAACACTATGACTAGAATTCCGAGCGCAAGGTAGTTGGATCCCCCGCTCGCAAATAATATTCCGGCCAACGGCAAGGTTTCCGGTACCAGGAAAAAAATGGCACAGGTACGGCTCGGCGCCCCCGCAGCGATACTCCCGGCGCCGATACCGGCAATCACCATAACGATGATGGCCTGAAAATCGGTTGCTATGAAGGGGAAGAACCCCGCGAGAGATCCCCAGGCGAGCCCCCCCGCGAGACAACCGAGGCCATAGAGTCGCTCCCAGCGTACCGGTTTGGAATCGCCCTTTCCCTTTGTCCGTCGACGAAAAATCGCAATGAGCCCGAAGCGTAGGGCGGACACCCCGGACTGAACCATGAGCCAGGCGCCGACCCAAATGGGCGGTGCAACCTGCCATAATATGGCGGCGCTGACTAGCGCCACCACGAGACTGGCCGCAAGCGCCTTAGGACCGCGTACATACAACTGGCGAATGCGCTCGGCTTCTATCCCCGGATATTGATTTACCCGAATGTGGTTTACCAAATCACCCCTTCCCGTATGCCTCACTATCATCCGGCAAAGCTTGTGCTTGTCCTGAAATAATTCATATCCTTAGCTACTATACCAAGCGCTACGGCTCGACTCTTGAAAATCCTCCAAACCCAAATTTCAGCGGTATCGGGATATGGCCAGAGCTTTTGTTACTCCAGAGCTAACCCGGATGATCCACCGGCACACAAGGCGATTCATTGCCTTAGCCAAGTGGTAATATACCGAAGCGTGGGAACTCTCCCGGCGAGAAAAGGTGAGTATAAAATTAAATAATCAAACACTTGGCTGGCAGCAATTCCCATTGCTATTATCGTCATGTCAGGCTACCGCGCACTACCGGCAAGATCCGTGATGGAGCCTGGAATGCGCCGCTCCCAGGAAAGTCGGCTCGCAAAATTCGGCTAAACCGCCAACCGTACTTATCAGCCTATTCAAAGCAGCCGAATCCGGCCGAGTTATTTTCTCAATTATAATTTATGGTTTTTTTGCCGCAGAATCAACACCACCGCGACCGTCGATACCCCGCCTGTTGCGGTCATCAAACAGGGATTTTCTATGGATCCAACCAGCGCAACCACGAATACTCCGCAATTCGCCCTCGATCCGGGCCTCGCCAAAGAGGTCGAGAAGCGGCGCACCTTTGCAATCATTTCTCACCCCGACGCCGGCAAGACCACACTGACCGAAAAACTGCTCCTGTTCGGCGGTGCAATCCAGTTGGCCGGTACCGTCAAGGCCCGGAAAAGCCGTCGCCATGCCACCTCCGACTGGCTGGAGGTAGAGAAACAGCGGGGCATTTCGGTGGCAAGTTCAGTCATGCAGTTTCCCTACCGGGATCATGTGATCAACCTGCTCGACACCCCGGGGCACCAGGATTTCTCCGAAGACACCTACCGGGTACTCACCGCGGTCGATGCCGCTCTGATGGTCATCGACGCCGCCAAGGGCGTCGAGGCCCAGACTATCAAGCTGTTGGAGGTTTGCCGCATGCGGGCAACACCGGTAATCACCTTCATCAATAAAATGGATCGCCAGGTGCGCGAACCACTCGTGTTGCTCGATGAAATCGAATCGGTGCTGGGCATGGACTGTGCCCCCGTCACCTGGCCGGTCGGCATGGGTAAACACTTCGGCGGCGTTTACGATCTCGGGAACGATCGGATTCTTCGCTTCCGCCCCGGGGAGGATCGCGCGAACAGTTTATCGGAGCAAATCAAGGGGCTCGACAACCCCCTCCTCGATCGGCTGTTTCCTCAGGATGCACCCGCCCTGCGCTCGGAGATCGAGTTGATTCGTGGTGCCGGAGAGGGCCTGGATATCGCGGAATTTCTTGCCGGCCGGCAGACACCGGTCTTCTTCGGTTCGGCAATCAACAACTTCGGTGTCCGGGAAGTGCTGGACGCCCTGGTCGGCTGGGCGCCGGCACCCCAACCGCGTGATGGTGGAATCCGCAAGGTCTATCCCCAGGAGCCTTGCTTCAGCGGGATCGTATTCAAGATCCAGGCCAACATGGATCCCCAGCACCGTGACCGGATCGCCTTCGTGCGTATCTGTTCCGGGCGTTACCAGCCCGGATTAAAGCTCAAGCACCTGCGCAGCGCCAAGGAACTTCGCATCAGTAACGCCAGCACCTTCATGGCTCAGGAACGGCACCGGCTCGATACCGCCGTTGCCGGTGATATCATCGGCATCCACAATCACGGGCAGTTACGAATCGGCGACATCCTCAGCGAAGGCGAGCCGCTCCACTATGCGGGAATTCCGCATTTCGCCCCGGAGATTTTCCGCCGGGTGCGCCTGCGCAATCCTCTGCGTGCCAAGCAGTTGCACCGGGGCCTGCTTCAGCTTGGCGAAGAGGGCCTGGTCCAGGTTTTTACCCCTATCAGCGGCGGAGACGCCATCCTGGGTGTAGTCGGCACACTCCAGTTCGATGTAGTCGTAGGCCGCCTGGCAACCGAGTACCGCGTCGAGGCCGAATTCGCAGCGGTCGCCATCCATACCGCCCGCTGGATCGAGGCCGAAGACCCCGCCACGTTAGCCAAATTCCGGATCGACAATGCGCACCGCCTCGCCACCGACACCTCGGGCGCCCTTGCCTTTCTGGCCCCCAGCGCCGCCGTCCTTGCGGTCACGCAGGAGAAGTGGCCACAGATCCGGATGCATGCAACCCGGGAATTCTCTCCGTCCCCACTGGGCTGACCCGGCACGAATCCGGCTCTCAACTTTGCCCCCTGCCCTACTCGAACCGCCCGGAGATTTCCCCGGAACTCTGTTCGCATGGTTACCCTTACCGACCCGCCCAACAGAGCTTGATAGACTAGGGACACCCTACCGGTAAGAGGAATGATGCACGAAACGGTTCTGGTCACCGGCGCCTCGTCCGGAATCGGGCGGGAATTTGCCAGGCTGTTTGCCGCCGCCGGTAGCAACCTGATCCTGGTGGCGCGAAGAGAGGAGCGCCTGAGGGCGCTTGCCGACGAATTAAAGCAAAGCTCCAGAACTGGCTGTACAATCATTCCCGCCGACTTATCCCGTGCCGGTGCCGGCGCGGAAATCGCCCAGCGCCTCGGCGAGGTAAACGTTGATATTCTCGTCAATAACGCCGGATTCGGCGCCATGGGCCGGTTTGAGAAACTGGACCACGAGCGGCAGATGGAGATGATCCGGGTCAACGTTGCGGCGCCGACCGAGCTGGCACGCCGATTTCTTCCGGGTATGATTGCGCGGGGGCACGGCGGCATCCTTAATGTGGCCTCCACGGCCGCCTTTCAACCCGGCCCCGGCATGGCCGTTTACTTCGCCACCAAGGCCTACCTGCTCTCGCTCAGCGAGGCGCTGCACGAGGAGGCTCGCGGCAGCGGCGTAACCATCACCTGCCTGGCGCCCGGGGTGACCGTGACCGAATTCCTGGATGCAGCCGGGATCGACGGCCGCTCGGTATATCGCTTCGGGGCGATGAGCGCGGCCCGGGTCGCTCGCGTCGCTTACCGGGGTTTTCGGCGTGGCCGTGCCCTGGTTGTGCCCGGTATGCACAACCGGCTGGGGGTCGTGCTCACGCGCTTTATACCGCGCCGGCTGCTGCGCCGCCTGCTCGGCTCGGTCATATTGAAAATGGGTGAAGAATGCGGGAAACACTAAATCCGCAATTTACCCGCTTCCACTCCCACTATATTCCGGAACGATCTCTCCCCGGCGGATTTTTGCCATGCCGGGCTTCCCGGTAGCGGGATAAGTGTCCTCGCTACACCCCTAAATTACACATAAAAAACGCACCTTCCGGGTGGCGGAGGCTATTGCGGTTGATCGGAATAGTTGGGTCCGGCCTTAGCCCCAGGACCGGAGAGTGTGGCGTCACGACCCCGATTCGTCCTGCCCGGGGACGGTTGGCGCGATTATTTCCGGCGCGGTGAGCGGCCGGGTTTCGACGGTAACGGGGGCCAGCGATTCAATCTCCCTGTCGGCGGATACGGCGCGAAGATCGCGGAACTTGCGGGCACTGGGCAGAACCCGGCGCTCCAGGGTGCCGACGGAGCTGTTGTAGGCGTCCACGGCCTGGTTCAATCGGCTGCCGACCCTGCTCCAGTGCTCGGCCAGGGTGGCAATGCGTTCATAGAGTTCTTTACCGAGTGCGGCGACCTCGATGGCGTTCTGAGTCATGGCCTCCTGGCGCCAACCGTAGGCGACGGCCTTGAGCAGGGCGATGAGGGTGGTCGGACTGGCCGGTATCACCCGGTTTTCGGCACCGTATTCGATCAAGGTCGGGTCTTGCGTCAAGGCCGCTGAAAAAAAGGCTTCACCGGGGACGAACAGCACCACGAACTCAGGGCTGGGGTCGAACTGCTCGAAGTAGCTTTTGCGACCCAGTTGGGTGATGTGGTTCTTGACCTGCTGGGCGTGGTGGGCCAGGGCCGCCTGGCGGGTGGTGTCACTCTGGGCTTCAACGGCGGTGAGATAGGCATCGACCGGAGCCTTGGCATCGACGATCACCTGGCGCCCGCCGGGCAGATGGACGATCAGATCCGGGCGCTGGCGGCTGCCGGTGTCGGTGCTCTGGCTGACCTGTTGCTCGAAGTCGCAGTGCTCGAGCATGCCGGCCATCTCAACCACGCGCTTGAGCTGGATCTCGCCCCAGCGGCCGCGGGTCTGGGGCTGGCGCAGGGCCTTGACCAGGTCGGCGGTCTCGCGGTGCAGTTGTGGCAAGTGGGTTTCAACCAGGGCCTTGAGCTGGGTGTCGAGTGCCCGGTAGGCGCCGTGGCGGGATTTTTCCAGCTCATCGAGCTTACCGTCGAACTTTTCCAGGCGCTCGCGAATCGGCCGGGTAAGCTGCTCGATGGCCTGCTGGCGTTTTTCCAAGTCGCTCTGCGCGCCCTGCTGGAACCGCCGCAGGTTTTCCTGTGCAAGCTTGAGAAAAGATTCATTGTTGGACTTCAACGCCTCGGCAGACAGTGCCTGGAACGCGTCGGAGAGCTTGGCGCGGGCCTCTTCGAGCAAGACGAACTTATCGGCGGCGGCCTTGCGCTCCTGGGCAAGGCGTTCCTCCAGGGTCGCGCGAACGGCCCGCAAACCGGCGAGTTCTTCAAATCGCTGTACCAGTACGTGCTCTTTTTCATCCAAAAGAGTAGCCAAGCGCTCCCGCTCGAGTTCGGCATGCGAGCGCAGCGCCCGCTCCCGGGCACGAAGGATATATCCCCAGAGCCCGGCAAGCAGCGCCCCGGCGAAGAGTCCTATCCCGACCAACCCCACTATGCTCACTCCGGTCTCCATAGTTGGATATAGGCGATGACGATACCACGGCCGGGCCGCGTTTCAAGTCCCGAAGGCCATCCCGCTCCCGGCACCCGGGCACCGATCCAACCCCCGGCGCGTCAGGGCACGGCGGCATCCCCCGCCGATTCGCCCGCCAATGCATCGCGAAAGATATCGAAAAGCGGCTTGCCAAACAGCACCAAGCGGACCAAACGAACGGATTTCAGCTCCGGCGCCGCCTCGCGCAAGGCCCGCACGGTGACCGCCGCGGCCGCGGCCGCGGGATAACCGAAGGCACCGGTCGAAATCGCGGGGAAGGCGATACGCCGGATCTCCCTCTCTTCTGCCCGGCGCAGGGCGTTGCGATAGCAGGCGGCCAACAACCCCGCCGCAGGCTCGTCGAGCCCATAGACCGGGCCCAGGCAATGGATCACCCAGGGGTTGGGCAAGCGGTGTCCACTCGTGATAACCGCCTCTCCGGGACGAATTGGCGCCAGCGGCCGACATTCCGCCGCCAACCCGGGCCCGGCCGCACGGTGTATCGCCCCGGCCACCCCGCCGCCAGGGAGGAGCCTGGCATTGGCGGCATTGACTATCGCCTCCACGTCACCCTGCCGGGTGATGTCGCCACGGATGATTTCGATCTCCGGTCCATTGTGTCTAAAACTCATGACTCATCTCCACAACCGTTTTCTTGCTGCTAGGATAGCGACCCCATGACACGCGACGTAATCCGCATCCGCGGAGCCCGGCAGAACAACCTCAAGGGGATAGACCTCGACCTGCCGCTCGGTGAGATCACGGTAATAACCGGCCCCTCGGGTTCGGGCAAGTCTTCGCTTGCCTTCGATACCGTCTATGCCGAGGGCCAGCGCCGCTACGTCGAGACCTTCTCGCCCTACGCGCGCCAGTTTCTCGAACGCCAGGACCGTCCGCGGGTCGAGCGCATCGAGGGGATTCCCCCGGCGATCGCCATCGACCAGGTCAACCCGGTGCGCACCTCGCGCTCCACGGTAGGCACGATGAGCGAACTGGCCGATCATCTCAAGCTCCTGTTTGCGCGCGCCGCGACGCTGTATTGCAATGGTTGCGCCCGGGCAGTGCAGCGGGACACTGCCGAAACGGTGGCCAATGAACTGCTGCGCCGCGACGGGACCGCAAACGAGCGGGTAATGATCGTCTTCACGGTCCGGGTACCGCCCAATTTTACCGCCGCCGAGATCGAGCGGTTTTTGACCCAGCAAGGTTATGCCCATATCCACGCCCGCCACGGCGAGCTGATCGAGGTCATCCAGGATCGTCTCCGCACGAAGCAGGAGAACCACGCCCGGCTGCATGAATCGCTGGAGGCGGCCTTCGCCCGCGGCCAGGGGCGGCTGAGCGTCTATCCGCTGGATGCCGCACACCGGCCCGGTGCCCCGCTCCGCTTCTCGACCAGTCTGCACTGCGCATCCTGCAATCACAGTTATTCCCCCCCCACTCCGGGGCTGTTTTCCTTCAATTCTCCCGTCGGCGCCTGCCCTACCTGCCGCGGCTTCGGTCGCATCCAGGGCATCAACTACGACCTGGTCATCCCAGACCCGGCGAAGACGCTGGAAGGCGGCGCCATCCGCCCGTGGCAATCCGACGCCTACCGGGAATGCCAGCAAGACCTGCTGCGCTTTGCCCGCGCCCGGGGTGTCCCCACCGACATTCCCTGGCGCGATCTCGGCAAAGAGGCGAAACGCTGGGTCATTGCGGGTGAGGGCGACTGGGATGACGGGGTCTGGTACGGTATCGAACGGTTTTTTCGCTGGCTGGAATCTAAAAGCTACCGCCTGCACATCCGCATACTCCTGTCGCGTTACCGCGCCTATACTCCCTGCCCGGACTGCGACGGTGCCCGCCTGTGCCCGGCGGCGCTTGCCTTCCGCCTCGGCTCCCGGGCCGAAGCCGATCGGGTGCTGCACCCTGCCGCCCGCTTCCGTCCCCACGGAGTCGGCTACGATGAAACCACGCTCACGCGCCTGCCCGGGCTGACCCTCCACGATCTGAACCGGCTGTCGCTGTCGCGGGCCCGGGATTTTTTCGCCCATCTCGAATTACCCGCTCCGCTCGACGAGGCCGGCAAGCACCTGCTCGAGGCGATCCGCACCCGGCTCGACTTCCTGGTCGAGGTGGGCCTCGGCTATCTCACCCTCGATCGCCAATCGCGCACTCTGTCCGGCGGTGAAGTCCAGCGAATCAACCTCACCACCGCCCTCGGAACCTCGTTGGTCAACGCCCTGTTCGTTCTCGACGAACCTTCGATCGGGCTGCATCCACGCGATATCGAGCGCCTGATTCGGGTACTCGAACGCCTGCGCGATGCGGGCAATACCCTGCTGGTGGTCGAGCATGATCCCCAGGTGATGCTCGCCGCCGATCGGCTCCTCGATCTCGGTCCCGGCGCCGGCGCCGGCGGCGGGGAAATCTGCTATTTCGGCCCGCCACGAGGCATCGCTCGATCACGGCTTTCACCTACCGCCCCGTGGATCATAGGCCGCTGCAGAAGCCAATCGACTCCAGCCAACCCGCCGGATAGCACGACCCGCTGGCTGCGGCTCGAGGGAATCGGCGCCCACAACCTGAAGGATATCGACATCGCCATCCCGCTCGGACGGCTGACCTGTCTCACCGGGGTATCCGGAAGCGGCAAATCGACCTTGGTGGAAACGGTGCTCTACCGGGCGCTGCTTCGGTACCAGGGAAAGCCCACCGAGGCGCCCGGCCCCTACCGTACTCTCGCCGGGGCCGAACATCTCGACGAGGTGGTGCTGGTCGACCAGTCCCCGATCGGGCGATCCGCGCGCTCGAACCCGGCCAGCTATGTCGGCGCCTTTAATTCAATCCGGCGCCTGTTCACCCAGGCACCCCTGGCCCGTGAACGCGGCTATACTCCCGCCACCTTCAGCTTCAACGCCGGCAAGGGCCGCTGCCCGACCTGCGAGGGCTCCGGTTTCGAGCACATCGAGATGCAGTTTTTGTCCGACGTGTATCTGCGCTGCCCCGACTGCAACGGACGCCGTTATCGCGACGCGGTGCTGGAGGTCAAGATCGAGCACGGCGCCCGCCCAATGTCAATCGCCGACGTGCTCGAGATGACCACCGACGAGGCGGCCCGGTACTTCGCCGAGGAACCCGAAGTGTTGCGTCGGCTCGCCCCTCTCCAGGCGGTCGGACTCGGCTATCTCACCCTAGGCCAGCCGGTGCCGACGCTCTCGGGCGGCGAGGCGCAGCGGCTCAAACTCGCCGCCCGCCTGGCCGCCGCCGATAATGGTCGCCGGGTACTGTTCCTGTTCGACGAGCCGACTACCGGGCTACATTTTGCCGATATCGCGCTGTTGCTTGGAGCCATGCGTGAACTGATCACCCATGGGCATTCGCTGCTGGTAATCGAGCACAACCTGGAGGTCGTGCGCGCCGCGGACTGGGTGATCGAGCTGGGCCCCGAGGGGGGCGAGGCGGGCGGGGAAGTAATCGCCTGCACCCCCCCGGCGGAGCTTGCCGCTACCGCGGCCGGGCATACGGGCCGTGCCCTTGCCGATTACGAGCGGGCCCTTGACGGAGAGGGGCTGCTGGCGCTCGCCCCCGGGCGCCGCTCCCGCCCCGGGCCCGGGCGGCGGAACCGGGCCATTACCCTGGTCAATGCCCGGGAACACAACCTGAAAGGCATCAACCTCGCCATCCCGCGCGAGTGCTTTAATGTCATCACCGGGCTTTCGGGCAGTGGCAAATCCACCCTGGCCTTCAATATTCTCTTCGCCGAGGGCCAGCGGCGCTATCTCGAATCGCTCAACGCCTATGCCCGCAGCATCGTCGCCCCCGCCTCACGGCCCGAGGTGGACGCAATCACGGGAATTCCACCGACGGTGGCCATCGAACAACGCACCAGCCGGGGCGGCTGGAAATCGACCGTGGGCACCCTGACGGAGATTCACCACTTCCTGCGCCTACTGTACGTGCGCCTCGGAATCGCCCACTGTCCCGATTGCGGTACCCCCATCGAACCCCAGTCGGAGGAGGCGATCCGGGCGGCAATCGCAAACCGCTTCCGCGGCCGGCGAATTCGCCTCTACGCACCGCTGATCGTCGCCCGCAAGGGCTACTACACCGATCTGGCCGCCTGGGCGCTACGCAAGGGTTACTCCCGGCTGCGGGTGGACGGCAGGCTGATCCCCACCTCGCCCTGGCCCCGGCTCGAGCGCTTCCGGGAGCACGATATCGAACTGCCGGTGGCGGATTTACAAATCGAACCCAGGCAGGAACGCGAACTCGCCCGGGCGCTCGCGTCGGCTCTGGAATTGGGCAACGGCGTGGTCCAAGTAGCGGCCGGACGAAGCGAGATCACCTATTCCACCCGCCGTGCCTGCCCCGGCTGTGGCCGGGGTTTTCCCGAGCCCGATCCGCGGCTGTTCTCTTACAACTCGAAACATGGCTGGTGCCCCGCATGCACCGGCACCGGCCTGGCGCATCACGACGACGATGCCGAGCCCCCGGGAAACGCAACGCCCTGCCCGGTCTGCCACGGTGCCCGGCTCAGGCCGGAAGCGCTTGCGGTCACCTTCGCCGGGCGCTCGATCGCCGAATTCTCAGTGCTGTCATCCGCCGTCGCCGCGGCCCGGTTCGCCCGGCTCAAACTGACTCCACGCGCCCGGATTATCGCAGCCGACGCCCTGGCGGAGATCCACTCCCGCCTCGCCTTTCTCGACCAGGTCGGGCTCGGCTACCTCACCCTCGACCGGGCGGCACCCACGCTTGCCGGCGGCGAGGCCCAGCGCATTCGTCTCGCCGCCCAACTGGGCTCGAACCTGCGCGGGGTGTGCTACATACTCGACGAGCCGACCATCGGCCTGCATTCCCGCGATCACGCCCGGCTGCTCACCGCGTTACACACGCTGCGCGAGAAGGGCAACACCGTGATCGTAGTGGAACACGACGAGGACACCCTGCGTGCCGCCGAGCATTTGATCGACCTCGGACCCGGTGCGGGAGTGGCCGGCGGACGGGTCGTGGCCCAGGGAACGCTCGCCGCCATCCGCCGGGCCCGCGATTCGGTAACCGGGGCGGTGCTGCGTTCGCCACCCATGCATCCACGGTTCGCCCGTCGAACGGTGACCGCGGGTACCCCGTCGCTCCAAGTGTATAACGCCAATTTGCATAATCTACGCAGTATCGACGTGCGCCTGCCGTTGGCCCGGCTGGTGTGCGTCACCGGGGTATCGGGCAGCGGAAAATCCTCACTGGTTCGAAGCGTGCTCGGGGATAACCTGCGAGTAGTGCTCGCACGGCGGCACACCCGCAGCGCCGGGTGGGTAGGCTGCGCGCGGATCGAGGGTTACAACTCCCTCGGGCGCGTACTCGAAGTGGACCAGAGCCCGATCGGCAAAACCCCACGCTCCTGCCCCGCAACCTATGTCGGCATACTCGACGCCATCCGCAAGCTGTTCGCCCAGACCCCGGAGTCCCGCCTGCGGGGTTACAGCCCAAGTCGATTTTCATTCAATACCCGCGGTGGCCGTTGCGAGGCCTGCGCAGGCCAGGGGGTAAAACGCATCGAGATGAACTTCATGGCCGATGTCACCGTCCCTTGTGAAACCTGCGGGGGAAAGCGCTACAACGCCGAAACCCTGGACATCACTTGGCGGGGGCGAAACCTGGCCGAGGTGCTGGCGATGGATGTCGTCACCGCAACGGAATTCTTCGCCGCGCACCCACGCATCCATCGGGCGCTCGCCCTGCTCGACGAGGTCGGGCTCGGTTATCTCACCCTCGGCCAACAGAGCCCGACGCTTTCGGGTGGCGAGGCCCAGCGACTCAAGCTGGTGACCGAGTTGGCGCGTGCGGGAGGGAACCGGGTAAAACCCACGCTATACCTGCTCGACGAGCCGACGGTTGGGCTGCATATCGCCGATGTCGAGCGCCTCGTAGGCGTCTTGCACCGGTTGGTCTCCGCCGGGCACTCGGTGGTGGTCATCGAGCATAATCTCGACTTGATCGCCGAAGCGGACTGGATCCTTGATCTTGGGCCCGAAGGCGGGGCACAAGGTGGGCGCCTGGTCGCCTCCGGCCCACCCGAGCGGGTTGCGACCCGTAAAAGCCCCACCGCCCGGGTACTGGCTACCTTCCTGGCGCAGCGGGGCCGCCGACCGGTCCCGCCCAGCCGTTAAAATGCTCCCCGCCCATTGTCTCTTGCCGGTTGCATACCATCAGCCATCATGATGCCCGATTCCAACCTCGACCTTCCCGACCCGGATCCCACGGCCCGGGATCATTCCCGGCGGGTTGCCGCCGCCATCCGTTCCGCAATCGATACCGCCGGCGGGGCGATCCCCTTCGCCGAATATATGCGCCTTGCGCTCTACGCCCCGGGACTCGGTTATTACCAGGCCGGCGCGGAAAAACTGGGCGCAGGGGGTGATTTCGTCACCGCACCCGAGGTCTCGGCGCTATTCGGCGAGGTGATCGGGCGTCAACTCGGGGAGACTCTTGCCGCCGCTGGCGGCGATACCATACTGGAGTTGGGTGCGGGTACGGGGCGGCTCGCGCTCACGCTGCTGCGCGCACTCGCGGCGGAACATCGTTTGCCCACGCGGTATCTCATCCTCGAAGTCAGTGGCGACCTGGCGTCTCGCCAGCGCGAGACGCTGGCTGCGGATCCAGAAATTTCCCGCCGGGTCGAGTGGATCGATCGCCTTCCGGAGCAATCGTTCAACGGCATCATTTTGGCCAATGAGGTAGCCGACGCCCTGCCGGTCGAGCGTTTTCTGTGGTCGGCCGATGCCGCCCGCCGCCTCGGCGTAAAGACTACCGAGGCCGGCTTCACCTGGGCCGAGATGGATCTATCCCCCGAGTTGGCGGTCCGGATCGGGACACTCGGCAAGCGCTACGCCTGGACGCCACCGTATGCGTCCGAGATCAACCCGCACCTCGATGCCTGGATTGCGTCACTCGCCGCGGTTCTCCGGCGCGGAGTGATGCTCTTTATCGATTACGGCCTGCCCGAACATGAGTACTATCACCCCACGCGCCACCGCGGCACCTTGATCTGCCATTTCCGGCAGCGCGCGCACGAGGATCCGTTCCGGTGGCCGGGGCTCACCGACATTTCCGCCTGGGTGGATTTCAGCGCCCTGGCACGCGCCGGAACCGCGGCCGGGCTGGAAGTGGCCGGATACACCACCCAGGGAAACTTTCTGCTCGAGGGCGGCATCGGGTCGGCCATCGGGCGGGCGACCGGCGATATCGATCGCTACCGCCTCGCGGGCGAAATCAAACGTCTCGTGCTTCCCGATGAAATGGGCGAAACCTTCAAGGTGCTGGCCCTGGCCCGGGACTGTGCGGCGCCATCGGCCGTCATCGCCCGTAACCTCGACGAGCGGCTGGTCCTCGGGGGGCGATAAAACCGCTTGACCCGCCCCGCTCGGCTATCCCGGCGGCAAGGCCTCAATCGCCCGGCTTGGGCTTAGGCTTGGGTTTATCATTTCCCGCCTGGCCAGGGTTGGTTTCGATTATTCCCAGGTCCTGCTCTCCACTCAAGGCGGTGGGACTACCCGGCATTTCACTGCTGGCCCTGGGCTTGAGCAACAAGCGAAAGGCATCTATATGCTCCGGATCCGAGGCAACCAGAAGCCCGTCTCCGACCTGCATCGTGGTTCCTCCATGCGGCACGATATCGCCGTCCCCGCGAATAATCCCGACAATCAGGACTTGTAAATCGGAAAGTCCCAGTGAGCGGACTTCACGTCCGACCACAGAACTTCCCGGGGGCACCTGCAAGCTGTAAAGATGCTCCTTGCGGCGGCTGAGAGGAATGCCCTCGCCGCGTTCAAGGCTGTGTTGCAACTCGGCGGAGAGAATATCGCGATCGAGCGTCACCTGTTCCCGGCGCAACAATTCGGCTGCAGCATGGTAAAACTCTCCGCGGTGCACTGGGCTTTCGGCCGGGGTCGGCACCTGGGCCTCATACAAAGTAGGATACTTGGCATGGCGGGTGAGGTAAAACTGCACCATGAAACTGATTGCCACCGCGAGCATGGTCGGCATGATCAGGTGATAGCCGCCGGTCATCTCGATCACCATTACCAGTGCGGCAATCGGCACCCGGGCGGCACCGGCAAAAAACGCCGCCATGCCAACGACCGCCAGGGCGGTAATGGGTATCCCGTGAAGCCCGAAATGATGCAGGATAACGCCGAACGCCGCGCCCATCATCGCCCCTACGTACAGGCTGGGAGCGAAGACTCCGCCGGATCCGCCCGAACCCACCGTAAGCGAAAGTGCCAACATCTTACCGACCGAAAGCACAAACAGCATCCATAAGCCCAGACCGGCGCCGCCCGCCAAGGCAAACTGCATGTAGCCGTAACCCCCTCCAAGCAACATCGGCAGAGCGATCGCCATCAACCCGAGGATAGCGCCGCCGATCGCCGGCTTGATGTGGTTCGGAATCTTCCAGTCGCGGAACAGATCCCGCATCCCATAGAACATCCACGGCATCACCGCGCCGAAGCCTCCGGCCACTACCCCCAGTAGAGCAAACCAGATAATGTCCACCGGCGAGCCGACCCCGACCGTCGGCGGGAGAATAAACAGCGGGGTGAACCCGTCGAACAGGCCGATGATGGTGTAGCCCACCGCGGCCGAAATCATCGTATAGACCAGCGCCGCCCCTTCGAACGCCATGCGCGAATAAAGGATTTCCACCGCAAAAATGGCGGTTCCGAGCGGACTCTTGAAGATCGCGGACAACCCCGCCGCCATGCCCATCAACACCAACCAGCGGCGCTCATCATCGGAAAGTTTGAGCAGTTCGCCCACGATCGCACCGATGCCCGCCGCTATCTGTGCCGTCGGCCCTTCGCGCCCGGCCGAGCCACCGGAACCAATGGTAATCGCACTGGCGACGGTCTTGATGAAAGGCACCCGCATCCGCATCCGCCCCCCGGTGCGGTGGAATGTCTTGACCGCGGCATCCGTGCCGTGTCCCTCCGCCTCGGGCGCGAAGGTATATACCAACCAACCGGAAATTAACCCGCCGACGGTAGTCGCAACCGGAATCCACCAAAGCCAGGAATGCGTGACCACATGACCGAGTGCGTGCGCCTGGACGACGCTAAGCATGACATACCCCGTAACGGGCGTTAAGAAGTAGGTTTCAACCAGGTGAATAAGAACCAGAAACAGCTTGGCGCCGAGTCCTCCAATCACCCCGATGAACACGCTCAGGATCACGAGCCGGGGCGTCGGAGTCATCCGAGTCAGCCAGCGGAACATATCAAGCCTCCCTGCAGACGTGGGTGTAAAAATATCTTGTATTTTGTTATTGTAACGTGTTATGGCTTATATGCTTCGGGCCTGTAGCTCAGCCGGTTAGAGCAGGAGACTCATAATCTCTTGGTCCCAGGTTCGAATCCTGGCAGGCCCACCATGAAATCTCTTGATTTTCAACCCGGAAAACCCGTTCGCTGTTCCCGGAACCCATCGGGCCTGGGCAATTGTTGCGGGTACGGGAAACAGGAGACAGATGTTCTTGCAGACTCGCGAAGACACGCGCTTTTTGTCCCCCAGTGCCATAGATCCTGCCCCCGCCGGGACAACACGCCCGCGAGATCGTATAGTCTATTTGTTGTAATGTTCGGCAAGCAAAATGGAGTCCCCACAAGTTGGATCTTTTTTGCTCTCCTCTATCAACAGACAGCGTTCAGAGTTACTATGGCGGCCGTAAAAATGCCCCCTCACTCCGTGCGCACGGGTCGGGGAAGCCGGAAGCGACTGGGAGTACGCTCCATGCCACTGACCGTATGCACGGTATATAGATCATGGCAGGCGCGGGCATCAATATCCACACGGAAGGCGCCACCGTTATCGCGGCGTTGCAGAATTTAACCCGGCGCGCCTCGAATCTCTCACCCCTGATGCGCTCCATCGGGGAGGAGGTCACCATACAGACCAAAAGCCGGATCGAAGAGGGTGGCCCGATCCCGTGGGGCAACATTCCGCCGCCTCCCTGTCCCGGGCTCTCCACACCTGCGGATCGAGCTGCCGTATTCGATCTCATCCGCGACTACATAGTCCGCCCCACAGTCTGGTTTTAAGCCTATTCTTCGCCTGTTCTTAGGTGTCTTTTTCAGGTATTTCTCTTAAAAAGATATAAAAAACACGTACCAAACCAAACCTCGCCTCACCACCGACCAGCTTGCATAACTGATTGAAAATTATATATTTTCCTCCTCTATCCGTTATATCTCGTTTTTTTCATCCTAAACCTCACTATGCGTATATCCCAAAAGGCAGCGGTAATCGGGCCTTGCGGTTATCCGGAAAATAGGCACCCCCCGTCATGGCACCGGCCCGCCCGGTGGCACAGGCGGGCGCTCCTCCTGCACCGCCCGCAGCAGCGCCAGCCACCGTGGATCGGTTAACCACCGCGGCCAGGGCGGCAGGCGCCGGCGCCGCCAATTTGGCTCCTTCGCCGTTGTGCCCGGTACATTGACCGGCTCGGTAATCCCGAGGGCATCCTCGGGCTGGATCAGCAGCAGCCGGCTGGGCGTACGGGCCAACCAGCGGTAAGCCGCCGTTACCGGCACCGCCGCGTCCGCCCCGGGGAGATTCTTTCGGACAAAGGCGGCGCGGAATCGCTCCCGCTCGCGCTGGCGCTGCGCCCGCTCCCGCTGCCGGGTCTTGGCATCCGGCCACAAGCCGAGCCGATCGACCCGTTCCAAGTCCGCGCCGCGCCACCAGCCGGAAAACGGCGCCAGGTCATGGCTTCCAACCGCGGCCACCGCATCCCGGGGATAGTCCTCGGGCGGTCGGGGTAATCCGTATCCGTCGTGTTCGAACAATAGCAGCCGCAAGGAAAATATCCCCCGCCGCGCGAGCCGGCGGCGCAACCCTCGCGGCACCGTGCCCAGATCCTCACCGACGACGAGACAGCGGGCACGGTGGCTTTCCAGCACCAAGGCGGCCACCAGGGGCGCAAAAGAAAAGCGCAAATAAGTACCCGCGCGGGCGGGATGGCCGGCGGGAATGACGAACAGTCGGTTCAAACCAAGCACATGATCGATCCGCAGTGCCCCGGCGTGGCGCATGTTGCTGCGTAACAGTTCGATAAACGGCTTCAGCGACCCCGCAAGCAGACGCGCCGGGATGCCCGGGGCAAGCCCCCAGTTCTGCCCGGCCGGGTTGAGCCTGTCGGGTGGCGCGCCGATATCCAGATCCGTGGCTAAATCCGTCTGCCCGGCCCAAGCCTCGGCGCCCGCCGGGTCAGATCCGACCGCAAGATCACGATACAAGCCGACGGCCAGCCCCGCATCGCTCGCCGCAGCGGCCACCCGGGCCAACTGGCGCTCCGCTTGCCACTGCAGCCACAAATACCAGTCCACTGCCGCGCGATGCGCGCTTCGCCACCGCTCGACTGGCGCCCCGCATGGATCCCGCAATTCGTGCGGCCAGCGCCGATAATCGGCGCCATAATGCACCGCCAGGGCCTCGTAGCAAGCCCAATCCCGGATTCCACCGGGACAGGTGCGGCGGAACTGCTCGAAGGCAGCCGGAAGATCATGTTTGCGAACTCGATTCCATACGGTCCTGGCAAACCCCAGTTTTTCACGGATAACGGCCGGGTAATCAATCCGGTTCCCGTCGTTGAGGGCGCGTACCCGTGCTTGCCACCCGGGTGCCGCAAGGATGCCGCGAAGCCACCCGTCCAGCCCTTCCAATGCGCCCGGATCCAGGTACAAGGGATTGAGCGCGAAACGGGAATTCGGCGAATAGGGGCTCGCCCGTTCCGGCGCGCTCAGAAACAAGGCATGCAGGGGATTCACTCCGACGGTGACCGCGCCCATGCGCCCGGCGGCGGCCACCAGGCCGGCCAGATCGGAGAAATCGCCGCTGCCGAGGCTACCCGGCCCCAACATTTCGTAGAGCTGAACCGCGACACCATAGCCACGGTGCCTGGCAAGATCCGGCGGTAACCAGGCACGGGCGGGGGCCCGGATTAAAAGTCCCCTTGCGTGCCGGGGCCCGCACTCGACCTGGAGGCGGTAATAGCCGGGGGAAAGCGACGGCAGCGGCAAGCGCAAACTTCCGCGGTCGGCCTCAAGCCGGACAGCACCGATTTTCCCCGCGAACACTTCGCCTTCGCCCTCGAGCCGCCACGACACCGCTTCGCGACACTCGGAATCGAGCAGCGCCGCCACCGGATCCGGCTCGAAGCTCGCCGTCACCGGTGGCAGGATCGTGGCCTCGCCCGCCTCGCCGAGGGCCTCGAGCACGGCCCCAAGCGTGGCGCTCGGAACCCGAACCCGGCGCCCGATCCCATCCCGGTAACTGCCCGCGATTCCGACCGCGGCCGCCCGCCGCCGCAGGGCACTCGCCCTCACCGCCGGCTCTCACCACCCGGCGGAAAAGATACCCCCCGCGGGGTTCCGGATTCTACACAACCCGGGTTCAAGGGCCCGACCGTCGATTCACCGCGCCGGTTCACGCAACTCGGCAAGCACCAGCGAACGCCCCTGGAGCCGCAACGAATGCCCCGCCGGACGCTCGCGCCACGGCGGCTCCGAGGCGGTATCCAGCAACACCTGCCAGCGCCCGCTCGGGCGCGCCGGCAGGGAAAACTCGAGCGCTTCGACTCCGGCATGCAGTACCACCAGGAGGCAGCCATCCCGCAGCTCGCCCCCCCGGGAGTCCACTCCAATACCCATGCGCCCATTCAACAGCATGGCGATACTGTGGGTATCGCTACGGTGCCAGGCATCATGGGACAGTTCCATGCCGTCCACTCCGTACCAGGACAGGTCCGCTACCCCTTCCTCGTCCCGGCGCCGCGCGTGAAGATACCGGGGGGGGCGAAACACCGGATGCGCTCGGCGAAAGGCGATCAAGCGGGCGACGAAATCGATTTCCGCCTCGTCCTCGGCGCTGATTCCCGACCAATCGAACCAGGCGATCTCGTTGTCCTGGCACCAAGCATTGTTATTGCCCCGCTGAGTGCGGCCAAACTCGTCGCCACCAAGCAGCATCGGGGTTCCCTGGGCCAGCAGCAGGGTCGCCAGCATATTACGGCGCTGGCGGCGGCGCAAGGCGCGAATAGCCGGATCCTCGGTGTCCCCCTCGACCCCGTAACCGGCGCTGAAGTTCGCCTCCATCCCGTCCCGGTTATCCTCGGTGTTGGCCTCGTTATGTTTGTGCTTGTAGCTGACCAGATCCGCCAGGGTGAAGCCATCATGGCAGGTAACGTAATTGAGGCTTGCCCAGGGTGGGCGGTGCAGGTATTCGAACCGATCCGCGGATCCAGCAAGGCGGGTCCCCAACTCGGCCAGCTGGTCCGGGTCGCCCCGCCAAAAGCGCCGGGTCACATCGCGGAACCGGTCATTCCACTCGGCGAAGGGAAAGCCGAATTGCCCCAGCCGATATCCCCCTTCACCGAGATCCCACGGTTCGGCAATCCACTTCACGCCCGCAAGCACCGGGTCCTGCCGCAGGGTATCGAGAAACACCGCGTCTGGGCGGAACTGCCCGCTGCCATCGCGCGCAAGGGTGGTGGCCAGATCAAAACGGAACCCATCCACGTGATACTCCTCGACCCACAGCCGCAAACTGTCCATGACCATCCCAAGTACCGCGGGATGAGACAAATCCAGGCTGTTGCCGGTGCCGGTCACATCGGCATAATAACGGGGATTTTCCGCCAGGCGGTAATAGCTCGCATTATCCAGGCCCCGGAAAATGAGTGTCGGACCCGTTTCGTTCCCCTCGCCGGTGTGGTTGTAGACCACGTCCAGAATCACCTCGATCCCCGCCGCATGCAGCCGCGAAACCATCGCCCGGAATTCACCCGGATCATTGCCGATTAGCCGCGGGTCCGGCGCGAAAAACCCGATGGGGTTATAGCCCCAATAGTTCACCAGCCCACGCGAAGCCAGCCACCGGGGGGTCAGGGCGGCCTGTACCGGCAGCAATTCCACCGTCGTGATCCCCAGCCGCAGTAAATGCTCGATGGCCCCGGGTTCGGCGAAGCCGACGGCTCGACCCCGGAGACGCTCGGGAATACCCGGGTGGCGCGCGGTATAGCCCCTCAGGTGAGCCTCATAGATCACGGTTTCGGCCCAGGGGATTCGCGGTGTGCGCTCGCGCCCCCAGCCGAAGGTCGGATCGACGACCATGCATTTGGGCATGGCGCGGGCGTTGTCGCGCCGGTCAAACGACAAGTCCGCCCGCGGGGAGCCCGACCGATACCCGAAGTTCGCATCCACCCAGTGGAATCGTCCCGCAAACGCACGGGCGTACGGATCGAGCAGCAGCTTATGAGGGTTGAAGCGGTGGCCGCGTCCGGGCTCATAGGGACCATAAACCCGGTAGCCATAAAGCCACCCCGGACGGGCTTCGTTGAGATAGCCGTGCCACACGTCGCCGCTGCGACACGGCAGCGGGTAGCGCCCGCACTCACGTAGGCTCTGGGTATCGAACAGGCACAGTTCCACCTTTTCGGCATGAGCGGAGAACAGGGCGAAATTAACTCCCCGTCCATCCCAGGTCGATCCCAGCGGATGGGATCGGCCGGGCTCCAGCCGATACCGGTAGTCTGCCTTACCCATAAAATTCGCCGTCTCCCCTGTGTGCCTTCTTTCCGTTACTCAGGATTCGTACACCAGGAACAACGTCGCCAGCGGCGGCAACGTCAGTACCACCGACTGCGCCTGGCCGTGGCTCGGTGCCGGTTCGGCACCGACCCCACCCTGATTGCCCATATTCCCGCCGCCGTAGCCGGCCGCGTCGGTGTTAATCCGCTCGCGCCAATACCCGCCGCGAGGTACACCGATACGGTACCCCGTACGCGGAACCGGGGTGAAGTTAGACACCACCAGCACCGGCGGATCATCCGGACCGCCGTAACGCACGAAGGCGAAGATGCTCTGCTCGGCATCGTCCGGCACCGCCCATTGAAAGCCGCCGGGATCGAAATCCCGGACGTGCAGCGCGGGCAATTCACGATACACGCGGTTCAGATCACGCACCAGGTTCCGAACCCCGCGATGGGCCGGCTCGGCGATCAGGTGCCAATCGAGACTGGTGTCGTGATCCCACTCGCGCCACTGGGCGAACTCGCCTCCCATGAACAGCAGCTTCTTGCCGGGATGACCATACATAAACCCGTAGTAAGCCCGCAGATTGGCGAACCGCTGCCACTGATCACCGGGCATCTTACCGAGCAGCGACCCCTTGCCGTGCACCACCTCATCGTGCGACAAGGGCAAAATGAAATTCTCGCTGAAGGCATACGCCATACCGAAGGTCATCCACTGATGGTGCCAGCGCCGATGCACCGGATCCCGGCGCATATATTCCAGCGTGTCATGCATCCAGCCCATGTTCCACTTATAACCAAATCCGAGCCCGCCCGCATAGCTGGGACGAGAGACACCGGGCCAGGCGGTCGACTCCTCGGCGATCGTGCTCGCCCCGGGATATTCCCCGAAGACCCGCTCGTTGAAATGCTTGAGAAAAGCGATCGCATCCAGATTCTCCCGCCCGCCGTGGCGGTTGGGGAGCCACTCCCCGGATTTGCGGCTGTAGTCGAGATACAGCATGGAGGCCACCGCATCCACCCGCAACGCATCGATAGCGTAATACTCGAACCAGAACAAGGCATTTGCAATCAGGTAATTCATCACTTCGGTGCGTCCGAGGTTGTAGATATAGGTATCCCAGTCCGGATGAAAACCCCGCCGCGGATCGGCATGCTCGTACAGGTGGGTTCCATCGAATTCGCCGAGACCGTGCGGATCAGTGGGAAAATGCCCTGGGACCCAATCGAGAATGATCCCGATGCCGACTTCGTGGGCGCGACGCACGAACCGGGCGAAGGCCTCGGGCGGGCCGAAACGGCTGGTCGGCGCATACAACCCCAACGGCTGATAGCCCCAGGAGCCGTCAAAGGGATGCTCACTCACCGGAAGCAGTTCGAGGTGCGTAAACCCCATCTGTTGTACGTAGGGCACCAAGGTAACGGCCAACTCATCATAGCTCAGGTAGCGCCGTCCGGCCTCGGGAACCCGGCGCCAGGATCCCAGATGCGCCTCGTAGATCGAGATGGGCCGCTCGTAGGCGTTCAGCGCCGCGCGGGCCTCGGCGCGGTGGGTGTCGGCTGCGGCAATCGGGGCCAGCCGTCCGAGATCATATATTCGCGAGGCGGTGCCGGGGGGGGACTCCGCGGCCAACGCGAGAGGATCCGCTTTTTGCGGCAACAACCGTCCATCGGCTCCCAGAATCTCGTATTTGTAGCACGCGCCGATCCGCAACTGGGGTACGAACAGTTCCCACACACCGCAGTCATGGCGCAGCCGCATCGGCAAGCGCCGCCCATCCCAGGTGTTGAAATCCCCCACCACCGAAACGCGGCGGGCATTCGGCGCCCAAACCGCGAAACGCACCCCGGCCACGCCATTCATCCCGCAAGGGTGCGCTCCCAAAGCCCGATATAGGCGCGAGTGCCTACCCGTGGCGATGAGATGAAGATCCAGCTCGCCCAGGATCGGTCCAAACCGGTAGGCATCTTCAAAAACCGATCCCCCGCCAGGCCACTCGACCCGTAACCGATACGCCGAAGCCGGCACCTTGGCCGGCAGGCAGGCCATGAAAAAACCCGGAAACAACTCTTGCGCCTCGCCCAGCAATTCGCCCGCCCGACTCTCCAGGCACACCTGTTTTGCCTCCGGAAAATAAGCCCGGACTTGGGTTTCGCGCCGCCGTCGATGCGGCCCCAATACCGCGAAGGGATCGGCGCAGCGGGCCTCGGCCAAAGCCGTCGCCGCCTCGCGCAGCGACTCAGTCACACTCCGTCTCCTGCGGCTCCAAAAGCGCCAGGACCCCCTCGATCGGAACTCCAAGCCAATCCGGTCGGTTAGCGGCCTCGTAGCCCAACTCATACAGCGCCTTCTCAAGCATGAAAAGCCGAATCACCCGCATGGTTTCCTGCCGCGACTCGGGAATACCGGGTAGGTCCGCCGCGGTATCGAGATAGGCCTCCAAAAAGGCCCGACCGGCCCGTTCTCGCCATTCGGCCACCGCCCAACGCAAATCTTCCGCGCTCAACACACCCCGCACCAGGGCCGCACGGTGGGCTTGAGCCGCGGCATAGTCGAATGATCGCAGCATGCCGGCAACATCTTTAAGCGGAGAGCGCTTTTCCCGTCGCGCCGCAAGCGGGCGCTCGGGCTCACCCTCGAAGTCGAGCACAAACCAATCCCCTTCGTGAATCAACACCTGGCCCAGGTGATAGTCGCCATGAATGCGTATTTTCCGTAATCCCACCAACGCCGGGCCTAAATCCCGCATCCGCTCGAGCACCTCTTCCCGGCGCCCGTACAAAGCCCGAGCCGCAGGGCGCAAGTCCTGCGCCAACCGCTCCGGATGGGCTACCGCGCGCAACCCCCGCCACGCCATGGCCCGTGTTTCACGGCTCCAGCGGGCCACATCCCGGGGGGTGATCGGCTGGGGTGCAAACGGACCCCGACGGGCTCCGGCAGCGAGCGCCAGATGTAGCTCGGCGGTACGCCGACCCAGTGTGGCGGCCAAATTCACATAGAGTACAAATGGGGAATTTGTGGCGCCTTCTCCTGCCAATCCGGCCATCTCCAGCGCCCGTTCAAGATAATCAAGGGTATAGCCCCATCCATCCCCCTGGTTGATCAAAAATCCAAAGACGGCGGCCAAGGCCGTTGCCCGTCCCCGCCTATCCACATACTCGACACTTCCCAGCAATGGCGCCGTGTTGGCATACCCGGCACGGTTCAGGAATCGCGTCACTTCCAGTTCGGGGTGAACCCCGGTGGCCAGGCGCCGATAAATCTTCAGCACCAGGCGCTCCCCCAGGCGCAGGGAGGAATGGGATTGCTCGGCGCCAAGTGATCGGACCGCCCCGGATAACCCTCCTTCCCGGGCCAAGGCCGGGTTTGCCCGGAAACGCAGCCCGCCCGCGGCACTGGGCGCGGCGGGCGAGCCGACCATGGCGGCAACCAGTGCCCGGGCAAATCCCGGGCGGGAAACGGCATCGACCAGGGCGTAAAGCGCCGATCCCTGACGTACCCGTGCCAACATGCTCGTTATGAAGCGATGCGCATCCTCGGCACCATCCTCATCGTCCAAGGCCAGGGGCAAAAAATAGCTTCGCCGCCCGCCCGCCACTTGTGCCGTAACCATCGCCAACCAATAACCCTGCCCTTCCCCATCGCTTTCCGCCACCATGCCTAGGGTCTTCAAACGCACCGAACTCAGCGATTTTCCCTTACCGGAAAACCACCGCTGTAGCGGCAGGAAAGCCGGTAATGCCTGGCGCTCGAGAGCAACCGGGGCTTCCCCATCGGCAAGCCCCGGGAGTCCTCGCCGAACCACCAGGGTGGGAAACTCGGGCTTGAGGTCGGGCAAGGGGGCATGCCAGCCCGAGGCCTCATCGGGGGGAACGAGTACGAACCAAAACCAACCGTATCCAGGCAAGGTCAGAACATAGGGTAAATCCGTGATACGCGGGAACTCGGCCCGCCCGAACAACTCCACCGGCACCCGCCCCCGATACTCGCCGAGTTCGAGTTCCACGGCCTGGGAGCTGCGCCCCAGGTTGAATACACACAGGATCACCCGGCCTTCATGTTCGCGCAGATACGCCAGTATCCGCCGGTTGGCGGGGTAGAAAAACCGCTGTCCGCCCCGCCCGAAGGCGGGCTCCTCGCGCCGGACCGAAATCAAGTGTCGCGTCCAGTTAAGCAGGCTCGACGGAATCCGCCGCTGGGCCTCGACGTTCACCGCCTCGTAGCCATACTGGGCATTCATAACCGGCGGCAGGTAAAGCTGGGCGGGATCGGCACGGGAGAATCCACCGTTGCGATCGGGAGACCATTGCATCGGAGTGCGGACTCCGTCCCGATCCCCGAGAAACACGTTGTCGCCCATGCCGATCTCGTCCCCGTAATAAAGAATCGGTGTCCCCGGCATGGAAAACAGCAAGGCATTCATCAACTCGATGCGACTCCGGTCATTTTCCACCAGCGGTGCAAGCCGGCGGCGGATGCCGAGATTGATCCGCGCGCGCGGATCATTGGCATAGTAGCGCCACAGGTGGTCCCGCTCGCGACTGGTAACCATCTCCAGCGTCAACTCATCGTGGTTGCGCAGAAACAGGGCCCACTGGCAATTCGGCGGAATCTCCGGCGTCTGGTTCATGATGTCGGTGATCGGGTGCCGATCCTCCTCGGCAATGGCCATATAAATTCGCGGCATCAGCGGAAAATGGAATGCCATGTGGCATTCATCGTCATCTCCAAAATAGGTGCATACATCCTCCGGCCACTGATTGGCTTCGGCCAGCAGCATCCGCCCGGGATAATACGTATCCACCTCGGCGCGGAAACGCTTGAGAATTTCATGGGTCGCCGGCAAATTTTCATTGCTGGTGCCTTCGCGCTCGATCAGGTAGGGCACGGCATCGAGCCGCATCCCGTCTACGCCCATACCCATCCAGTAGTGCAATATTTTCAAGATTTCTGCAACCACCCGTGGATTATCGAAATTCAAATCAGGTTGGTGAGAATAAAATCGGTGCCAGTAATAGGCCTTGGCTACCGGATCCCAGGCCCAGTTGGACTGCTCGGTATCGAGAAAAATAATACGCGTACCTCTATACTTCTGATCGCTATCACTCCAGACATAAAAATTCCGTGCCGCCGAGCCGGGGCGGGCGCGGCGCGCGCGTTGAAACCAGGGATGCTGATCGGAGGTGTGATTGACCACCAGCTCGGTGATAACACGCAGCCCTCGCGCATGACAGGCACGTACGAACCGACGAAAATCCCGTAACGTTCCATAGCTCGGATTCACTCCGCGGTAATCCGAAATGTCATACCCGTCATCGCGCAGCGGCGAGGGGTAGAAAGGCAAAATCCAGATGGCCGTTACCCCTAGTTCGGCAATGTAATCCAGCTTGGCCGTCAGGCCGGCAAAGTCCCCGATGCCATCATCATTGGCATCGAAAAAAGCCTTGATGTGGGTGTGGTAAATGATGGCATCCTTGTACCAGTCATGAATCCCGCTGGACAAGGTTACATTCCTCTTTTCCGTGGGCGCACAATCTTTCATCAACTTTTCCGGGGAACTAGGATCATCGCCGGGCGTTGGGGTTCCAATCGAAGGTGCTGGTGTCGTCCCTGCCAATGCCATCTCTCCCCGCTCAGCAGATCCTCGATGGCAAGCGTATCACTCTCGCTCGCCCCCACGGATTCCAGCGGCAACTCCAGATCCGCCTCCTGGGGGTCATGCGGATCAAGACTTACCACCAGCCACAGCAGATCCTCCTCGCAGCGGCGGGAATAGAACAGGATTCGATCGTTCCAGGCGGTGTGAAAGCACAACCCCTCCAACCGGGAAAAGGCCGGGTGACGCTTGCGAATGGTATTTAACCGGAATATTTCCGCGCAAATATTCCCCGGAGTATCGAACACGCGGTGCCTGAACTGATATTTTTCCGAATCCTGATACTCTTCGCGAGGTGTACCGGCGGCATCTTGAAGCGCGGTGGCTTCGCCCAGTTCATATCCCGAATACATGCCCCAGGAAGGCGCGAGCGTGGCCGCCAAAACGGCACGGATAACGAATCCCGCCCGCCCGCTTTGCTGCAAAAAATAAGGATTAATATCGGGCGTATTTACCCAAAAATTGGGGCGGAGGTATTTCCTGGACTCGCCCGTGGTAAGTTCGCTCAGATAGGCGATCAATTCTTGCTTGGTATTTCTCCAGATAAAATAGGTGTAGGATTGCGAGAATCCCAGCTTGGCAAGGCGCTGCAGCGGCCGGGGACGGGTAAATGCCTCGGCCAGAAACACGGTCCGGGGGTAACGTGCGCGCACCTCGCCCAGCACCCACTCCCAGAAGCGGAACGGCTTGGTATGCGGATTGTCCACCCGGAAAATGCCCACACCCTGGGCGCACCAGAACAGCAACACATCACGCCAGGCGAGCCACAGTGATTCCCCCTGCTCCGAGTAGAAATCAACATTGACGATATCCTCGTACTTCTTGGGTGGATTCTCGGCATAGCGGATGGTTCCGTCCTCACGCCAGCGAAACCATTCCGGATGCTCGCGGATCCAGGGATGATCGGGAGAACACTGAATGGCGAAATCCAGTGCGATCTCCAGCCCCAGGCGGCGGGCCTTGACCAGCAAATTCCGGAAATCCTCAAGCGTACCGAGATCGGGATGAACCGCGGTATGTCCGCCCTCCGGGCCGCCAATGGCCCAGGGACTGCCGGGATCATCCGCGCCCGCCCGCAGAGCGTTATTGCGCCCCTTGCGGTGGGTGCGTCCGAGCGGGTGAATCGGAGACAGGTAAACCACATCGAATCCCATGCCGGCGATATAGGGCAAATGCGCGCCAAGGTCCGCAAAATTCCCGGATCTTGCCGCCGAACCGAGGGAGCGGGGAAAGACTTCATACCAGGCGCCGCACGCCGCACGCCCCCGCTCGACTTGCAACCGAAACTCGTTCGACTCGCTAAGTCCCGCACGCGGTAACGATCTTCCCACCAACTCGGTGGTGGTCTGGTTCAGTAGTATTTCACCGCGAATCGCCATATCTCCCGCCGCTGCGTTCACCCGCTCGAGCAGCGCCCGCAGGCGACGTCCGTCTTCGCCGTGCGCACTCTGCGCGGCCCGGCTCAGCAGGCGTTCCCCCTCGCCTAACTCTTCCGCGCCGGGGGCTTCGCCGGCATCACGGCACTTGAGGCAGTCCTCGCGCCAACCGGCATACCGATCCCGCCATGCCAAGATGCGAAACTGCCATTCACCGACGACATCCGGGACAAAGATCCCCTCCCAACGATCATTCCCCAATTCAACCAGTGGAGCCTCATGCCGGCGTTTTCGTCCGGGGCCGGAGTAAGAAACAACCGCCGCAAGCCGCCCATGACCCTCGGCAAAAATATCGGCCTGTACCCGGACCTCGTCACCCAGTAAATGCTTGACGGCAAAGCGCCCGCATTCCAGGGTCGGCTCCACCGCTTCAATTGCGATGCTATCCCGGCAACGTACCGGCGGCGGGCGGGGCGCCCGGAAATTCACCGCCAAAGCCCGCGGTTCGGATTGCATCACGAACCAGCGCAACTCTTCGGGTTCGAGGACGAGATTGACCTCCGGGCGTAACCTCTGGGGACTGCGCCCCGGCGTGATCTCCCGGGCCGCCGCATACAAAACATCGAGCCGGGTAAACACCGGCCCGACCCCCATCTTGCCGCTGCGTACAGGGTCCGGATTACAGCCGATAAGCACCAGGTTCCCGTCGGCCTCCAGGGGCCGAAGCGCGAACGCGACGATGGCTGCATCCGGTGGTGAAATCCGCTCCAGCATGGCCGGCCGGGCCATGCTGGATATCCTGCGCCTGCATGCATTGACGGCGGCGATCTCGCGCTCGATATTAAACCAATCCGGCTCCTCAGGGGCCACGCCGATAAGCGGTTGCCGCCAGCCCCGAGCGTATCCCATGGGCAGAATCACGCCCCATCCGAGCACCGCCGCCAATCGATATCGAAACCGTGCCCGCTGCTCGGCGGCGGCATCGATCGATTGCCGTGTCAAGCGCGGGCCGAAAATCTCCTCGGGGAAGCTGATCGTAGGGGCCAATCGACGCAACCGGGATTCTTGTTCGAGAAACCAATCCGCACGCAGATCCCACCAGCAAAGACTGGAGAAAAAAGCCTGGAAACCGACTGCGGCAAGTGCTTCATTCTGCTCGATGCGGGCGCCGAGGGTCTCGGCCCAAAAGAGGCTATCGGGGTTGAGCCGACGCGCGGGCCGTAGCATAGCCCGCCACTCATCGGCGCCTATGCGCTGCGCCGCCCGGCAAACCAACGCATCGAAGCCAAAACGGATTCGCTCCCGGGCCAAGCGCCCCCAGTAACGCACCAGGGCATCGCGTGATTCTCCACAAAAATCGCTTTCAACCAAGTATCCGGACAACTCTTCGGGCGAGATGCCTCCCGGCACCGCGGCATCGCCGAACGGCGCCTTTACCCACCACCCGGGATGGCGCCGCGCCAGGGGAGAATCGCGGGCCACGAATGCGGGCACGAAATCACAGGCAACCCGCATCCCGGCCCGGTGCGCACGAGCCACGAATCGCGCCAGTACGGCCGCGGCATCCGCCCCGGGCGCGAGCGCCGGTGAAATCCCTCCCGGCCGCTCGCTGGCGAACGGGTGGGAGCCCGCCGCCAGCGGCTCGATGCCGCCCAGGTACAGCCAGTCGCAGCCCAGCTCACGCGCCCGCCTGAGCCACCGGTCCCAGCCGGAAGGCTCTCCCGCGCGGGGCAGCCAGAGGTAGTAGATACAGGGCCCCGGGTTCTTGTAACTTGGCGACTGGCTCATGCCTTCACTATAAGGCAGCTTGGAGAAACGGCTGCAATCGAAGCGACCAAGGCTCCCGGTTCCCGGGCGGGAAACCGATTGTTCCCTGCAGCAACCATGGCGAAGCGGTGATTCGGCTCGGGATCATCCCGGAACATCGGCTGCTAGGCGGTAATAATCGTCACCAGGCGACGCGCCCGGATCCGGACAGCAGGGCGAGCCAATATCCACCACCAGGCCTTCGCGCCCAAGCCTGCGGAAACCACTCGCCCGGGCATCCTGCCACTTTTACCTCGAACCGGTTCGCCCCCAAGGGCAAGGGGGATCAGACGGAGTGCGATCTTGCCCCCCGGCATCCGGATCGGGCAGGTCCGTAACGCGGGAACGGCGACACCGGCGGTGGATCAGAATCGCAGCAGTGCGGCGCCCCAGGTAAAGCCCCCGCCAAAGGCCTCTAGAAGCAGGCTCTGGCCGCGTTGTATGCGCCCGTCGCGAACCGCAACGTCCAGTGCCAGGGGAACCGAAGCCGCCGAGGTATTGCCATGCTCCTGGATCGTCACCACGACCCGTTCCATGGGCAGTTCGATCCGCTTGGAAATGGCCTCGATGATCCGCAAATTAGCCTGGTGCGGTACCATCCAATCCAGATCGGATCCCGGGATCCCCGCCTCATCCAGGATACGTACCGCCGCCCGGGAAAGTTCACGCACCGCGATACGGAAGACTTCGTTCCCCCGCATTTGCACGAAATCCTTACCGGATTTGAGAGAATCAAACCCCTTGGAAACCCCCGATGGAAAATAAAGCAAGTCCTTATAACGGCCGTCGGCATAGAGATGGGTCTTGAGAATTCCGGTTTCCTCGCTGGGGGCAAGCACAACCGCCCCGGCGCCATCGGCAAACAACACACAGGTCGAACGATCGGTCCAGTCCACGAATCGCGATAAGGTCTCGGCACCGATGACCAGCACCCGCCTTGCCTCCCCGAGCCGTATAAATTTCTCGGCCACCGAAAGTGCATACAAAAATCCCGCACAGGCGGCCTCGCAACTAAACGCGGCGCACCCGTTGGCACCAATACGTTCCTGGATCAGGATACCGACATTAGGAAACACCAGATCCGGGGTGGTGGTTCCAACGATGATCATGTCCAGCTCCTGCGGCTTGACTCCCGCCGCCGCAAGCGCCGCCCGGGCCGCACATTCCCCCAAATCGGCCGTGGTTTCTCCGGTGGCGGCAATGTGGCGCCGCTCGATACCCGTGCGCGAGCGGATCCACTCATCACTGGTATCGATCATGGCCTCGAGATCGTGATTGGTCAACACCCTTTCGGGCACAGCGCTACCGGTACCAATGATGCGCGCATAGCTCATGCAGCCAGTCCTCCGGATAAAGCCTCCGCCAAGAGGCAATTGATACGTTCGGGGACCGCTTGTTCGACTTCGATCATCGCCGCGCGAATCGCGGTAGCGAACCCCACTTCATCGGCGCTGCCGTGGCTTTTCACCACAATACCCCGCAATCCAAGGAAGCTCGCGCCATTGTAACGCTGGGGATCCAACCGCCGATGCACACGCTGCAAAGTCGGCCAGGCAATCAAACCTTCGGCCCGGGTCACTAGATTACGGGTAAACTCCTCGCGCAGTATCGTAGCGATCAGCCGCGCCGTACCCTCCATGGTCTTCAGCGCCACGTTGCCGGTAAACCCATCGGTAACCACGACATCGACCCGCCCGGAACCGATATCATGACCTTCCACATAACCCACATAGTTCAGTCGGCTCGCCTCGAGAACTCGCGCCGCCTTCTTGACCCGCTCGCTACCCTTGATCTGCTCGGAACCGATATTCAGCAGCCCAATGCTTGGGCTTGAAACCCCTCCCACCGCCGCCGCCAAGGCGGCACCCATGGCCGCAAACTGTACCAGGTGTCCAGCAGTGCAATCCGCGTTGGCACCCAAATCCAGCATATAGGTGCGGCCTTGCCGAGTGGGCACCGCGGTACAAATGGCCGGACGATCGACCCCCTCCAAACCCTTCAGCACATAGCGCGCGGTAGCCATGAGGGCACCGGTATTTCCCGCCGACACACAAGCGGCGACCTCACCCGATTTAACTAGATCGATGGCAACCCGCATGGAAGAATCCCGCTTGGAGCGCAACGCCTGGCGCACCGGCTCATCCATGGTCACCACCTGGCTCGTGTGATGAACTCTCAGGCGCTCTGCTTGCCGGTCATCCGCTTGATGCAAGGCGCCACTCAGAGCCGCTTCATCCCCCACGAGAACAAGTTCCAGGCCCGGATAGGCGCGTAGCGCCCGCAAGGCGGCGGCCGCCGCAACGCCCGGGCCGCGATCCCCGCTCATGGCATCGATGGCGAGCCGGACCCGCACGCCGGCCTTATTCATGATTCATGCCAGGCGGATTCCTCCACGCCCCGGCATGCAAGCTATGCTTAATCTTCGTCAATGACGGTATCGACTATTTTCCTACCACGATAATATCCATCCTCCCCTACATGGTGACGGCGATGCAATTCTCCCGTGGTACTGTCGTGAGACAAGGTGGGTGACTTGAGTGCATTGTGCGCCCGGCGCATGCCGCGCTTGGACGGCGTCTTACGGCTTTTCTGTACGGCCATGACTCGGTATGGTTGAAGAAGTAAGAGAATAGTTTAACCGGAAACCCGAGTTCCACCCTAATATCGGGCTGATTTCCGCCGCCAACCCGGTCAAGGCGCATCCCCTGGCGGATGACACACCCCGGGCGGATGGCGCGGTACCAGGGGCAGTGCCAGCAGCAATTCCTCTTCGATCAACTCGATCAGACTTGGCCGCATATCCGGCGCGCTGAACTCCCAACCCGCTGGCGCCTCGGCATCGATCTCATCGGGCGGCACGATAAGCCGAACCGGCACCGTCAGCTGCAATCGAAACGGTTCCAGGCACCTCTGGCACAGGGCTTCGAGTTCGGCATGAATCGTTCCGCTGATGGCGATCCCTCCCACCGGGGCAAAGGCGAAATCCAGGGTATAAGCCACCTTTCCCGCCATATCGTGCGCCAGCGCCTCGGCCAGGCGGGGACCCAGCAACGCGGCATCAACCTCCCCCGCCCGGCGTTCCGCGGCGGCGGCAAGATCCTCCAGGGGCAAGCGGGAACTCGGGTCTGACATAAGCGGGTATCGTAATAAGTCCGTTCGATGAGGTCAAAGGCATTGCCACCGGAACTTATTTTAGCCTCGGAATCGATCTACCGCCGCGAGTTGCTGGCGCGGCTCGGTTTGCGCTTTAGCGTCATCTCCTCCAAAGCAGACGAAACGATCGGGGCGGAGGAAACCGCCGCGGACGCCGCCCCACGCCTGGCGCGGGCCAAGGCGAATGAGGTTGCGTCACGATACCCGGACGCGCTCATCCTGGCCGGTGATCAATTAGCCTCGTTTCATGGCACCCCCATTGGCAAGCCCCGCGACATCGATACGGCCCGGGATCTGCTGGTGAACCTGTCGGGCGGGCGGGTCAGCTATTACACCGCGGTAACGCTCTACCGGCCGGATACCCGGCGGGCCGTCACCCACCTCGACATAAGCCATGTTACCCTGCGCCGGCTCGAGGAAAGCGAAATCGAGCGCTATCTTATCCGTGAACACCCCCTGGACTGCGCCGGTGCCCTCAAGCTGGAAGGACTGGGAATCTCCCTTTGCGAAGGTATTGAAACCGAAGATCCCACCGCGCTGATCGGCTTGCCGCTGATCGCCACCTCCCGCCTGCTCCGCCGCTGCGGACTGCATCTTCCCTAAGATCCGGGTTTCGCTTCCCGTAACCTCCCCACGGCCACAGCCGCAACACTTATGGATCCGGCCCTCTTGGACACACCGGCAATCACCGCCATGTACTTCCCCGGTGGTGGCAAGCAACTTGGCCTCGATGTAGACCGGCGCCTCCCGGCGATACTTGAAGGTATATGCATGCGACTTCCACCGGTCAGGGATACCCATGGCAGGCCCGGAATCATCAACGATTCGGTCACCCGCATTCAAGTCGGTGCAGCAATCCGCTGCCGGGCGGGATTTTTAGCGGTGGAAATTAAAAGTTAGAGCTGAAGTCGGGATCTTCCATCACCAGTTTAACGTGTGATATGTGCCCCCCCATGATTGAAACCAGATGGGTTCGGCTTGGTCTGACAGTCTTCGCCGTGCAAAGCTTCTACAATTCCGCAGGTGGCAATTTTACCGCCTTCACAGCTGGCGAGAATACGGGCAAGCGCCTCGCGCAAGTGCCGGAGTTGTTCGATTTTCTCGTCGATGTGGCGCAGATGGGTCTTGGTCACCGCATCCAACGGACGGCACGGAGCATCAGGCTGCCGTGCCAGCACCAACATTCTCCGAATTTCATCGAGATCGAAACCCAGTGAGCGGGCGGCGCGAATGAAACAGACCTGGCGCAGGTGCACGGTGGAATAGAGTCGATAACCCGCCGTCGAACGTGGCGGTGCCTCAATGAGGCCGATACGCTCGTAGTGGCGCACGGTCTCCGGGCTGCAGGAGGCGCGTCTCGAAAGTTCTGTACGCAGCATGACCCCTTGACCCTGTAACGATTACAGGGTTCATTATAAACTCAGGTTCAGCGTAAAAGAGCATGTGATGACTGATTGCAGCGGATGCGGTTGCAGCATCGATCCCGAGTTCAGTGTTGATCCTCGCCGGCGCCGCATTCTCGGCATCGTACTGGCCATCAATACGCTGATGTTCGGCTTCGAGCTTGCAGTAGGACTGTGGGCCAGCTCGACGGCACTCCAGGCCGACTCACTGGACATGCTTGCCGATTCACTGGTTTACGCCCTGAGTCTTTTCGTCCTTACCCGAAGCCCACAGGCCCGCGCCTTCGCGGGCCTCTCGAACGGCATCCTGGAACTCGTGCTGGCCCTGGCCGTATTGGCACAGATCGCCGATCATGCGTTTACGTCCATCACCCCGGTGGGTGCCGTAATCATGGTCGTTGCCGCCATCGCATTCGGCGCAAATTTCGCCTGTGGCGCTCTGCTAATTCAACTCCGTCACGAGGACATTAACATGCGCGCAGTTTGGCTGTGCACCCGCAATGACGCGCTGGGCAACGCCGGAACGATCCTGGCCGGCAGCCTTGTCGTGCTGTTCGGCTCCAAGTGGCCGGATTTAGTCATCGCCACCGTGATCGCGACCGTACTGATTCACACCGCCGCCGGTGTCATTCGGGAAGCCGCGCCGCAACTCATCCGGCCTTCCGGTTCCCGCTCGACCGATTCCACCGGGGAAAGCGCACCATAACCCAATGCTTCTTTCCAACCGCTCCGGTACTCTTACTCCCCCGGACCGGCTTCAGATGCCATACCGTACTCGCCGGCAAACCGGTGGCTTGTTCGCCTACCAATCTCTTCAAGGCCCCGCCCCATCTCTCCATTGGAGACACCCTTCTGATACAGCCGGGGCAACACCGCTTCCAACGGCTTCGTCCTGCGCCCATACGGCAGCACCAGGGGCAGCCTGTAGAACATCCATCCGTTCAGCATAAATCAGCCGCCTGGGAATCCGCCGGAGTTGGGAACCACCTGCTGCGGAGGCGGGATAGCGGCCGAAAAATCTCCGCTTTTGCGCTGATCCACTATGCGCCTCATAAATAGAACGATTCCGACTCCCTTTCCCACCGTGCCCGCTGTGATTGCCTAAGCCCGGCAGACTCCCAACCGTGGCCTGGAAACGAGGGACCTGCGGATCCCCTATCGGGGACTATAAAGTTCGCAGGCTGGATCCATAGGTAGGGATTTCGCTCCGGTCCATCTCAAGGCGCTCCAGCACCTCGAGCAAATCGGCGGGGAGCGGCGCGTGCAGATCCAGCGCCTGGCCGGTACGCGGATGCTCCAGCTGCAGCCGGGCGGCATGTAAGGCCAAGCGGCGCAGCCCCAAGGCACGAAGTCGTCGGTTCTGCACTTCATCCCCATACCGCGGATCTCCGGCAACCGGGTACCCCGCATGGGTCGCATGAACCCGGATTTGGTGGGTACGTCCCGTGCCCAATTCAATCTCGACCAAACTCAGGGCCCCGGACGTCACCTTGGGCAAGAACCGGGTACGGGCCGGGCGTCCGTCCGCGGCTACCGCAACGTGGCGTTCTCCGCCTCGCTGAACGTAGCGCCGCAGCGGCGCGCGGCTTTCGAAAGGGGCATGAATCTCGCCCAACAGCAGTGCCAGATAGCGCTTGCGTACCCGCCCTTCCCGAAAAGCGGCATGGAGCGCCCGCAGGCTACTGCGACGACGGGCAATAATCAGGCACCCCGAGGTATCCCGATCAATGCGATGCGCAAGCTCCAGCCGGGGTTCCTCGCGCAAACGGCGCAGCGCCTCGATCAGGCCGCCGGCAAGTCCACTCCCCCCATGCACGGGGATTCCCGTCGGTTTATCGATTACCAGCAGATCTGCATCCTCATAGAGAATACCCGCCTCAAGCACGGGTTTCACCCTGGCCAGGGGGCCGTCCTGCGGTATCCTTTCGGCTTGGCGCACGGGCGGCAGACGCAAGAGGTCTCCATCCCGCAGTCTATAGCCGGGACCCCGGCGTCCTCCATTCACCCTCACCTGGCCGGTTCGCAACAGGCGATAAACATGGGTCTTGGGGACGCCTTTCAGCAACCGAAGCAAGGCGTTATCCAGTCGCTGCCCAGCCTCGTCATGGCTCACCGCGTAATGCCTAACTCCCTGTGTGATCGGTTTTTTGTCCACCCTGAACTTGTTTGCCGAAGAGCGGACTGTTATAGTAACGCCCGTTGCATCAGGCAACGTCACTTTCTGCGATCGCCGTGCCCGGAGTGCCCGGCAGTTCGGAATGAGGCCTGGATTTTCGAGTCCGCCGGAACATACGGCGGGAAAATAAACCATAGCGCTCCCATGTCTGTTGCATGGTTGCAAAGCGCTGGCACAGATGGAACCGGTTCCGGGTGCGCGCTATCGATGCCGCAACGCAGCACCAGAACCCGCTTCTCCGTCACGCTGAATGCCTGCCGTGCCAATTGACACGAGCGCTCAAGTACGGATACCAAAATAGATGAAACGCATGCTGATCAATGCAGCGCAGCCCGAAGAGGTCCGGGTTGCGCTGGTTGATGGACAATACCTATATGACCTCGATATTGAAGTTCCCGGCCGCGGCCAGAAAAAAGCCAATATCTACAAGGGCCGTGTAACCCGAGTGGAACCCAGCCTGGAGGCCTGTTTTATCGAATACGGCGGTGCCCGTCACGGCTTCCTGCCGCTGCGGGATATCTCCCCCGCCTATCACCATCGAGAGCCCGCCTCCGGCGAGAGGCTCACCATTAACGACGCAATAAAAGAAGGTCAGGAACTGATCGTCCAGGTTGAAAAAGAGGAACGTGGAACCAAGGGGGCCGCGCTCACCACTTACATCAGCCTGGCCGGCCGCTACCTGGTATTGATGCCGAACAATCCCCGTGCCGGCGGAGTTTCACGGCGCATCGAGGGAACCGGACGCGAGGAAATCCGCGAACTCCTCGGTCAACTCAATATCCCCGACGGCAGCGGCGTCATTATCCGCACGGCTGGGGTTGGACGAACCCTGGAACAGTTGCAGTGGGATCTAGATTACCTGTCCCAGATCTGGCAGGCCATCGGCCAGGCGGCCGCGAACCGCCCCGCGCCATTCCTGATCTATCAGGAATCGAACGTCATTATCCGTGCACTCCGGGATCACTACACCAACGACATTGGAGAGATCCTGGTCGATGACGCAAAGGTCTATGAAGAAGCGCAGGGGTTTATGAAAATGGTTATGCCCCAGCAACTTTCCAAGCTCAAATTCTACGATGATCCGGTACCCTTGCTGACTCGTTTTCAGATCGAGAGCCAAATCGATGCCGCCTACCACCGCCTGGTTCGGCTTCCATCCGGGGGCTCGCTGGTTATCGATACCACCGAGGCTCTGGTTGCCATCGATGTCAACTCCGCCCGGGCGACACAGGGAAGCGATATCAATGAAACCGCCCTCAACACCAATCTGGAGGCAGCCGAGGAAATTGCCCGTCAATTGCGTATCCGCGACATAGGCGGACTCATCGTGATCGACTTCATCGACATGGGCTCCATGCGCCACCATCGCGAAGTCGAACAAAAATTTCACGAATCTCTCATGCTGGATCGAGCGCGTCTGCAAGTCGGGAGCATCTCGCGATTTGGCCTGCTCGAGCTATCCCGCCAGCGTCTGCGCCCCTCATTGGGAGAAACGGTGCTCGAGCGTTGCCCCCGCTGCGAGGGCCGCGGCAGAATCCGCTCCATCGAATCGCTCGCCATCCTGATATTACGCCTCATTCACGAGGAGGCAATCAAGGATCGGACGGCCTTGGTTCGGGTTGAAGTCCCGGTCGAGGTGGCCAGTTTCTTGATGAATGAAAAACGTACCGGATTGGTGGATATTGAAGCCCACAGCGGAACTCGAGTGCTTCTGATCCCCCGCCCGCACCTGGATTCCCCGGCATTCGATATCGAACGCATCCGCGATGACCAACTGACTGAACATTCGGCTCCCTCCTACACCGGCATTGCGCCACCCCCTCCGAGGGCGCCGCGAACCGTCGCAGCACCTCCGGAACCGGCGGTCCGCGTTCTGCGCTCTTCCGCCGCTCCCATCGCTACTCCCGCCGCAACACCCAAATCCGGTGGCTGGTTCACCCGCCTGCTGAGCACCCTCCTCGGCGACAAGGCCAAGGCCAAGCCCGAACCCAAACTCGCAAAATCGCCCGCCACCCGCCACCCCCCTCGCCGCGGCAGCACTCAAAAGCGGGGGCAAAGGAGAAACCAACGCTCAAATAACCGCTCACGAACAGGAACCAATACCGGTAAGAAGATCACCCCTTCGGGCTCACCGCCTCGTCGTATCACCCCGGGTCAAAGGACCCAGGCCGAGCCGGTAAAAAAGCCCGATAAACTTGTCAAGCCCACGGATACCACGGCACAAGTATCCCCGCCCCCCGGAGACAATCCGAATCAGAATGCGACCCAGTCCCACTCAACCCATCCCCGGACACGGCGCGGACGCCGCGGTGGCCGACGCCGAACCGCGCGCGCAACTTCAAACCATGTCGCTAGCGACAGCGCCACACCGGACACGGGTACCCCCGGTCCAAGCCAAGAATCCACCACGCAACACGAGGCGACATCGACCCCCAGGCAGAAAACCCGGGTCCAGGACAAAACGGTTCCCCGGAAGGCGGATACTCCGCAATTGGCGGCCTTGTACCAGCGCGAGCAGGCGGCCGACGCCAAGGCACCAGAACATCAGGACGACTGATGATTCCGGCCCTCCGGATGGTTCCCGTTTCCCTAACCTAACCATCGGGAGGGCCGCTCCGCGTGATTTGAACCCCATACCAAGAGCCTTCGGGCGCCCGTTCAATGAGATTCAGCGATCTTTTAACCCACCTTGGTCGCTACTGCCGGCCACCGGCGCGTAAACCCTGGGAGGCTTGAATGAGTGGGTCGGTATGGTATGGATGACCCGGTTACGCTCGAAATAGACCGTAAAGTGGCGATATACCCAGCGATTGATGGGGGGGCGCAAAGGTCCGCCGGCCGTCAGGGGATCCGGCGGCAAAACCCGCACGGGGGCGCCGAATATCCGGCGCACGTTGGCCATGACCATCCCGCGGACCGGGTAAGGCCGATTATAGGCGGGAGCGGCGGGTTTTCCCGCACCGGGCGGGGCGCCCCAAGCCAGCGCCGGCACCGAGATCAAGATCACTAACAGAAAACCCCGAATCTTCATCGATATGCATTCCCCTTCACCTGGTTCGCAAACTATAGCATCGTATGCCAATCCGGATGGGGTACGGAGAATATGCTTAAATGCGCTCATGTTGCGCCCCTTACCGCTGGCTCTTGGTTTGCGCTACCTTCGGGTGCGGCGCCGGAGCCGTTTCGTTTCGGTGGTAGCGCTGGTGGCGATACTCGGAGTTGCACTGGGGGTTGCGGCGCTGATTGTCGTACTCTCGGTGATGAACGGCATGCGGGATTTTCAGGTGAATCGTATCCTCGCTCTCGGCGCACAAGTCACGGTACTCGCCCGTAACCATAAGGCCCTGCCCGAGGTGGCGAAACTGTTGGCGGGTTTACGTAAACAGCCGGATGTGCGCACGGGGATGGCATATGCGGCAAGAGAGGTTGTGCTGAGCCGGAACGGAACGCTGGCGGGGGTAAGGCTCAAAGGGGTTTTGCCCCGCCGGGAGCAGGCCATGACCAGTATTGGTCAACACATGCTGATCGGCTCACTCGGGCAACTCGCCTCGACCCCCTACGGGATCGTACTGGGGCGTGATTTAGCCCTGCGATTGAACGTGGTTCCGGGTCAACGCGTCATGGTGGTTTTGCCGCGCGGCCTGATAACACCGGTAGGGTTCGTACCCCGGCTGCGCCGCTTCCGGGTGGTCGGCGTGTTTGCCGTGGGTAACGCCCGCTACGACGCGGGGCTCGCATTGACCGCCCGGCGCTATGCCCTGCGACTGTTCGGACTGTCGGCTCCCAACGAGCTGGTCCTTGAACTCAAGCATCCCTTCCAGGCCGATACGGTGGCCGCAAGGTTGCGCTCGAGCTTACCGCCGGGGCTCAAAGTGCGTACCTGGCAGGAACAACACCAAGCCTTATTTGCCGCCCTCGCCAATGAACAAAGAATGATGTTCCTGCTGGTCGGACTGGCCGTGCTGATCGCCGCCTTCAATGTACTTGGAGTACTGACCGTGCTGGTTGCCGACAAGCGGGCGGAGATTGCCGTGCTGGCCACCATGGGTCTGACTCCGCGGGCCTTGTTGGCGACGTTTTTAAGCCTGGGCGTAGCCATTGGTTCCCTGGGAATTATGCTGGGGTTGGGCGCAGGCCTGGCGCTGGCTTTCAATATCAACTCCGTGGTGGAGCAGGTGGGTCGATGGCTGGGTCATCCGCTGCTGACAATGGGGGGAGTCGAGGTCATCGGATTGCCCGCTCGGGTGGATCCGGCACAAGTAGGCGGAATTGTTGCCATGGCCGCGGTTCTGGTGCTTGCGGCGGCTTGGCTCCCCGCTCGACGGGCCGCGCGACTCCGGGTGATCGAGGCATTGGCCGATGGCTGAGGTGGTACTCCGCGCACGCGGACTGCTCAAAGACTATTACACCGGAGGGGTGGCGCAGCGGGTACTCGACGGAGTGGATGTCGATCTTGAAGCAGGCGAACGCGTGGCTGTGCTGGGGGCTTCGGGCAGCGGAAAATCCACTTTACTGCACCTGCTGGCCGGCCTGGATCGACCCGACGCCGGGATGGTAGAACTGGTCGGAGAACATATCGAGCGGATGGGTTTGGCGGCCGCCGCCCGATTGCGCAACCGCTCGCTGGGATTTATATACCAGTTCCATCATCTGTTGATGGAGTTTACGGCGTTGGAAAATGTTGCCTTGCCCCTGCTCATCGGAGGCATCTCCGCGCGGCGGGCACGGGCGCAAGCCCGTGAATTGCTCGCCCGCGTTGGGCTCGCCGACCGCACCAACGCCCGCCCCGCACGCCTTTCGGGTGGCGAACGTCAGCGGGTGGCGATTGCGCGCGCGCTCGCACGACGACCAGCAGTGGTTTTGGCCGACGAGCCTACCGGCAACCTGGATGCCTTGACCGGGGCCGAGGTTTATGCGTTGATGCTGGAGATCTCCGAGCAGGCCGGGACGGCCTTTTTGATCGCCACGCACGATGATGCAATTGCGCGGGCGGCGGGGCGATTATTGCATCTTGAGCGTGGCCGGTTTACCGCGGCATGAGCCTGCGCCTGGCATGGAAGCTGCTTTTTGCTCCTGGCCGCTTGACCACATTGCTGGCCGTAGTCGCCGTGGGCAGCATCGGACTGGGGGTGTTGGTGTTGACCACGGTACTGGCGGTCATGAGTGGCTTCGAGGGCGTGTTATCCGAGAAACTGGTAGCGCTGGGTTCGGAGTTGACCATTACGCCGCCGCCGGGTGTGAATTGGCGGCCGCTGGCCGCGCGGCTCGGGCACCAAGCGGGAGTGCGGGCGGTGGCTCCAAGCCTGAATGGGGAGGCATTGCTGCTTGCCGGTAACCGCCTCGCTCCGATGGGTATCCGGGGAATCGAACCGGCGCCCGAGGCCCGGGTTTCCGATCTGGGTTCACACCTGGTTGCGGGCCGACTCAAGGCACTGACACCGGGCGGTCACGGGTTGATCATCGGCCGCGCCCTGGCCCGGGAACTGGATTTGCGGCTGGGCAGCCCGGTGACCCTGCTGACCGCTCGGGCGGGCCAAGGTAATTTTACTCCCCGCTTGTCCCGCTACCGTATCCGGGGAATTTACCGGATTGGAATCTATGAAATCGAGCGCCGGATGGGCTATACCGACCTGGCCGATTCGAAACATTTGTTCCCTCATGCAGGGCCGGTCGGGGTGGTACTGCGCCTGGATCGACCGCTGGCCGCACCGGCGCTGGCCGCCGGCCTGCGGGCGCGTTTGGGGCCCGGTTATCAAGTGTCCGACTGGACCGAGCGGCAGGCCGACCTATTCGCGACCATTGGGCTCGAAAAACGAATGGTCTTCGTTGTGTTGGCGGCGATTCTCGCGGTTGCCGCCTTCACGGTCATTGCCACATTGGTAGTTTCGGGGCTCGACCGCGAACCCGAAATCGCAGTGCTCGCGACGCTGGGATTCACCCCGGGGGCCATCTCCCGGGTATTTTTCCTGCAGGGGCTGATGCTCGGCGTGGTGGGCACGGGCATCGGCCTCGGGTTGGGCGCCGCTCTCGCTCTCAACGTCAATCGCCTGCTTGCCGGACTCGATGCCGCATTCCACACCCGTCTGCTGCCGCCCTCGGTGTACCTGATCAGCGAACTGCCGGCGCGGTTCCAATGGCAGGAACTGGCAGCCACGGCGGCGGTAGCGTTGGGACTCACTCTTGTCGCCGCGGTCTATCCCGCCCTGCGCGGCGCGCGGATTTCCCCGGCCGAGGCGCTGCGCCACGAGTAGGGTAACAATACCGCACGGGCGCTGGCCCGCGCTTTCGCTGCTGGGAGCCGCATGGGTTATCGGCGCCACTTTGGCGCTGGGCGGATCGACTCCCCCCTCATTTGTTGTGCTTGGAGCAGGAGTCGGGATAGCGGCCGGCGCCTGTTTTTACGACCGCCGTTTTGCCTTGTTGTTCATGGCCGTGCTGGGGGCAATCTACTCGACCCATGCGGCCGATCGGGCGTTGCGGGATCGCCTGGCACCTGCGTTGGCGGGCAAAACCCTGGAGATCGTCGGGCGTATCGCCACGATTCCCCATCGCAATGTGGGGCGGATACGCTTCGAGGTAGAGGTGCGCCGGGGCAAAATACCCGGTATCGGACACCCGGTTTCCCTGCCCCGCAAGATCGTTCTAAGTTGGTACCGCCCACCTCATGGCCCGACCCCCAAGGCGGGTGAGGTGTGGCGGTTTGCGGTGCGTTTGCGCCGTCCTCGCTCCCGCGCCAACCCGGGGGGATTCGATTATGCGGGCTGGGCCCTGGCCCATGGGATAGGCGCCGGCGGCTATGTTTACCATAACCGGGCAACCCGCCTTGCGGGCGCCGCGGGCGGACTGCTCCAATGGCGGGAACGGTTGGCACGGGCAATCCAGGCTGCATTACCCAACAATCCCGCAGCAGGCCTGGTGACCGGGCTCGCCGTGGGCGAACGGGGCGAAGTGAGCCAGGCCCAATGGAGAACGCTGCGCGCCACGGGTACCACCCATTTACTGGCTATCTCGGGGTTGCACCTGGGTCTGATTGCCGCCTTGGTGTTCTTCCTTGCCCGGGGGATCTTGCGCCGGGCTCACGCCCTGGTGCGGCATATCCCGGTACTGCTCGCGGCCGCGGTGTTGGCCTGGTTGGCCGCACTCGGCTATGCGGCGCTAGCCGGTTTTGGGCTGCCTACCCGGCGGGCGCTGGTCATGCTGGCCCTACCGCTGGTAGCCCTGATGCTGCGGCGGCGCATCGCGCTGGGCGATGCCCTCGGTCTGGCTGCCTTCGTGGTGACGCTGTTTTCCCCGCTGGCGGTGATCACCGCGAGTTTCTGGTTATCCTTCGGTGCCGTGGCGGCCCTACTCTACGGCCTGGCTGCGGCCCGCAGCGGTCGCGGCCTGGTGCGCGCGCAACTGGTCGTATCGTTGGGGCTGATCCCCCTGGTTGGCGCTTTTTTCGGCCGGATCTCGCTCATCGGACCGGTGGCAAATCTGCTTGCGGTGCCGGTGGTGGGATGGCTGGTGGTTCCATTTGCGCTCCTGGGAATTATGGCGACCTTACTGCACCCGGGTTGGGGGGATGTTTTTTTCCGGGCCGCCGCCTGGGGCCTGCGGCACCTGTTTATTGCCCTCGACTGGTTGGCCCACGTGCCCCACGCAACCCTTGCCATCGCCCCTGTCGATGGGTTGGTGCTGGCGGCGGCCATTGGCGGGGCGGTGGCTTTGCTCGCTCCACGGGGACTTGGAATTCGCCTGGCCGGGGCGGCCTTGTGCCTGCCGTTGCTGTGGCCTCTCATCCGTGAGCCACCGGCAGGTGGATTTTTTTTCACCGTCTTCGACGTCGGACAAGGCTCGGCGGTGGCGATCCAGACCGCTCGCCACATAGTTTTGGTGGATTCGGGACCGGCAGGATGGAATGGGCGCAGCGCCGGGAGTGAGATATTGCTGCCTTATTTCGCCGCGTATCGTTTGCATAGGCCGTCGCTGATCGTCATTTCCCATGCGGACAGGGATCATGCCGGTGGGCTGCCCGCCCTGGCCGCGGCCTGGCCCGATGTGCCGGTATTTTCCAGCGCCCCGGGGATAGGACGGATGTGCCGGGCGGGGCAACGCTGGAGGTATGACCGGGTTGACTTTTTCATCCTGTCTCCGCCGCCGGGGTCGGGGCATCCGGATAATAATCATTCTTGCGTGCTGAAGGTCAGCGGTTCCGGCGGCAGTGTACTGATACCGGGTGATATTGAACGGGGAGGTGAGCACTGGCTGGTGACTCATGCGCGCCGGGCACTGGCGGCCGAGGTACTGATAGCCCCGCATCATGGCAGTGCCACCTCCTCGACCCCGGCCTTTATCAAGGCAGTGCATCCCCGGTTTGTAATCTTTACCACCGGGTACCACAACCGCTATGGATTCCCCCGCCAAACGGTGCTGGCCCGCTACGGTTCAACCCCGGCGCGCCTGTTCAATACCGCTTATACCGGGGCGCTACGCTTTGAAGTTGTGCCGGGCGAAGGCGTACGGCTACGCGGACGCTACCGGCTGGATCATCGTCGGCCCTGGACCGATCCATAGGCGGGCTGTATCCGATCGCTTGCAAGCCATGCGATTCGGCTTGTTATGATGTTTCGATCAAAATGATTGTCACCTACCCGGCGGAGCCGAAATATGCTGGAAACTGTCCGCGAAGGCGGCTGGCTGATGTTGCCAATTTTACTATGCTCGGTCATTGCGCTCGGGATCGCGCTCGAGCGTTTGTGGACCCTGCGCTCGAGCCGAATTTGTCCGCAACACTTGCTGGCCGAGATCTGGCTATGGATCAAAAACGGAGAACTCGATGCCGCCCGCATCGAGTATCTTCGCCGCCATTCCCCCTTGGGGAACATCCTGGCCGCCGGGCTCGTGCACCGCAGTGACAGCCGCGCCCTGATGAAGGAGTCGATAGAGGATATCGGCCGCCATGTCGTGCATGAGCTCGAGCGTTACCTCAACACCCTCGGCACCATCGCCGGAATCAGCCCCCTGCTTGGCCTGCTAGGCACGGTGCTCGGCATCATGAAGGTTTTTGCGGTGATTACCAGCCAGGGAACGGCCAGCCCCCAAGTCCTTTCCGGCGGCATTGCCGAGGCGCTCATTACCACGGCAGCCGGATTGACGGTCGCAATTCCCAGCTTGATCGCCTATCGCTATTTTCGCGGTAAGGTGGATGATCTGGTCGTGCGGATGGAAGCGGATGCGATAAAGTTAGTCGAAGCACTACATTCGGGTAAAGCCGAACCCCAACATTCCCGCAGTGGGGCATGAATCTGCGTCCTCGCCGGGGCGAAGACCCGGAAATCAGCCTGGTATCGATGATCGACGTGGTGTTGATGCTGCTTATTTTTTTCATGCTCTCGACAACCTTCATCCATCCTTCGCGTATCCGGGTAGAGCTGCCGAAAGCCAGCGTGACCGCGCCGCCCGGCGTCTCGCCCATCACCGTGACCGTGACCCGACGGGGTTTGTACCTAGTTAACGGTCGCGCCCTGATCAACTCCCGGGCGGCGACATTGCGGGCAGCGCTTGAGCGGCTCGCGGGCCGGAATCGGCGGCGTCGCGTAATTCTGCGCGCAGATGCCCGGGCTTCGACCCAGGCCATCGTGACGGTCATGGACGTGGCCGGGTCACTGGGGTTCGATCGTATCAATATTCTCACGACTCACGACCCGCGGCGATGAAAAAGCGTCACCTTCTGGATCCGGCGGCACTGGCGATTTATGCCCGATTGTTGCGCTATGTCAAACGCTACTGGCTGGTTTTTCTTCTCGCCTTCGCGGCAATGATCATTTACTCGTTGACTCAAACCGCATTTGCCGCACTGATGAAACCGCTCATGAACGGTGGCTTCGTGAATCGTAACCCGATGGTCATCCGTTTGATCGCGGGAGAAATATTGCTGTTGTTTTTCGTGCGGGGTCTCGCCGGATTTACCTTGAACTATTCGATGAGCTGGATCGGTCGGCGCGTCATTCTTGCCCTGCGCAGCGACCTGTTCCGTAAATTGCTCAACCTGCCGGCAAGCTTTTTCGATAGCAATGCCACCGGCACCTTGCTGTCCAAGTTGACCTACAACACCGAGCAGGTAGCCGAGTCCACCACCAACTCCGTCAAGGTGGCGGTACGCGACACGGTGACGGTGGTTGCGCTGCTCGGTTGGATGATCTACCTGAACTGGTTGTTAACGGTGCTGATCCTGGTCATAGTACCGCTGATTGCCGGGTTGACAACCTATGTCAGCCGGCGTTTCCGCAAGGTATCGACTCGCATCCAGGACAGCATGGGGGAGATTTCCCGCACCACCGAGGAGGTGATCGCGGGGCATCGCATGGTAAAGCTCTACAGTGCCGAGACGGCCGAGACGGCCCGCTTTGAACTGGCCAACCAACAGAATCTACGCCAGAACCTGAAGCTGGCCTTTACCAGCGCCGTCGCCAACCCGGTGATTCAGGTGATCGCCGGTGCCGGCCTGGCGCTGGTACTCTACGTGTTGACGCTCAAGCCTTTTAAGGCCGGGAACAACGTCGGCGATTTCGCCTCGTTTTTGACCGCGGTAACCCTGCTCTTGCCGCCGCTGCGGCGGCTGACCGATGTCATGGCGGCGGTACAGCGGGGAATTGCCGCAGGCGAGAGCATTTTCGAGTTACTGGACCTGGATTCGGAGCAGGACCGGGGTACGCATACACTCGCCCAGGTACGGGGGGAATTGTGTTTCCGGCAGGTGGATTTTGCTTACCCATCGAGCCGGGCTCCGGTTCTGAAAAATATCAGTTTCGATCTTCATCCGGGGGAACGCATTGCGCTCGTCGGCCGCTCGGGAAGCGGTAAAAGCACGCTGGCAAGCCTGGTCCCACGTTTTTATGACCCCGACGGGGGACGTATTCTGATCGATGGGATAGATCTGCGTGACGTGCCGCTCGCGGAACTCCGGCGCCAGATCGCCATGGTGACCCAGAATGTCATCCTGTTCAATGATACGATCGCGCATAACATTGCCTATGGAGCCCCCGAAGGGGCAAGCGAGGAGGCGATACGCGAAGCGGCCCGAACCGCCCGGCTACTCGATGAGATCGAGCAGCTTCCCGAAGGCTTCGGGACCGTGGTCGGCGAACGCGGGCTCTTGCTTTCGGGAGGACAACGCCAGCGGCTCTCGATCGCTCGGGCGCTAATCAATAATGCTCCGATTCTGGTGCTCGATGAGGCGACCTCGGCACTCGATAGCGAGGCCGAACAAGCGGTCGAAGAGGCATTGGACCGCTTGATGAGCGGGCGAACGACGCTCGTTATCGCGCACCGGCTGACGACGGTCGAGCGGGCCAACCGGATCTTGGTACTGAACCAGGGACGCATCGTCGAGACCGGCACGCATCAAGAATTGCTCGAATCAGGCGGCTTGTATGCCAGCCTGTATCGGCTGGAAATACGCGGGCGAACGTGAGGGGTCGCCTGGCCCGCTGGCTTGACAAGCGCTGGTATGGTAGCGCCCGGCCCCCGGTTTACCTGCGCCCGGCGGCGGGACTGTTTGGAGCCGTGAGCGGGCTGCGGCGGAAACTGTATCGGTGGGACTGGCTGGCGAGTATTGCTATCCCCGCGCGGGTGGTTGTAGTGGGTAACCTGACGGTAGGCGGTAACGGCAAAACCCCGCTGGTCGCCTGGTTGGCATGCCAATTGACCGCCGCGGGGGTGCGAGTAGGCATTGTTACTCGGGGTTATGGTGGACGGCAGCATTATCCGCTTACGGTAACCCCCACTACCCCGGTCGCGCACGCGGGCGACGAAGCGCTGCTGCTGGCACGCCTGACCGGAGTCCCGGTGGTGGCGTGTCGGGACCGTGTGGCGGCCGCCAGATCGCTGTGTGAAACCTGTCACCCTGACCTGATTCTTGCCGATGACGGCCTCCAGCACTATCGTCTCGCCCGCGATATGGAAATTGTCGCCATCGATACGATCCGGGGGTTTGGCAACGGCGCATTGCTGCCGGCGGGGCCGCTACGCGAACTTCCCGCACGACTGGCACAAGCCGATGCCGTGGTGTTCAAGGGAGCAGGCGAGGCCCCGACCGAGGCCGACGGAACTCCGAATTTCGTCATGAACTATGCGCTGGAGCAGGCCGTCCCGTTGGCCGGAGGCCCGGCCCGGACTCTCGAGTGGTTCCGCGGCCGCCCGCTGCGCGCGCTGGCCGCAATTGCCGAACCCGAAGGGTTTTTTCGTGCGTTGCGGCTCCACGGGCTTGAAATTGAGGCTCATGCGTTGCCCGACCACGCGCCGATTGCCGATTTTATACGCCGCCTACCCAGCGACCGCCCGTTACTGATCACCGAAAAAGATGCGGTCAAACTGCCCCTTGAGCGACTCGAACATGTCTGGCGGGTCCCACTTCGGGTAATATTTTCGGAATCCGATGCGGCGAATCTTCTGGCCCTGGTTCGCGGTGCAACTTGAACCCTGGAGATATTCATGGATGCAAAATTACTTGAAATTCTGGTTTGTCCCTTGTGCAAGGGCCGGCTCGATTATGTGCGTGAAACCCCGGAACTCATCTGTCGTGCCGATCGCCTGGCTTTTCCGGTTCGCGACGGTATTCCGGTGATGCTCGAGGAGGAGGCACGGCACCTGAGTTTAGAGGAATTGGAACGGTGAATTTTCGGGTCGTGATCCCGGCCCGTTACGGTTCGGGTCGCCTCCCCGGAAAACCGCTGATCCCCCTGGCCGGCCGGCCGCTTATCCGCCATGTTTGTGCCCGGGCATTCGAAAGCCTGGCCTCCGAGGTCTGGGTGGCAACCGATGACGAGCGGATTGCCGCGGCCTGCGAAGGGCTTGGGGTCCAGGTGGCCATGACCTCGAGCGCACATGCTTCGGGCACCGACCGAATTGCGGAGCTGGCTGCCCGCTCGGGTTGGCGCGAGACCGAAATCGTGGTCAACCTCCAGGGAGACGAGCCTTTGATGCCGCCGGCGGCGATCAACCTGGTAGCCGAAACGCTGGCTGCCGATCCCGATGCCGCCATGGCGACCCTGGCTTGCCGCCTGCGCCAAGAGCAGGCTTTCCATGACCCGCATGTGGTCAAGCTGGTAACCGACCGTGCCGGTTATGCCCTGTATTTCAGTCGTGCCCCGATCCCCTGGCCACGGGAAGCAGGGGCCGACCTCCCGCCGGAGATATTGCGCCATGTCGGGCTCTATGCCTACCGGGCAGGCACCCTGGAGCAAATCGCCACCGAGCCGGTCTGTGCGCTTGAGCGGGCGGAGGGACTGGAACAGTTGCGGGCCTTGTGGCTGGGTTTGCGCATCCGGGTTGCGGTGGGAATACAAGTCCCATCTATCGCCATAGACACCCCCGAAGATCTTCCCAGGGCCGAGGTGCTGCTGCGCGAGCGGGAACCTGGAAAAACGCCCGGGTGATACCCCGGGGCTCCTCCCCGCAGGAACGTTCCCCGTCATCCCCCACGGCCCGCTGTCACGCCCGATTCATTACCGGCCCAAGGTTAGGTTAGATACCAAGGACCCTGTCCCCCCTCGCGAAATATGCTGAGTCTTCTCAGTGCGATGATGCTTGTACTCAGCCGAGCCGAAACTACACAGTGGCTTTCGGGGCGGCCCAGCGCCGAAACCGTTCGTGACGCCACGAAACAGATGGATCAACACATATCAGGAAACTGCATTCATAATCAGGCGGGACTGGTAGGGACTCTGCTCCAGGGCGAGCGCGGCATTCACCAGGCCCAGATGACTGAACCCCTGGGGAAAATTCCCTAGAAGCTCCCGGGTCTCGGGGTGAATCTCTTCACTGTACAGCCCCAGCGGCGAACCATGGCGAAGCAGCGCCTCAAAGGTGGCTCGCGCCTCCTTGTGCATTCCCGACAATACCAACCCCTCGACCAACCAGAATGAAGGTAACAGAAAGGCGCCCTCCGGCCCGCCTACCCCATCTTCGGCGAGCTTGGGATCATAGCGGTAAAGCAGCGGATAAGGGCCGGCCGCCAGCCGCTCGCACAGCACCGCCCGGGTCGAGCGAAACCGCGGATCGTTAGCGGAGATGATTCCGGTGATCGGCATCACCAGAACAGAGGCATCGAGTATGTCACTATCGTAAGATTGAGTGAACGCACCGATTTTCTCATTGTAGGATCGCTCGAGTACCTGCCGGCGAATCTCCTCGGCCTCGACACTCCAGCGCTCCCACGGCAGATCCAGCCCCAACTCCTGCGCCAAGCGGACCCCGCAACTGAGCGCCACCCAGGCCCAGACCTTGGAATAGGTATAGTGGCGGCGTTCGCCGCGAGCCTCCCAGATGCCGTCATCGGGCTCGCGCCAGCCCCGGCTCACCCATTCGATAATCGCCGCCAGTCGCTCCATTTCGACCATTGTCAGCACGCCGCCGGCCCGGTGATAACGAAACGCAGCTTCAATCAAACTGCCATAGATATCCAGCTGAAACTGATCTACCGCCGCGTTGCCGATCCGCACCGGGCGCGAATCCCGGTAGCCGCGCAAATCCAGTTCCCGCTCATCCAACTCGGCGCTTCCGCGCACGTCATACATAATGCGCATGCCGCCATCGTCACAGACGCAGCGCTCGAGCAACCAGTCGAAATAGAGCGTGCCCTCCGCAACATAACCCGCACTGAACAAGGCCCGAAGAATGAATGCGGAATCGCGCACCCAGGTGTAGCGATAATCCCAATTGCGGGTGCCCCCCGGCCATTCCGGCAGGCTGGTGGTCGGTGCGGCGATCACCGCACCGGTCGCGCCATAGATGAGAAGTTTCAGTGTCAGCAAGCTGCGTTGCACCTCACTGTGGAAGGTCCCCTGGTAACTCAGACCCGCAATCCAGTCACGCCAGTAAGCCCGTGCCAACCCTAATCGCTGCTGGGATCGATACGCCGAAACCGGCTGGCTCGAATGACTGTCCCAGTCGAGAACGAACCACAACACGTCGCCGGCATCCAGGGAAAAATCGGCATGGGCATCGGCGCCATCGATCCGCAGCGGAATCGGCGAAGCCAGGGCCAACGTGCCATTATCCGCGGCGGTGCAATAGGCCAGTACGCCGTAATCCCCCAGCCGCAATTCATGCCGCCCCGCCGCAAAATCGAAGCGCGGCGCGAAGATAAGCTCCAGGGACACATGCCCGTCCACCACCTCGACCCGGCGATGAATCTCCCCCGCGGGGCTGCGCCGCTCGGCGATTATCGGCATAAAATCCCGAATCCGCAGGCGCCCCTTCCGGGTCACGAATTCGGTTACCAGGATATTGGTACCCGGCTCGTAATACTGACGGGAACGAAATTCCCCGCAAGGACGGATCACGAACCGCCCGGCCGCGGGATCCAGTAACGCCGCAAACACCGCCGGGCTGTCGAAATCCGGCATACACACCCAGTCGATCGAACCATCTTCGCCGACCAGGGCCGCGGTACGGCAGTCGCCGATCAGCCCGTAGGCCTCCAGTGGCTTGAAATCCGGGATATTCTCTGAATCATAATCGTTCATTTCGCCTCAGTCCCAGTGCGTGAACCCGGGAAATAGCGACATACCGCCATCCACGTATACGGTTGTCCCGGTGATATATCGCGCGGCATCGGAGGCCAGCACCACCGCCATGCCGGCCACATCCTCGGGATCGCCCAGCCGCTCCGTCGGGATCCGGGTCAGCAGTTGCGCCAACCCTTCCTTGTCCTCCAGAACGCTGCGGTTGATCGGACTCTGGATCGCCCCCGGTGCCAGCGCCAGCACCCGCACCCCATGCCGTCCCGCCTCCTGCGCCAAGGTCTTGGTCAACATGCCCAGCCCGGCCTTGCTCGCGGTATAGGCCGAATAGCCGCTCCACGGCAACTGCTCATGCACCGAAGTCAAGTTAATCACCACGCCGGAACCCGCCGGAACCATGCGCCGCAGCGCTTCCTGGGCGCAGTAAAAGGCCCCGAAGAGATTGGTTTCAATCACGCGCCGCCACTCGCTGATCCGCGCTTCCCAGGCCAGCTCACGCGGTCCATCGATGCCGGCGCAGTTGACCAGGATATCCAGCCCGCCCCAGACATCGTCGATACCGGCAAACATCGTGCTCACCGCCTCGGGATCGGACACATCGGCTCGATAAGCAAACCCCTGCCCGCCTTCCCGGGTCAATTCTTCCACCAGGTTCCGGGCCGCACCCGGATGGGCCACGTAATTGATCGCCACCTGCGCCCCCGCCCGGATATAGGCCCGCACGATGGCCCGGCCGACACCGGAGTTGGCCCCGGTCACCAGGGCCCGTTTGCCCTTGAGTTCAATATCCACACATTACCCGCGATTGAAACTCCCGTGGATTATACGAACCTGCCCCGATTCATGTTTCCCGACCTCTTTGGCGCCTCGCCTCATACAACACTACGCCGCAGGCTACCGCGACATTGAGACTCTCCACGACCCCGCCCATGGGCAACGTAACGCGGGCATCGAGATGCTCCCGGGTAAGGCGGCGCAGCCCACCCGCCTCGGCACCGAGCACCAGGGCCAGCGGACCCTGCAGATCCAGATCCCAGGGCGGGACCCCGCCCGCGGCGACGGCGCCGACCCGCAGCACGCCAGCCTCGCCCAGGGTACCGAGCGAACGGGCCAGGTTGGTGACCGTGAACAGCCGCATCGCCTCGGCGGCACCGCTCGCGGTCTTGCGCGCCGCGGGAGTCAATCCCGTCGCCCGCCGCCGCGGCAGCACTACGGCATCCACCCCGGCGCCATCCGCCGCGCGCAGACAGGCACCGAGATTGCGTGGATCCTGGACCCCGTCGAGCACCAACACCAGGGGCTCACGGGCCTCATACAGCCAGGTTTCCAGTTGGTTCTCGCTCAGCGGCGCCGCGCCTTCGATCTCGGCCACGGCACCCTGATGGCGCACCCCTGCGGCCAGGCGATCCAGTTCCCCTGCCTCCCGCTCCAACACGGCGACGCCTTTCGCGGCCGCCATATCACGCAACCCGGTCAAGCGTTTATCCTTGCGCCGGCGCGCGAGCAATAACCGCCGCACCTGCCCCCGTTCCAGGGCAAGGCGCACGGAATGCAGGCCACAGACCCGGTTCACTTCCGCCGCCCTCTTCTTCTGCCGCGACCCGTGCCCCCGGATCCCGCCGTCCGTTTTGATTCCCCGGCGGGGGCGAGATCAATTTTGCGTTCATTGATGCTCACCCGGGTAACCACGACCCGCAGGGGGTCGCCAATGCCATAACTGGCCCCCGAATGCTCTCCCCGCAGGCGATGCACCCGGGCATCGAACACGTAGTAATCCGACGCCAAGGTGGAGACATGAACCAACCCCTCAAGGTACAGCCCTTCGAGCTGCACGAACAGGCCAAAGCCCGTGACTCCCGTGACCACGCCATCGAATTCCTCCCCGACCCGCTCGCTCATGAACTCGGCCTTGAGTGTATCCGCGGCCTCGCGGGTTGCCTCGTCGGCCCGGCGCTCGGTGGCCGAACAGTGCCGCCCCAAGGCCTCGAGACGCTCAAATCCATACGCAAAGCCTTCGGCCCCGTGCCCCTCGGCGAGGTGTTTCAGCGCCCGGTGCACGACCAGGTCGGGATAGCGCCGGATCGGCGAAGTGAAATGCGTATAGTGTTCAAGCGCCAAGCCAAAATGGCCAATGGACTTGGGTTGATAGACCGCCTGGGCCAGCGAGCGCAACAGCATGGTCTCGACCCGCAACCGGTCGGGGCGTACGGCAACGGCCTTGAGAAGTTTGGAATAGTGCCGGGGTTCGGGATGATCCCCACCGCCGAGGCTAAGTCCATGCGGCGCCAAGAAATCGCGCAATTCGGCCAAGCGGTCGCTCGGCGGTCGCTCATGCGCCCGGTAGATCGCGGGAATTCCGGCCCGGATCAAATGCCTCGCCGCCGCGCTGTTGGCGGCAATCATGCTCTCCTCGACCAGTCGGTGGGCTTCATTGCGCACTATGGGACGCAGTGCCTGGACCCGCCCGGCGGTATCGAACACGAACCTGGTCTCGACCGAATCGAAGTCGATCGCACCCCGCCGGGAACGCGCCTCGGCCAAGGCCCGATAAACGCCATGAAGCGCCTCGAGATGAGGCAAAAGCGAGCGGCGCCGGGCCCGGGCCGCCTTGTCCCCGGCCACGAGAATCGCGGCAACCTCGGTATAGGTTAGCCGGGCCTGCGAGTGGATCACCGCGGGATAGAACCGGCTGCGAGACACCTTCCCCGCCGGATCGATCCTGAGCTCGGCCACCAGGCACAACCGATCCACTTCCGGGTTGAGCGAACAGAGCCCATTGGAGAGCACCTCGGGCAGCATCGGCAAAACCCGCTGGGGAAAATACACCGAATTACCCCGGCGGTGCGCCTCTGCGTCGATTGCGCTTCCCGGGCCCACATAATGCGCCACATCGGCAATTGCAACGAAGAGCCGGAATCCCTCGCCCTCGGGTCGGCAGCAAAGCGCATCATCAAAATCACGCGCATCCTCGCCGTCGATCGTAACGAACGGGAAATCGCACAGATCCCTTCTTCCCCGCCGCTCCGATTCACACACTCCCTCGGGGATCTGGGCCGCCTGCTCAATGACCTCCGTGGGCCAGACATGGGGCAGATCGTGGTTGCGAATGGCAAGTTCCACCGCCATACCCGGCTTCTCGCGTGGCCCCAGTACCTCGACTACCCGCCCTACCGCCGGCCCGCGCCGATCGGGATAAGCGGTCAATTCCACCGTGATCATTTCACCCGGCTGTGCCTTGCCGCAACACTCGGGCGGAACCAGGATATCCGCGCCGATGTGCGGGTCGTCCGGGCGAACAAAGCACAGCCCATGTTCCCGGTAGAACTCGCCCGCCACATGCCGATGGGAACGCTCCAGCACCTCGACCAATCGACCCTCGAACCGCCCATCCGGATTCTTCTGCACCCGTACCGCGGCGCGATCGCCATGCATCAACGAACGCATGCTGCGCGGGGGCAGAAAAATATCCTCGCCGGCATCGTCGGAGCTCAAAAAACCGTAGCCATCCCGGTGGGCCAGCACCGTTCCAACCTTCACCGGCAACCGTTGAGTCAGACAGTATTCATCCCTCCGGTTCCGGATCAGATCCCCCGCCCTGACCATTGCCTCGAGCCGATAGGTCAGGGCCTGTCCGGCCTCGCCTTCGAGCCCAAAATCGGCCGCTACCCGTACCTGGGGCATCGGGCTGGCCTGGGCCTCGAAATAGCGGCGCAAATAACCCCGGCTGGGAATGGGATGCGCGTAACGCTCGGCCTCGGAGGCATGCTCCGGGTCTTGTTCGCGCCAGTACCGCCAACCCGGCTGCGGCTGGGATGAGTTCTGTTTTCGGACTATCATTGACAATGACTCTATAAATTGTGGAAAATGCGCTGCTTGGCCGAGGTGGCGGAATTGGTAGACGCGCTAGCTTCAGGTGCTAGTGGGGGTAACCCCGTGGAGGTTCGAGTCCTCTCCTCGGCACCATAAACCTGTTTCAGGCCGTTCCTTGACAGCCCAAAGACGCTGTAAGAATCTTTGTCGGTATGGTCGCTGAAATACGGTAGAAATCCGGAAAGATACTCACAGACGGTATTTATTATGTTAACCGATACCAGGCTGCGAAACCTGGATCCACGAATCCTGCTGTATCGCGTGGCCGATACCTTGGGCCGTGTATCGGAGGTTAGGCCGAATGGCTCGAAACTGTGGCGTTTCCGTTATCATTCGTAGGCAAGGTCAAGATGTTAAGCTTAGGGAACCTTTTTACATGGACGCCGCCCGTTTTGCAAGTGAAGGGGGACAGCGAACAGGAAGTGGTTGCGCTCTTACATCCGGCCTGTTGATGGCGCGGGTTGCGCCTGGCCTCCATGATATGCGCCGACGGGATCCAATCTGAATAACGAACTCGAGGTTCGAGAGATTCCTCGGGTTTGACCCGTCGCGGTGCGACCTGTGTGCCATTGCCTTCACTGATGCAACCTTTAGGGGCTCCTGTGTTACTGACTACTGGGCTTGGTTGGTCCTGAAAGTGATACCGTGTTCTGCCTCATGCGTGCCGCGCTTGGACCGACTTAAACGCCGGTTGCACTGAGCAGGCGGCGGTAGCGCTTCCCGCGGGTAATGAGCACCTATGCATAGCCATTACTTACCGGCATGACAGTAAAAATTAAATCCCCTGATAGCACAGGGATAATTCCACCAGGGGCAACCGAACGACCTGGGCCACTCCGGCGTAAATATCGGCCTGGGCTTCGATCCGGAAACCCCACCGGTTGTTAAGCCGATCCCGGACAATGGCCATCGACGCCGCGGGACCGAGCACGGTTTGAACTTTCGCATTCGTTTACCTCAAAATGGAAACGGCGGCCATGAAAGCCGCCGAACCCATATAAATTCTTGATTTTATTGGCACGCCCGGAGAGATTCGAACTCCCGACCACCTGGTTCATAGCCAGGTATTCCACGGTAAAACAACGACTTATCACGTCTCAAAATAAGGCGACTCAAACCCCGTAACACCTTGCTATATCGTATGTTTTCGTCTAAACTTGTCTCAAGAGGGTAACAGGCAAACGCAGTATATTTGTTTACCCCAGTGTTTACCCCGAGCGCTTGGGGTAACAAAAACCGGAGGCGAAAACGATGTTCACGAATCGGCAAATCGAGACCCTGAAACCGAGGAAAACCCGCTACGAAAAAAGCGAACCCGGCGGCCTGCGTATCCGCGTGTACCCGTCCGGGCGCAAAGCCTACCTGTGGCGCTATCGTGATCCTGGGAGCACGCAGCGCGTGTTCACGCTGGGCGAGTGGCCGCACATGCGCCTGACCGAGGCCCGCCGACGCCTGGCCGAAGCCAAGGCACTACGCGAGACCGGCACCGATCCGGCCGAGAAAGCGGCCGAGAAACGCGAGACGCGCCGCGATGCGTTTCGGGCGAAGCGCACCGCGCCGACCGTGGGCGATATTCTGGACGAATACATGACCCGCCACGTCACCAAGCACTGCCGACCGGCGACCGTCAAAGAGTTTCAGCGCCTGATCGAAGTGAATCTGAAGCCTGTCTGCGGGCGATTGAAGGCCCGCGAGTTAAGCCGTTCGAGCGTTGTAGCGGCAATGGATCGCGTGGCCGACTCGGCGAGTGCCAGCGTGGCGGATCATGCCGGAGGCGTGCTGCTGGCCGCCTTTCGTTTTGCGGTCAGGCGCGGGCGGCTCGAAGCGAACCCGTGTCAGGAATTGCCACGGTACGCAAAAAAGGTGCGGCGTGAGCGTACGTTGACCCCGGCCGAGATTCGCGGCTTGTGGGAGGCAACGGAAACGCACGCGGGCGTCAGCGAACCGGTCGCATTGGCAATCCGTCTGCTGATGCTGACCGCACAACGGCGCGGATCACTGGCAGTCGCCGCATGGTACGAAATAGACGGCGATGCCTGGAGCATTCCGAGCGAACACGTCAAGACCGGCACGGCGCATGTGGTGCCCTTGTCGCCGCTGGCACTGGAAACGCTCGCGCGCCTGCGCGAACTCACGGGCAAGACGCGCTGGCTGCTGCCGAACCCGAGTCTGCACGGGCCGATCCGCCCGGCGGCAATCACCCGCGCGCTGACACGCATCCGCACGGCCGATTACACCGTGCATGACCTGCGCCGCACGGCGGCAACGCTGATGGGCGAGGCTGGAGTAAGCTGGTTTGTCATTGCCCGCGTGCTGGGCCACGTGGACGCTTCCATGACAGGGATTTACGACCGCCACGCCTACGCCGCCGAGAAACGCCGCGCGCTGGAAGCACTCGGGCGCAAGGTGGCCGAGATTATCGGCAGGCCCGAGACGGCAACCGTGGTGGCGCTGCGCTAATGGCACCTGTAATAAGGTCGTTTACATACGTCGCATACCGTGTTACAGTGTCGCAGTGATTAGAAGTTTCCGCCACAAGGGGTTAGCGGTGCTGTTTAACGACGATGCCCCGCGCGGAATCCGCCCGGACCTTGTGGAACGTTGTCGGTCGCGTCTGAGCGTGCTAAGGCAGGCACGCGGGCTTGAAGACTTGCGAGTGCCGGGCTTGGGCTTTCATCCGCTGCACGGCAAGCCGGAGCGTTACGCGATCGCCGTTAACGACCCGTGGCGGATCACCTTCGAGTGGCGCGAGGGCGACGCATGGCGCGTGGACCTTGAACAGTATCACTGAGGAACGAGGCAATGAGCAAGCAGGAGTATTTCGTGAAGGAGCGGCCCCGGATGCGCCCGACGCATCCGGGCGAGGTCGTGCGCGAGGACGTGCTGCCCGCGCTTGGGCTTTCGGTCAGCGAGGCGGCGCGCCTTTTGCGCGTGAGTCGGCAGACCCTGCACCGCCTGCTGGCGGGCACGATAGGCGTCTCGCCCGACATGGCCGTACGACTCGGCAAGCTCGCCGGTAACGGCCCCGGCCTGTGGCTCAGGATGCAGGCCGAGCATGACCTTTGGGAAGCCGAGCGACGCATGGCCGCCGAGGTAAAGCGCATCCCCACGCCGCGCGCGGTGAACGGATAAAGCCGTGGTGCGCCTGCGGTGAGCAAGCCGCTACGCCCCGAAAAAACGCCGCACGGCTAGCGCGTGTTCTGCGGTGAAACCCTGCTGGCGGAAAATGCCGACCGCGTCAAGGCGATCAATGACGCAATGCGCAGGCAGGCAAAGTCTGAAAACGAATTATCGAGCCGCAAGCACGCACTGATCGAGCAGGCCCGCAGTGAGCGTAAACCCGACGGCGGCGCCCTGTGCTTGCCTGACGAAGTGCGGGACGCGCTGGGCGCTTGCGCGATCCAAAACCCCGACACCGGACAATGGGAATGGCACCGGCGCACTGGGCGCGGACGCTGGGCCGGGAAGGCGCCGCTGGAAGCCGTGCTTGACCGCCTGGAGCATCAATTTACAGCACCGGAGAACAAGCGCACGCGCGTCAAATCGGCGAATGCAACTCGCCGCAAGCAGGGCGATGAAACCCGCGAGCGCGTGCTCGCTGCTGCTGCAAAGGACGCCCGGCACGGGCGCGTCAAACGCATTGCCGCCGCGCTGGGCCTGTCCCGCGACCACGTAGCGCGCATCCTGAAAAAGGGGAAATCCGACAAAATGTAAATCGCAATTTTGCGCCCGCAATACTAAAAACACCGAAGCAAGGGACGCGAAAATGACGACATTACGGTTGCTGACAGATCGCGAGCTAGCCGATCTTTTCGGCTGCTCGCGCGCTTCGATTTGGCGCTGGCTGAAGGCCGGAAAACTTCCCGCACCCATCACGGTGGGCGACCGATCGAAGCGCTGGCGCCAAAGCGACGTCGAGCGCTTCATTGAGGGAAAAGCGGCATGAGCCGACGTAGCAAAGCCAAAGGACGCCGAAACACCGCGCCGTTTGTAGCAATTCCGCAGGCAGTACTTAAATAATGCAAGAAATACGCGTCGCTGTCACCATGCGTATTCCGGTCCAAACTGGACACTGATTCCGGGGCAAACTGGACACCCATTCCGACTGAAACTGGACACTAATTCCGGGGCAAACTGGACAGTGATTCCGGTTTGAAACTGGACAGTTTTTCGCTGCTGACCGGAATCGGCTGAACGAAGACAGACGCGGGATTTCCACAACGCCTATGGCATCCTTCTCGCTTTTTTTGAGGAGGGACCATGGCCAATAAGAGGAAATCCATGCGCAAGATAAGACAAGTATTGAGACTGGCCTGGGAGGCTGGTCTGGGAGGCTGGTCTGGGACGGCGGCAGATTGCCCGCAGTCTGTCGATGTCACCGACCACGGTGGCGGAGTACCTGCGCCGTGCGACGATGGCCGGGCTCAGCTGGCCACTGCCCGAAGCATGGGATGACCGCCAACTGGAGGCGCAGCTGTTTCCCACCTTGCCAAAAGCAGCGCGTGACGCCCGCCCTTTGCCGGATTGGGCCGAGGTTCATCGGGAGCTCGCCCGCAAGGGGGTGACCCTGCTGTTGCTCTGGGAGGAGTACAAGGCCGACTATCCCGACGGGCTGCAGTACAGCCAGTTCTGTGATCGTTACCGGGCCTGGGCGGGCAAGCTGGATCTGGTGATGCGCCAGCATCACCGTGCGGGTGAGAAACTGTTCGTCGACTACGCTGGCCAGACCGTGCCGGTGGTTGACCCGCTCACGGGGGAGATCCGCGAGGCCCAGATCTTTGTCGCCACCCTGGGCGCGAGCGCCTACACCTATGCCGAGGCCACCTGGACCCAGGGATTATCGGACTGGATTGCCTCGCATATCCGCTGCCTGGAATTTCTGGGCGCCGTGCCTGCATTGCTGGTTCCGGATAACCTGAAGAGTGCCGTTGCCCGGCCCTGTCGCTATGAACCCCAGGCGAACGCCACATACGAAGATCTCTCAGATCATTATGGCACCGCCATTCTGCCGGCCCGGGTCCGTCACCCCCGTGACAAGGCCAAGGTGGAAAATAGCGTTTTACTGGTAGAACGTTGGATCCTGGCCCGGTTGCGTCACCACACCTTTTTCTCTCTGCCCGAACTCAATGCCGCCATCCGGGAACTGCTGGATATGTTAAACACCAAGCCCTTCAAGAAACTGCCCGGCTGCCGCCAGGCGCTGTTTGAGCAGCTGGACCGGCCAGCCATGAAGCCCCTGCCTGCCGAACGCTACACCTATGCCGAGTGGAAGAAGGCCCGGGTCCACATCGATTATCATGTCGAGGTGCTGGGGCATTACTACTCCGTCCCGTACCAGCTGGTGAAACAGGAACTGGACGTGCGCATCACGGCGCATACCGTGGAACTGCTGCACCATAACAAGCGGGTCGCCAGTCATCGGCGCTCATCCCTGAAAGGGCGCCATACCACACTGACCGGGCACATGCCCAAGGCCCACCAGCAATACGCACACTGGACCCCTCAACGCCTGGTGCACTGGGCGGAAAAGACCGGGCCGGCCACCGCCGAGGTGGTCGCCACCATCCTGTCTTCCCGCGCCCATCCTCAGCAGGGCTTCCGCTCCTGTTTAGGGATCATGCGGCTGGGCAAGTCCTATGGGGATGAACGGCTCGAGGCCGCTTGCCAGCGGGCACTGCGATTAGGTGCGACCAGTTACAAAAGCCTGCAATCCATCCTCAAGAACGGCCTCGACCGCCAGGCGCTGCCAGAAGCGGAGGAAGCCACCCCTAAACCCATTGCCCACCCCAATATCCGGGGTGGCGGGTATTACCACTGACTGATAAGGAGAAAGCGATGCTGACACCCCCCACACTGGACAAACTCCATGCCCTGCGCCTGACCGGTATGGCGCGCGCCTTTGAAGAACAACTCAAGATGCCGGACATCGAGGCGCTCTCCACCGAGGAGCGCCTGGGCCTGATGGCCGACAGAGAGATGACCGAACGCGACAGCCGTCGCCTTCAGACGCGGCTGCGCCGCGCCAGGCTCCGGCATCAGGCGGCCATCGAGGACATCGACTACCGTCATCCCCGGGGCCTGGACAAGGCCCTGATGACCAAACTGGCCACCTCGCAATGGATCCGTGACCACCACAATGTGCTGATCACCGGCCCCACCGGCATCGGCAAGAGCTGGCTGGCTTGTGCGCTGGCTCACAAGGCCTGTCGTGATGGGCTGAACGCCCTCTACGTGCGGGTATCACGCTTCTTCCAGGACCTCTCCACCGCTAAAGGGGACGGCCGTTATCCCAAGCTGATGAATGCCCTCGCCAAATCGGATCTCCTGGTCCTGGATGACTTCGGCACCGCCGCACTCAAGGACGAACATCGGCGCGATTTACTCGAGATCCTGGAGGACCGCTATGGCGTGCGCGCCACACTCGTAACCAGCCAGTTCCCCGTCGAAAACTGGCATGAACTGATCGGCGATCCCACCCTGGCTGACGCCATCCTCGACCGGCTCATACACAACGCCTACCAGATTAATCTCAAGGGAGATTCCATGAGAAAGCGCAGAAAAAAGTTGACCTAAACTGGACACCTGAACTCATAATGACAACCCCGCGTCGCTTCGCTCCGACAACTGTCCACTTTGCGCCGGATCAGCTGTCCACTTTGCGCCGGATCAGCTGTCCACTTTGCGCCGGATCAGCTGTCCACTTTGCGCCGGAATGACTGTCCAGTTTCACCGGAATGCGCAGTCAACCTTTCACACAGAACATGGCGGCCGTTTGACTACACCCGTTACAAAAATTGGTCGCTGAATGTCGCCGCATGAAGATGAAGCGCCACAAACTTGAGAAAATCAAGAAGGACGGCTGATGATGCCGATCTGCTGGTACGAATGGCGCGGCCAGAATCCCGGTATCCGTTTCTCATGGCGTACCGACGGCAAACCTAAGCGTGGAGACTGGCCGCGTTGCGGAGCGCATTGCAAAAGTACCGGCGAGCCCTGCCGCGCGCATGCACTCGAAAACGGGCGATGCCGACACCACGGCGGCTTGTCCACTGGTCCGCGCACCCCAGCGGGCAAGCGCCGGGCGCTGGCGAATCTGAAACAATATCGCCGCTAATTTTTCGTATGCCACTATACGCGCGCGCGATTTGAGGTTCGGAGTGAAATAACGTCAGAAATAGCTTTGCGTTTGAAGGGATCGGAGGTACCCCCCGCGCTAACGGAATGGGAGCGCGCGAACCGAACGGACTTCTACAAAATCATGGTTTCTCTGGTCGTCGTGAGCCGAAGCCTTCCGGGCACGCATGAATGAAAAGGGTGCGCCGGAATATACCACCGTAAGCGCCCATTCCTAACTTCTGCAAAATGTTACCCCTGTGTTTACCCCGAAATGAAAACGGCGGCCAATACAGCCGCCGTATTCGTCTAAGTGCTTAATTTATATGGCGCGCCCGGAGAGATTCGAACTCCCGACCACCTGGTTCGTAGCCAGGTACTCTATCCAACTGAGCTACGGGCGCAAGATAGTACATTATCGCGGTAACGAGCGGGGCAGGTCAAACCCCCCGTTACCATGGCCGGAAAAACCACCTTACCGCGTACCGCCCAAGCCGCCCGGTGGCATGCCGATGTGAGCCCCGATAAATCCCCAGTCATCGGCCAAGTGACGAATCCGTTTATCGGTAGGCATGTAGGTGTGACTGGTGGTCATGGCCACGTGCAACAGAATGGGATTCACGCATCCCTGGTCATACTGCATCTTCGCCGCGAACTGGTAACCATGGCTGGGCACAACGCGGTCGTCGTCGGTGGAAGTGGTGATGAGCGTCGGCGGGTAGCAGACACCAGGCTTGAGGTTCTGTAACGGCGAGTAGGCATACAACCACTTGAAGTCCTTCTTCTTGGCCGAGGTGCCATACTCGGACACCCAGTACTGCCCGCCGGAGAATTTCTGGAACCGCAGCATATCGAGCACACCATGGCCGATATACACGGCGCCAAAAAGATGCGGCTGCTGGGTCACGCTCGCCCCGGTCAACAGGCCCCCGTTCGAGTAGCCCATGATGCCGAGGTGCGGCGTCGAGGTGTAGCGGTGGCGGATAAGCCACCGGGCGGCATTGGCGAAATCATCGAAAACATTTTGCTTCTTGCCAAGCATCCCGGCATGGTGCCACTGCTGGCCATAGACACCGCCGCCGCGTAGGTTGGGAATAGCATAGACGCCGCCAAGCTCCAGCCAAACGGCAAGCATGGGATTGAAGTACGGGGTAATGGTGATATCGAACCCGCCGTAGCCATAGAGGATCGTGGGGTTTTTCCCGTCGAGCTTGACCCCCTTGCGGGCAATGATAAACAGCGGCACTTCGGTGCCTCCGCTCGAGCGGTAGAACACTTGTCGCACCTGGTAGGGCGCCGGGTCGAAATCGAGCTTCGGGCGGAAAAACGCGCTTGTCCCGCCGCTGGCAACATCGTAGCGGTACACCCCGGCGGGTTGCAGGAACGAGGTGAATTCATAGTACACATTGGGAGATTCGTCCCGCGATGAAATCCCGCTGACGCTCCCCATCTGTTCGGGAAGCCTCAGATTCTTGATCAGTTTCCCATCCGTGGAGTAAAGGGAAAGGCGGCTCTTGGCCACTACCATGCGATTGGCCAGAACCCGCCCGGCGGCCATCTGCGCAGACTCGAGCACGCCGTCGGTCTCGGGCACCACGGTGCGCCAATGTCGCGGCCCCAGACGGTCGAGCTTCACGGCGACCACCCGCCCGCGTGGGGCCCGGTAATCCGTTTGCACGAACGCGGTCTTCCCGCGCACCCCAATCGGCGTATAGGCCGCGTTGTTCAAGGTAAACAACGGGTGTACCGGGGCCCCGAGATCGGGATGATCCGGGTTGCCGAGATCGACGTAATAAAGATCGTTCTTGGAAATGTCGTATTCGAGATAGATAAATAGGTACCGGCCGTTTTCCGTAACCGCGCCATTGATGATCCACTTCGGCAGATCGGGGCGGGCATAGATCAAGCGGTCATCGGCTTGCGGCTTGTTCACCCAGTGGTAGTAGAGCTTCTGGTTGGCGAGCCGCTCACTAATCGCCTCGCCTTTCCGTGGCTCGGGAAAGCGCGAATAGAAAAAACCCTTGCTGTCATGGGTCCAACTGATGTTGGCGAACTTCACCCAGCGGACCACCCGGGGTAACGTCTTGCCGGTCGCGACATCGAGTACATGGATCGTCTGCCAGTCCGAACCCCCCAGTGACAACTCGTAGGCGAGATATTTCCCGTCGGGCGAAGGCTGGTAACCGGCAAGTGCAATGTTACCATTTGGAGAAATCCTGTTGGGGTTGAACAGCACCCGCGGCTTGGCGTTTATTCCATCCTGCACATACACCGTCGCCTGATTCTCCAGCCCCGGGTTACGGCTGAAGAACAACTTGCCCCCGGCCTGGATCGGCGAGCCTTCCTTGGCATAGTCCCAAAGCCGCTCGAGCCGCCGGTACAACACCTCCCGCAGCTTGATCTTCGCCAGGTGGGCGTCGGTTAGTTGGTTTTCGGCGGCCACCCAATGTTTGAGTTCCGGATTTTGAAGGTTTTCCATCCACTGGTAGGGTGCCGCCACCCGAGTGCCGAAATAAACATCGACCGTCTTGTCCCGATATGCCCGTGGATAAGCGAAGCCTGCTCGATGCTCCGCCACCTCCCGCCCGGGACCGCCCTGTGCCATCGTGGGAACTCCTGCAACAATGAAACCGATACCGATTACCGCCAGCCAACTTTTCATGGGCGACACCTCTGCGAATTATTTACGCTGGCGCGACTATAACAAACCTCCGCCTCCGCCTGCTCTATTCTCACCCCCCCGATGAACGGCCCACCGCGTCACCCGCGGCCCAGGTATCCCCGCCATTACCCCGGCGACAGGCGGCAACTGAACCGCATCGGAATTGAATTATTTAAATAATTGTTGTAGTATTGAAATATGAGTGATGTCAGCATAAATAAGGCCATCGGCGTCTCGCTTTTGGAATGCCTCGCCTCGGGCGTACGGCTCGATGTCTTTCGGCTGCTCGTCAGAATAGGGCCGGAAGGCATGGTGGCCGGCGAGATTGCGGAGTCGCTCGGCCTCCCGCCATCGAATTTATCGTTCCACTTCAAGGCACTCACTCAGGCGGGGCTTCTCCGTGTGGCGCAGGAGGGTCGCTACCAGCGCTATCGAGCCAATATCCCGCTGATGCTGGAACTCGTCGCCTACCTCACCGACGAATGCTGCGCCGGGCAGCCGGAGGCCTGCGCGGCGTTGCGCGCCGCCTCGCCCTGCGACGAGGCCGTGCTGCCGCCCCTGACCACTTCCCGACGGAGTGCCCGCTCATGAACGTGCTCTTTCTCTGCACCGGAAATTCCTGCCGCTCGATCCTCGCCGAGGCCGTGTTCAATCACCTCGCTCCCGCGGGCCGGCGTGCGCTGAGCGCCGGGAGTCACCCGACAGGTAAAGTGCACTCGCGCTCGCTCGCCCTGCTTGCGCACGAAGGCATCCCGATCGAGGACCTTCACAGCAAGTCTTGGGACGATCTGCCGGTGACGCCCGACGTCGTGATCACGGTGTGCGCGAACGCCGCCGGCGAGACCTGTCCGGCGTATCTCGGCCCGGCGGTGCGCGCTCATTGGGACGTGGCCGACCCGGCTTGCGTTACGGGTACGGAGGCCGAGATCGAGGCGGCCTTCGAGCGTGCCTACCGGATACTTCGGCGACGGGTCGAGGCCTTCCTCGCACTGCCGCTCGATGAGCCCGGGCGGGATCGCCGGCGGCTGCAGGCCGAGCTTGCGCACATCGGCGAGCTTGCTTGAGGGTAATACCCAAAATCCTGCTGATTGTCGATGCCGAAATTTTCCCGATATATCCCGACATGGGAAATATCTCGACACAAGATACCGCGCCCGACTGCGGCGGCATCGAGCCCGTGCGATCCCGCCGCAGTACACTAGTACCCGGTTGCCAAACTTGAATGAGGAGATCAATATGGGATTTGCACTATCACCAATACGGCTCATAAGCCCGGCCTTTGAGCATCATGGCAGGATTCCGCGTCAATTCACCGGCGAGGGCGCCAATGTCTCGCCTCCACTCGCCTGGAACGATTGGCCCGAAGGGACCCGATCCTTCGCCGTTTTCTGTCACGACCCCGACGCTCCGCTGGTGAAACCGGGCGCCTACGGTTTCACCCACTGGGTTCTCTATAACCTGCCCGCAGCCGTAACGACACTGGAGGAAAACACCCAGGCCGGCACCCGCGGCATCAGCGACTTCGGCAAGGCGGGCTATGGTGGCCCCATGCCGCCCGAGGGCCACGGCATCCACCACTACTATTTCTGGGTGTTGGCAATGGATTGTGAGCCGGACATCGAACCGGAGTTGCCCCTGTGGCAATTCCTGCAGCAGGTCGAACCCCATGTACTCGGTATGAACCGCCTCATCGGCACCTACCAACGCGGCTGATTTACACCGAAATGACACACCAACCAGCGACAAACCAAACCGGTACGCCTTCGGTTCAAGAACAATTCAAGCCCGGCCGGGTGACGGGCTGCCGCGCCGGGCGTGAGCGATGTGAACTCGGTGCAAGCGAAATCACCAAGTGAAGCCAGAATAAGGAAATTATTTCATCTCCAGGGATTTTCTGAGTGCTTCAACATCCGGGTTGAACGGCTGTGACAAGGACACTGCGTGATGCGTTGTGAAGTCAGCCGTTCACGTTCCTCCGGAATAGGTATTCACCTTCGCCGGAGTATGCACCTATTAGGCGCAATTTTCTTTCCCGTCGCTTTCGTCGGCTGGGCCCGGTTGCAAGGCCTGTTTATATGAAGCCCTGAAAATCCCGACCCACATTTTCCAGGGCCGCAGGATCCGCTGCCGGCGGGAAAAGAGTCCACCAGCGAACGGCATCACCCCGCGGTAGTTTCTCGCTGCTTTTCGGATGATTCGCAGTAGCAGTACAATATAAGCAACCAGCGCCTCTTTCCCCGACATTCGAGCCGGATGAACGGTAAATCGACTGCATGACCACCACCGACCAACGCCTGGCTGAACTGCATTCCCAGGTGCCCGAGATCTCCCCCACCGAAGCCGCGCGGCGGATGGCTTCCGGGGCCCTGATGCTGGATGTACGCGAAGCCGACGAACTCGCCGCCGGCAGCCCTCGCGGGGCACTGCACGTGCCGCGCTCGTTCCTGGAGCTGCGGATCGAGGAAAAGGCGCCGGACCGCGACCAGGCGCTGCTGCTGTTGTGCGAGGTAGGCATTCGCTCCCTGTTCGCGGCCGCGTCCCTGCAACAGCTCGGCTACCGCGAGGTGTACTCGGTCGCCGGAGGATACTCGGCCTGGAAGGCCGCCGGTCTGCCCTGCGCGAGCCCGCCCTCCCGGCTCGACCCGGAGGATCGGCGCCGTTACGCCCGTCAAATCCTGCTGCCCGAAATCGGCGAGGCGGGCCAGCAAAAGCTCGGATCGGCCCGCCTGCTGCTTATCGGCGCCGGCGGCCTCGGCTCTCCCGCGGCCCTGTATCTCGCCGCGGCCGGGGTGGGCACGCTCGGGATAGTCGATGATGACAGCGTCGAGCTGGGGAACCTGCACCGCCAGGTTCTGCATAGCCAGGAACGGCTGGGGATAAAAAAAACCGAATCCGCGCGCCACGCCCTGTATGGGCTCAATCCGTCGGTACGCGTGGTAAGCCATGAAACCCGCCTGACGAGCAGTAATGTCGAGTCCATCTTCCAGGGCTACGACCTGGTGGTGGACGGTAGCGACAACTTCCCCACGCGTTACCTGGCGAGCGATGCCTGCCTCAAGCTGGGCCTACCCCACGTCTATGGGGCGGTGGAACGCTACAGCGGGCAGATCGGCGTCTTCTGGCCAGCCGCTCCCGATGGGCGTGGTCCCTGCTACCGCTGCCTGTTTCCCGAGCCGCCGCCGCCCGAGCTCGCCCCCTCCTGCGCCGAGGCCGGGGTCCTGGGTGTGGTTCCGGGCATAATCGGGGTTGCCCAGGCCACCGAGGCGCTCAAGCTGATCCTCGGGATCGGCCGCCCCCTGATTGGGCGCCTGTTGCTCTACGACGCGCTGGGCGGTAGCTGGCGCGAACTGGCCATCACACCCGATCCCGCCTGCCGCTATTGCCGCGAGGGAGCCGATTTTCCCGGCTACATCGACTACGAGGCCTATTGCCGCGGCACCTGAGCCGATTCCGGCGGTACCGTTGGGCAACTCCCTTGCCTCTACGGATTTCCCACCACAGCGAGCCAGAACGGAAAACTGCCGCGCGGCAGATGGATGCGTTTGACCACCTCGAGCGTGCGCGTGTCGATAACATCCAGTTCAGTGCCCCGGGCAGCGCTCACATAGACCCAGCGCCCGCGCGGGCTTGCACGCACCCCGTGCGGACCCCGGCCGACCCGGATGCGCTTGACCCGCCTCAAGGCATGCGGATCAAATACATCGACCGTATCGGAACCGATGTTGGTTGCAAACACGTAGCGCCCGCCCGGCACAATATCAATCCCTCCATGAAAGCGCCCGACCCGGAAAGACCGCAGGATCTTTCCCGTCCGCAGATCGAGTACGGCCACGGACCCGTCGCGCCGCGGCGTCGCACGACTGCGAATCCACAGGCGGGTACCCGCGGCATTCAGATCCAGGTTGTGCGGCCCATCCATGCCGGGAAGCGGTATCCGCCGCACAACCTTCAACCGCTGCATATCGATGACCGCCAGCTTGTCCGCCCCCTGTAACGTGACATAGGCGTAGCGCCCATCGGGAGAAAAAATCACATTGTGCGGTACCGGCCCCACCGGAATCGATTTAACGATTCTCGGGGGCTCCAGGCCGATCACCTTGACGCTACCACCGGGGGCATCGACCGCCAGGGCGAAACGCCCGAGCGGATCGATCTTCACGCCCTGGATCCGGCCGCCAAGGCGTAGCGTGGCGACTTTCCCGCCGCTTGCGGTATCGGCCAAGTAAACATTGCCGGTGGCAAATCCGCTGATGACCAGCCACCGCCCCCGCGGCCCCAAGCCGAGATAGTGGGCCTGGGGAAACCCGGGGCAGATGGTCTTTCCGGGCAGGACTTCCACCGCGCCTTCCCTCTGGAGCGCCACGTAAACCGGCGCCGGAAAATACCTTCGCAGGGGCGTCTTCGATGCGGCGGCGGGACTCGCCTGCGCCGCTATAACAACCAATCCAAGGCCGGCAAGCAGCAGGGGCCGAATTAAAACCGGGAATCGGGACGAAATAGACATGGGCTTTCACATCACCTCTCGGGATAAAACCAGGTTACCTCATCTGGCCTCGCAAGCGAGGCCGCCGACCCCGGCGCATTTCCGTGACGATAAAATTCCCCCGTGGCACGACTCTACCGGCTTGCCCCCGGGTGACTCATGCTATCTATGCGGGCGCCTTTTTCCGCGCCGCAACTGGAGCAGCGCCAGGAACAGGAAACGGGTATTGGTGCCGAGGTAGCGCCGCAACAGCCGCCGCGGATCCTGCAACAACCGGTGCAACCACTCGAGGCCGATGCGTCGCATCCACGGCGGGGCCCGCCGAACCGTGCCGGCATGGAAGTCGAAGGCCGCCCCCACGCCGAGCATGACCGCGCCGACCAACCCCTCCTGGCGGGCCATCCACAGCTCCTGCTTCGGACAACCCAGGCCGACAAACACCAACCCCGCGCCCGCGGTGTTGATGCGATCCCTTGACGCCCGCTCCTCGGCGGGATCGAGTTCGCGGAACGGCGGCGACTCGGCACCGACGATCCGGATCCCGGAAAAGGCTTCGCGCAAGCGCTTGGAAAGCCGCGCAAGCGTTGCCGGCGCGCCCCCGTACAGGTAGATGCCGATGCCGGCGGCAGCCGCCTCTGCGCAGAGCCGCCACATCAGGTCGGGCCCGGCGATCCGGCCCTGACGCGGTTCCCCCAGGTGGCGCAACATCCAGGCAACCGGGGCCCCGTCGGGAACCACCAGATCCGCGCCCGACAAAGCCTCGGAAAGGCCCGGCATGGAGCGGGCCGTGACCACGACATGCACGTTGGCGCAGCACACCCGACGCGATTCGCGGGCCTTGGCCCAGGCGCCAATCCGCGCCAACGCCTCGTCCCAGCCGAGGGCATCCACCGCCTGGCCCAACAGTTCCACCCTCCTAGCCATCGCCACGCGCCAACATCACGGCCTCGCGATAGATACCCATTAATTGCCGATAATTCACCTCCGGCGTATAGAGCTTTTCATAGCGACGGCGGGCGGCACGGCCCATGGCGAGCATCCGCTCGGGATGCTCCTCGGCCCAAGCGATGCAGCGGGTGAAGTCCGCACCCGATCCCGGCTCGAACAGCAGCCCGGTCGTCCCTTCTTCCACCAGCTCGGCAAGCGCGCCCAGACGACTGGCAATCACCGGCAAACCATGGGCATAGGCCTCGACCAGGACCCTCGGGAAAGCCTCATACCAAAGGCTGGGCAATGCCAGCCAGGCCGCGCGATCCATCCGCTCACCGACCTCCCCGGCATTGCGCCAGCCATGCAAGCGAATCCCCTCCTTCGCAACCAGCCCCGCCTCTAGCGGCCCCTCACCGATCACGTCGATGCAACCGGCTCCGGCCCGCGCCGCCTCGCCCAGCAGGCGCACTCCCTTCTCCTGCGCAAGGCGCCCCACATAGAGCCCCCCGGCACGTGGTCCATCGCGACGCGGCGGCGCCGGGACAAAATTCGGCTTGATCCGGATTTTCTCGCCCGCCAGCCCCCCTCTTGCATACACGCCGCGACAAAATTCGTTCAAGGCGATATAAAGCGTCACCCGCCGGGGGGTTCCGAGCATACGGTGCAGCCCAAGATTCGCCGCGGCAATGGCCGATTGGATCCGCGAGCCACGGTAACAACCGTGCCAGGCACCCCGCCAGGGCGAATGTCCCACGCAATCCTCGCACACCCGCCCGTCGCGCAGCAGCATGGCCTGGACGCACATCAGCCGGAAATTGTGCAGCGTCTGGACCACGGCGACTCCGCCGTGCCGGGCGGCGTAAAAAACCGCGGGAGACACCAACGGAAAAGTGTTATGCACATGGACCACGTCGGGCGCAAACTCACGGATTCTCCGTCCCAGTTCCCGGTACGCGCCAACCGACCAGAAGGTCCCGAGCGCCTCTTTCGGCCCGGGACGGTTGAATTCGTCATTCCGCCGCAGGTAACACTGGACCGCATGTCCCTGCCCGCGCAGCAACGCAGCTTCCGCCTTGACCACTCCGTCTTCCCCCCCGCGCAACCGATACAGGTTGTGGACGACGAGAATACGCAAGGCGGCGATAACTCAGGAAGCCGGGTTGCCGTCCCCGGCGCCCCGTTCCCGGAACCCCGGCCCCGGCCGCGGGGGAAGATGAGTCGGTGGCTTAAACCCTGCGCGAGCCCCGCGCCAAGTGGATATAAAGTAATCTCGGTCACCGTGCGCCAGGCGCAGCCCCAGGCGCAGCCCGATGGAAATCACAATCTCGGGCCAGGGAAAGCGCAGGTGCTTGCGCAAAAACCGCACGGTGGACTCGGCGATGAACCCATCGCGGGCGGCACTGCGGTTGCCGTAGCTTGCCGAGCCCCGATGGCGCACGCCCGCCCGATCCGCCACCGCGAGCCGCCATCCCCCCCGGCTCAAGCGCACCGAGTAGTCGACATCTTCCCAGTAGAGGAAAAAACGCTCATCGAACAGTCCGATCTCGCGTACCGCCTTGATCCGCAACAACAAGCAAGCCGCCGAAAGATAATCGAGACGCTCCCCGGGCCGATGACAATTGATCAACTTGCCTCGCCACCAGATAAGCCGCCCTCCGCCCCAGAACTGGATTCCGTCCGCCGCCTCCCGGTAGCGCATGACCACGCTTACCGCCCCCACCGCGGGCGAGCGCTCGGCCACGGCCACCATCTCCGAGACGGCGTCGGGCTCAAGCTTGAGGTCGTTGTTCAGCAGCAGCACATAATCGGCGTTCTCCTCGAGTGCTCGCCTGATCCCGGCATTCTGTCCCGCGGCATAGCCGAGATCCCAGCCATTTTCCACCAGGTCGAGTCCCGGGAAACCCGCCCTCAGGCGGGTCACCGAATCATCATCGGAGCCATTATCGATCACCCGTACATGGAGATTGGGATAGTCCTGCGCCAACAGGCTGCGAATACAGTCCGCAGTCTCCTCCCAGGCATTCCAGTTGAGCGGCTGGGCAATCACCCGAGGAACATTCGAGTTGCCTGTATCGGTCATTTCGTTTTCCGTGGTGTATGGATTTCCACCGCCTCCGCCCGGTGCCCCAAGACCCGATCATACCCGTCAAACAGGCGAGCAAGCAAAACCGGCCAGGCATATTGCGCCTCGACCCGGCACCGGGCCGCCGCTGCCAGGCGCCGACACAACGCGGGATCGTCGGCCAGTTCTACCAGCGCGGCGGCCAGCGCGGCAACACTGTCCGCAAGGCCCATCGGCCCGATCGCCCTCCCCACCTCGGAGGTTACGATCTGTCCCGGCCCGCCGAGACGTAAACACACTACCGGCAGAGCGCAGGACAATGCCTCGATAACCACGTTGCCGCTCGAATCATGCAAGCTGGGAAACAACAAAACATCATGTGCCCCATAGATCGACCAAACCCGTTCCCGGGCCACCGGCGACTGCCAATACAGGTGCGGCTCAATCCCCAGGCATGCGGCCAAGGCCTCGAGCCGGGCGCGCGCTGGCCCCTCCCCCACCAAGGTCAGGGTGAAATCCAGGTCGGGCCGCTGCCGGATGGCGCGAGCCAGTGCCCGCAGCGCCAGGTGCGGCCCTTTCCAGTAGAGCAGCCGCCCGATAAATAAAACCCGCAGGCGCCCCGGGGTGACGACCGACTCATCGCCGGTCTTGCTCTCCCCGGATGCGACCAGTTCCAACTGTACTTCGACCTTGCTCCGGTAGGGACGGGGAATGCGCGAGCGGGTCGCCGCCGTCTTGGTGTAAATCAGAGCAGCATGGGAAAAACTGTAGTGCATCAGCGGATCAAGCCATACCGCAAAATTAGCCAGGTCGCGCAAAAGATCGGCCAGCCATCCCCGCCAGCCATAGCCGCCCCGGCGCAACCGCCAGGGTGCCCGCTCGCCGCCGCCCAGCGGGCCGAATACAAAAGGAATACCCAATGCCCCCATGAGGCTCGGCAGACGAAAAACGCCGAAGGTCAGGTGCTGCACCAGGTCGAAGCCATGTTCCCGGTGAGCCCTTCGCGCCCGCCCCAGCGCGCCGACCTGCCACAGGTAGTAGTAGGTTCGCACGCCGCGTCCGCCACGCTTGAACCGGCCCAACCAGGGCGGAAGATCATAGTAGAGGAAGTGCAGGCCCGCCTGCGGTTCACGGGCGAGTGCTGCCTCGATGCACTCGCGGTTGTTGGCCCGGGTAAGTACCCATACCTCGATGCCGGCCCGGGCCAGCGCGTGCGCCCAGTCCCAGCCAATTCCCGGTTCGGAACCCCGGTCCGGCTCACAGGCATAGGCCGAAAGCAGCAGGCGCATCGGGACGCAGGCTCAACGCCACATCAACGGCTCAGTAGGCACGTTCACCCCCAAAGCCCTTGAAAACGGTAAGCACCACGATATAAAGGTCGAACAACAACGACCAATGGTCGATATAGTCGAGATCATAGCGAATACGTTGCTGCATCTCCTTGATATCGCCGATCTCGCCGCGCAGACCGTTGACTTGCGCCCAGCCGGTGATCCCGGGCTTGACCTTGTGCCGCAACATATAGCCGCCGATCAACCGCCGGTACTGCTCGTTATGGGCGATGGCATGAGGGCGCGGGCCGACCACCGACATGCTGCCCCCGAGCACATTGAAAAATTGCGGTAACTCGTCGAGCGAAGTGCGCCGCAGAAATCGCCCGAGCCGGGTGACCCGCGGGTCATCCCGGCTCGCCTGGACGATGGTGTTTGGATCATCCTCGGACACCGACATGCTGCGGAACTTAAGTACCTCGATTGCCCGGCCATCGATTCCGTAGCGCCGTTGACGAAACAGGGCCGGTCCCCGCGAATTCAACCGGATCAACAGGGCAATCACCAACATAGGCAGGGCAATAACGATCAGAATCAGGCTCGCCAGAACGATATCCTCGATCCGCTTAAATACCGCGTTGACCTCGCGGAAGGGCGTTTGGAACAGACCAATGGTGGGAATGCCATCGATCACCGACAATTCGGAGCGCAGCAACCGAAAGGCAAACAGATCCGGCACCCATTGCACCGAGGCGGTGGTATCGGACAAATGTTCCAGCAATTCCCGGATGCGCAGCTCGGCCCGCATCGGCAACACGATATAAACGCTGTTGACATACCCCTGCCCGACATCTTTCAGCAATTGTTCAAAACTACCGGCAAGGGTATCCCCGGCGGCGACCGGCTCATTGCCACGATCATCGTAATAGCCGGTAAACTCCATTCGCCCCTCGTTGCGGCTCTGCAGGCAGGCCACCAGCCGTTCGGCCAGCGGGTTGAACCCGAATACAGCGACACGCTCCGTGCGGACTTTGGCATGAGATCTCAATACCCGCAACAAGGGCTGACGCAGCACATCGACCAACATCAACAACAGGGGGGTTACCCCGAGCCAGGTAAGCATGATGCGGCGCGGATACAGCGCCGACTGCTTTTCACCATACGCCAGGATCAGCAACAAGCCCATAACCAGCATCCAGGCAAATAGTATCCGCAGATGGCGCAAGGCAGGCATTCTGCCCTGCAAAACCGAGTAAACTCCGAGATAACCCGCGAGCGAGGGGTAGACTATCGCGGCCAGCAACACCGGCGGATAATACATTTCCCGCCACGGCGTCCCGTATGCATATACGGTGATGAGCAGCGCAAGTCCCACCAGACAGACATCGATCAACGCCGGAATAAAGGTAGCGGAACGCGGCGGAGTGAGTGAAAACCCCCGAACACTTCGGCGCTCGTCGCGATCGAAAACCGCTCGCACCCCTGCCCGGCGACGGTCGCTGCGGCGCCGATCGGATTCTCGCACCGGCCTCATGGAACCGGGGCTGGTACTCATCGCGGCCTCCTCGATGGCATCAAGCCGATTGCCCTCCTACGTAAAATCTTTACCTACCCACCGAGCAATAACCGACACACGGGTGGTAAACGCCATTGTTCTCATTATGCGGCCTGCCCCGGGAAAATGCACCCCTGGGCACCGGGCCCGGGCCGGGGGAAAGGAACGAGCCTTACCGCAGCCGCATTGCAAACTCATTTCGCAGAAGCTAAGATTGCGATCTTCCCGACTCCATAAGTTGAATGTCCGGCGCCCATTCACATATCTCCGGCAAACAATCGACACGAATCTTTCTGCTGGCGATCGGACTCAATGTCCTGATCGTCGCCGGGGAAGCCCTGGCCGGATTCATTGGCAACTCCACCGCCCTGCTGGCCGATGCCGGACACAACCTCTCGGACATCCTGAGCCTGGTACTGGCGGGCGGCGCGATGTGGCTTGCCCGGCGCCCGGCCACACCCCGGCGTACCTATGGGTTCCGGCGCGCCACCATTCTCGCCTCACTCACCAATGCATTGCTGCTGATCCTGGTCTCAGGCGCCCTAGCCTACGCCGGGATCGTCCATATCCTGGCCCCGGTACGAGTCGAAGAAAACCTTGTGATTGCGGTGGCCGCCATCGCCGTTGTCGGCAACTCCTTCACCGCAATGCTGTTCATGAAGGGCCAGAAACACGACCTCAACCTGCGTGGCGCCTTCCTGCACATGGCCGCCGATGCCGCGGTATCCCTGGGGGTGGTGTTTGCCGGTGTCGGGATCCTCGTCACCGGCTGGAACTGGCTGGATCCGGCGCTAAGCCTGGTCATTGTGCTCGCCATCCTGTGGAGTACCTGGGGCTTGCTGCGTGAATCTTTCAATCTAAGCCTGGATGCCGTTCCCGGCGGTATCGACACGCGGGCAGTGGAAAACTACCTGTGTACCCTGCCGGGGGTGGATGGCGTACACCATCTGCATGTCTGGGCCACGAGCACCACCGAGACCGCGCTCACGGCACACTTGGTCAAGCCCGACGGGAAGCTCGATGACGCCCTGTTACGCGAGATCGACCGAAATCTGCATGAGCGCTTCGACATTGGGCACGCGGCCATTCAACTCGAAACCGGGGGCCACGGGAACTCCTGTGACACGGCCTCCCGGCACTAAAGACCAAATTCACTTATAAAACCAGCCCGGAAAACCCTATTTCGTAATCCACCGGCCTTCCCGATACCGGGAATCGCTTCGAAGACTCGAATCTTCGCACCACTCCAAAAAATTCGCATAACTACGGGCCCTTCCCATTGTGGCGCGGATCTTGTTACCCCTTAACGGTATGAAAAGAACAGGTGCCGTAATTTATTCGCCGGGGAAATCTTTCAGGCGCCGATACGAAGTAAAAACCAGGCCGGCAACCGACTGAACCGAGCATCACAAGTTCGATGATGAGGGGCCGAGAGAGTAGTAGTTGTTTTTATATATTCAAATCGTTATCATTTGCAATAAATTAACTACCCCTCTTTCCATGAAGGTATTGTTGCCCGGCCTTGCCCTGCTCCTCGGACTTTCCGCCGCGTTTCCCGCGCAGACTGGAGAAGTCCCCACCTATGCACTCGAAATTCGTACCCAGGGGTTTCACCCTGCTTCACTTCGGGTTCCCGCGGGCACCCGGATCCGGCTGCGGATTCGCAACCCCCGCACCCGTCCGGCGGAATTTGAAAGCTATGCCCTGAATCGCGAGAAAATCCTGCCGCCAGGCGCGACGATCACGGTTTGGATCGGCCCGCTCGAACCCGGAGAATATCCGATTTTCGATGACTTCAACCCCCCCGCCCGGGGACTGATCATCGCAACCCGCAAGGCGCTCGCCGGCAAGACCGGCGGAGAGAATCATTCATGATCGGCAGCTTCATCATCGTCTTTCGCGAAATCCTCGAGGCGGCTCTGGTCATCGGCATCGTCGCTGCCGCCGTCAAGGGCCTGCGGCATCGCGGCCGCTGGATTACACTCGGAGTGGTGCTCGGGGCGGGCGGAGCCATCGCCGTCGCTGCCGGTATCGGAGAGATTTCCCAATTTGCCGGCGGCAGCGGTCAGGAGATTTTCTCCGTCGGGATTCTATTCGCCGCAGGGTTGATGCTTGCCGGGCACAACCTATGGATGGCCAAACAAGGGCTCCACTTGGCGGGAAAGCTCAAAACTCTGGGCTCGGACGTGCTGGCCGGCAGGGAATCGCTTGCCGTTCTCATTACCGTAACCACCCTCGCGGTGCTGCGTGAAGGCTCGGAGACCGCGTTGTTCCTCTACGGCATCGTCGCGAGCGGCACCGAGCACATGGCGCTTCTCGTCGGGGGCGTGCTCGGCCTTGCCGCCAGCGCCGCCACCGGCTTGATGTTGTTCGCGGGCTTGTCACGCATCCCCATGAAAAGCCTGTTCCGGGTAAGCGCCATCCTGATTCTTTTCATCGCCGCCGGCATGATCGCCCAGGGAGTCGAACTTCTCGTTCAGATGGGGTACCTCCCCGCGCTGATCGAACGGGTCTGGAACAGCGAGCGAATCCTCTCCGGCAACAGCCTTGCCGGTCGAAGCCTTGGCGCGCTGGCCGGCTACACGCCGGCGCCTTCGCTCATGCAGGTGCTGGCATGGATTGCGAGCTTCAGCATCATCGCCGGCCTCATGCTCGTACGTTCCGCCCGCCCGCGTTTTCCCGGCGTGGCAGCCGAGGCGGCCCCGATACTCCTACTCGTCGGCCTCGGCCTGGTCTCCGCTCCTGCGGCACGCGCGGAGGATTTTATCGTCTATGCCCCCACCGTATCACCCGGTGAGAACGAAATCGAGGCCCGGGCCTACACCGGTTGGAATGGCAAGAATTCGAGCGACGACCGCAGAGCATTCAAGCTGGGTTTCGGACGGGGCCTCGGCAACCGCTGGTTCAGCGAGTTTTACATCGCCGGCGCACAGCGCTATGGAGGCCCATTCAAGCTCGAAGAATTTGAATGGGAAAACCGAGTGCAGTTAACGCCCCAAGGCCGGTCCTGGCTGGACGTCGGACTGCTCACCGAAATCGAAATCCCGCACTTTGCCGATACCCCGTACGAGGCCAAGTTCGGTCCGCTACTCGGCAGGGATATCGGCCGTTTTACCGTGTTGCTGAACCTGATCGGTTCGCGCCAATACGGCCATAACGCCGAACCAGGGGTGGAACTGGAATACCGTGCCCGCCTGCTTTACCGCTGGCGGCAAGACCTCTCTCCCCTATTGGAAGCCTACGGGCAGCCGGCAGGAAAAGTCGGTGCCCGGGGAAACGCCCGCCAACTGATCGGCCCCGGACTCACCGGGCGCATCGCGACCGGCCCGGGGAAAAGCCTGCGCTACGCGGCGCTCGTGCTTTTCGGCACCAGCCAGGCCGCCGCCGGCACCACCCTGGTATTGCGCCTCGAATACGAATTTTACTGAACCCATTAAGCCTCGGGCTAGCCTTCGGGCCTTGCCGAGATCCGCAGCCAGGGCTTGAGGTACGCGCCCAGTTGCCGCAGGCTAGAGCCGTCGGGTGGATAGCCGTAATGCTCGAAGATCACCTGGCCGTCGGGCCGCAGAAGAACCAATACCGGTACCACCCGCCGGGTACGAAAAATTCGTGCCAGTCGTCCCGACCCATCCCAGACCGCGGGAATGGTGATCCCGTGACGCCGCAAAAAGGTCCGAGCCCGTGTGCGGGTCTCTCCCCCGGTGGCCACATCGACGGCGAAGAAGCGAACGTGGGCATGGTAGCGGCGGTAGATCTCCTCGAGCCGGGGCAATTCCGCGCGGCAAGGTGGACACCAACTGGCCCAGAATGAAAGCACCACCGGCCGGCCCCGCAGTGCAAGGGATGACACCATCCCGGCCCCGAGCCGCGGCAACATGAAGGCGGGGGGGTAATATGACGACCGTGACTCCCCCCGGACCGGTACCCCGGCAAGGACCGCTAATCCACCGATCGCCAAGGCGGCCAGGGCACTCGCGAGGAGCCTGTGCTCCCACCCGGCATGAATGCTTCCCAGGGCCACCCACCCCGCCGCCATCCCCACGCTGGCGACTAAAGGATAGACTCCAAGCGACAACGCATGCGACTGTAGCCAGCCGGCGACAGCCGCAACTCCATACAGGCCCCACATGGGCACCAGGATCATCCACCCCCAGGCTCCGCTCGACTCACGCGGAGCCATGCCACCCACGCCGAAGGCAACCAGACCAAGGAAAATAAACCGTGGCGGGAAGCCAAGGGGGAGACCCGGTGCGACCGCCGTCGCCGCGGCCAGGACGAGGGCGAGCAATGACAACCAGGCGACGCCACGAAGAATTTTCATAGACAGGGTATTCTATGGTTTTACGCTGTTGGACGAGGTTTCAAACATGCGCATACTGGTGATTGGAGGTGGCGGACGCGAACATGCCCTGGCCTGGAAGGCCGCGCAATCGCCCCGGGTTGAGTGCGTCTATGTAGCCCCCGGCAACGCGGGCACCGCCTGCGAAACGCGCTGCGAGAACATCCCAGTCGGCGCTGCCGATATTCCCAATCTACTCGCCTTTGCCCGCGAACACCATATTGATCTCACTCTCGTCGGCCCCGAGGCCCCCTTGGCCGAGGGCATAGCCGATGCCTTTGCCGCCGCGGGGCTCGCCTGTTTCGGCCCCAGCCGGGCCGCGGCCCGGATCGAGGCATCAAAGGCCTACGCTAAGCGCTTTTGCGAGCGTCACGGCATCCCGAGCGCAAGGGCGAGGTGTTTCACCGACCCCGCGGCGGCACGGGCGGCGCTGCTACGGTGGAAACTCCCCGTGGTCATCAAGGCCGACGGCCTCGCGGCAGGCAAAGGGGTCGTGATTGCCGAGACCCGGGAGCAGGCGCTGGCGACAGCCGACGCCATGCTGTCCGGGCAAGCCTTCGGTGCCGCGGGCCGGGAAATCGTCGTGGAGGATCACCTTCCCGGAGACGAGGTTAGCTACATCGTTCTCGCCCACGGCAAAACCTATCTCTGCCTGGCAACATCACAAGACCACAAGCGCGTCGGTGACGGGGATACCGGCCCCAATACCGGCGGCATGGGCGCCTACTCGCCGGCACCGCTGATCACCTCGACCCTGGCCCAACGCATCGAGGCCGAGATCATTCAACCAACGCTGGCCGGCCTCGCTGCGGAGGGCATCACCTATTCCGGTTTTCTCTACGCGGGAATCATGGTCGGGCCACGGGGCACTCCGCGCGTGCTCGAATTTAATTGCCGCCTCGGCGATCCCGAAACCCAGCCATTACTGATGCGCCTGGACTCGGATCTGATCGAGCTGGTTACGGCGCTGCTCCACGGTAACCTCGAGGACACTGCCGTAACCTGGAAACCCCAAGCGGCGGTCGGGGTGGTCCTCGCCTCCGCGGGCTATCCCGGCGACTATAAAAAGGGCCGCGCCATCACGGGACTGGAGACCCCTCTGCCTGAAGGGGTGAAAATTTTCCATGCCGGCACCACCCTACAAGGCGGCAAGGTGCTCACGGCCGGAGGGCGCGTACTTTGCGTTACCGCATTGGGCAAGGATATTGCCACCGCCCGGAACAAGGCCTACGCCGGGCTCCAGCCCATCCACTTCGACGGCATACAATACCGTCACGACATTGCTCACAGGGCGTTGAACGAGAAGCCCGGATGAATACCGAGGTCCGTCCTATCACCGCCGCGGAACTGACTGCCGCATGGCAGATATTACTCGAGTTGCGGCCCGGGCTCAGCAGGGAAGACTTCGGCAAGACGCTCCGGCAACAGAGCGCAGCCCATGGTTATGAACTCATCGGCGCGTTCGAAGATCGAAAGCTTGTCGGCGTGCTGGGGATGCGCGAGGTACACACTTTCGCTCGCGGTTCGCACCTGCATATAGATGACCTGGTCGTAGCCGCCGATGCCCGCGGCCAGGGCACCGGCGGGCGTCTTTTGGAATACGCCGAAGCCGTTGCCCGCAATCACGGCCTGCTCCAGGTGTTTCTGGACAGCCGCCCGGGTGCCATTGGTTTTTATGAACGCCGCGGTTACCGTCGCCATGAATCGGTTTTGATCAAAAAACCCCTAGACACAAGCGCCCGGCCCGCAGCGACGAAACGCAGCCGAATACTTACGTAATATTCATTCGCCGGCTCAGCGTTTCATCGAATTGAAGAACTCGACATTGGTTTTGGTGCCCCTGAGCTTGTCGATCAAAAACTCGCTGGCCGCCAATTCATCCATCGGATGCAACAGCTTGCGCAAAATCCACATTTTCTGCAGCTCCTCTTCCCCTACCAGGAGCTCTTCGCGGCGGGTTCCCGACCGATTGATGTTGATGGCCGGAAAGATCCGCTTTTCTGCAATCCGCCGGTCCAGGTGAATTTCGGAATTACCGGTTCCCTTAAACTCCTCATAGATCACCTCGTCCATGCGCGAACCGGTTTCAACCAGTGCGGTGGCAATGATGGTGAGCGATCCCCCTTCCTCGATATTGCGCGCCGCCCCGAAGAAACGCTTCGGCCGTTGTAGCGCATTTGCATCCACCCCCCCGGTCAACACCTTACCGGAAGAGGGCACAACGGTATTGTAGGCCCGCGCCAGGCGGGTGATCGAATCGAGCAGGATCACGACATCCCGCTTGTGCTCGACGAGCCGCTTGGCCTTCTCGATCACCATTTCCGCCACCTGGACGTGGCGGGTTGCCGGCTCATCGAAGGTTGACGAAAGCACCTCTCCATTGACCGACCGGGACATTTCGGTGACCTCTTCGGGGCGCTCATCGATCAATAGCACCAACAATACGCAATCGGGATGATTATGGGCAATCGAATGGGCGATATTCTGCAACATCATCGTTTTGCCGGCTTTCGGCGGCGAGACGATCAACCCGCGCTGCCCTCTACCCAAAGGCGCCACCAGATCGATGATCCGGGCGGTGAGATCTTCGGTGGAGCCGTTCCCCAACTCCATTTTCAGCCATTTCTTGGGGAACAGTGGTATCAGGTTTTCAAACAGAATCTTGGTTCGGGCTGCGGCGGGATCATCTGCGTTGATGGTATCGACCTTAATCAACGCGAAGTAGCGCTCGTTATCCTTGGGCGGACGAATGCGTCCGGTTACCGTGTCACCGGAACGTAAATTAAATCGTCGAATCTGGTTCGGACTGACGTACACATCGGCCGGGCCCGCCTGGAAAGAATTGTCGGCCGAGCGCAAAAAACCATATCCGTCAGAGAGGATTTCCAGCACCCCTTCGCCACGGATGCGCTCCCCGTTGCGCGCATGGGCCTTGATAATGGCGAAGATCATCTCCTGCTTGCGCATCCGTGCCGCGCCTTCCAGGCCGACCGCTTCGGCGACATCGGATAATTCGACGACACTTTTGCGCTTGAGTTCGGCCAGGTTCAGAATTGGTCCATTGGCCGAATCGTTTTCTTCAAATTCGGTTTCATCCACGTTTTCCATCTCAAGCGCGAGATTAACGTCGGCGCGCTCGCTATCACGTGGTTTACGCTGGCGCGAGTTGCGCCGCCGATAGGCATGCCCGCTCAAAGGTTGGCTTCCAGAAAGGCCGCAAGTTGCGATTTGGGCAAAGCCCCCACCTTTTGCGCCACCAGATCACCATTCTTGAACAACATCAAAGTCGGAATACCGCGGATATTGTACTTGCGCGGGGTCGCGGCATTTTCATCAATATTCAATTTCATGACCTTGAGCCGACCACCGTACTGGTTGGCCAGTTCCTCGAGGGCGGGGGCGATCATCTTGCAGGGTCCACACCATTCGGCCCAGTAATCGACCAACACCGGAACCTCGGATCTAAGCACATCGGCCTCAAAGTCGGCATCCGAGGTATGGGTAACGTTTTCACTCACGTCGGTTCCTCCGTATTAATGGTTTGATTCAGGGCTAATCTGCTCCGCGTAAAGTTCATTTCCCCTCACGCCGATTGCCAAGCCCAACGGATATTGGGTCTTGTTCAAATCGCCTAGAAAAAGCAGAAACGATCGAATCGGGACGAGCGCAAGCCACTTAAGGCACAATAAAGCTGATGGTTTGACCGGGTTTCCTTGCGGATACAGCCTTAAAAGGCAATTTCGACTCAGGCCGAATTCTCTTAGGCCGTTATTCTGGTCCGATTCGCCTTCAAAATGCAAGTCCCATAAATCCAGACACCGAACTCACTCTTGAGGAGCCCACGCACTTGCCGCAATATTTTTCTGAACTCGACTTGCAGCCTACACTCATCGCCGGGATTACCGAGGCCGGTTTTGAACGCCTCACCGCTATCCAGCAACGCACGCTACCGCTTACCCTTGCCGGACGGGACGTCGCCGGGCAAGCCCAAACCGGAACCGGCAAAACCGCCGCATTCCTACTGGCCTTGTTCCAGCGCCTACTCACCAGTCCACCATCCAGACACCGGCGCCGGGATCGACCCCGGGCATTGATCATCGCCCCGACCCGCGAGCTGGCGGTCCAGATTCATCGGGATGCCGAAAGTCTCGGCCGCCAGACGGGTCTGCGCATTGTGGTCGTGTACGGCGGCACCGGCTACGAACGGCAAAAAGAGAAAATAGCGGCGGGAGCCGACATCCTGATCGGAACCCCGGGACGGCTGATCGATTTCCACAAGCAACATCTCTACAATCTGCAGGCCATTGAAGTCGCGGTGCTGGATGAGGCCGACCGCATGTTCGACCTCGGTTTCATTCGTGATATCCGCTACCTCTTAAGGCGCTTGCCTCCGCCGGGCGAGCGCCTGACCATGCTCTATTCGGCTACCCTTTCCTACCGGGTCATGGAACTGGCACATGAGCACATGAACATGCCGGAATTGATCCGTATAGACCCCGGACAAATCACCGCAGCTTCGATCAGTGAACAGCTATATTTCCCCGCCATAATCGAAAAACCCCGGTTGCTGATCGGGCTTTTCCGTCACCTAAACCCCGAACGCGCCATGATATTTGTCAATACCCGCCGCACGGCCGAGTGGCTCGGCGAGTTGCTGCGGTTAAATACCTATCCCGCACGGGTTCTATCCGGGGACGTACCGCAACCTAAACGCCTGGCCTACCTGGCCGCCTTCGAGGGCCGGGAATCGCCCATACTGGTTACCACCGATGTCGCCTCACGCGGTTTACACATTCCCGCCGTCAGTCATGTTTTCAACTACGATCTGCCTCAGGATGCAGAGGACTATGTCCATCGCATAGGCCGAACGGGGCGTGCCGGGGCCAGCGGCGAGGCGATCTCCTTTGCCTGCGAGAATTATGCTTTTTCCCTGCCTGCCATCGAAAGTTTCATCGGCCATGAGATCCCGCGTGTTTATAAACACACCGGGATGCTCGCCGACATTGCCTTCCCCCCTCCTTCCCGGCACCGCAAATCTCGACCGCCCCGGCAAGGGCGATCCCGGCGACAACCCCATCGCTGACTAAGTGTTATATTGACACTAAGATTTTTTAGTTGTTATCTCCAGACCGATGAGCATCGTTGCCGCCAAGGAATACAGCCACCCCGCGCTAACCGTGGATACCGCGTTGTTCTCGGTACGCGACAACGAACTGGTGGCGCTCACGGTCAGGCGCAGGCGGGAACCGTTTGCCGCATGGTGGGCACTCCCGGGAGACTACATTCGGACCGAAGAGGCGCTCGATGAGTGTTCCGCGCGCGTTCTGTCCGAGCAAACCGGTATCGAGCAGGTTTATCTCGAGCAACTTTACACCTTCGCCTCACATTATCCCGGTCGCTGGGGACGGGTTTTTAACATTGCCTATTTCGGTCTCGTCCCGTTTACCGCACTCCACCCGCGCCTCCGTGCAGACCTGTTCTGGCAGCCGCTTTCCCACTTGCCTCCCCTGGCCTTCAACCATGGGAAGATCCTGACCAAGGCGCGCCACCGACTGGCCGCTAAAATCGAATACACCCCCATCGCCCTCGAGTTGCTACCCGAATTTTTTACCCTGGCCGAAGCCCAAGCGGTTCACGAAGCCATCCGTGGACAAGCGCTGGACAAACGCAATTTCCGCCGCCGGCTGCTCGCCCTGGACTGCCTCGACGCCACCGGCGAACAGCTCCAAAGGGGAGCTTCCCGCCCAGCACGACTATACCGCCTCAAACCCGACCGTAAAACGCCATGACCCGATCAAACTTCCTCCCCCCGCGAGAACATGTGGCCGCCTTCGATGTGGACGCACAGTACGCTTTTACCCCGGAGTGCCCCACCGAATTACCGGTACCCGATGCGCTGGCGATCGTCCCCGAGTTGAATATCCAGGCTGCCTGCGCCTCCCGGCGTCTCGGTTCCAAGGATGCGCACCCTCCCCACGCCGTCTGGACGGCCGACCCCCGGCACCCCCCCTTAAGCCCGGTCGCGGGCAAGAACGTCGATGTCCGCTGGCCCGCCCACGCGGTTCCGGGTACCCGGGGTTTCGAGCTGATTTCCGGCCTGCCCCCGGTTACCTCCTACGATTTTTTCGTGTGGAAAGGCATCGAACCCGACATGCACCCCTACGGGGCCTGCTGGCACGATTTGGCCCGAACGCTCTCGACCGGCGTGATTGAATACCTGCACTCACGCGATATCGAAACCGTGATCGTCGGCGGACTGGCAACCGATTATTGCGTCAAGCACACGGTCATCGAATTACGTGAAGCCGGATTCGATGTGGTCGTCAATCGCGCCGCAATCCGTGGTGTTGCTCCCCAGACCACCCGCGAAGCCTTGCAGGCCATGGCGCAGGCCGGGGCCCGGTTCATCGATCGGGCCTCCGCCCTTCAGCACCCACGAGGAGAAAACGCGTGATTATTCGCTCCCTGCTCGACACCGACCTGTACAAGCTGACGATGATGCAGGCCATCCTGCATCATTTTCCCTCGGCGCAGGCCGAGTACCAGTTCCGCTGCCGCACCCCGGGAGTCAACCTGAGCCCCTACGTGCATGCAATCCATGCCGAGGTCGAGGCGCTGGCCGATCTCCGGCTGGAGGCCGCCGAATTCGCCTGGCTGGGGACCCTGCCCTATTTCAAACCGGACTTTCTCGCGCACCTCGAGCGATACCGCTTCGACCCCCGCCAGGTCACGATTCGTCCGGGTTCGAAACAGATCGAAATCACCATCCGCGGCCCCTGGCACGGCGCAATTCTCTACGAGGTTCCCCTGTTGGCCATCGTCAATGAGATTTACTTCCGTTCCCTCCATCCCCACCCCGATCCTGGCGAAGGGCTTTCCCGGCTCGGGCGCAAGGCCGAACTGATGCGCCGGGCGGGGCCTGACTTCCGGGTTATAGAATTTGGCACCCGGCGCCGATTCTCACGCTCATGGCACGAAAAGGTACTACGCGAACTGTATCGCCTGGCCCCGGCCCAACTGCTCGGGACCAGCAATACGGATCTTGCCCGTCGTCTGCATATTCCCCCCAGCGGCACCATGGCCCACGAATTCTTCCAGGGCTGCCAGGCGCTTGCGCCCACGCTGGTCGAGGCCCAGCGTTTCGCCCTGGAGACCTGGCTCGATGAATACGCGGGCCTACTCGGGATCGCGCTGTCCGACACGTATGGAATCGAGCCGTTTCTGGCCGACTTCAGCGCACCACTGGCCCGAGCCTACACCGGCGTGCGCCACGACTCCGGGGATCCGTTCGAGTGGACCGAGCGAATGCTCGATCACTACCGCTGCTGCGGCATCGATCCACGTGAGAAAACACTGGTTTACAGCGACAGCCTCAGCGTGCCGCGGGCCTTGGAGATTTTTACGCGTTACCACCACCACGCTCGACTCGCCTTCGGGATCGGAACCAACCTCACCAATGACCTGGGCCCCGCGCCGCTCAATATCGTCATCAAGATGACTCGCCTCAACGGCCAGGCGGTCGCCAAACTCTCGGATGACCCCGCCAAGGCGATTTCCCCCGACCCCGCATACCTGGACTATTTGCGTAAGGTCTATCGGCGCAAGGTCGCCGTTTAGGGTGCTGGGTGTAACCGCACGAGACTGGGGCCTTGGTCACGGCCCCAGTGGACCGTTATCATAAGCGGATGAAAAAAGTCACCCCTCCGGATCGCCTGATCAAGCCCTTGCTGCAGCTCGTGACCGCGGCGGCTCAGTCCATACTCGAAATCTACAGCCGCAACAGCTTCGATATCCACACCAAGAACGATCGGTCTCCACTGACCGCGGCCGACATGGCCAGTCACCACATCCTCACCCGCGGCCTGGCCGAACTCCACCCCGGACTGCCCATCCTTTCGGAAGAAAACACCCGGGAAACACCGCCGGCGAAACGCCACAGCTGGAATAAATACTGGTTGGTGGACCCTCTCGACGGAACCAAGGAATTCATCAAGCGCAATGGGGAATTTACCGTCAACGTAGCGCTGATTGAATTCGGGCGCCCCGTGCTGGGCATCGTCAACGTGCCCGTGGATGGATGCAGCTACGTAGGTCTGCTCGGGCATGGTGCGTACCGGTACCAGCGCGATGAGACGCGCCGAAGCCTGCGGGTCGCCGGCCCGGTAACCCAACGACCGGTGCGCGTTGTGGCGAGTCGTTCACACACCGGAGGGGAACTGGAAAACTTTGCCCGGGCGCTGGGACCCCATGAATTTCACTACATTGGCAGTTCACTCAAATTCTGCCTTGTAGCCGAGGCCGGGGCGGATGTCTATCCCCGCCTCAAACCCACTTCGGAATGGGATACCGCCGCCGGCCAGGCAGTGCTGGAAGCCGCAGGCGGGAGCGTCACCGACCTATCGGGCGAGCCCCTGCGCTACAACACCCGCGACACGCTAATCAATCCCAGCTTCATCGCCAGCGGCGACCTGGCCCGCGACTATGCCCGGATTGCCCGTCAGTCCTCCCCCCGGTAGGTACACCCCGCGGTGCAGGTTTCGGCAACGGAGACCGCGCAAAGGCCCGTGAGGCGAGGTGCCAACCGATCCCAGATCCAGCGCGCAAGGTTCTCGCTGGTAGGATTTTCCAAGCCCTCGATTTCGTTAAGGTAGTGATGATCCAACTGTTGAAAAATCGGCTTGAAGACATTGCTAATATCGGCAAAGTCGGTTACCCATCCCGCTGCCGGCTCTACCTCACCCGCCATGCGAATTTCGATCCGGAACGAATGACCATGCAGCCGGGCGCACTTGTGTCCCCGCGGTACCCGCGGCAATCGATGGGCCGCCTCGATCTGAAAATGCTTGTAAATCTCCATGCCCGACTTCCCGCGGATCCCACCCTTATTGTCGCACGGGCGAAGCGGTGTAAAATTTCTCCACCGCGTTGGCTCCGACGTAACCCGTGAGCGAGGAGTATCTTTTCGAGAAGCGGTGCCGGGCACGCGCCGGGCTGGAGCACCTCCGGGAAGAGCACCGCCGCCTCGATGCCGAGATCACCCTCCTGGAAACCAGCGCCTATTGCGACCAGCTCGCCCTGCGGCGGCTGAAGAAACGCAAGCTATACCTGCGCGACGAGATCGAGCAGATGAAGAGCGCCCTGATCCCGGACCTCAACGCCTGATCCAAGGCGCGCCTCACGCCCCCGGCCTGCTATGCACGGCGCCGGGTGCGAGCGGTGGCCATCAGGGCATCGAGCCCGATAAAATCGAATAATGTTCGATCGGCCAATTGCGACGGTTCGACATGCGCCAAGGCGGTCGCCAGCGAGGCAATCCACGCCGGATTCTCACGCTCCCACGTCGCGATCATTGACTTGACCCTGTCGCGGCTCAAATTACCCTGGGAGCCGCACAACCGACAGGGTATGATCGGAAACCCCTGCATGAGCGCATATTTGGCGATATCACGTTCCCGGCAATAATATAAAGGACGGATCACGATATTCTCGCGATCATCGGCAAGCAACTTGGGCGGCATGGTCTTGATTCGCCCCCCATGGAACAGGTTGAGAAAAAACGTTTCCAGGGCATCGTCCAGGTGGTGTCCAAGGGCGATTCGGGTGTAACCCTCCGCAGCGGCAAACCGGTACAATGCCCCGCGACGCAGACGGGAACACAGTCCGCACGGCGTTTTACCCGGCGGCACTTTATCCCGAACCACACCGTAGGTGTCCTGCTCCAGGATACGGTATTCCACCCCCCGGGCGGAAAGATAACGCGGCAAAACAGCGGCCGGAAATCCGGGCTGCTTCTGATCCAGGTTGACGGCGGTCAAAGTGAAAGCGACCGGGGCCGTTTGCCGCAACCGCAGCAACAAATCAAGCAAGGTGTAGGAATCCTTGCCCCCCGACAGGCATACCATGACCCGATCGCCCTCGCCGATCATGCCGTAGTCGGCAACGGCCCTCCCCGTAGCCCGCAACAGGCGCCGGGAAAGTCGGCGCCCGGCCACCGAATCGGGGCTCATGGCGACTCGAACCGGAAACCGAAAACCAGGCCCAGGGATCGGCGCGCACCCCCTTCGACATGGATTGCGACGGTACCGCCGGGATTGACCGCAAATACCAAGTCGGCATAGGGATCAATCCGGAACGTGTAGCGTAAATCACGTGTCGCGGGGCTCCCGCCGGTCATGGCCTGGTCGCCGCCGGCACCTCGATACACCGCCCCTACCTCGATGGCGGCGGGACCGAACCCCAGCCTGGGGCCCCAGGCCACGGCGTAACTCCACCAGCGCAATATCTCCGCCGACCCGGCCGAGGCATCCTCCAGGCGATGGTACCCTACCACAACGCGAAAGCCCATTCCCAAGTGAGCCGTAAGCGGCAACCGATAACGAGCGCCAAGGCGGCCATAGTAGCCCGAGGGAGATCGGCCGGCACCCGCGGGATCATTGGTAATCGCGGCATTAGCATAGCCCGCCTCCAGGTATAGTGTGGCCTGCGGTGATACCCATTGCGCAAGATCCAGGCCGTACTCGGAAATCCATACGTCGTGCTTTCTCCCGGAGAACTCGAATCCCGAGCCGGAGCGCTCGATATGGATGGCCACACCAAGCAGGTCGGCGGCGGCTCGCGCCGGACCAGTGACTCCCCAGAGGAACATCAAGAAGATTGGAAGCAGCAACCCGCGAAAACGACCCGGCCTCATGGTCCGGTTTCCGCACCATAGACTCCGATCAAAGCCCGGGCCACCGCCGGATGCACGAATCCCTCCACGTCCCCGCCGAGCCGTGCGATCTCGCGCACCAAGGTGGAAGAAATGAAGGTTGTATTCTCGCCCGGAGTAAGAAACACCGTTTCCACCCGCGGATCCAGCCTCCGGTTCATGATCGCCAGTTGAAACTCGAACTCGAAATCCGAGACCGCCCGCAAACCCCGCAGAATCACCCCCGCCCCGCGCTCCCCGGCATAGCGAACCGTCAACCCACTAAAGCCCACCACCTCGGCCCGGGGCTCATCGGCGAATACCGTACGGGCGAGTTCCACCCGCCGGGCCAGATCGAACAAGGGTTTTTTAGTAGTATCGGCGGCAACCGCGACAATCACCCGGTCGAACAACCCCACCGCCCGGCGTACCAGATCTTCGTGGCCGTTGGTCAGTGGATCGAAAGTACCGGGATAGAGGGCAATCATCGGAAATCAACTAGAAACAGCAGCATAATGATACCCGCCGCAAGCATGCGCGTCCAGGTTGGCGCTCCCATTCCGGCTGGCCGCCGACACCAAGGGATCACCCGGATCCACTCTCGCCACCCCCCGATTTCATTGACAAATAGAAATCCAGGTGCTTCAATGTCTGCGGCTTCCGGCCGCAGCTTCTTGCATCGCGACCGTGGAAAATCCGAATTATTCCTGCAATATCGAAGGAGGACTCTTGATGACTACCCAGTTTCGACTCTCCCTGGGCGCCGGTGTGGCCCTTGCCGCACTGACAATCGGGCCCGCTCTCGCCGCCGGCCTGCCCACCCCCGCTCAAATTGCCGCCCTCAGGGCGGCGCCGGCAAATCCCATCACGGCAAAGCTGGCGCTACCGTTACGCAGTCTCAAACCCAATATCCAAGCGGAATCACTACTTCACACCCGGGGCCTGGCCGCATGCGACTTCAATATCCCCCCGCTGCCGCTACGCCCCCGGGTTAATAATTGCGACCAGGTGCAAGTGTACCTGTTCCATACCCCCGCCATGCAGCCCAACCTGGCCCAACTCAAGGCGCTCGGTGCGGCCCGCATCGGCTATCAACCGGCACTGCCTATGCTCCAGGCATGGGTTCCGGTAAGCGCACTCTCCCGGGTAGCCGGACTTTCCTGGGTACGCAACATCGCCCTGCCACACTACGTCCAGACGCAGTACATGCCACCCTCACGCCTACCCAAGAGCTACTTCAGCGGCATCCAGACCCAAGGCGTCGGCATCGGTCCCAACGGGCAAACCCCGATCCAGACTCTCGCCATGAATGCCCAGAAGTTCGTGCCCGCCGGAGTAGCCGGCCAAGGCGTGCGCGTTGGCATCATCTCCGATGCGGCGGCCAATTACCCGGTGCTTGCCCAGGCGGGGATTCTGCCCGCGAACGTGTATTTTCCAAAGGATGCCAACGGCAACCCAATCTATGGCAGCGGCGGTGACGAGGCCGACTGGATGCTCCAGGTGGTACACCAGACCGCACCCCAGGCCATACTCGGCGCCTGCCCGGGGCTTTCCACCGGCTTCGATGTCGCCAGCTGCGACATGCTACTGGCCAGCCCGACCGCAAAGGGGGGCTTCAATGCCGATATCATCGCCGATGATATCGGCTACACCTATCCAACTTTTTTCTACCCTCTTTCGATCGGTATCGGCTACTCCGCGGTTCACGCCCAGTACCCGGACGTAATCCTGCTGAGTTCCTCCGGAAACTCCCGTGGACAAGGGTTCTACCAGGGCCAGTGGCTACCGGCCCCCACGACGGTTCTGGGCTACCCGGCACAGGATTTCGGCAAATCCCTGGGCGGGGCCAGCGATCCCTACGACAGCTTCACGCTTCCCGCCGGCCAAACCGTGGCCCTGGTCATGGACAGCAATATCAATCCGAACTACGATCCCAACACCAGCAGCGGCTGTGTCGCCACCAACCCGGTACTGGCCCTGGTGCTGACCGACGCCAGCGGAAACCTCGTAACCAATACGGCAAGCAACTGCGACTTCATGGGATTCTACTATCAGAATACGGGCAGCAGCGCCGTGACCCTGAAGGCATCGATCCTGCTCATGTCGGGAAGCGCAAGCAACCTGGCCGTCAAGCTCTATGCCGCCATCCCCAGCTCGCAAAGCGCCTATAGCCTGGCCTACTGGACCACGGGCACGGCGATGGCAGGCAAGCTGGACAGCGGTTCGAGCGTAATCGGCACCGGTGCTATCGACCCCTACGACAACCCGGGCGGCCCCGATGTGGCCGAATACTTTTCCAGTGCCGGCCCGCAGCTACTGAGCTGGAAATTCGACCCGACGACGGGTAATTACGTCGCGCTCAGTCCCATGACGGCGGCCGAAGAACCCCAGGTGGTTGCCCCCGACGGGGCGCTTACCGCCTTCCCCTCGGGCCAGGCCCCCGGTTATAAGTTCTTCCGTTTCTTCGGCACCTCGGCCACCTCCGAGGCGGTTGCCGCGGTCGGGGCGCTGCTCATGAGCGCGGGCGTTCCGCAAAACATGATTACCCAGGCCATTACCACTACGGCCACCCCGCCGGCGGCACAGGCCTCACCCACCAAGGTATGGGATCCGGTCTACGGCTACGGCGTCATCAACGCCGCCGCGGCGATCCAGCAATACGGACCCAAGCCGATCCCGGTGATCACCGATCCACTCAACTCCAGCGCCTTCGTGAACGAAAAGCTCGCATTCAACGGCTACTGCTACATGCCCGGCATCAATCTGCCCGGCATCCCGGACTATAACTGGAATTTCGGTAACGGCAACAAGGGTACCGGTCAGCTCGTAGATAACGTGAGCTATAGTAATCCCGGCAGTTACAATGTCAGCTTCACCTGCACCAATGCACTGGGAGTAACGGCGGCGAAGCCCGCCACTAAGAATATTCAGATAGCCACCGCGCCCGGTGGCGGCGGTGGCGGCTTTGGATTCCTGGGCCTGGCGGGCCTGGTCGGTCTTGTTTCGCTCAGCCTATTCATCAAACGGCGGCGCATGCAATAAGACTCAATCCAAAATATGTCTACTTCAACCCGTGAGACCCTCCAGTCTCACGGGTTTTTTTGCCTAAAAGTGCGGCCTGAACCTGCCCGGCCCGGGTTTGGCGCAGAATTTGCCACATGTTCTCGTCAAATGAAATCGTACCGCGCACCGGATATTCCACATAGATTCGAGACGATCCGCCAAGCAGGCCGGCCCGGTTTTGGAGAATATCGAGTGTATGTGCCCGCCAATCCCCCCCGAACGGCGGATCTAGAAAAACCAGATCGAAGCTCGACGTGGTTCCCCGCAGATAGCGCCAGGCGTCACCCGGGATTACCTCGACCTGCACGGCACCGAGGCGTTGCAGGTTAGCCTGCAGGGCCCGGCGTGCGGCACGAACCGGCTCGACGAAGACCGCGGAAGCGGCTCCTCGAGACAGCGCTTCAATGCCGAGTGCACCGCTTCCCGCAAACAGATCCAGAACCCGGCGCTGCTCGATCCAGCCCCCCAGCCAGTCGAAAAGCGTTTCCCGCACCCGCGCCGGCGTGGGGCGTAACCCCGCCCCCGCGGGGAATGCAATCCGCCGACTGCGCCACCGTCCCCCGATGATGCGCACCGCTCCTCGCCGGGTGTTTTTTCCCCCAGGCATTGCTTTACGGCGCCGAACGTGGTTTACTTACAAACGCTTGACTGGATAGGCCAGTCACGAGAGTGTAGTGATACAAACCAACGGAGGATGGAGCGATGCGTAAATTCCTTTCCCTGGCGTTTATCGGCGCCTTTGCCCTATTGGCCGGTTGCGGGGCCAACACTAACAACCCCTCTCCCAGCCCCAACCCGAACACCGGGTTCAGTGCGCGATTCGCGTTTTCCAACACCGGCTACATCCTCCCCTTCCCCAATGATTTCTTCTTCCTGAATTCGACCAACGGGCTAGTCAGCATTCCCGGTATTCCCAACCCGACCGACTACAGCAACCCGTTGGCCGCGATCAACACCCTGGATGGATTCTCCACAACGGCTCCTATTACCGAGCATTTTACTGCACCGATCGACCCCAAGAGCCTGATCGGGAACAAGACCGTTTTCGTTTTCAAGGTCACTACCGATCCCACCAAGGGATTTGCCGTAGTCGGTGTCCAGGGACTGCTCACACCCGGTACCGACTACACCCTGGGCGTCTCCCCGGATGACCCGAGCGTGCTCAGCATCACCCCGACAACGGCACTTGCACCCGCAAGTTCCTACATGGTGGTGCTGACCCGAGGCATCCAAAGCACTACCGGCGCGGCAGCCACCCCCTCGGCCGAATTTCAACAGGTCGAGGCTTCACTGGCCGGGCAGGGTTCCATTTCCAACCCAGCCCTGGCTCAGGTCGCCCCCCTGATCGGCGCCATGTTGCAGGCGAGCACCCAGGCAACCGGCGGCCAGGTAACCGCCAATGATGTCGTACTTGCCTGGACCTTGACCACCCAGACCATCGGCACCAGCCTCACCGCGCTCGCCAAACAGATGCAGCCTGCCCCAATCGAACTGGCTCCCACCGGAATGACGACGCATACGATCAATTCCCAACTACCCGGATATGCCGAAATCTATGCCGGGACAATTACCATCCCGTACTACTTGGGGATTCCCTCCGCGAGCGACCCCGGCGCCCCGCTCACCGATTTCTGGCACGGCAAAAACGGCAGCTTGCTGACCCCGGCAAACCCCCTACCGGTCGCCACGGGGACCGTCACCATCCCGGTGCTGATGACCATCCCGGCTCCGAACTCACCCTACTTCCAGAACGGAGGCACCTATCCTCTGGCAACCGGCTGGCCGGTGGTGGTTTTTCAGCACGGAATTACCCGTAACCGGCTAGATATGCTGGCCGTAGCCGATACCTTCGCCCAAGCCGGTTATGCGATGATCGCCATCGACCTGCCGCTACACGGGATTACCGACACCACGAATCCCTTCTACGAGAACCAGCTATTCAAGGGAACCCCCTACGCCGGCCTGGTTACCGGTGAACGCACCTTCAACCTGCCGCCGGGGCTGTTTACGGGCGCTCCCACCACGGGAATCGCCTCCTCCGGAAGCTACTTCATCAACCTGGGCTACCTGCTCACCAGCCGGGACAATCTACGCGAATCCGAGGCGGATCTGCTGCAGCTCACCGAAAGCCTGCCCGGGGCCAGCTTCAAGGTACAAACCTCGGTAGGTGGAGTCATTACCACGTTGACGGAAAAATTCAATGCCCAGGATACCTACTTCGTGGGTCATTCCCTCGGCGCCATCAGCGGAATTCCCTATCTTGCCGAGGTCACCAACCTGCCGGGCTACGGCTCGAGCATAGACGTCCGTTCGGCCACGCTTGGCAATCCCGGCGGCAAAATCGCCTACCTGCTGCAGCAATCACCGACTTTTGCCCCGGAGATCAACGCGGGCCTGGCGCAAAAGGGTATCGTGCCCGGAACCCAACCTTACGCTGATTTTTTCCAGTGGACACAAACCATCGTGGATGCGGGCGATCCCATCAACTACGGCGCGCTCGCGGCGAAGAACACCCCCATCGATCTACTCGAGGTCGTCGGCGACCCGGCCACCCAAAACCCGCCCGACCAGGTCGTGCCCAACTCCGCTACCAATCTGTTGGTAAATGTCATGGGGCTCACCCAGTATGGGGCATCGACGATCAACCCCAAAGGGTTGCGTGCGGTGACCCGCTTCCTCGCCGGAGATCACGGCTCCCTGCTGGATCCTACTTCAAGCCTCACCGTCACCCAGCAGATGCAGTTGCAGATGGGCGTATTCGCCTATGGCTGCCTGCCCGGCGTTGTTCCAGGCTGCCCGACAACGGGAGGCCCCCCCAATGGCCAGACGCTCGATATCGCCTTCCCGAGTGTCGTGCAACAACCCTGAAGACGGCGAGTCAACGGAAACACAAGGGCGGCCTTCGGGCCGCCCTATTATCTCGTGGATATTCTTATTCCCTCTACCGCCCGCAGGCGCTATCCTCCCCCATCACGGTGGCACTGAATCGGACTTAAGTGCTTCCATTACAGCCGGTGGAAACAAAAACAGCTTGGCCCCGGCCACCGCGAAGCACCCGACATTTGCTAGCATAATTATTTATGCTCTCTGCCTCGCCATGGTCGGACGCCTATTCAAGCGCTTGCGAAAACTCGGACGAACCCCACCCGTACTCGCATCCGGCACCGAGACCTACATCGACCCCGAGACACTCGAAACCCGGTTACTGCTCGCCGATGTCGGCGTCACGGTAACGGCGGAGTTACTGGCCGCCACGCACCGGATCACGGGGCGAAGCGGAACATCCGCCGACATCGCCGGGGCGCTGCGCGACAAGCTGATCGCCATTCTCAAGCCGGTCGAGCGCCCACTGGAAATAGACCCCGGTGCGCACCCTTATGTCATCCTAATGGTTGGAGTCAACGGTAGCGGGAAAACCACCACCACGGCCAAACTTACCCGCCGGCTTTCCGCCCAAGGCCGGCAGGTGGTACTCGCCGCCGGTGATACCTTCCGCGCCGCAGCGGTGGAACAATTACAACAGTGGGGCCGACGCCTCGGGGTAACGGTTATCGCGCAACAGAGTGGCGCGGACGCAGCCGCGGTGGCCTTCGATGCATGGCAGGCTGCTCATGCCCGCGGTTCCGAGATTTTGATTATCGACACCGCGGGCCGACTGCATACCCAGGATCATCTGCTTGCCGAGCTGGCCAAAATGCGGCGAGTAATCGCGCGGCAGGATCCCGCCGCACCGCATGAGGTTCTGCTGGTTCTCGACGCCACCATCGGCCAAAACGCGTTGCTTCAGGCCCGACGTTTCACGGACGAAATCGGAGTCACCGGGTTGGCCATCACCAAACTGGACGGCAGTGCCAAGGGCGGCGTGCTGGTAGCCATTGCCCGTGAACTGGCACTGCCGATCCGCTTTGTCGGCATCGGTGAAAATAGCGAAGACCTTGAACCCTTCGTGGCACAGGACTATGCCAATGCACTTCTAGGCATCGAAACCACACTCACACCATGATCCGTTTCACCTCCGTCAGTAAACGTTATCCGGGCGGCCATGATGCCCTAAGTGGAATCAGTTTTGATCTGGCTAGCGGTGAGATGGCCTTTCTCACCGGCCATTCCGGGGCCGGAAAATCCACCATACTCAAGCTGATCGCCCTGTTGGAAAGACCCACCCGGGGCCAACTCTATGTTGCCGGGCGCAATGTATCCCGCCTGCCACGCTGGCGAATCCCCTACCATCGCAGACGTATCGGCGTTGTCTTCCAGGATCACAAACTACTCACCGACCGCACAATATTCGACAATGTTGCCCTGCCGCTGGTAGCCACCGGGTACCCCCACCGGGAGATGGCACGCCGGGTACGGGCGGCATTGGACCAGGTGGATCTGCTCGGACGCGAGCGTGCCCGCCCACTTGAACTCTCCGCCGGCGAGCAGCAAAGGGTGGGCATTGCACGTGCCGTCGTCATCCGCCCACCGCTACTGATTGCCGACGAGCCGACCGGTAACCTGGATCCCGAACTGTCTCTGGAAGTCATGCACCTGTTCGAACGCTTCAATGCCGTGGGAGTCACCGTCCTGGTCGCCAGTCACGATCACGCCCTGATCGCCGGCCTGGGCCATCGGGTACTCGCGCTCGAGCACGGCCAATTGATTACCCCCCGGCTTACGCTGCACCATGGCTGAACCCGGTGGGGTGCGCGGCCCCGGCTGGCCAACTCGGTTGCGGAGCCTGCCCGCACACCATGCACATGCTGCTCTCGCCAGCCTCGGACGCCTCTGGCGCGGCGGCGCGGCAAGCCTGATGAGCACCGGAGTTGCCGGCATCTCCCTCGCCCTGCCCCTGGGGCTCGCCATCCTGGTCAACAACGCCACTCAGCTGACCGGAGTAACACAAGACTCCGCCCGCATTTCCGCATTCCTCGATATCGGCCTGAAATCTCCTGCAATAAAATCACTCCAACGCCGAATCCGCACTCTCTCTGGCGTAAAACACGTCCGCCTGGTCACCCCCGATCAAGCGCTCAAGGAGTTCAATCAGCTTTCCGGCTTTCGCTCCGCTTTCGCCTCGCTGGGACAAAACCCCCTGCCCCCCGTGCTTGAAGTCACCCCCATCGATACCCGGATTCAAGCCATTCAAAAACTAGCCACAACACTCGGGAAAATCAATGGTATCGACCAGGTCGTGAGTGACACTCATTGGATCGCCCGACTGAATGCCATGCTCACCATCGCCCGGCGAACCATCTGGATACTCGCAGGCCTGCTATCGTTGGCCGTGCTTGGAATCGTAGGTAATACCGTTCGGCTGGAAATTGAATCCCGCCGCAACGAAATCCAGGTGCAAAAACTCGTCGGGGCCACCAATGCCTTCGTGCGGCGGCCATTTCTGTATGGAGGCCTGTGGTATGGAGCGGCCGCGGGATTGATGGCCTGGCTCCTGGTGACATTATCGCTGACCCTGCTGGCAGGACCCATTGCCCGCCTGGGTAACTTGTACCAGGGAAGCATTACCCTCCACGGACCTGGGGTTCCGGGATTCTTCGCCATGCTCGGCATCGGTGCGGGACTGGGATGGCTGGGTGCTCTCATCGCCCTTGGCCGCCACTTGCGGGAAGTGGAACCGGATTGAACTTCCACTCAGCCTGGAAGTCGAAGCATATGTTAAAATTTGATGTTCAACAGGAGCAGTGAAACATGGCGCAAAGCTTGGCGGTTAGTTCGCGCAACTTGGTATTGTCTCCCCAATCCGGGGTCGAGCATTATCTCGCCCAGGTGCGTAAAATTCCGATTCTCAGCGCTGCGGAAGAGTGCGCACTAGCCCGCCGCTTTCGCAATGAAGGCGATGTGGCCGCCGCCCGCTCCCTGGTACTTTCACACCTTCGATTTGTCGCTCATATCGCCCGCAGCTACCGGGGCTATGGCCTTGCCTACGCCGACCTGATCCAGGAAGGAAATATCGGACTGATGAAGGCAGTCAAACGGTTTGACCCTGCAATAGGTGTCCGGCTCATCTCTTTTGCCGTACACTGGATTCGGGCCGAGATTCATGAATTTGTCCTGCGCAACTGGCGGATCGTGCGAGTTGCCACCACCAAGGCACAACGCAAACTGTTTTTCAACCTACGCAGTTTCAAGCACCGCCTGGGCTGGCTCAATCGTGAAGAAGTCGAAGCCGTAGCCAAGGATCTGGGAGTATCCTGCAAAGAGGTCATCGAGATGGAGTCGCGCTTGTCCGGCCAGGACGTGGCCTTCGACCCGCAGCCCAAGGAGACCGTCGACGACCAGGCCGGATTTTCTCCGGCCGGCTATCTCGTAGCACCCACCGATACCGATCCGGCCATCGCTCTGGAACGGGCCGATTGGGCCCACAACGGGCAACGCCGGCTGAAACAGGCAATGGCAACGCTTGACGAGCGCAGCCGCGATATCCTCAAACGTCGCTGGTTGAGTGAACGCAAGCAAACCTTGCAGGAACTTGCCGCCGAATACCGAGTTTCCGCCGAGCGCATACGTCAGATCGAAGCCGGTGCCATCGATAAACTTCGGGTTAACATGACCGGCTGAATTTCAGCCTCGGGATACAACAAGACGCTAACCTATAAATCGGATAATCTCTTTCATATGTGCGGCAGCCATCCGCCCAGGTAATGATCGAGCAGCAGGGCCGCAAACAACAGGCCCAGGTACAGGAGTGAATAGCGAAAGGTCGCCATCGGCGCGCCGGGAGTTTTCCCCCTCCAGAGTTTCCATGAATGCGTGAGATACCCGGCGCCCAGCACCAGCGCGGCAATCAAGTAACCCCAACTGTTGGCACCGATCAACCAGGGTATCGTGCTGACCAACACCAGCAAAACGGTATAGAGAAAAACATGGAGGCGAGTCAACTCAACCCCGTGGGTCACCGGTAACATGGGAACCCCGGCCTGGGTATAATCCTCCCGCCGGGCAATTGCCAACGGCCAAAAATGCGGGGGTGTCCAGACAAAGATAATTAAGACCAGAACCAGGGCTTCGAGGCTGACATGGCCGGTCATCGCCACCCATCCCAGCAAGGGAGGGGCCGCTCCGGCGGCACCCCCGAGAACAATGTTCTGCGGGGTTGCATGCTTCAGGAATGCCGTGTAGATCACCGCATAGCCGATCAGAGCAAAAAAGGTCAGAACCGCCGTAAAGGGATTTACCGCAAGCGCCAGTATCCCCATCGAGGCGATGCCCAGGACGGCGGCAAACAACAGCGCCCCGCGTGTTCCCAGGACGCCTTGCGGTAAGGGCCGGTAACAGGTGCGGCGCATCCGCTCATCGATGCGGCGGTCGATCACGTGGTTGAGTGCTGCCGCCGAAGAGGCGGCCAGCCCGATGCCCACGGTGGCGGCCAACACCAACCCCAACGGGGGAAATCCGGGCACCGCGAGCAACATGCCGACCAGGGCCGTAAATAATATCAACGATACTATGCGCGGCTTACATAATCCCAGATAGCCACGCACGCGCAGCCCCAGCGCCGGGGTAATCGGCTTTACGGCACCCAGTAGTTGATTCATTATGGATTAGCCTTAAGCAAATATTCCGGATCCTTGAGCAATCCCAAAGGATTTCTCCCTGCCGGGTGGCACTACTAACGCGGATTTTGGCATCTCAACTGATCTTGCATGCAGGGGGCACTGAAAAGCCTATGTTACCCTAGATGATAAGTTAGTAGCGCTCGACAGATTTGCAGGTTCGGCCCGAGTATACGATACGAAACGCTCATGTCATATCAAAACATAACACACATGACATTATTAGACTTGAACATCCGCTCAATCCCGATCGGGCGCCGGCCAGCACCCTTGGGCTTGGGATAGTAGGGATCGATCGCCGCCGCCAATTCCGCCCACGGAATAATCCGCTCCATCCCCTCCAGGAACCGCTCGCGAGGCTTCGGCTTGCGCTACTTCTCGAACCCTTCCTCGGCAAGGCTTCCCTGGCGCATTCCGCCTCCCTCGTTCATGCTCGCAACACAATGCTCGTATTGTCGCCGAAAGCGGAATTGATCAGAGTTTCCTTAATATGTATGGTTTCGGAAGCTGCGTGCATCATACTTGGAAACATTTCGTGATGGTGCCCAATCATTGGCACGACAATTGATTCACAAAACTCATTAAACTCGTCGTTGTCCATTTTTAGCGCGGGCTGCATTTTGGCTAGGCTATCTCTTTGTTCTTTCTCCGTCTGAGCAATTGAAATCGCATTCTGCATTTGCTCCTGAGAGCCGCCTGCCTCGTCGAGCAAAGGTTGAGCATACGCCGCCATTGATTCTGCCATTATTCCAAACTGTCACCTCCCCTCCCGATACCCAAAGGGAAGATTACGGCTTTGGGCTAGCATGAGCAATTTTGGTCTGGACAAACTGCAAATTTTGTGCTATACAAAAACAGTTCAATGCCGCCCTGGGGTCAGAGTGGCGGGCCAGTTAACCGGAGAAGGCCAATGCCCATTCAAGTGATAAGCGCAACCCGCAACCCGCAACCCGCAACTCGTGGCTGTGCGTGAAGTTCCGCGGATCGGGGGATTCCCTTCTTGTCTGCGGGGTGCCGCACCGCGCCTGATTCTCACGGCGCTGGCGGCATTGGCGCTGATCGTCCTTGGCGATGCGCTGGCCGAGGCCGCCACCGCGGTGGGCTCCATTGCGGGCAGTTTTGTAGTGACTCCGACGGGAGGGGCCGCCTACACGATCCCGCTCCCCGCCCCGGGTGGCGCCGGTGGGCTCGCGCCGAGTCTCGCCCTGGTCTATGCCAGCGGTTCCGGTCCGGGTCTGCTCGGCTGGGACACGACGATCGGCGGCCTTTCGGCGATCAAGCGCTGCCCTTCGAGCTGGCCGTATGATGGCACCACGGCGCCGGTGAACCTCACCAGCCGCGACCGGTTCTGCCTCGATGGCCAAGAGCTGGCGCTCAAGAGCGGCACCTACGGCGACAACGAAGCGGTCTACGCGACCACACCCACCTCGCACATGGAAGAGATCTCCTATACCTCGAACAACGCCGTCGGCCCGCAGTGGTTCAAGGTGCTGCATCCCGACGGCAGCGTGTGGGAATACGGGGACACCGCCGATTCCGAAGTAACCGCCACCAATGCGAGCGGGCAGACGCTCGGGCGGGTGTGGGCGCTCGAGAAAATCACCGATGCGAGCGGCAACACCATCCGCTTTCACTACACGCAACCGAGCGGGAGCGGCGCATACTACCTCACCGAGGTGGACTGGGGGGCGAACCCGGGCGCCGGTACCAACGCCGATCACAGCCTGATCTTCCACTACGCCACGGTGGGTGCCGACGCGACGCGCTATCGCTATCTTGTGGGGCACAAGATCACCTGGAACGAACGCCTGTCGAAGATCACCCTCGAGTACAATGGGGCCACCACGCTCACCTGGACCCCGGGCTACCTTGCCGACGGCCAGGGTTCGGATCGCAGCCGGCTGGCCTCGATTACCGAGTGCGATGCGGCGGGGGCCTGTCTGGCGGCGACCCGTTTCGATTGGCAACAGGGCAGCCCCGGCTACGGGGCGGTGACCAACACCGGCGAGTCCTTCACCACCAGCGGCTATGCCTTCGCCGAGGACGTGAACGGAGACGGGCGCCAGGACCTGGTCTATGACTGCGGGGGCGAGTGGTGCGTACGCTTCGGCGAGGCCGCGGGTGGGTTCGGAGCCGCGCACAACACCGGGGTCGGGGTCGTGGAGGGCGGCTGGGCACAGCCGATACACTACCAGCCCGGCGCGGGCGAGCAGATCCTGGTCGATGAGGCCGGCGAGTGGACGATCGTTTCGTGGACCGGCAGCGGGTTCGCCACGACCAACACCGGCATTGCCGTCACCGGCGCGGCCGCTGCGGTCGATGTCAACGGCGACGGCTACGACGATCTGCTGACCTACGGCGGCTCGAGCCTCATCGTGCGCCTCAACACCGCGCCCGGTTCCGGACCGGGTTTCGGCTCGGCGCAAACCGCCTATACCCTGCCGGCAGGCTCCTACGATTTCTTCGTCGGCTTTCGCGCAACCGGTGCGGATGCGGCACGCGGGCCGGCGCGGGCGTTGCGCTTTACGCGCACCAGCGAAGCGGGGCTGATTGCCCGCGTGGAGCATCATGAAAAAGTCTGCCTGAACGATGGCTGCACCCGCTACCATTACCTGACCGCCTATCACGATCAGGCCTTCGTGTGGTCCAACGGCGCGCTCGTGTCCTACGGGGGAGATTTTGCCCCGGGATCGGCGAGTGCCGAGGCGGGCGGCGCGGTGGTTGCGCTCGATGCGAACGGCGACGGGCTCACCGACCTGGTGCCCTCGGGCAGCGCGACGCTGCTGCTGAACACGGGCAGCGGCTTCGCCAGCGTTTCCTACGGCGCGAGCACCAGCGGCCTCGACCTGGGTGCGGCGGTGGCGCTGGACTACAGCGGCAACGGGCGCGACGATCTCTTGGTGCCGAGCACCGCGAGCGGCGACTGGATGCTACTTGCCTCCACCGGCACGGGCTTTGCCGCCCCGGCCGACACCGGCATCGCCTCGGGCGCCTTCGGGGCACACCCGCTGGTGGCCGACAGCGGGGGGCGCCTGCTCGCCGATCTGGTCGGCGCGAACGGCGCGGGCGACATCGAGCTGGCGCTGCGCCGCGGTCCCTACCCCGATCAGGTGACGAGAATCACCGACGGCTTCGGCAACACCGACACCCTCGCCTGGAATCCGCTCTCGGCGGGAATCGTCTCCGCGACCTATGCCGGGGACAAGACTTTCGAGCTGGATCGGCGCGGCCCCTACGTGCTCGCCTCCGTGCAGCACAACGACGGCATCGGCGGCAACTACACCATGAGCTACCGCTACGACACCCCGGTGACCCAGGCCGGAGCGGGCTTTGCCGGCATCCACCAGGTCAGCGCGACCGACTCCCGGGACGGCGACACCACCCGCGACGTGTACCAGATCAACCGCTACACTCCCGATCTGCTTACAGGTCGCACCGTGGCCCAGGCCAATGGCGACAAGATTCGCGCCGACGACTACCTCTGGGGGCCACCCCGGCTTAACTACCCCTTGGAGCTGAGAGCCTGGACCACCACGCACTACGATCAGGACGGCCAGCCGCTCTACACCCGCCAGCGCAGCTACCGCTACGACGCCCACTATGTATCCGACGACATCAAGACCACGACCACGGATTCGGCCACGGGCGCGCAGTGGATCAGCGAGATCGTGCGCGCCAACGACGAGAGCGCCACGAGCACCGACTGGTGCATGCGCCTTGCGAGCGCCGTCACCGTGACCGACACGTTGCCTTCCGGGGCGAGCGCAAGCCGCAAGACCACCACCACGCCGGATCTCGCCCACTGCCGCTACGGCGCCAAGACGCTCGAGGCCAACCTCGCGCCCGCCCTGCAGAGCAGCGTGAGCTACGCCTACGATGCCTTCGGCAACGTCAAACAAGTCGCTGTCACCGGGCACCAGCCCGACGGCAGCGCGATGAGCCCGCGCGTGACCAGCTACGCCTACGACAGCCACGGCGAGTTCCGTATCCAGACCACCGATGCGGCAGGCGACGTGACGCGGGCCGGCTGGGACGGGGCGCTTGGCGTGAAGAGCTCGGCGACCGCCGCCAACGGGGCGGTCGCCGACTACACCCCCGACGGCTTCGGGCGCATCACCCAGGTGACGCTACCCACCGGGGCGAAGCGCAGCGTGAGCTTTCACGCCTGCAGCGCCAGCCAGTGCAACACCTGGGCCTACTACACGCTGACGCAGGCCTATGCCGCGAACGGCAGTGCGGCGGGCGAGCGCTGGGCCTACTACGACCGCTACGGGCGACTCTACGAGCGCGGCATCGAGCGCGCCGGCGGCGCAGTTGCCTACACCATCACCCGCTACAACGCCCTGGGCCAGATCGCACAGCAAAGCATGCCCTTCTACAGCGGCAATTCCGTCTACTGGATCCACCGCACCTACGATGCCCTCGGGCGGCTGCACACGCTCACCACCCCTGTCACCGGCGGCGGGACCACCACCGTCACCTATACTTACAACGGCCTGAGCACCACGGTCGCCGGCCCCGACGGGTTCACCAAGACGGTGAGCCGCAACCCGCTCGGGCAGATCACCGCGGTGACCAACGCCGACGGCAACACCAGCCACTACACCTACGGCCCCTTCGCCGAACTGACCCAGGTTCAGGGCGTCGATACGGCCACGACGAATCTCGCCTACGACGCCGCCGGGCACCGCACGAAGCTGGTGGGCCCCGACCGCGGGACACTCCAGTTCGCCTACGACTCGCTCGGCGAGATCACGCGCCAGACCAACGCCCGCGGCCAGGTAATCGCCATGGAATACGGCCCGCTCGGGCGCAGGATCGAGCGCAGCTTCCCTAACCCGAACGGCA